>Ga0180069_1000033_pt1 | contig 33048 bp, 28 predicted proteins | sample EasRivERM_16_10D_2_FD_121793 | JGI IMG/M metagenome (GOLD analysis project Ga0180069, IMG submission 121793) | Soil microbial communities from meander-bound floodplain in the East River, Colorado, USA - East River metaG ERMLT231B'_16_10D | ecosystem: Environmental > Terrestrial > Soil >...
CGAGGCATTATTAATGTGCTTACTGCTCTGATTAACCAACGCCCGATCTCCTTGGGTGTCTTTCTCCCTGAGCCTTGGCCGCTAAAAACCTACCCCTGAAAGGTGTGGAGATTCTGGAGACCGTGCCTCTGCTGACTCCAGCGCTGGATGTGGTCGGCGCGCATCACGAACGTTATGATGGGAATGGTTACCCTCAAGGGTTGCACGGCGAGGAGATTCCGCTTACGGCGCGCGTCTTCGCTGTAGTCGATGCCCTCGACACTATGACTCATGATCGACCAAACCGACGCGCCATTTCTTTATCCGAGGCATTGGATATTCTAAAAGCGGAGTCGGGTAAACAGTTTGATCCAAGAATTGTGGAGGCGGCATTGAGTATCCCAGTGGATCAATGGGCCGAACTTCTTGAATACCAAACTTCGGATACGAACGTCATGCAACAGGAATAAAAAAAATCGTAACGCAAGATGCCCTACACTAGGGCAAAGGAACTCCCAAAGCGGAAGCCGACAGCCGCATCAGCGTAAACGCACTTTGAGGCACCGTGATCTGCTGGTCTTTCAATTGAATGATTGCAAGATCAGTTGGGTCATAATTCAAAACAACCACCGTGATTTGATTACCTTCCCGATATAGATCAGCAATCATGGCAGCTTGAACCGAAAGCATGCTAAATGTGATTGGTAACGCGGGCCCATTCTCTAAATTCTCCAATTCTCTTGCATTCATCTCCTCATCAAATGGGATTTGTACATTAATTGTTTGTTCCGTCTTCCACGCCGGGATGAACGGCTGGTTGAATTCATAAGCATACACCCACGGCTGGGCATCCGTTGCATTCCCTCTATGTGGAAGATACGCATACCGTAAATGATGAACACCGGGATCCGTGAGACCCTCCTTATCCTGAGTGACCTCCCTGATCAGCATCACGCCGCGCGTCGCGCCGCCCGAAACGCCTTGTAATCCGTGCGTGATCAAAGTCAGACCGAGGTTGTCTTTTGAAACATCGCTCCAATACATGATGGGATAAAAGATCGAGCGGCGGTAGGTGCGATCACCCGATGCAATGGGTCGAATATCTATTTTATGTGTGAACGCGCCGAATCCCAAATCATCAGTTCGCGTGTCCGTATCAAGGATGGTCGGCATTTGCGCAATAGCAGTTGTTTCTGGAAGCGCGCTGATATCCAACTCCACTTCGATCAGCGGATCGTCCGCGCGCACCATGACTGTTTTGACAACCTGCTGACCTCCAAGTGTGAAGATGGCTTGCACACGTGCAATGAGCGGACCTGACGCCAGTACCTTCATCTGTGCAGAGACTTCACTTTCACGCGCGCGGACGTCACCGAAGAACGCGCCATAGACATCTCCCCCATCATCCCAATAGGTGACATCATCACCGAAGGACGTAAGTAACTCTTTATCATCTGTCCCGTTCAACAGCATCAGGCTGGAGAATGCCCCGCCATGATCGCCTTCGAGAGTCACAGATGCCAAACCGTTATTCAGGGTGACTTGATTTCCATTTTGGGTAACGCTGGCGGGATGATCAACAGATGCCTGCCCACCATTCAAGCCGACATAACCAAGCGAGGGAACGTCCTTTGCCAGGAAGGCAATGGTATCCGAGTCGATTTGTTGAATCGGCGCGGGTAGAGAACTAACGTCAGGCAATTTGCCGCTGAGTTCAATGACTTCCGAGCGCGTCCATGAAGTTGGATTAAACACAATGACAGGTGCAGAGACGCGCGCAGAGAGTTGTGTGAGAATGTCCGCCAAATCTTTTTTGGCAGTTGCAAGCGTTTGCTCATAACGCGGGCGTTGACTGTTTTCCCACACTGAATCGTAACTGACGCCCGAGATGTTGTCGTAGTGTGCGTTGAAGGAAGCTAAATTCCAGGCAGAAGATGGCGGCGCGTCAAGCAGCAATCCAAATTTATCGGCGGCGGTGAGATAGTATTCGCTTTCTTTATCAGCGATCTTGGCTTGAGGCCGTGTATTGTAGAAGGCTTGCCAGATTGGATTCATGTCAATTGTGATTTCGGGGAGTTGTTGAGTCGCCAAATATTGAAACGCGCTATCAGGGTCAGAGATAACGAGTGTAGTATCTTTATTCGCCGCGTTCCAACGATCCACAAATGCGGACAACCCTGTCGGGATGCTGAAAAAGTCGAAGCCCACAGGTAGAAATAAATATTTCGAGTCGGTCTGTTTAAATTCGGCCTCAATGGTTTTTTGTAATGCTGTAATTTGTTTGTTGGGATCTTTGTTCGAGTAAATATTTCCCGAGGCAGTTGGATAAGACATATAAGCAACCAGCACACGTCCCGCTGCACCTTGTGCCGCAGCGGGACTCGTCCAATAAAAGGCAGGCGGCAGCGGCTGGCATTTTTGATAATCAGGATCGCAGCGTCCTTGATGACGGCCAATGAAGAGATACGGAATATTGAGTTGATTCAAAAACGCTGGGAATGCGGCGGAGTTACCGAACGCGTCCGATTGCCAGGCAGTGCGCGGCACATAATCCGCGCCAAATGTTTCAGCAATCCATGCCTCACCGAGTTTCAGGTTGCGGACTTGAATCGAAGGGGCAACCAAACTGGTTTCTGGTTGCGTGATCCCGCTCCAGGCGAAGGTGATCTGTCGGTTGTGTACCAGAGTCACAAGGTCCGCGCGCGAAGCGGGGTGTGTCTCCCAAAAATGCTGGACGAACAAAACTTGTTCCAACGTGAATCGAAATCGCGCATCCTGTTTTGCCACTTCGATTGCGCTCTGAATATTTTTATCGGCAAGTTTGCTGTACGCGTCATACGATTGATGCCAGTCCGTGTCCCAATGTGAAAAGGGGATGAGGAACACGACGCGTTTCGCGCGGGAGATGAGGGACTGCGTTTCAGAATCGAAATTGCCCAGCGGCTCCCGCGTCTTTCCTGGACCTGAGGCTTGGCGCGCAACATAGAGAATTACCAACGCTCCGATCAGGATCGTGGCTGCCAGCGTAATACATACTCGAAATGATTTCATGGCTTCAGGGTCAATGTTAACCGATTCCCAGCCTGATCATCATAAATCAATTGATCGAATCCATTGGGAGCAGTTAAGGTGAAAATAACCAGCCCCACCGTTCCATGCCGAGGCGTGATCGTTTGCTGATGAAATTTCTCGATGGCAGAATGGATGTTGATGGGTTGCGGCCGCAAGAGTTCGCCGCTGGGTGCGGATAGTCTCAAATGATCGGGGCTGACCGTGATTGGCTCATTGTCCAAGTCACTGAACGCAATCACAAGAATAAGGAACACACCCTTGTTATTTCCAATCGCGCTGGCTTGTGCAATCTGATCGAGTTGCAGACGGAGTCTCTCGTCTTGCGCGGCAATCGGCAGGTCACGCGGGAGGGGCGAGTCGATGATCACCGCATTATCCGACGGAGGGAACAATCCGCCTTGCGCCTCAGCTGACATAGACCCGCTATAGGTCGTGAATGCATTATCCATCGTCAATGGGGATTCGAGGGTAATCTGATTCTGATCTAATTGATAGGCAATGGCATCGTAAATTTGTTGATCGGTGAGCGCCAGCAAATTGCGTTCGCCCCCACTGCGGATCACATCAAAAACAATTTGTGCGTTCGGGTGGCGCGACTGGAACTCGTCGCCCACGAGGGGCCAGGCTTTGAAGTTGTCATCAGCTCGAATTCCCTCGCCTTGTGTTCCATGACACGCGCTGGTCGCGCAAGTCTGCTTGTAAATCGGCGCGCCCCTTGCCAGTTGATCTTCTACAGACGTGGGAATATCATTTGATGTCGTTGGGTGTGTGTACGCGCAACTGACCGCGACCAAAATAAAGCCCCATGCCATAATAACCACACAAGCCAAGCGTCCGGTCATGTATGGATTATATGAAAATGAAAGACGAATGTCAATCATCGGATGTAAAAACAAACCATCTCGCCGAAGTCCAAAAGTCACCTTTGACAGCCAAATTATAATAGTGTATTCTTTTGAAGATTCGACACAATGAAACTGAATATAGACGAAGCCTCATTCTTAACTTCGCTTCGCGCTGGCGATGAGACGACTTTCACTTCTCTTGTGGAGGGATATCATCCGTCGCTGGTGCGTCTGGCTCGCCTATTTGTCCAAGAAGAGACAGTGGCGGAGGAATTAGCGCAGGAAACGTGGCTTGCAGTTTTACAGGGATTGCAGCGTTTCGAATCGCGTTCCAGCCTCAAGACTTGGATTTTCACCATCCTGACCAATAAAGCCAAAACCCGTGGTCAGCGCGAGAAACGTTCGATTGTTTTCTCGGATTTAGAAGCTGTCGCAACCGACTCACCGACAGTTAGCTCTAATCGATTTAATCCTGACACCGCTGAAATATCGCCCAACCATTGGGTAAGGGAACTCAAACCTGTTTCCTGGGCAGGGATGCCGGAAGACCTGCTCGTTTCACAAGAGACTATGAAAATGATTAGTCAGACAATTGAGGCTCTGCCGGAGAATCAGCGAATAGTGATTACCCTGCGTGATACACACGAACTATCCTCCGCTGAGGTCTGTAACGTTTTGGGCATCTCCGAGACCAATCAAAGAGTATTACTCCATCGCGCCCGCGCCAGAGTGCGCCAGGCGCTGGAGAATTACCTAAAACCGGAGCATTAATGGACAATGATATGGCTTGTAAAGAACTGGTGGAACTTGTGACTGATTATCTCGATGGAACCCTTCCAGTCGATGTGCGAATGCGTTTTGAAAATCATTTGCGGGGATGTGAGGGCTGTACGAATTATCTGGAGCAAATTCGCCAGACCATCCGTCTGACGGGTCAGTTGCGGGTGGAAAGCCTCGCGCCTCAACAACGTGACGATTTGTTAAAGTTGTTCCACGATTGGAAGCAGGCTTGATAAAATAACCCGCTCCATCGCGGTCTCAGATCCTAATGGAGTATGGAAAATCCAGCGCTGTGAGAACATCACAGTGCTCTTTGTTGTAACAAATCATCAATGTGCGAGACTATATTTCAAACGGAACGATAGAGTTCATATGGATCTTGAAATGGTCGCGCGTACTATTCAATTAATCATTGCCCCAGCGGTGATGATCACCTCGTGTTGTATTTTTACGAATGGATTGCTGGCGCATTATGCGGCCATTGGGGAACGACTGCGTTTGACGATGCGCGAAAGGTTAGAACTGCTGAGGGAAACGGAATCAGGCGGGACGCGGCATCCTGAGACCGATGGGAATGTCGAAGGATCGGGGCTGATCGCGAAAGAGAGGCTCGAAGATATTGATTTTCAAATCCCTAATTCACTCCGTCATCATCTATTGGTGAGGAATTCCCTGGCAGGCACGTTCATCGCCATGGCTTTCTACATCCTGGATATGTTCGTCATTGCATTTTCGGTTCTTTCGAATCGAACGGGTTTGTACAGCGCGATCCTGGCTGTGTTCTTGCTGGGTTTTGCCTCTCAACTGATCGGCGTCCTGTATTCGTTATTCGATGGATTTATGTCTCATAAGATTTACGCGTACGAGACGCATCACGCGATGTTTTTGGAAAAATCAGAACCCAATCACCATTCACCTTAATCACAAAGGAGTGAAGGATGAATAATCATTATGACGTAATCATCATCGGCACGGGCGCAGGCGGCGGCACGCTGGCGTATAAACTGGCAGGCTCAGGCAAGCGCATTTTATTGCTGGAGCGCGGCGACTTTCTGCCGCGCGAAAAAGAGAACTGGGACGCGACAGCAGTCTTCGCCCAAAACAAATACACCACAATGGAACGCTGGTACGACCGCAAGGGGAATCTCTTCCAGCCGGGCCAGCATTATTACGTGGGCGGCAACACCAAGTTCTTCGGCGCGGTGCTCTTCCGCATGAGGCGCGAAGACTTTGGCGAGATCAAACATCACGGCGGCATCTCGCCCGCCTGGCCCCTCACCTACGATGACATAGAACCCTACTACACAGAGGCGGAAAAAGTCTATCACGTGCGCGGCATACGCGGCGAAGACCCCACCGAACCATCCGCCCAGCGCCCTATCCCTATCCCGCTATTAGTCACGAACCGCGCATTCAGATGCTAGCCGATGCCTTACAACAAAGTGGTCTTCAGCCGTTCCATTTGCCGATGGGTATTCGCCTCAACGAAGCCTTGCGCCACAAGAGTCCGTGCATCCGCTGTGAGACCTGCGATGGCTTCCCGTGTTTGGTCAACGCCAAATCGGACGCCCACATTATGTGCGTCAATCCCGCGCTGGAACATTCGAACGTCACGCTCGTGACCAATGCAAAAGTGACGAAACTGGAAACCGACGCGTCGGGCCGCACGGTGACGCGTGTGATCGCCGAACGGAACGGTCAAACTGAAACATTCAGTGGCGATATTGTTGTAGTATCTGCGAGTGCGATCAATTCGTCGGTGTTGTTGCTGAAGTCGGTAAATGAAAAACACCCCGAGGGGCTTGCCAACAGTTCGGGTGTTGTTGGTCGTCACTACATGGCGCATCACAACACAGCGTTCATTGCGCTCTCTGGCGTGCCGAATGAAACAGTCTTTCAAAAGACTCTTGGAATCAACGACTTCTACCTAAGCAACAATGAATGGGGCTATCCGATGGGACATATCCAAATGCTGGGCAAATCGACTCACGATCTGCTGAAAGCGGAAGTCGGAGCGCCCGCTCCTCGCTTCACCTATGACTGGATCGCCAAACATGCCATTGATTTCTGGCTGACGAGTGAAGACCTGCCGCATCCTGACAACCGCGTAACGCTCAACCGTGACGGCGAAATTACGCTTGATTACAAAGTCACCAATGGTGAAGCGCACAAACAGCTTGTCCAAAAACTCAAGGATGTCTTGCACAAGATTCACTGCAACGACAAGGTCTGCTATTGCAATAACCATATTTTCCCCGATAAACTCTTCCTGGATCGCGCCATCCCGCTGGCGGGAGTAGCGCATCAATGTGGCACAGTCCGCTTTGGCAACGACCCGCAGACGTCCGCGCTGGATATCAACTGCAAGGCGCATGACCTGGATAACTTATATGTTGTCGATGCCAGTTTCTTCGTCTCCAGCGGCGCGGTCAACCCATCGTTGACGATTATGGCAAATGCACTGCGCGTTGGGGATCACCGATGTCCAGTTCTGACTCATGGTCGCCCTCGCGCTATGGCGCGGAGGACCAACACGGCTCGCTCAATGAAATCACGCCTGCGAAAATTGTCGCTGCGGCGCGATTGGTGCAGCAAGGCAAAGTTTATGACTTGGGTCGCATCCTGCACGCGGATGTTCCAAGATTCGAGGGACGTTACTGGCAGCAGACTCTAGTGAGCAGTTCGCACATCATCAATCCGCGCCGACCGAACAGTCCACCTGATGGTTGGGGACAGAACCGCATCAATTGGATTACCGAACTCGTGACTGGCACGATGCAAATGGGAACACATCTCGACGCGCTCAACCATCTACAAATTGGCGACCGCTTCTATAATGGATTTCAAACACGCGAGATTATTGAAGAGTGGGGCACGAACAAATTAGGGATTGAAAGTGTGCCTCAAGTTGTCACACGTGGAGTACTTGTTGATATCGCGCGTCTGCGCGGCGGGACACAAATGAACGAAGGGGAAGTCGTTACATCGAAAGATATTGAAGGCGCATTGAAATCCCAGGGAGTGAGCGCGGGTCAGGGTGACGTTCTGTTGATTCACACGGGCTGGGGCGCGTTATGGGAATCTGCCCCGACGCGTTACACATCGGGTGAACCTGGCATCGGCATGGACGCGGCAGAATGGCTGGTCGAAAAACGCATCGCCATGACAGGCGCGGATACGTGGAGTTATGGCGCGGTGCCTGGCGAAGACTCGCAACGCCCGTTTGTAGTCCCACAAATGCTCAATGCAAAATATGGAATGTTCATTATGGAAAATCTGGATACGAGTGTGTTGGCAAACGAACAGGTCTATGAGTTCATGTTCGTACTGACGCACTACAAAACGCGCGGTTCCACCGCCGCATGGATTTCGCCGATTGCAGTTGTGTAATGTCATTGCGAGGAGGAGCGATGGCGAAGCCGCGAAGTGTCCTCGCAAAGTTGGAGATTGCTTCGCCGCCTCAGTCTCGATACGTGCTTCGCACTACTTGACCATCGGCAGCTCGCAATGACATGGATGTTAGAGAGGATGTCATGAAACACAAAACAACGCACGAAGATCATCGTCTGCATGAAACCAAAGAAGGCGAGGTGAATTGGAAACAATGGGGACCCTATCTCTCTGACCGTGCCTGGGGGACGGTGCGCGAGGATTACAGTCCTTACGGCAAGGCATGGGATTATTTCTCTCATGATCAGGCGCGTGCACGCGTGTATCGCTGGAACGAGGATGGATTGGCAGGCATCAGCGATGATGAGCAACGCCTGTGTTTCGCGCTTGCCCTCTGGAACGGACAGGACTCGATTCTCAAGGAACGTCTCTTTGGGCTGACTGGCTCGGAGGGCAATCATAGCGAGGACGTGAAGGAATATTATTTCTATCTCGACTCAACGCCAACGCACTCGTACATGAAGATGCTGTACAAATATCCACAGCGCACATTTCCTTATGCGGATTTGGTCGAAACGAATCGCAATCGCAGCAACCAGGAACTCGAATACGAGTTATTCGATACAGGCATCTTCAAGGAGAACCGTTACTTCGACGTGTTCGTCGAATATGCCAAAGCGGATGCGGATGACATTTTGATTCGCATCACCGCGCACAACCGCGGACCCGAATCCGCCGACTTACACATCCTGCCTACGCTCTGGTTCCGCAACACATGGAGTTGGGGCTGGGAACACGATAAGATGGAACGTCCATCGTTGAAGGAAGTCATGTCCAACGATGAGGACAGTTATAAATTGATGGAAGTGAATCACGCGACGCTGGGCAAATATTTATTGGCTTGTGAGAATGCGGATGCTTTATTGTTTACTGAGAATGAAACGAATAGCGAACGACTCTATGGTTCACCTAATGCGACACCGTATGTCAAAGACGCGTTTCATGCTTATGTAGTTGATGGAAAGAAGGAAGCAATCAATCCAAAACAAGAGGGAACGAAAGCCGCGGCGGTGTATCATCGTCGGGTGGGCGCGGGAGAATCTGTCAGCGTGAGATTGAGGCTGATGAAAGAGGAGCAGACCAAAGGTCCGCGCGAAGCGGCGTTCTCCTCCTTCGATGAAATATTTGCCAAACGTCAATCCGAAGCGGATGAATTTTATGCAGACCTGCAACCGTCTTCTTTATCCGACGATGAACGCAATGTCCAGCGTCAGGCGTTCGCAGGAATGTTATGGTCGAAGCAGTTTTATCATTATGATGTGGAAGAGTGGTTAAAGGGCGACCCCGCGCAGCCCGCGCCTCCGGCGTCGCGCAAGAATGGACGCAATCACGAATGGCGTCATTTGAACGCGGGCGATATTATTTCGATGCCCGATAAATGGGAGTATCCCTGGTTTGCCGCGTGGGATTTGGCATTTCATTGCATCCCGCTGGCGCTGGTCGATTCAGAGTTTGCCAAAGAGCAGTTGCTGTTGCTGGGGCGCGAATGGTACCAACATCCGAATGGACAAGTGCCCGCGTATGAGTGGGCGTTTGGCGACGTGAACCCGCCTGTGCTGGCGTGGGCGGCGTGGCGCGTCTACAAGATTGATGAGAAGCAACACCGCGAAGGCGACCGCGGCTTTTTAGAGCGCATGTTCCACAAGTTGATGTTGAACTTTACATGGTGGGTGAATCGAAAAGATGCCGAAGGCTTGAACGTCTTTCAGGGCGGCTTTCTCGGCTTGGATAACATCGGCGTGTTCGACCGCAGCGCGCCGTTGCCAACAGGCGGACACATCGAACAAAGCGATGGCACGAGTTGGATGGGCATGTTCTGCCTCAACATGCTCACGATGGCTTTGGAACTCGCCGTGCATAACCCCGCGTATGAAGACATCGCTCTGAAATTCTTCGAGCATTTTTTGTTCATCGCCGAAGCCATGAACAACATCGCGGGCCAGGGCATCTCGTTGTGGAATGAAGAGGACGAATTCTTTTACGACGTTCTGCACTTCGAGCAAGGGATGAATATCCCGCTCAAAATTCGTTCGATGGTCGGATTGATTCCGCTCTTCGCCGTGACAACGATTGAACCGTCGTTGCTCGATAAAGTGCCCCGCTTCAAACATCACCTCGAATGGTTCCTCGAACATCGCCCTGACCTGGCGAATCTGGTCTCCCGTTGGCAAGAGCCTAAAATGGGCGCGCGGCGTTTGCTTGCGATCTTACGCGGACATCGCATGAAGCGTGTCTTGTATCGTATGTTGGATGAAAACGAATTTTTATCTCCGTATGGCGTGCGCGCGCTTTCAAGGATTTACGCGGAAAATCCCTATGAGTTGAACGTGGATGGAAACGTGTATCGTGTTTCGTATCTGCCAGCGGAATCAGACAGCGGCTTGTTCGGCGGCAACTCCAACTGGCGCGGACCGATCTGGTTCCCCGTCAACTATCTCATCGTTGAATCGATTCAACAATTCCATCACTACTACAGCGACGACTTTCTCGTTGAATATCCCACCCACTCAGGCAAGAAGATTACCCTGGGTGAGATTGCAGATGAAATCTCGCATCGTATGATCAACATCTTCGCGCGCGATGCGAATGGACGCCGCGCGGTCTTCGGCGGCAACGAAACCTTCCAGAACGACCTACACTGGCGCGATTACATTCCGTTCCATGAGTATTTTCACGGCGATAACGGCGCGGGTATCGGCGCGAGTCATCAAACCGGTTGGACTGGTCTGGTAGCGAAGTTGATCCAGCAGCAGGGGGAGCATCATGAATAGCCCTCACCCTAGCCCTCTCCCAAGGGAGAGGGGACTGTCATGCATTTCGGCAGGGACATCTGCGGCGATTACGAATCCGCCAGCGCGCGTGAATGGCTGGTGACGAACGGCATCGGCGGGTATGCTTCGGGCACCGTCTCTGGCGCGCTCACACACCGCTATCATGGTTTGATGGTCGCGGCGCTCAAGCCTCCGCTCGACCGCAAACTGCTCGTCGCCAAACTGGATGAAACCGCATACTATGACGGCGCGTCGTTCGACCTCTTCACCAATCGCTGGGTTAGCGCGGTGGACCCGCACGGCTATCGTCTCATCGAAAATTTCTATCTCGACGGGACCATGCCCGTCTGGGCTTTTGCATTTGCGGATGCCCTGCTCGAAAAACGGATCTGGATGCAGCAGGGCGCGAACACGACGTACATTCGCCTCACGCTCACCCGCGGCTTGCATCCTGTTCAATTGACTCTCAAATTGCTGGTAAATTATCGCGACTACCACGGTGAGACTCAGTTTGGCGACCTCATGCAGGTCGAGCAAATCGAACATGGAGTCATAGTCCTTGCACACGATGGAGCCACGCCGTTTTACTTGTTGAGCGACAAAGCCGAAGCGCAACCCCGCGACGAATGGTATTTGGACTATTTCCTCGCCGTCGAACAGTATCGCGGCTTTCGCGGCATCGAGGATCATTTCCTTGCGGCGGAGTTCACGGTCACACTTCAGCCTGGCGAGTCGGTCACACTCATCGCCAGCATGGATGCGAATCCAAATCTTGATTCCGATTCCGCACTCGAAGAACGTGGAAAATATGAAGCGGAGATCCTGGCGCAGGCAGGTTCGGCATTCGATGACGCGCCGCCTGCGATAAGACATCTGCTCCTTGCCGCAGACCAATTCATTGTTAAGCGCGATGTAGAAGGGGAAGAAGACGGTCGCAGCGTCATCGCGGGCTATCACTGGTTTGGCGATTGGGGACGTGACACAATGATCAGTTTGCCGGGCTTAACCATCACAACAGGTCGCCCTGAAATTGCAAGAAGCATTTTGCGAACCTTCGCCCGTTATGTGGATCAAGGTATGCTCCCGAATCGATTCCCTGATGCTGGTGAAACACCTGAATACAACACCGTGGACGCAACCTTGTGGTACTTTGAAGCCATCCGCGTCTATCACGCCGCAACGAATGATGATGCTTTGCTCAAGGAATTATTCCCTGTACTGAAAGAAATCGTTGATTGGCATACGCGTGGCACGCGCTATCAAATTCATGTGGACTCCGAAGATGGTTTATTGTATGCGGGCGAGCCTGGCGTACAACTCACATGGATGGATGCGAAGGTCGGTGATTGGGTAGTCACGCCGCGCATCGGCAAGCCAATTGAGATTAACGCCTTGTGGTATCACGCGCTGAGTTTGATGGCGGCTTTCGCAAAACGACTCGGAGAACCACCGAAGCCATACAAAGATGCCGCGAAAAAAGTGCGCGAGAATTTCAGTCGCTTTTGGAATGCGGAGATGGGCTATTGCTTCGACGTGCTGGATGGTCCCAATGGAAATGAAGCCTATCTGCGACCGAACCAATTATTTGCGGTCTCGCTCCCAGCAGCGGATAAAGATGAACCAGAATTATTCGACAACGAAAAACAAAAAGCCATCGTGGATACCTGCACGCAACACTTGTTGACATCGCATGGTCTGCGAAGTCTCGCGCGGTTTAACCGCCCGTATGTGGGTCATTATGGCGGCGATGCCCATCAACGTGATAGCGCGTATCATCAGGGAACGGTTTGGGGATGGCTCATCGGTCCATTTGTCGGAGCCAGCTTGAGGGTCGGGAGTGATGCGGATACCGTCCGAGGTTATCTTCTTCCATTGCTTGATCATCTGTCCGCGCACGGATTGGGCAGCATTAGCGAAATCTTCGATGGCGATGCACCATTCACACCGCGCGGCTGCATCGCTCAGGCATGGAGCGTGGCAGAAGTCTTGCGTGCCTGGCAGGCGACAAAATCAATGTAACGAATCGTCGCGTTGTTTGACTAATCAAGAAACAAATTTTATATCTATTGGAGGATTCAATGGCTGATTCAAAAGTTACTATTTACGGCGCTTACTGGTGCCCCGATTGCCGCCGTGCCAAGAAATTTCTGGGCGAGCAATTCATCCCCTACAAGTGGGTGGATATCGAACAGAATAAAGCCGGCGAGGAGTACGTTCTGCAAAGGAACGAAGGCAAACGAATCATCCCGACAATCGTTTTTGAGGATGACACGTTTCTGGTCGAGCCATCGAACGCAGAACTCGCCAAGAAGCTCGGACTCAAGACCGAAGCCAAGAAGACCTATTACGATTTGATCATCATCGGCGGTGGACCCGCAGGTTTGACAGCCGCCATTTACGCTTCCCGCGAAGGCGCGGATGTGCTCCTGATCGAACGGTCGGGTCTTGGCGGACAGGCTGGCATCACGGTTGGGCTCGATAACTTCCCCGGTTTCCCCGAAGGCATCAGCGGACAGGAATTTTCCGAACGCGTGACCACACAAGCGAAGCGCTTCGGTGTGGAAATTTTACAAGCCGTTGATGTTGAGAAAATGGAGATGGAAGAAGGCTACCATGAAGTCTACACTTCAGATGGAAAGCATTATCACTCCCGCGCTGTATTACTGGCAACAGGTGCATCCTATCGTCGACTCGAAGTTCCGGGCGAAGATGATTACCTCGGTGCAGGCATCCATTTCTGCGCGACGTGTGATGGTCCGTTCTACAAAGGTTCAAAAGAAATTGTGGTTGTCGGTGGCGGCAACTCCGCAGTCGAGGAGGGTTTACATCTCACCAACTTTACCGATAAGGTCACATTGCTGGTGCGCGGCGACGCGTTGACCGCCAGCCAGATCGCGGTGGAGAAGGTTAATGAACCCACCTCACGCATCGACGTGAAATACAATGTGATCGTGGATGCCTTTGAAGGACAGGACTCGAAACTCAAAACCATCAAATATCACTACAAGGACAGTGACAAGACCGAGGAGATTCACCCGGCAGCCTCGTTCATCTTCATCGGGCAAATGCCAAATACCTCGTTCGTCAAAGACTACGTAGAAATGGACAAATACGGCTTCGTCCTGTCAGGTCATGATCTGGTTCATGACGATCACGCCTCCGCTCATAAGCCGCTTCCGTTCGAGACAAATGTGCCGGGGATTTTTGTGGCGGGCGATGCTCGGCATGGCAGCACCAAGCAAGTCGCATCCGCAGTCGGTGAAGGCGCCGCAGCTTCGATTTCCATTCGCGAGTTCTTGAGAAAGATGGGTTAAATATAAATAACCTTGCGAAGGATAAAAACCTTCGCAAGGCTTTTTGAAAAGGAGTTCACTATGTTAGGTCTCAAAGATAAAGTCGTTCTCATTACAGGCAGCACATCGGGTATTGGACAGTCCATTGCGGTGCGGTTCGCGCAGGAAGGCTCGAAGGTGGCAATCAATTACCGGAAAGCTGAATCAGATGCGGCGGAGACCGACTCACTTATTCACCAGGCTCACGATCATTTCATGCACGATATGGAAGACCACGAAGAGGATCATATCCTTGTGAAAGCGGATGTGTCAAAGCCTCACGAAGTCGAAGCGATGGTGCAGGAAGTGATTGCCAAATTCGGTGGGTTGGATTTTCTGATCAACAACGCGGGGATTCAAATCCCTGCCGACTCGGATCAAGCCTCCATCGAAGACTTTGACCGCGTACTGGATGTCAACCTGCGCGGGTCGTTTGTCGCGGCAAAAGCGGCAATTCAGCATTTTCTTGCGGCGAACAAGCCTGGCGTCATCATCAACATCTCAAGCGTGCATCAAGTTATTCCCAAGCCGCGCTTTTTAAGTTACTCCATCAGCAAAGGCGGGATGGCGAATCTGACTCGTACGCTCGCGCTTGAATATGCGGGCCGCGGCATCCGCGTCAATGCAGTTGGACCAGGCGCCACAGTCACTCCCATCAACCGCGCCTGGATCGATGATCCGATCAAACGTGAACAGGTGGTGAGTCATATCCCAATGGGACGCGCTGGTACCTCCGAAGAGATGGCAGCCACGGTTGCTTTCCTTTGCTCTGATGAAGCTGCTTATATCACTGGACAAACTATTTACGTGGATGGTGGTTTGGTGTTGTATCCTGATTTTAGAACAGCATGGTCTTCGGAATAATACAGCCAGATCACCATATGGCTGTATAAAAAACGAGACGGAACCGGTTTTACCGGTTCCGTCTCGTTTATCTCAACTTGGATCTACTGAGTAATCGATTGCAGATTATTCATGGCGATGCGTTCATTATCTGGGAGGTGAGCAGATTTTCGCCCTGTCAGGATATAAACCTGCATCGCACCCTTACCTCGGATCTCAATCTCACCTATGGGTTGAAATTCGAAATTGTCCTTCAAATACGCATATGTTTGTGCAGTCATTTGAATGGCATCGGGCTGTCCATGCGACTGCATCCGGCTGGCAATATTCACGGTATCGCCCCACAGATCGTAATTGAATTTGTTTTTCCCGATCACACCTGCCACCACCGGACCTGTATGAATGCCAATGCGTAGTTGCAGGCAGTGATCCGTCAGCTTTGGAAATTCTTCAAGGATATCCAGTGCGGCATTGGCAACTGCCTCCGCATGATCACGGGTTGGGATCGGCAAGCCGCCCACTGCCATATAGGCATCGCCCATGGTCTTGATTTTCTCCAAGCCATGTTTCTCCATAATGGAGTCGAACCTGGAAAAGATGCCGTTGAGCATATTCACCAGCTCAACAGGTGAGATCGTAGAAGCCAAGGGTGTGAAGTTGGCAATATCCACGAACAGAACCGTCGCTTCATCGAATTGATCTGCAATGACTTTTTCGCCTTCTTTCAAACGATTGGCAATGGGCGCTGGCAATATATTCAAAAGCAGTTTCTCAGAGCGTTCGCGTTCAATCTCAAGATCATGTTCGCGCTTTTTGCGTTCATCTGTCTCATGTTTGAGGCGTAATGCCGACCGCACTCTGACATTCAATTCATCGTTGATCGGCGGCTTTTGGATGTAATCCATCGCGCCTGCGTTGAACGCGTCGGAGAGGTCTTTGACCTCCGCGCTGGTTGTGACCATGATGATGGGAATATCCCGCCAAGCGAGATTGGACTTGATATGGGCACAGGCTTCAATGCCATTCACGCCCGGCATATTGACGTCCATGAGGATCATATCAATGGAACAGGCGACAGGTCCTGCTTCCAGAGAGTTGAGGCGCAATTGATCATATGCTTCTTCGGCAGAGGCGGCGGTCAACAAATCCAAATATCCCAAATGTCTCAGCATTTGGGAAAGCCCGATGCTTTGTGTACGTTGATCGTCGACAATTAAGATTTTCATAGTTACTCTTACGAATTGAGAATACCGTTCAAGACCGCAGCAACTTTCGAATACGCTATTTTAAGATCGGTTAGTGTGTGCTCAACACCATCAAGATTGTTTGTGCGGCCGGCAAGTTCCAACGTTTTAGCTAACTGGGCAACTTCCTCGGCACCAACATACAGGCTCGAGCCCTTCAAGGCATGCGCCGCATCTTTCAGCTCGCGCCCGTTCATGTTTTGAACTGCCTTTCCAAGTTGTTCGAGCATGTTTGGCGATTCTTCGAGATATGCCGCTATCAGACTTTTGCCATCCGGCAGACTGAGCAAACTTTGCAAATAAACCTGATTCAATTTTGCTTCATCATTCTGTAGCATGGAAACTCCATTTTGATTCTTGCGTGCATGACCCGCACGTGCCAGCACCATTTGCAACTCATTCAAATAAACCGGCTTGCTGATGTAATCATCTGCGCCCGCTTCCAGCGCAAGCTCGCGATCACCCTGCAGTGCGTTGGCGGTCATCGCAATAATCCACGGTCGGGCAATGTCAAACGGACGACTACCGTTCTTCCATAATTCGTGAATACGCCGCGAGGCTTCATAGCCATCCATCACAGGCATGTTGATATCCATCAACACAATGTCATACGGCTGACGCTGGATGGCCTCCATCGCCTCCTGACCATTGGCAACTACATCGGCGCGATATCCCATCCGTTCAAGCGCCAGCAGCGCGAACTTTTGATTCACTACCACATCCTCGGCGAGCAGGATGCGCAATGGATATTGGTTCGCCAACAGTTCCACACTGCCGGATGATTCTTTTTCGTATTTGGGATACTGCGTTTTTGAAGAATCATTGACATCGAAAGCAGTCATCAACACATCGAACAGATTCGACGGCTTGACAGGTTTCGTCAGCAGGGCATCAAACAAATCGGCAGAATCGGATTCGGCGTCCAAAACAGAAGCGAGCAGGATGAGCGGCAGGCGCTTCGCTTGCGACCCGCGAACTGCTTCCTGTTCCCGAATCTTCTTCGCCAACTCGAAGCCGCTCAGACCCGGCATTTGTGAATCCAGAATCGCAATGTCAAATAGATGACCTTGCTCAAGTAATGTCAACGCCTGCTCCGCAGAGTTGGCAGTTTGCGGCATCATGCCCCACGCCTCAGTCTGCAATTGCAGGATCTGTAAATTCGTTTGGTAATCATCCACCAGCAAAATTTTTCTGCCGGTGAGTTCTGCCACATAACCGCGTGCGACTTTCAACACAGGCAGCGTCGCCTCTTCCGATTGAATCGTAAAGTGGAAGGTGGTGCCCTCGCCAGGAATACCGTTGCTTTCGATCCACATCCTCCCGCCCATCATTTCAGCGAGACGTTTGCTGATTGCCAGACCCAGCCCTGTGCCACCATACACACGTGTGGAAGAGGGGTCTATTTGACTGAAGGATTGGAACAACCGGTCCTGTTTATCAGTTGGGATGCCAATGCCGGTATCGCACACTTCAAAGTGAAGTTCATATTTCGATACTGCATGATTTGATTGTGCCGCCAAATGTGTGGCTGAGACACGAATAACGATCTCACCTTTTTCCGTAAACTTGACCGCATTACCTAAAAGGTTTACGAGTATCTGACGCAGTCGCGTCGAGTCGCCTTGAATGGCACGCGGAACATCGTTTTCCATGTAATAAGCAACATTTAGATTCTTTTCGGCGATACGTGGCGCCAAAAGATCCAAGGTCGTTTCTATGGAATTCGGCAAATCCAGCGGACGATTGACGAGTTCCATTTTGCCTGCTTCGATTTTGGAGAAATCGAGGATGTCATTGATAATCGCCAGCAAGACATCTCCGCTCGATCGAATAGTCTCCACAAAATCACGTTGTTTTATATTCAACGATGTTTCAAGCAACAGACTGGTCATACCAATCACTGCATTCATCGGTGTGCGGATTTCATGACTCATGTTCGCAAGAAAAGTGGATTTGGCTTTGTTGGCGCTTTCCGCAACTTCTTTGGCTTGTTGAAGTTCATGCTGGATCTGTTTGAGTTCGGTGATTTCGTAGACCCCAGCCAGCATGACTTGCTCGCCATCATATATCACTGGTTGAATGGTAATCGCTGCCCAGAAGTCGGTATCATCTGTGCGCCGGCCGCGAAACTCAAAGTCACGCACAAAGCCTTTGGTCTTTACCTCGTTTAAGATGCGGGCGCGATCGGCTGGATCGTAGTAGAAATTCGGGGTCTTTTGACCAACCACGTGATCCAGTGGGACGCGAATTAGATCACTCAACGATGGGTTGGCATACAGGATCGTTCCATCGCTCATGCGTGAAATAAGAATCGGAATCGGCGAGGCTTGTGCTATAGTGCGAAAACGTTCTTCGCTCTCACGTAAGGCGGCCTCAACTCGTTTGCGCTAAGTGATATCACGGATGATGGCAGCGTAACTTTCGATCTGTCCGTTCTCGGCATGGAGCGGGAAGATCACGTGGTCAGTAGGAATACGATACCCATCAAGATGTTGCATATCAAGTTCACCTGACCAAGTTTCACCACGCTGCATGGCGCTAAACATCGGCTGGAGTTGCTCCGAATAATTGCCAGGGTAGCATTGCGCTACATTCCACGGTGCGTCACTACTTTCAGATTTGCCAACCAATCGACGACCTGCGCGATTCACATACAGGCTGTTACCTTGTAAGTCGGCGATGCCTACATAATCAGGCATGGCTTCGATGATGGCAGCCAGCCGTTTGACTTCGGCAGTGCGTTCCTCTACGCGTTGTTCCAACTCTTCATTCAGGCGACGCAATTTTTCCTCAGCCTCTTTACGTTCTGTGATATCGCGACTGTTGGTGACCACGCGTCCGTTCGGGTGCAATTTGCCGACCACTTCCATAACCCGCCACGATCCATCTTTATGTTTGAATCGGCTTTCATGCACGAACACCTGTCCTGGGTTATCAAAAACTTGATGGAAAATAGAGCGCGTGTGTTCGAGATCATCTGGGTGTGCCAGCGTGTGCCAAGTTTTTCCAATCAATTCAGGTGCATCCCAGCCAACGATGCGTGTTAGCCCTGGGCTGACAAAGCGGAATATTCCTTCCTGATCGAAAATTACAATCCCATCACTGGAATTCTCGATCAGTGATCGGAAGTCCGCTTCGCTCTCACGCAGTTTATCTTCAGCCAGCTTGCGTTCGGTAATATCGTGGCTGTAGGCAACAATGTCACCGTTTGGCAATCGTTTGGCAGAAGATTCAAGAACCGATATACCACCATCTTTGCGAATCGCCCGCAGTTCGGTCATCACCACATAATCGGGAAACTGCAACAATTTGGAAAACTCATACTGTGCGAGTTCCAAATCGTCAGGATGCAAGAATTCAAAGGCTGATCTGCCGATCAATTCGGTGTTGCTGTAGCCCATAATGCGTTCCATTGCTGGACTTATATATTGATAGGAACCGTTCTGATTGATGATGATCACACCCTCTGTACTGATTTCGACAAGCGAACGGAAAAGCGCCTCGCTCTCACGTAAAGCTTTGGCGGCTTCAGCTTGCAGCATGCTCTCAGATCTGACCTTTTCCGCTTCGAGCTGGCGTCGTTGCAGATAATCCAGACGGGCATAACGTTCCATGAAATAACAGGCAAATATGCCGATCAAGTTGGCGGCTACGAGGAAAAAGTTATTGTTATAGAAGATCTCCCGCCCCATGGGCACTGTTATGATCCTTTGATATCCAAGCGCGATCACTTCATAGACTACAAGAGTGATCAGACCAATTGAGGCGGCATACCAGAAGCGCAGGCGTGTGAAGGTGTAGCCGGCCATCAAGCCAAGCAAGACTCCCACATAATAGGTTGAAAAAGCGGCTTCGTGCGGGTTGGTTACGGCCCCCATGATCGTGATTCCCAGTGTGGAAGTGAGTACCGCTACGGCAATCACGAGCTGCATCCACTGCTTCAGTTGAGGTAGGAACGTCAGGAACAGAATCAGCCCCAATATTGGGACGATGATGCGATATCGAATCATCCAGATGGAAAGGTAGGACTGAGGGGCGGTCGTCTTATCCAGAAAGCCGAAAGCCGCAATGAGAAGAAGCCCCATCGCAATCGCCAGGCGAGAGATGGAGATGGTCTTCTCGTAATAATCTTTTTGAAACTGGCTTTCCATTTCAGGAGGAAAACGCAAACGAACAAATTGGTGGGGTAGGTTTAGCACGTCCATAAGTATCCTGTTCTCTGAGCTTCAGCTTGTTAATTAGTCTATGATAGAGATGAATCGTTACACTCCCACCATCACCGTTTTTCACTTCATGCCACAGAATTTCTATGCACCTTCGCCTGGTACAAGGCTACATCGGCTGCTTCCATCAAATCCATCACCGTTTTCATGGGAGGTGAAAAAGTTGACACGCCGACACTGATCGTGATGTTGATCTGCTTCTTTTTTGCTGTAAAGACTCTGGCTTCCACAGATTTCCGCAGACGCTCAGCGAGGGAAACTGCAGAAGGCAAGGGCGTGTGTGGCAGCAGAATGCAGAACTCATCGCCGCCCAACCGGGCAGCGATATCCATGGAACGTAGGTTGCCCTTCACTTCCATTGCCAGGCACTTTAGAATAAAGCTACCAACGGCGTGACCAAAGGTATCGTTGATATTTTTAAATTTATCAATATCGATCATCAGCGCTGATAGATTAGCCTCATATCTTTTAGCGCGATCAAATTCATCCCGTCCCTTTCGCAGTAAAGAGCGGCGATTATGCAGTTTGGTTAGATCGTCAAGCATGGCTAGTTTATGTAAGCGAGCTTTCTTATTTTCCAACCTAGCCAGCTCACGTTTTATGGAGGTCAACTGACAGTTCTTTTCTTTTAACTTTCGATATCGGTTAAGGCGGGTAATGGTGCTGACCCTGGCGTTCAATTCGACTGCATCAAACGGCTTGCTGATAAAATCATCAGCACCTGAGGCAATCCCTCTTAAACGCTCTTCCCGTTCGGTCAGGGAAGTGATCATCAGAATTGGAACTTCGCGTAACGCAGGGTTCAAACGAATCTGACGACAAACCTCATAGCCACTTAAATCGGGCATCAGGACATCCAACAAAATAACATCTGGCTCAATTTTGATTGCCAAAGCCAGAGCCTCTCTGCCATTCGATGCCAACGAAAACTCAAACGCTTTGTCATCCAAGGCAGATGTGATGGCACGGCGGCCCGTCAGGGTATCATCCGCAACAAGAATTATTGGCTTGGGGTTGAAAGGCGAATCTGGTTTTCTCATGTTTGCTTTCAAATTGATAGGCGAAATTTTCAAGAAAGATATCGACGATCTGCGGGTCAAATTGGGTATTCTTTTGCGCACGAATATAATCAGCCGCTTTTTCGGTGGACCAGGCGATCTTATAGGGACGATCGGAGAGCAGTGCATCCCAAACATCCACCACGGCAAAGATCCTCGCCTCCAAGGGAATCATTTCTCCTTTCAACCCCCGTGGGTAACCTGAACCGTCCCATTTCTCATGGTGACAATAGGGAATCGGCAACGACGGGTGCAAATAATCAATCCGGGAGAGCCACTGAAAGGCATACTGAGGGTGACGCCGCATGATCATAAGCTCTTCATCGTTGAGCGGACCATTTTTATGAAGGATCGAATCTGGGATGCCAAGTTTACCGACGTCATGCAATAAGGCACCTCGGCGATAATGGTGGATGGCTTCTTCATCAAGTCCAATTGCACGTGCTAAACGAACAGTCATATCCGTAACACGCCGCGTGTGGCCTTCGCTTTCCTTGTCGCGCAAGTCCAACGCATGGACCCAGCCTTCGATGGTGGCATCATACGTACGTTGAAGGGTCAGCAGCGCCGATTCCAATTTGGCGTGTTCTTCCCGGAATCTGCGAAATCGATTAAGGCGGGTGATCGTGCGGACACGGGCCAGCAATTCGACTTTATCATAGGGCTTGCTGATAAAATCATCCGCACCGGCTTCAATCCCCTTAAGTCGCTCACCACGTTCGGTCAGGGAGGACAACAGGAGAATGGGCACATCCAACAGGGTTGGATCCATTCGCATGCGATAACAAACCTCATACCCATCCATGCCCGGCATCATTACATCGAGCAGTATCACATCTGGCGCAAATTCCCTGGCACGCCGCAGCGCGTCATTCCCATTACTTGCAAAAGCAAGCTGGTAACCATCCGCTTTTAATAGCAGTTCCAGTGCTTTCCTACCGGTCAGCGTATCGTCCACAATCAATATAGCGGGAGAGGATTCCATTGGGTCTATTGCCTATCAATAAGAGAAGAGCTGGTATGCCACATATATTTAGTCTAGCTATTCGGTAAGTCATTACACCTCTGTACCTTACCTTTTCGATAAGTCTGGCGATTCAGGACAAGCAAGTGTTGGTGCAGTGATGCACTTTACGTGGTTTCCGCCAAGAAGCCAATCACTCACGATATATATCAAGCGCCATGTATCTTTCATAGCCTCTTGTATTTTGTCCTTTATTCATGCTAAACTCCTTTTAAGTTTGGGACATGGATTGTGGGTTTTGAGCTGTAGGTACCGATACGGGCTCTTGGTGGATTCACCAGTCCCAGATTATTCTCCGCCGGGTGTCCAAATAACGCAGCGGGCTTCAATCTCACTTCTACTGAGATCTTCCCCTTATTGGCGGGCAGACAACCCAAACGCTGACATCCCATCAACATTCCCGGCGATGGATCACTCCAAGGATACGCCGATGCCACGTCCCAATCAGGGACATTCTAATAACACAAACCGTTGAAACTGTCGAAAAAGTGGGGAAATATATCGCGCCGGGTTAATAACTAATGCAAAGCGATGGGGTTATATAAGATAGAGGAACCTATGGCAAAATTCAAACCACTCAACGAAAATCAGCTGGTCATGCTGCCGATTTCGCTGCAGGATCAACTGGTGCCAGGCACGCTCGAGCACACCATCAGTCAATTGGTGGACCAGCATGTTGACTTGTCGGTGTTTGATGGGCGCTACAACAACGACGATACCGGCGCGACCGCCATCCATCGCAAGATCCTGCTCAAGGTTATTCTGGTGGCGTACTCGAAGGGCATGCTCAGCTCACGGCAAATCGAGCGCGCCTGCCAGGAGAACATCATTTTCATTGCGCTCTCTTATGGGTATGCTCCCGATCACAGCACGATCGCGCAATTCATCTCTTCGATGCAAGTTGAGGTGCAGAGCATCTTCAGCAACATCCTGCTGGTGTGCGAGGAGCTGGGTCTGCTCGGCGGCACACACTTCAGCCTGGATGGCGTGAAGCTCTCCGCCAATGTCTCCAAGGAATGGAGCGGCACATTCGACGAACTCAAACATAAACGCGATAAGTTGCAGGAAAAATTACAGCAGGTGATCGCTGAACATGCACAGGCAGACCAGCAGCCCGAAATCGAGATCGAACGACAGCAGAAACGCGCACACCGCTTCCAGGTCCAGGTCGAACGCTTGAATGAATTCCTGCAAACGCAGGCACCCAAACGCGGCAGCGCGGGCAAGGAGATCCAAAGCAATGTGATTGACAACGAGTCGGTCAAGATGCCCTCCTCGCACGGCGTCATCCAGGGATACAACGCGCAGGCGTTGGTTGATTCCAAGCATCAGGTCATTCTCGCAGCGGAAGCGTTCAGCAGCCAGGATCACGAAAATCTCAAGCCGATGTTGGAGGGCGCAAAAAAAACGTCGCCGCCATCGGAAAAGAGGAAACCTATTTTCAAGGCAAGCCACTGACCGCCGATAGCAACTATCATTCTTTCAACAGCCTGACGGTGTGCCAGAATGAAAAGGTCGACGCGTATATCCCCGACATCCAATTCCGCAAACGTGACCCGCGCTTTGCCGATCAGCAGCGTTTCCAGGATGGCGTCCACAGCAGGCAGCGACCCGGTCCTAAGCCGCGGCTCTTTAGCGTTTCTGACTTCTCTTTCGATCCAATCAACCAGGTTTATCTCTGCCCGCATGGGAAAGAACTGACCTGCCATGCCCGCAACCAGACCAACCGCTTTCGAACCTATGATGTCTACCATGCCCGCGCGCAAGACTGCGCCGCCTGTCCTTTGCGATCGCGCTGTCTGAGCAAACCAACCACATCCCGCAGGTATCTTTCCGTGCCCGTGGATACCCAGCCGCCGAACCTGATTGATGAGATGAAGGCAAAGATTGATACCGACCAGGGCAAGCAGATCTACGCCAGACGTCTGGGCATTGTCGAACCAGTCTTTGCCAACATCTGTGTGCACAAGCGCATGCATCGTTTTACTTTACGCTCTAAATTGAAAGTGGATGTACAATGGAGATTATTTGCTCCGGTACACAATCTTGGCAAGATCCACACTTATGGGACACTGATCTAAGCCCGCACACTCCTGTTCAGCCGCATTCAACGCGAATAACCTGTCGATTGTCCCATCATCGGACTTGCGTTCTGTCTGAAAATATAGTTTTTCGACAGTCTCGTTAGGCTACTTGAAGGTAAAATGCCTTATTCTATAAAATCCGTAAGGGTTAACATCCGTGAAAACTAACTCGCTCCTCAAACGAATATCGCGCATAATTATGTGGATAATTACAGGCGTCTTGGTACTGGCTACCATAGGCGCAATCTATCAAGCTCTGTCTACAAGATCCGACCTACAAAATTACCCTGCTTTAGGTCAACTCGTTGATGTCGGTGGCTATAAACTCCACATCTATTGTGTTGGCAAGAACGTGGATGGCAGCCCTACGGTCATTCTAGAACAAGGCTTGGGAGGAACGTCTGCGGCGTGGGCACGCGTGCAGTCAGAGGTTGCCCCATCAACGCGCGTATGTGCATACGATCGTGCGGGCATGGGCTGGAGCGATGCTGGCAGCGAGCCGCGCGATGGTCAACATATTGCTACTGAATTACATACCCTGTTACATAATGCTGATATTCCTGGCCCATATGTATTAGTCGGGTGGTCATTTGGAGGGCTTTATGTCCGCATATACGCAGGAAAATATTCGACTGAAGTTTCTGGCATTGTTTTGCTTGATAGTTCGCATCCTGATCAGTGGACTAGCACGGCGGCAGGGAAGTCCCAATTTGAATCGAACGCGGGTATCTACAATATCGCGCCTTGGCTTGCACGGATCGGTGTAATGCGGCTGATGGGAGTATTTCAACCGGATCTAGGATTGCCCGCCCCTCAGAACGAGGCGCTCAAGTCGTTTTTCGCGGCAACAAAGGATTGGGATGCCCAAAGCGACGAATTTCTGGCTTCACCGACCACCAATAATCAGGCGCGGAACCTTACGTCACTGGGCGATATACCTCTATTCATATTGACAGCCACAGAACACGGTACGCCGCCCGAGCAAGAGCAACTCTGGCAGGGTTGGCAGAATGAACTGGCATTGCTTTCGACCAATAGTGTGCATCAAATTGTGCCAGCTGCGAATCACGCCTCTTTCTGGCTTGATCCAGAGACCGCAAAAATCACTGTTGAAAAGATTCTTCATGTGGTGGAAGCGGCGCAAACAGGTGAAAGGGTTAAGCCATAAGGAGATGCACAACATTCTTTAGCATCGTGGCATTGGCTAGAAGGATAAGCTATGAAACCACGCCCAACACAGCATCCTAAGAAACAGCAGAGCTTATTTGCAAGAAGAAATCTTCTAATAATAGTACGGCTTATTCGTCCGCCTTTTTAGCAATATACTTTCCATCCGCCTCTGTTTCCTTTGTGAAATAGGATGTCCCATCCTTGAGACTGGGTTGCACCAACTGGCAGGAGTCTGCGGGTTTTCAAGCCGTTTTCTGTGGCTTGGAGTTAATTCCGTCAAAGTAGTGGTTTCTCGGACCGCTCGCCAGTGGGCAATGCAAGCCGTTGTGTGGTCCGTTGAAAATTGCCAGCGCAAATCCGCATCACAAAATAGGAGTAACGATGACAGCCTTTCTTCGTCCGATTCGAAACTACCAAATTTTGGCTTTTGCAATCCTTGCATGCCTGTTTGGATGGGTACAATTTATCGCCTATGTTTTTGGGGCTGATATCATTCCCGATGGCGTGCCGTTCGGACCAATCATGGCCGCTGCAATCGTGGCCGCTTGCCTAGGGCGATCCGAGTTCAAGGAATGGGGTCGCCGCCTCATAACGTTTCGCACTGGAATTAGATGGTATGCACTGGCTTTTGTTGCCCCAATCGTAATTATCGCTGTTGCCGCACTGAGCAACTACGCCCTCGGCGCCGCACTTCCTACTCCACCCCAACTTGCTATATGGACCGAACTTCCAGGCACCTTTGTCTTCTTCCTAATCTTTGTCGGTATCGGAGAAGAAGCAGGCTGGACCGCCTTCGCTGCGCCCCTACTTTTGCGTCGCAATACTTTTATCAAAGCGTGGTTGAGCTTATCTGCGATCCGCATTTTCTGGCATGTGCCGCTGATGATAAGTGGAGATCTGCCCTGGGTGCTCGGCATTGGTGGAAACGCTGCGTTCCAATTCCTTGTGCTATGGCTTTTCCAACGCGCTGACCAACGCTGGTTTCTGGTCGCTATCTGGCACGCGGTTCTGAATACATTTGGCGGTAAATTCTTTTTCCAGTTGGTGCAGGGCAATGATGAGGCACGACTCGCTATGCTGATGACTGCAGGATATGTGATTGCGGCGATAGCGGTGTTTCTCTTTGACCGACATGGTCCTGACCATGTAAAAGAAATCAACCAGCGGGATCTCTAACCCATCCCTAGGAGTCGGGACACTCACTGCAATTGAAGATCGCCAAACCGCACCAGCACTGAAGCACATATGGAACTCATTATCCAGCCGTCCAACACAGCATTCTCAGAAACAGATGTTAAGCAGGAGCCGGAGCTAACTGAAAACCGAATTTAGCGGCTCTTTTTTCCAAATATTTAATTTGTTGATCATGATATCGCTTTTCGTATTCGGACACATTCAAAGGTTGATACTCTATTTTATACGTTAACATGCGGTAGACTACCTTTGCGATCAGATGCGCTGTGGCTACAGTTGCCTGCGCCGGTGCTCATGCCAGGGTTTTATTAACTCACCTTACGCAGTTTTGAGTAAACTTGGTGCATGAAAAACGGCAAACTTCTTGATCTATACAGCGACTATCTGATAAGCGCCTTCGGGCAAACCACGGCGACAGGACTGTCATCACTGTTGAATGGTGAAGTCAGCCACGATCAAATGCAACGTTCCCTGGCAAGCGAAGCACAGACATCGGCGGATTTGTGGCGGATTGCCAAACCATATGTTCGCCAGATTGAACGCGAAGACGGTGTTGCGATTGTGGACGGCAGTATTGCCGAGAAACCATACACGGATGAGAACGACATCGTCTGCTGGCACTATGATCATTCCCAGCAAAGAACCATCAAGGGCATCAATTTTGTCACCTGCTTATATCACAGCCAAGGAGTATCGTTGCCGGTTGGGTTCGAACTGGTTCGGAAAACGGAACGCTACACCGACCCGAAGACAGGGAAGGAAAAGCGTCGCTCGGACAAAACCAAGAACGAAATGTACCGAGACCTCCTGCAACAAGTCGCGAAAAACCAGATTCCGTTCCAATATGCGCTCAACGATATCTGGTTTGCTTCCGCCGAAAACATGAACTTCGCCAAACTCACACTCCAAAAGGAGTTCGTCATGCCACTCAAAGGCACTCGCAAAGTGGCGCTGAGTGTGGACGCCAAGCAGCAGGGACATTATCAGCGAGTGGACACACTGGAACTGGAACCGATGAAACCTGTCACGCTATATTTGGAAGGTGTGGAGTTTGCGCTCCTGCTCATCAAACAAGTCTTCATAAACGAAGATGGTTCGACAGGCATCCAATATCTGGTCACCAGTGATACCGCCTTGGACGGTAACGGGATCGTCGCAATCTATCAAAAACGATGGAACGTGGAACCCTATCATAAGTCGCTCAAACAGAATGCTTCGTTGGAGAAGTCGCCCACACACACGGTGACGACTCAGACCAATCATTTCTTTGCGGCTTTATGCGGCTACATCAAACTCGAACTGCTCAAAGGCGACACCAAACTCAATCACTTTGCTCTCAAGTCCAAACTCTACCTGCGCGCCATTCAATCAGCCTTTGCCGCTTTGCGGGAACTCAATCCCGTTCAATTGGCTGCGTAAGGTGAGTGATTAATCTACACAATAGTATAATGAAGAAAACATTTCTGGAGATATAATGCAAACTTTTTATGCCGATTGTCTGAATAATTTGCAGGAATTGCACAACGATGTAGGGAAAACTATCGAGGGACTGCCTCTCGAAGCCTTGGACTGGTCACCCAAAGCGGGAGTGAACTCGATCACTGTATTGATCGTCCATCTTACAGGTTCTCAACGTTTTTTGTTCGGCGAGGTGATCGGCGGACAAGACATCCATCGCGACCGCGACGCTGAATTTCTCGCAAAGGGAATCATGCCTGATGCGCTGATTCAACGTCTCAATGACAGTCTCAAGTACATCGAAATTGCGTTGGAAGGATTAACTCTCACCGATCTCGAGCGCAAATGCATGTTCCGTACCCGCGAGGTAACTGTTGGCTGGGTGATTGGACATTCGTTGAAACACACAGCGACTCACCTCGGACACATTCAGGTGATGCGTGATTTGTGGGATCAGTTCAAGGGATAACATATCTCCTTCTCCCCGCACAGGCTCCCTTCTCCAAATGGAGAGAGGCTGGGGGCGTCCGCGCAAAGACGCCAGTGCAGCAAGCCAGCAGTGGCAAATTGTTGCCAACGGTGAGTCTCAACCAGGAATAGGTCGCCCAGGAAGCGGTGCACAAGGCCCGCTGGATCATCGGTACTAATGTCCTGGACCCTGCTGTCCTCTCCGACCAGCAACTCGTGACGACCTACAAAGAGCAAGGTGGCGTGGAGCGCGGCTTTCGCTTTCTGAAAGACCCCCTCTTTCTGGACTCCTCGGTCTTCGTCAAGAAACCAGAACGCATCATGGCGCTGAGCTTCATCATGGTGCTCTGCCTGCTAGTCTATCGCTTAACCGAGTTCCGGCTGCGCTCCCGTCTGGCCCAGACCCAGCAGACGATCCCTTTGGAAGGTCACGCGGCCATTGGGATGATGCCAACCTGCTGCAACAACCCCAACACATCGATGTTCACCCAGCCCTCCACAATGCGGCTGTTCTCCAACCGGAAGATCACAATGCCCATGATATTGCCAGTCTTGCCGGTGGCTGGCATGCCCATGAAGGGTCCATTCTGATGGCCCGACGACTTGAAACGCCACACCACCTTGTCCCCATCGGCGAGCAGGTCTTCGATGGAAAGGTTCAGGTCAGAGAAGGCGGTCAGGAACGCACCCACATATTGCTTGAGCGCTGCGCTGCTGTTCACCGTCTCGGGCGCCGGTTCATGCTGGAAGTAATTCGGTGCGTACACTTGATCGATCACCGTCAGGTCGCCTTTATTCCAGCCTTCCTCGATCCAACGCCGCACAATGGATTTGTTCTGTTCAGTTGACATTTATTTCTCCTTTATAAGTTTGATGGATAAATTGATTTAACTTGCACGATCGGACATATTCGCGCGCCCAACCATAAAGAAGGCGATGGCAAAGAGCGCATTGATGACGACGAACAACCAGCCGATGGCAAGCGCGCCGCTCAATTGCCTAAGCACGCCTCCAATTGCCACCAGTCCGAACCCGATCGTGTTACCGAGGAAGACGCCGTTCCTGGCAGTGGACGCCTCCGCATTGCGCCCCACCCAGTTCAGGGCTGCAATGCCAAGCAAAGCGCCGCCATATTGACGAAGCACAGCTACGATGGTGGCGGGTGTCCCGCCCAAATCGCCAAATACCATCACACCCGGCGCCAGCAGAAAGCCCAAGCCTACGAGCGTCAGATAGATGGCGGAAGTGATCAGAAGTCCGTTTGTTTTCATACGATATCTCCTTTGATGAATTGGTTATTCACTTTCAATGACACTATAGTGCACTACCAAAGTGGATACATCGGGAGAACTCCCTATTCCTGATCAAAACAAAAAACCGCTTCCTCTGGATGAAGAAACGGTCAGCCCACGCCTGAAATTGATTCTGCACTATTCAGCGGTCAACAGCTGATGCTCCATCGCGAACATCGTCGCCCCCGCGCGCGTCGAGACGCCGATCTTGTTATAGATATGCTGAATGTGACTATCCACGGTCTTTTCAGAGATCACCAACTGCGCCGCGATCTGCTTCATAGTCTGCCCACGCGCTAAGTAACGCAACACTTCCAACTCACGCTCGCTCAAGCCTGCAACAATTTCCTTGCGCGCAATGCTGACGCGATGTCCCGCTGTAAAGAGGACATTGCTCACGGCATCTCCATCCAGTTTTCCGGCGCGCACCAGTTTTTGTAATTCCTGGGGAGCAGCTTCCGGCTGAAAAGCGGAGCGATACGGACGCGCTTCCGTCAGCGTGTGATAAACATCCGCAGCGGAGAGTATGCGTACAGCCAGCGACTGACTCGCCGACGGCAATCCGCGATGATAACCAGAGCCATCCAGTCGTTCATGATGTAACGAAGCTAGCGCACCTATATTGGCGAGTGCCGGCGTATGTGACAAGATCCGTTCGGTGTAATAGGTGTGCAATCGCACGCGCTCCCATTCGCTTGCGGTGAGTGAACCAGTCTTTTCCCAAATACCCGAGGTGATGCCCGTGCGACCAATCTCTTTCAACAATGCCGCGCGTCGCATCGTTGTCACATCTGATTCGGGCAATCCCGCCCGTCGCGCAGATTCTACTGCCAGGTTCGCAACGCCGCTTGAATGTGTCAGCGTGTACGTGGACTTAATATCCACAAAGTCCGCCAACGTGCGGCACGCATGATCGAACTGTTCGGATGTCAGTGTTTCATGTGAGCCCGGTTCGAGATCCAACAATACATCCCAAGTTTGTTCCTGATCGAATCCTTTGCATAATTCTTCTGCATACGCGCAAAAAACTTCGACCAGTTGCGGAGCATAGGCAGCGCCTTTACGCTCCCGCGCTACGTTCAAAGCTGCTTCCACTCCTCCAAGGCGATGAAACAGGACTAGGTCCTGTGCCAACGTAACCACAAGCACCGCGGGCGCGATCGCTTCCCCTTTGAGTCCCTTTGGCAGACCTTTGCCGTCCCAGCGCTCATACAGTTGACCGAGTCCATAGATAACATGCTGATCAAACCCAAGCCGTTCAGCCAAACGCTGTGCCACTTCGCAATGACCTGAAAACATTGGCTTGATATGCGACGAAGCCAGCAAGCCGTGCCCGACGGCATGCGCGATATGAAGCGTTGACTCGCCAGCATGCGCCTGCTGAATTGCCCGTACAAATGTATTCATAACCCCGACGGGGCTGCCATTATCGATCTGCGCAAAGTCTGTACGAAGTTGCTGTTCGTCACCTACAATGGACGACAGCCAATCCGTTTCGGCGTTGCAACCGATATAGCGCAGCAGCGCCTGATAATAGACCTCACGCAAAGCCTCTTCGCTATAGCCACACTTCTCTGCGAGACGCACAGCCAGTACGCAGGCGGAGAGCGCAAACTCCATCGGCTGCCCCATACCGAGGTCAGTAGCCAGCGAAAGCGCCGCAATTAATTCTGCTAGTCGTATATCGGATCGATTTGAGGGGTTGGGGGACATGATTAAGGGATATTGTACAACGTACCACTGAAATATCTGACCTAAATGAACAATATTTTTTTCCTCACCAGCCATTTAATTAACAAAGCTAAATTAGAATAAGATGAGCCATATCGCTTTTTGTGATTTCTGGGTTGAGCTCAAATGTGTTTCATGCGGAGATGAGAAATCTGTCAGAACCAAAAGAAAAAAAATTTGCATTGAATTCTCGAGATCGTAAGAATTCAATAATCTCCTGACAAGGATTATTTAAGATGTTCGAGCTACGATGTAACAGTCGAGCCACACAAACACCTTAAAAGGAGATTTAGTAATGAAAAACCTCAAGCTTATTCATCAATTTGGTGCCCGCTTTTTATTGACAGCGGCGTTTTTACTTTCATTGGTCGCTGGTTTCACCGTTCCTGCGGCAGCCGCGCCAGCCGATGGATTTGGCGCTGTGTATACGTCAACCAACGCCAGCAGCGGAAATGCAGTGTTGGTCTTCAACCGCGCAGTGGACGGAATGCTTGCATTTCAGGGATCATACTCCACCGGCGGTTTGGGCGATAATGCCAGTCTTGGCTCCCAAAATGCTGTGATCCTTAGCCAGAATAACCATTGGCTGTTTACGGTAAATGCTGGCAGCCATCAAATCTCAACCTTTGAGGTGACCTCAAAGGGCTTGACGCTAACTAATGTAGCCGACTCGGGTGGCGTTCGACCAGTTAGCCTGACGACATACAAGGATTTGTTGTACGTGTTAAACGCTGGCGGCAGCGGCAACATTCAGGGCTTTGTGATTGGATCGAACGGATCCTTATCACCGATAGCCGGATCAACTCAGCCTGTCAGCAACGGTGGCGCTGGAGCAGCTCCCGGGTTGGCAGAGATCGCCTTCAATTCAGATGGCACTGCCCTGGTGGTGACTGAAAAGACAACCAGTCTGCTCGATACCTATCAGGTTGTGAACGGTGTGGCGGGTGCGCCTGTGACGCATCCTTCTGCTGGTGCGGTGCCTTTTGGGTTCGCGTTTGACCGTCACAATCATGCAGTGGTTTCGGAAGCC
>Ga0180069_1000034_pt1 | contig 32357 bp, 30 predicted proteins | sample EasRivERM_16_10D_2_FD_121793 | JGI IMG/M metagenome (GOLD analysis project Ga0180069, IMG submission 121793) | Soil microbial communities from meander-bound floodplain in the East River, Colorado, USA - East River metaG ERMLT231B'_16_10D | ecosystem: Environmental > Terrestrial > Soil >...
GGCTGGGTAAGCTGGTGGTAGGTTCTCATTGTGCTCCTTTGACTTGGTCGTCTGAGAAGCATTATCCTACTCCAGCTTACCTCTCAGCAACCTGCAAAGTTGCACTTCCGACTTGAATCTACACGGCTTTGAAAATACAACCGTATCCAAAACTTTCTGCGCCTCATCGGCAAACATTGAAAACTCAGTAACCGGGGTAGTAGGACTTTTGTAGGGCGCAGGGCTTGCAGTCATTGTGATCACCAGACGCTCTCCATTCACGTCATCAAGCACAATAAATCGCCACATCTCTTCATAATCCAGATACAGCCAGCCTTCGGCAGAGCCTGCGATTGTAATAAACGGTCTTTTGTCTCCGGTATATTTTGCGTGTGCGTCGATTTGAATTCCCTTAAATCCTCCGACCATTACCGGCTTGGGTTCCCCCGCCTCGATATATGGATTTGACTTGAGATATCCGACAAGGTCTTGAGGCCAAGGAATCGTCGCGGCACTGTTGGGATCGGCGATCGTAGCACCAGCCACGAGATTAAATGCTAATTGCCAACTATCTATACTAAGCTTTTGTAAATACACCTGGTTCGGGTATTCTGTAACACTCCAGTCCGGTCCATAGGACAGAGTCATGGGCAGTTTGAATGTCTTGGATGAGAATGTCGGTTGCCCCTGAACTGGAGCAGTGGTCGGGGCGATTGTTGGCGGAATAGCAGTTGGCGCTGGCTTTGCCGCGGGCGCGCAAGCCGCGAGTATTACACTTACAAACATCAATACTGAAACGAGCAATTTACGTGTGTTCATTTTTTTCTCCTTTGGTGAATTATTTCGGAACTGACACCTCCCCCTCAGGCGTCTGTTCGAGTGATTGAAGGAATTTACCTTTCAGTTTTACGGTTTTGAAAACACAACCGTATCCAGAACTTTCTGAGCTGCATCCACCATCAATGTAAAATCTTGAGCGGATACATAGCCTACAGTCATAATCAAGAGCCGTTCGCCATGTACATCATCGAGGTAAATAAAACGATAATGCCCGCCAGGCTCGCAGTTCCAGCCTCCCGGTCCCGGACCTACAAAGAACCACGTTATCTTCGTCCCGCAGGCTGAAGTGGCATCAATCTGTGTTCCAGGTAATCCGCCCACAAGGACAGATTGCGTTTTCACGACCTGAAAAAGACCGTGTGCCTGTATCCAGTTCGCAAAGTCATCGGGAAACGGTATGACAGAATACGGCGCGGCAGGACCGGCGACCTTGGTAGACTTTGGATGGATAAAGAGAAATTCTCCATCATAGTCTTTGTATTTAAGAACGACCTCACTGGAATCCTCCGAATCAATTTTCCATTCGGGACCATATTGGAAAGTGATGGGCAGATCGAACGTCTTGGGCGAGAATGTTGTCAAAGTCGAAGCGGGAGCGACGGTTGGAACCGCGGTCGGTGGGACAGCGGTCGGAACCACAGTCGGCGGTACTGTTATCGGTTTTGCCGCTGGCGCACAAGCCGAGAACAATACACTTACGAGCATCATTACTGAAACGAGCAATTTACGGGTGTTCATTTTTTCTCCTTTGGTAATCGGGTGAATGTTTGCATAATTGAAACAGAAAGCCAGTCTCTTTGTAGTGTCTAAATGTATACAAAAATTGATACAATGAACCGTGTATGACAGAAGATATTTCATTTGGGAAATGGCTTCGTCAACGTCGTCGCACGCTGGATTTGTCCCAACAGGCTCTTGCTGATCAGGCAACTTGCGCACGCATTACTCTTAGCCGTATCGAAGCTGACACTCTCAAACCATCCAAAGAACTGGCGCTTATTCTGCTGGAGAAAGTTGGGATTCCCCAGAACGAGCGCGATCAGTGGGTTCGATTTGCGCGCGGGTTATCAGGGTTGCCATCGCAAGAAGCTCAGCCATTTTCTCTGAACAATTTGCCTGCTTCCTTGACCACATTCATCGGTCGTGAAAAAGAACAGGCAGAGATACTCAAACGCATAAGAAAGTATCGCCTGGTTACACTCACGGGGCCGGGCGGAGTTGGCAAGACTCGTCTTTCCATAAAAGTTGGCGAACAAGTATTAGGAGATTATGCCAATGGTGTCTGGCTGGTAGAACTGGCATCGCTAAACGATCCTGCACTTTTTCCGCAAACGATCATGACGCTGTTTGGCATTGCGGCGCAACACAATACTTTCCCCACAGAAATACTGATCAACTTTCTGCGCGCTAAAACCCTTCTACTTATCCTTGATAACTGCGAACATTTACTGGAGGCTTGCGCCCAGTTGACTGATACGCTGTTGAAGAATTGCCCGAACCTGAAAGTCCTTGCCACCAGCCGCGAGTCTTTGGGCATCACCGGCGAAGCGGCATATTCTGTTCCCTCGCTTGGCTTGCCCGACCTTGAGCAACTGCTTGAAAACTTCAGGGAATACGAATCTGTGCGCTTGTTTGAAGAGCGCGCCCAACTCGCTAAAATAGACTTTTCGCTGACGTTAGAAAACGCTTCTTCTGTCGCTCAAATCTGCCACCGTCTCGACGGCATTCCTCTGGCGATAGAGTTAGCCGCCGCACATGTCAACATGTTTTCCGAGGAGCAAATTGCCGCGCGGCTGAATGAAAGTTTCAATTTACTGACGGGTGGCAGCCGCACTGCCCTGCCGCGACAGCAGACGATCCATGCTTCGATTGACTGGAGTTGGAACTTGCTCTCCGACTTAGAACGAATTGTTCTGCAACGTCTCTCCATTTTCGCAGGCGGTTGGACTCTGGAAGCAGCTGAATCGGTTTGCAATTCCACAGGCGTTGAAAAAGTATCCGAGTTGATGACTCAGTTGCTCGCAAAGTCGTTGGTGATCGCAAACCGCCAGCCGGGACGTGAGCTGCGTTTCCGTCTGCATGAAACAATCCGTCAATATGCGCTAAAGAAACTGATAGCAAGTGGCGAGTCAGACGCTGTACGACGGCAACACGCAGAGTATTACCTGACCCTTGCCGAAGCTACTAGCTTAACTGATCTGGAGCGATTCGTTTGGTTTGAACACATGACAGAGGAGCATGACAACCTGCGGGCGGCCTTGGCGTGGAGCAAATCAGTCGCGAGCGGTGCAGAATTGGGATTACGCATGGCCAGGGGGCTGGCATGGTTTTGGAATGCGCAAGGGTATTGGAGTGAAGGACGTATCTGGTTGGAAAATGCACTGGCACACGCGGATGCAGAGGAAGTAAATGATCTGGTTTCCCAAGCCCGAACGCGCATTGCCTTGGGAAATCTTATTACATTCCAAGGTGATTATGTTGTTGCTCAATCACAATTTACCCAAAGCCTAAAGATCTTCCAGGAATTGGGGGATCGCTTGAGGATTGCCGTTACTCTTGAGCGGCTGGGATGGTTAGCGCGTGAGCAAGGTGACGTAGCTACATCCCGCGCTCGGCTGGAGGAGACTCTGATACTCTCAAAGGAACTCAATGAAGACCTGCTAACCTGCCAGGTAACCAATACACTGGCTGAAACCATGATTATGCAGGGGGATATCATTATGGCAAAAAACTTGCTGGAAGAGAACCTGGTATTCGCACGCAGACTGGGAGGCTTTGAATCTATCGGCTGGGCACTCAACCACCTAAGGCATGTTGCACAAATCCAAGGTGAGTATAAGCGTGCGATGGAACTACATGAGGAAAGTCTGCCGTTGTTCCAGGAATTGGGGAAGAAATATATCGGTGTTCCCGAATCACTTTACTGCCTGGGGGAAACGGCGCTGGCTCAGGGTGATGTAGCGTTTGCAATCACACATTTTACGGAGGCATTGATTTTGTCTCGGGAACTAAAATATCGATCTGGCGTGGCCTGGTGCCTGGCAGGTTTGGCAGGCGCTGCGGCTGTGAATGAAGAACCTGAACGCGCGGCATGGTTGTGGGGTGCGGCTGAAGCATTACGTCAGTCCATCGGCTCACGTGCAGCGCCCGCGTCCCAGACGATGCATGACCGGCTGATGGCTGAAGTTCGCAATCAATTGGGCGAAGCCGCCTTCAACTCTAAGCGTGCAGAAGGACAAGTCGCTTCGGTGGAACAAGCAATAGCTGAGGCATTAACACAATAACTCCGAATAGAGCGGTCGCTTATGCTTTAGATGAGCATCGCTTATAATCACCTCATGTCCGATCTCTTTGACCATGCCATGCAGGAAAGAATGAAAAGCGAAGCGCCGCTTGCCGCACGCATGCGACCGCGCACTTTGGATGAATACATCGGACAGGAACATATTGTCGGTGAAGGTAAACTTCTACAACGCGCAATCAAGGCCGACAAACTTTTTTCATCCATTATCCTATGGGGACCTCCCGGCACGGGCAAGACCACCCTCGCACAAGTCATTGCGAACAGCACCAAGAGTCACTTCGTGACCATATCAGCCATCCTCGCAGGCAAGGCCGATCTGCGCGTGGTCATTGACGAAGCGCTTGAACGCAGGCGGCTTCATAACGAACGCACAATCCTCTTTGTGGATGAAGTCCATCGCTGGAACAAGGCTCAACAGGATGCCCTGCTCCCCCACGTCGAGACCGGAGTCTTTACCCTCATCGGCGCGACAACCGAGAATCCTTACTTTGAAGTCATCAAAGCCTTGATCTCACGCTCACGCGTCTTTCAGTTACGGAATCTGAATCAGCAGGAAACTGGCATTCTCATTGACCGCGCTATCACAGACAAAGAACGAGGCTACGGCAATAAAAACATCAAACTTGATGATAACGCTCGCTTCCACTTAATTGAAGTCGCCTCAGGTGACGCGCGCAACGCCCTCAATGCCATCGAACTGGCGGTCGAGTCGACCTCACCCGATAAAGATGACATCATTCACATCACCCTGGATGTTGCACAAGAATCGATTCAACGCCGCGCAGTGCTCTACGACAAGGATGGCGACGCACATTACGACACGATCTCAGCCTTCATCAAGTCCGTGCGCGGCTCTGACCCGGACGCGGCTTTATACTGGCTCGCAAAAATGATCTATGCGGGCGAAGACCCAAAGTTCATCATTCGAAGATTGATCATTCTGGCAGGTGAAGATATCGGGCTTGCCGACCCGATGGGACTCGTTGTCGCATCGTCTGCGATGCAAGCATTTGAATTTATAGGTTTACCTGAAGGCATTTACCCCATCGTCGAAGCGACGCTGTATCTCGCCACCGCGCCAAAATCCAACAGCGCGACATCCTATTTCAAAGCGATGAAAAAGATCGAAGATGAGGGCCAGGTCTCTGTGCCGCGCCATTTACAGGATGGCAATCGCGATGCCGCCGCAATGGGACACGGCAAGGATTATGTGTATCCGCATGACGAGGCAGGTCACTTCACACCGCAACAATATTTACCCAAGAGATTACTTGGCACATATTTTTATGCGCCATCAGGAGAGGGATATGAGTCGCAGGTAACTGCACGGCTTGAGATGTGGCGCGAGGCGCAACGCAAAGCGCTTGGCATCACAAAGGTGGAAAATATTCCGAATATGAGCGAGGAGCAAATTCAGGAAATGAAGCGGAAGATCAAATAGCATGGATGAGGTCCGCCCCTGGCTCTTTATTGGCAGTTATCGCGACACCAAAAATGTGTGGTATCTCAACCTGAAAAATATCCGGGCGATGCTACAGCTCGCTGAGAAGGTGGAACAGCCGAATATCGTTTCGCTATATTTGCCGGTGGAAGATCTGGCTCCTGTTTCAAGTGTACATATCCAACAAGGTGTTGATTTCATCAGAGAGCACAAGGCAAAAGGCAACAGCGTTCTGGTCGCTTGCGGCGCAGGGATCAATCGCTCAAGTTCGTTTTGCGCCGCCGCGTTGAAAGAAGAAGAGGGGCTAAGTCTGTTCGAAGCATTCAAGGAAGTAAAAAGAAATCATCCCGAATCCATGCCGCACGAGCCAGTTTGGGAATCACTATGCAAATATTATGACGAAACAACACCTTATTTGGATGTCATACGCTTACCGATACATTATTAGAATGGAAATTTGAATATGCCTTTATTATTATTAATCCGTCACGGCGAAAATGATTATGTCAAGACTGGCAAGATGGCAGGACGCATTCCAGGCGTTCACCTAAATGAGAAGGGACAGAAGCAGGCTCAGGCTTTGGGCGAAGCGCTGAAGGACATTCCGCTCAAGGCTGTTTACTCGAGTCCACTGGAGAGGGCGATGGAGACTGCACAACCCATCGCTGAATCGCATAAACTGACAATTCTTCAGGAACCCGACCTGATGGATACCGACATCGGTAAATGGCAGGGCAAATCAGTGAAGATGCTCAGACTCACTAAGGTTTGGAAAATTGTACAGAGCGCGCCGTCGCGATTTCGTTTCCCAGAGGGCGAATCATTTCCCGAAGCACAGACACGCTACGTCAATACATTGGAACGGATCATCAAAAAATATAACAAGCCACAGGATATTGTTGCGGTGATCTTTCATGCTGACCCCATCAAACTGGCTGTGGCACATTTTTTGGGCATGCCGCTCGATCATTTTCAACGATTAGGTTGTGATACCGGGTCACTGACCGCGTTGCATGTGAGCGAAGCCAACGCGAACCTGATCAAATTGAATCAACGCCCGCCATTTGATTTTCTTTCAAGAGAAAAGAAGAAGTAGTGGCAAAACTAAAACTTGACTTGCACGATATTTACAATCGCGGTCAGCAGATCGACGCGGAATTGAATCGCATCGTGGAAGAAGCAATCGAAAAGAAAATTGCATTGGTTGAGATCATCCCCGGCAAAGGCAGTGGTCAACTCAAAAAGAAGGTTTTGCGTTTTTTGAATCAAGGACATATCAAGAAACTGTATCACCGCGTCGAGAAGGACGATAAAAACTTCGGGCGGATATTTATCCACTTCAAGTTTTGACCGCGCACGAATCGATTGTTCAATCCCTGCGCCGGGCGTGAGGTTATCATGCTCACACCAAGAGCATTTTCATCAACACGATGATATTTATATATCCTTGCGGAAAAACTATTTATTACTTTCTTTTCTCCAGATTACTCTTCCACGGGTTTATCGAAGAAATCATTCACGCCGAAATGCTTTTCGAAAAAAAATAACAACGCATCCGCTTTCAATTGAAATTCCAAATCCGCATGCCCTTGTTCGATGCACGCAATCAAGCGCTCGCGAAAACTAAGGTTTGACGAAGCGGGTAAAAAAGTTTCAAGTTCTTGAATCATTTCCATTGCCTGTTCGACAACGGTTAGCGCTTCGGGTAATGGTATATTTTCTGCAAGAAGTTCCTTGAGTAATTTACATTTATATGTATGACAAAAACGTGGATATTGAGGGGAAGCATAGATCGTGCACTGTCCATGCCAAAGAGGGCAGGGTTGGCTAAACCCGCGTTGTCCCGGTTCACGAAATACATTCAATCCCAAAGACTGAGCCGAGTCCAATTCAGCGGACCTGAGTTTCGACCAAGTAAATAAATGCCCTGTGCAACACAATCCGCACGACTTGCATAAAATAGTCCCTGGGGATTCGCTTGATTCATCTGTACCAGTCATATCTGGAATAATATCCTATTAACTTGCAAAATGTCATGCTGAGCCGCACGCCTTAAATGCCGGGTGCGGAGAGTCACCTCTACAAAAATCTCAGAGATCCTTCGCTATCGCTCAAGATGACATTGCGTAAGGCTGTTGAGATCAACCGGACATTTTGTTGGCCAACACAGACGACCAAACATTATCGCGATTATTCAAGAAAACGCGGCGGGCCTCCGCGACCAAACTATCAGGTACATCAGGCAAGCCCTGCACCCATACCTGACGCAATGCCAGAACCCTGGCTACAACCAGATCGGCGACATGTGTAAAACCGGCGCGCGCAATACCGCGTTGTGAAGGAACGTTATCCAGGTCTGCGCCGATCCAAACGCGGTGCAATTGTTCTGCGCGTAACTCCCGGACAATATGGGCCAACAGCGCGCTATAAAGCAACTTCCGGCGGAAAGCAGGCAGGGTAACACAATTCCAAATGTAGGCTTCACCAGGAAGTAATCGGAGTCGCAGGTTCAGCTCTCCAATGAATTCCTCATCGAAACTGACCCAGCCATACACCACAAGTTTTCCATCCAGGCGCGCGGCATAACAACGACTCCTTTTCTCGAATCGTTTGAGGACTTCCGCTAAAACATCAGCACCCATCGCCTCAGCCAATTCCAGAGCGGACTCTGACTCAACGCGAAAGAACGTTGCAGGCACGCGCGGTGTGATCACAGGCGCGGCTTCATCCAAACTCAAAGCCCAAATCGTCCCAGCCCGCCGCGGGTCGTTATCAGCAGTGACCATCATGCCTGTATTTTAATTTTCTTCTCAGTCAATTCGGCAATGGCATCGGCAAGATGTTTATCCGCAATGGCATAATCGCCGCTCTCGACCCGCAAACGATGGGCTACGCTCAGAACATCTGCATAGCTGTGTCCATCCGGCGGAATAAATTTAAAGCAAGCCATTTCGAGCAATTGTCCATTGGGGTCGCGGAAATAAATCGAATCCATGAAGCCGCGGTCGATCGGACCCGTGTTCTCAATACCGCGTTCTTTCAAACGCGCCGCCACTTGAGTGTAGGTAGCGCGCGAGACATTGTAAGCAATATGATGCAGGTTGCCGATATTCTGGGGATTAGGCGCGGGATCGTTGACGCGCGTCGGACGGACAAAGAAAGTGATCAAGCGTCCATCGCCCGGGTCAAAATAAAGGTGCATCTCATCGGGCACATCCAAATTGGGTTGCTCAAAAACCAGCGGCATGCCAAGCACGCCTTGATAGAAATCAATGATCGCCTCGCGGTTGGAACCAACGAAAGTAATGTGGTGAACACCCTGGGTTTGGATTTTAGTCATATCATCTCCATGTTATAAACCGTCCCGAAGGATCAATCAACTCAACAAGGTTCTTTGAAGAAACCTTCGGGACGTGCTTTGCAGTAAGGTCTGCCCGCCTAGATCGTAAAGAACAGTTTACGAACCTTGTCTATCGTCTCCGGTTCGCCGCGCGCAGTTCCGCCATCGAAACGTTGAAACGCGGTGAGCACGAAATCAGATGGGTCAAAACTGAAGACAGCCTTACAACCTTCAAAGTTATCCGTCTCTGGCTTGGCTTCGAACTTGCCATCCTTTACAGTTGCGCGCCACTTCCCACCCCATTCACCCGAGACCTCGATGCCATACTCCACATCCACGCCATTCGCTGACGGTTGGTCCACAGTCGAGGGCAGGAGGGCAAACAACATATAAGGAATCAACACGCCTGCCGTGCGTTCATCCAATTTGCGATCCTTCTCGCCCAGACCCCAGCGGATATCCCAGGTATGCACGCCATAATCCATGACATGGAAGGCGGGATAGAAAAAAGTCGGGAGACCGCCCATATAGGGATGGGTAACGATGAATTTGCCCCACTCCTCCGCAGTCAACTTCTCGAAGATATCCATCATCGTCTTGTAATCAGCCTTCAAGCGATTGATGGCTTCTTCACGCGCCAGACTACGATACGATTGAGCATTCGTGTTTAGCGTCTCACCCATGACGAGTACACCAACCGAATCGCGCGGTTCGCTGTTGCGGGCGCTTTCCCACCGCGAGAGATAACCTTCGGTCACATCGATCATGTGACCCACAATATCACGGACTTCCCATTCGGTGCAGCGCGTTTGCACATTCCAATTTTTGGGATCATCCACGAGCTTGAAAAAATCAGCGCTTTCCGTGCGGACGACATCGAGTACGGTGTCTTTGCCGCTGTAATCCATGGAATTTACGGGGGACATATTTTCTCCTTTGGTTTGATTAATAAATTTTATTCAATCACCATTCGGAAGACGAGCCGTATTGTTTTGTTAACTCCACACCTCCTTTACCAGGCATCCATCAATAACTGTTCAATTTGGATTGCGCCTGTAATTGGTTTCGGATTATTTTGTACAGTACGATTCTGAAAAGCCAGTTGCGCGAGATTCGGCAAATCACTTTTCTGTAAACCAACACCTGCTTGATGCAGATGCTGGGGAAGATTCATCTGCCCAATGAGATGAAAGATTTTTTGGACCAGCGCTTCAACCGCGAACGTTGGGTTGATTCGGTTTACCGGGATTCCCAGCGCCTCTGCGGCCGGGAGCAATTGCGGCGCGGTCACATCCGCGTTGAAGCGGATGGCATGCGGCAGAATGATGCTATTGGCGATTCCGTGTGGGATGTTGGCTGTTCCTCCGAGGACGTGGCATAGGCCATGATGAAGACCCATCGAAACGGAAGCAAGCGAAAGTCCCGCGAGATGCGAGCCGAGGAGCATTTCGGTACGAGCTTCCAGGTCATTTCCATCTTGATAACAACGCAGCAATGCACTGAAGATTTGATGTAAACCACTTGTCGCCGCAGCCGTCGAAAGCGGGTTGCGAGTCCTGGAATAAAGCGCTTCGATGCAATGTGCCAGCGCATTGATGCCAGTCGAGGCTGTCATTTCAGGAGGCAAATTAAGAGTTAATTCGGGATCATATAGAACAAGCTTTGGTGAAATCTTCGGATCATTGATAGTGACTTTCCGCGGAGGCTTCTCATTCGTATGGGTGATCCCATAAACAGGTGTCATTTCAGATCCAGCATAAGTTGTTGGAATAGCAATGACAGGCACGCGAGGCTGATCCGTGGGAAACGCGGCGCGTGCCGGACTGCCCGTGCGTTTCTGCTCCAGTGCGGATGCAATCGCCTTCGCCATCCCAATGGAACTGCCACCACCCATGCCAATCACAGCGTCTACATTATTCTCAACGGCAAGCGCGCAAGCCTCATTAACTTGAATATCCTGAACATGGGGTTGTACCTGGTCAAAAATTGCAACAAGATTTTCCCCCAGAATAGATTCAACTTTATTAACATTACCATTGTTGCGGGAAGAGCGACTCGTGCAAAGCATAAGCTGTTGCCAGCCAAAGCGCTTCACTGCCTCACTCAAACGCGCGCGTGAGCCGACACCAAAGATCACTTCCTGAGCATACGAGATGTAGTGGAACTCTTTCATTGAGCCACAAGCCTCTACTCATTTAGGGTATATCATTGCGAGGAGGGCCTCGTCCAACGAACCAATGTCCGTCACAAGATTGGGAATTGCTGCGCGCTAACGCATCGCAATGACGGAATCCATTTTACGAACTGCTGACAAGCGCTTGCATCATGCCGCGCACGAAATCAATTTCATCTTGATTAACACTGTGATCCAGGTTTGGATACAAACGTTTTGTAACCTTACCTCCTAATTTCTGCAATACTTCGGCAGTTTGGTCGACGCGTTCCTTGGGAACGTGAAGATCCACATCACTGCATCCCAGAAAGACGGGCGTCCCCGCCAGTGAACCTGCATATTCGCGCGGCGTGTCGTCAGGGCCGATCAATGCACCGCTTAGTCCAACGATGCCGCCATAGCGTTTTGCATTGCGGGCAGCAAACTCTAAAGTCAGACAAGCGCCTTGCGAGAACCCCAATAACATCACGCGCTCCGGTGGGATACCAGCTGCGATAATTTCAGCTAACACACTGTCTATAAAAGAAAGGGCTGATGAAAGCCAGGGTTCATTTTCTGCAATCGGCATGAGAAAGCGATTGGGGTACCACGTGTTCCCCGCAGCCTGGGGGGCGAGATAAGCAAAACCTGGTTGTGCCAGTTGATTCGTTAAAACCAAAATATCTTCAGCCTTTGCACCACGACCATGGATCATTAGCATCGCGGCTTGCGCACGGTTGAGAGGCGCTCCAGCCATACGGACGGTTTGTCCCTGATGAGGATCATGAGGAAAATCACTTTTCTCAGACATGATTTTGTCGTCCTCTTACTTAACGAAAAAAACAGTTCCCAATAGAATTATACTGATTTCCATCAAATGAACAAGTCATTGGAAACTTTAAACGCTCCATCTGCCACAGGCGGATAGGCGCGCATATAGACTTCATATTGACCAAACATTCTGGTGACGAACCCCATCACACCACGGCGTGTCAGCCCTCCGCCCTGTGAGGCATGGCAGGCAATTGCCTGCTGCTTGATCTCAGCTACAGGGCGAATGTCAATTTTCACATGCGTGGGGAAATGAAATTCAGTCAGAGCTACGAGATCAACATCACTATTCGTCCCAAACTTTCTTGGGTCCTTGCCAAATAAAGGTAATAGCCGTACTGCCCATCGCAAGAACCAATTCGGGAAGACCTGAAAGTAAAGAGCACGCGGCTTGAATGGTATACCAGCTTCCGGGTGGAAGGAGGCGTCGTCCGCTTTTTCGAATGCGAGTTTGGTTGCCTTATGCAGATGAATATGATCAGGATGCTTATATCCGCCGATGGGGTCATGAGTCAAAATAATATCCGCTTTGAGTTCACGAATGTGTTTGACAATGCGCCCTGCCACTTCGTCAATTGGATGGGCGACCTGTGCATCGGGATGTTTATTGTTTTCGGACCCAGGCATATCGGAATCGCGATAGCCGAGAAAGAAGACTCCCCTCAAGCCGAGATGTTTTGCCGCGCGCATAAGTTCGTCGGTGCGAAGTTCGGCGATATCCTTAAAGCCTTTGAGATGTTTTTCATCCACAGTTCCCGCTTCACCGCGCGTGGCACAGACATAATATGTATCAAATCCTTTTTGCGCATACAGTGCGAGTGTACCGCCCAAGCCGAATGATTCATCATCGGGATGGGCGAGAACTGCCAGAATTGTTTTTGTCATGTTTCCTCGTATAATCAAATTTGAAGCCGCTATTCTGACAACACCTTAATGATAAACATTACAAGGAGCCTGAATGAAATTTGAAACACTCGCAATCCACGCCGGGCAGGAACCCGACCCCAACAACGGTGCGGTGATGACGCCTGTTTATCTCACATCCACATATATGCAGGATGGCGTCGGTAAGCCGCGCCAGGGCTATGAATATTCTCGCACCATGAATCCCACGCGCAAGGCTTTACAGGATTGTCTCGCCGCGCTCGAAGGCGGGAGTTATGGTTTGGCTTTCGCATCCGGACTTGCAGCAACGGATACAGTTCTGCGTATGTTAAATGCGGATTCACATGTACTGGCAGGCAACGATGTCTACGGTGGCACCTTCCGTTTATTTGACAAAGTGCTGCGCCGCTTCTCCCTCGACTTTACGTTTGCTGACACGACCGATCCTGAATCTGTGGCTGAGGCCTTGACTCCGTCCACGCGCCTCGTCTGGCTTGAGACACCCACCAATCCTTATCTACGCATTACAGATATTCGCGCTGTCGCTGAGATCGTCCATGCACATGCGAACAACCCTGTGCTTGTTGTTGACAACACATTTGCCACACCCTACCTGCAACGTCCGCTTGAGTTGGGTGCGGATATCGTTGTCCACTCCATGACGAAATATCTCGGCGGTCATTCCGATGTTGTCGGCGGCGCAGTGATCGTCAAAGACAGGGAACTCGCAGATAAACTTTACTTCCTGCAAAATGCAGTCGGCGCGGTGATAGGCCCCATGGACTCATTCCTCGTGTTACGCGGCATCAAGACTCTCCCCCTCCGCATGGACAGACATTTTGAGAATGCCATCGCCATCGTTGAATTTCTTGAGAAACATCCGAAAGTTGAAAAAATAATTTACCCATTCCACCCAACCCATCCACAACAGAGAATCGCAAAGCAACAAATGAAAAATGGCGGCGGCATGATCTCGTTCATCCTCAAAGGCGGGCGTGAAGCGGCAATTAAAATGGTGGAGGCGACAAAAATATTCACGCTGGCAGAATCACTCGGCGGAGTCGAGTCGCTGATCGAAGTCCCCGCCGCGATGACGCATCTCTCCGTCGCCGGCTCCCAGCTGGATGTTGACCCATCCCTGGTGCGTTTGTCCGTCGGGATTGAGAATCAGGATGATTTGATCGAAGATATTAAACAAGCGCTTGACAAAGCCTAGGATTTGATGGAGATGAAGAATGAAAAGACTCATAGCAAGTATTATGGGTTTGTTAATTGCAAGCCTCGCATGTAACCTGTCGGCATCATCAACGCCTCCATCAACCATACAAGCCACATCCACTGCCAAGCCTTTATCAACCCCAACGATCCCTGCAAAGCCGCCGAACCTGTCCCATGATCCCTTGTACTGGTTTGGTCCATTGCCTCCCCTGCCTGTCGTTGAAGGCCGTCCCTTCATTGGATCAGAGGATTTCTTACAGCTATTCGAACCAGAGGCGGAGTGGCAGACTGCCGCAGATCGGATTCAAGTTTTCAAACTTTACGGAGAATGGGTGAGCAACCATCCAGCAGACGTCCAACTCAAGAAAGTAATCGCGGATCTCAACCGCAGGGGGCTGGCAATCGCGATTGAAACAGGTCCTCTTAACCCGGAGGCAGGTTGCGGAAACGGCATTGAAGGCTTTGCCACAATTGAGAGTGGATTGCAAATGGCCGGAGCGATCAAAGCCTCCGGAGGGACGTTGCATTTCATCACTTTGGATGAACCTTATTATTACGGCCACTTTTACGATGGACCCAATGCCTGTCATTGGACTGCCGAAAAAATAGCCCGGGATGTGGATAAATTCATCAAGGCTGTAAAAAATATTTTCCCGAACGTAATTGTTGGGGACACAGAGCCATTAGCAGGCCCCGCGGGAGCAAAAGAGTATCAGGATTGGTTGAATGCTTTTTACGAAGTAAATGGCTACCATCTGGCGTTTATTCATATGGACATTGATTGGTCACGCCCAAAGTGGACCGAGGAGGTCAGGGCGATTCAAGAACATGCCAGCAAAATTGACGTTCCGGTGGGAGTTATCTATAACGGGAATGCGTTCGATAAAACAGATGAGGCGTTTCTTTCAGCAACTGGTGAACGCGTCAAGAAACTTGAAATTGGGGCAGGTGTTCAGCCCGATCACATTATTTTCCAATCCTGGAACGATAAACCTGACCGTGTCATACCAGACACGGAACCCTATACCTTTACCGGCTTTATTAATCGCTATTTTACTAACAAGGAAAACCTGGGATATCGGCGTGAGGGTCAAGGAGCAAACATTGCTTTGGAAAAGCAGGTCCGTTTCTCAAATCAAACCAGTGATTTGACTGGAGCCTTGGCACTAGACGGCGATTTTGGAACATTATGGAATTCGGGCGGTGGTCCAACGCAATGGATCGAGATCAATCTTGGAGGCAGCTACAATATTTTGGAGATGCGTTTGACGATCAGCCAATTTCCACGCGGAAAGACGGTCCATCGAGTGCTTGGAAAAAGCGCCAATGGCCAATTCATTTTGATCACAACCTTTGAAGGGGATACAACAGATGGGGAAACCTTATTCTTTACTCCACTCGAACCCATCCCCGAGATTCAATTTATTCGCGTGGAAACAATAGAAACCCCGTCCTGGGTGGCGTGGAGAGAAATCGAGATCATAGATGCAGGGAAATAATTTTTCTTTTCAAATGTGAAACAATGGCAAGGGAACTACGTGAGATAATGCTGTCCGGTTTCTGAACTGCCATTTTCGGCGAAAATCTGCCATCAAAAACAAGAGACCGAGTTTTTGAAACTCGGTCTCTTGTCATTTCGCATGAATGGCTACCAGTGTCACGTCATCATCCTGCTTGGAGCCGTTCTGGTATGACATCAGAGTATCGAACAACCGATCACAGCCAATTTGAGCAGAAAGAGAATTCAACTCCGACATTGTAGTCTTAATACGGTCCAACCCAAACGGTTCGCCCTTGGGGTTACGGCAATCGGTCATGCCATCTGTAAACATGACCAGCATGGAGTTTTTGGGGAGAAACAGGCTATATTCATCCAGGGCAATATTCTCCCATAGACCAAGCGCCATACCAGGTTGATGTGGTAAGCGATGGACCTCTCCGTTTTCATTTAGTATCAATGGTGGTTCGTGCCCTGCGCGCGCATAGGAAAACTCATTTGTCTGTGTGTCCAAAACTCCGTAAAGAGCAGTCACAAATTGGGTGGATTTTTCAAGGCGAGTAATGTGTTTATTCACCATGCGCAGAACTTCACCCGGAGATGTGCCGCCATCGGCTTCCGCGATAATGAGCGCATGTGCCCGCGCCATAAAAATGGCGGACGGGACTCCCTTATCAGCCACGTCACCAATCAATACGCCAAATTTGTTATCGCCAAGTTCAAACACATCATAAAAATCTCCACCGACCTGGCGGGCTGGAAGAATGCGCCCACCAAAATCAAAGTTCGGATGCGAGGGTAAAACATCTGGCAGAATGGACAGTTGAATTTCCGCGGCAACTTTGAGTTCGCGTTCAAGGCGTTCTTTTTCGATCAGTTGTTCCTGCGCAGCCTTGAGTTCGTCAAAAGCTTTTTGGAGCTGGCGGTTCTTTTCAGAAAGGTCACGGAACGTGGCGACATTTGTATTATCCAACCGCTGGCTTAGAACACTGACCATTGCATTGGCCAATTCGGGGTGCCTTTGCATAAGGTCGGTAAATTGATCGCGACTCATGCTTAACAGAACAACATCGCCGCGCGCCCGCGCACCTGCAGTCCGGCGACCACCCGGCATAATGAGGCCCATCTCGCCAAAATATTCCCCTTCATGCAATACGTTGAGAATTAATTCATTATCCGTATCCGACCCCATATTGATTTCAAGGTCACCGCTAACCATGATATACATTTGTTCGGCCGCGGTCCCCTCACGATATAGAATATCGCCTGATTTTAAATTGACCACATCCAAGGCAGACATAAGGCGATCCAGTTCTTCAGGAGGAAGATCAGCAAATAGCGGAATACGAGCGAGCAGATTGGCAGGCATTGTTTTAAGTTTAATCCCTGTTAACGTATGTGTCAGCCTATTTTACACGAAGAATGCTTTTTTTTACCAATCCCAAAGGTCAAAGCGAATACTCACTAAACAAGGCAACACTGCTCGTAATTAGAACTCGACTACTTCCTTGCCGGCCAGTGTATCCTGAATTTTCTCGATCACCGTATCCAAATGTTTTTGCTGATGGACGAAATCAAGGTCGTCCGTTCTGATCGTGAGAACAGGGCACAGATCGAACGCGCCCAGCCACTCGTCGTAGAAAGAATCGAGCTGGGTCAAATATTCGGCTGTGATGCCAGTTTCCATGTTCCGGGCGCGGCGGCGAATCCGATCCATCAATGTATTCACCGGCGCCCTGAGGTAGATCAAGAGATTCGGACGCGGGATGCTGTTCACGGTCAGTTCAAACAAACGCCGATACGCAAGATAGTCACGTTCGCTCAAGTCACCCATATGATGCAGGGCGCGCGCAAAAATGTGAAAATCTTCATAGATGCTCCGGTCTAAAATTGCCGAGCGCGCGTCGTGTGCCGCATCCAGATACTGCTCGGCGCGATGACCCAGAAAAAAGATCTGCAGGTGAAAAGACCAGGCGCGCATATCGCCGTAAAAATCAGCCAGATACGGATTATCCGCCACAGATTCATAGCCCGTCCGCCAGCCAAGCCGCGCACCGATCCGCTCGGTTAGCGATGTTTTTCCCACCCCAATATTCCCGGCTACAACTATTAAATTCTTGGTCATTTATATCCTCAAATAATAGAGATTAATCCAGTATAGGTGTAACAATCCATTTTGTCGAGAGTCTCAGGACTGGTATAATTTTTACCGTTAAGGAGATTATATGAGTTCGAAGTTAAAAATCAAGGATGCCTCCGGTTGGACGATGTTTGTGTTCGGAGCCATTGCGCTTTCTCTCGGCCTTTTGGGCCTGCTTCGCCCCGAATTGCTTTTATCCATCCTCGGCTTTACCGTGCTGGAGCGTACAGCCAGGATCACGGGGGATTACACGCTGGTCTTTGCGACAGCATCCTCCATGGCATCGTTCAATATCGGCGCCTACTACATTCTGGCAGCCATCAACGACGTAAAATCATTCTACAAATGGACTGTCCCCTATCGATGCCTCACATTCGTTGTTTTTACAACCGTTAGCCTAACCGGGCTGGCTCCCATCCGCTTCATCGCTGTTGGAGCATGGGAATTGGCTGGAGCCATCGCAACCGGGCTTGCCCTCCGTTCTGAAAACAAAAAGTAGGAGATTCGCCATGCGCTCAAAATGGATCGAACACAAAGGTAAAAAAATCTTTTATCAGGATTTCTCCAAAAACTTCTACAACTCCGCCGCAGTGAAGACAGAACTGGCTGAAGTCCAGAAAATCGTGATGGATGAACCGCAAAATTCCGTGCTCGTGTTGACAGACATGCGCGATACAAATGTAGGCAGTGATCTGCTCCCAGCGATGAATGCCGCATCCGCCGCCACAAAACATCATATACGCAAAACAGCCGTGTTGGGCGTAACAGGCATGAAACGCAAACTCGCAGACATGCTCACCATGCTCACTGGCCAGCCACTCAAATATTTCGATGATAGCGAATCAGCCAAAAATTGGCTGGTCGAAGAAGTATAAGAACTTCAAACTCCGGGGTGCTCAACATCCCGGAGTTTTTATTTTGATATAATCGCAAGGTCAATGACCGATAACTTGATCAAGCATCATCGAAGGCGGACCCATGAACGACTTTCTACAATTTCTAAATACGGCAGATATAGACTCGCTGACACAACTACCCGGCATCTCCCATTCGTTGGCAGAGAATCTGATTGCCGCACGCCCTTTTAATTCCATCGATGAATGTCTGGAAGTGCGCGGCATGGGGAAGAATCTGCTTTCACGCGCAATGTCATCTTTCGGGACAGTAGTAACCGAACCAAACGATGGTGATGAACTCATTGAGGAAGATGAAGCGATGCCGATGGAAAAATATCAGCCTGTGACAAAATCGGCACTCGAAGATAAACCATCCTTTGTCTCGCGTGCAGGGCAGGTGCTGCTTAATGTGTTCCGGGCATTATTGCGGTTGATCCTGCTTGTCATGTTGATCCTCGCAGTTGGCGCAGCCATTTATTATGGAGCGCCATATTTACGTGAAAGATTTATCGCACCTGTGGAGCAAAACGCGGCGCGCGTCAGTCAACTTGAAAACGATGTCGCACACCTGCAATCTCAATTAACTGATATCAACGATCAAATCACTGAAACCAATAACCAATTAACCAAGACCAATAGTCGCATTGATGAAATCGAACAATCGGTGGAGGCACTTACGGTCTCGCTTGAAAAACTCGAAGCCATGCAAACTACGCTTGAAACGCAACTGAAGGAAAACGATAATAAAACTTTGCTGGCGTTGAAGCACGAAGTCATGCTGACCCGCGTATTGGACGTGCTGGCACGTGCCAGGCTGTATCTCGCGGAAAGCAACTTTGGTTTGGCAAGAGAGGACGTCAGATCCGCGCGGGAACTGCTGGTCGAGTTGGAGGCTGGATCGAACGATGAAGTCCTTACCCAGGCGATCTCGCGTTTGGATCTGGCATTGGGCAACCTACCTGCCTTCCCTGTGGTTGCATCCGGTGACCTGGAAGTGGCCTGGCAAATTTTAATGACAGGCGAGACCATCGCCACCGCGACACCTGTGCCCACCTCAACGGGCACCCCTGCCCCGGCAGTACCCACGGTTGGAACAACTTTGACGATAACCGCAACACCTTGATCGTAATGAACTCGGAGAATATATTTTGGGGTTCTTTTTTCGGATGATATAATTTTGCAAGTCATCATTACTCAGGAGAATATCCATGCCATACAAAATCAAATTCGGCACAGACGGCTGGCGCGGGGTGATCGCTGACGATTACACGTTTGACAATCTTCGCCGTGCCTCACAGGGATTCGCATCCTATCTGCTTGAAAAGGGCTACGCCGGGTATTGGGTCGTTGTTGGGCATGACAAGCGCTTCCACTCGGAGAATTTCGCCGCGGCGGTAGCGGAGGTACTGGCAGGCAACGGCTTGAATGTTTATCTCACGGATGGCGCGACACCAACACCGGTGATCGCGTTTGAAGTTGTCAACAAAAAAGCTTGCGGCGCAGTCAATATTACGGCGTCCCATAACCCGCCTACAGATAATGGATTCAAAGTCCGGGACGCGAATGGCGGAGCGATAGACCCCGAAGGGCTGGTAAGGATCGAGGCGCTGATTCCAGATTCAGTTGAAGAGGCGAAGCGGATAAATATCCAGGATGGAATACAGGATAAGAAGATCGTCAAATTCGATGCGAACGAGGCCTATTTTGCGCATGTCCAAAAATTTGTTGATATACAGAAAATCAAGGATGCAGGCCTCACAGTGATGGTGGATGTAATGTGGGGCAACGGTGCGGGCTGGTTTACGCGCTTGATCGGCGGTGGAAAAACAAAGATCATTGAAATTCACAACGAACGCAATCCATCGTTCCCTGAAATGAAACGACCGGAACCCATCCGTCCGAATATCGATGTGGGGTTGAAAGCCACGGTCACGAATAAAGCGGATGTGTTGCTCGTCACTGATGGCGACGCGGATCGCTGTGGTATCGGTGATGAGAACGGTGAGTTCATCAATCAATTGCGCGTGTATGCTTTGCTGGCTTTTTATCTGCTTGAAGTGCGCGGTGAACGCGGCGATATCGTAAAGACACTTTCGACAACCGGCATGTTGAATAAACTTGGTCAAATATATGGCGTGCCTGTGCATGAAACTGGTGTGGGCTTTAAATATGTTGCGCCGAAAATGATGGAAACGAACGCGATGATCGGCGGTGAAGAAAGCGGCGGATATGCCTTCCGCAATAATGTGCCCGAACGCGATGGGATTCTGGCAGGCTTATACTTTTTGGATTTCATGGTGCGTACCGGCAAGAAACCGACTGAACTGCTCACCATGCTTTTCGATAAACTTGGCGGAGAATATTTCTACGACCGCGTGGACACACCTTTTAGTGGCGATCGCCAAACGCGGGAGCAAAAAATCCTCGATGCGAACCCCCAAACACTTGGCGGCTTGAAAGTGACGGAACTTATCACTGTAGACGGGTTCCAATTTAAACTCGAAGATGGCGGCTGGTTGTTGATCCGCTTCAGCGGCACGGAACCGATCATGCGCGTATATTGCGAGACGATGCATAAGGATAAAGTAAGGGCAATCCTTGACGACGGCTTGAAGGTCGCAGGGATCAAATAGCGTACAGCAACTATTCAAATATCATCCGCCAGCGCTTTCCAGCGCTGGCGTTTTTATTCAGGGATATTCCATACATTTTTTCTATGAATTTGTCATATGGCGCAATTGCACCTATATGTTATAATTTTCACAATCATTGTCCGATTATGCTTACCGATACCCATTGCCACCTGGATTTCAATAAATTTGATGATGACCGCGACGCGGTGATTCAACGCGCGCTTGATGCAGGCATCACGCGGATTCTGATTCCGGCGATGAATTTTGAGTCCAGCCTTGCAGGGATTCAACTCTCGGAGTTGAGTCAAAATATATTTGCAGCAGTTGGTTTCCATCCGACAGATTTGGATAAGTGGGATATTTCGTCAATCGAGAATTTGCGTGGATTGATTCTCCCTCACCCCAATCCCTCCCCCGCTGCGAGAGGGACCCAGGGTAAGATCGTCGCCATTGGAGAAATCGGGCTCGATTACTACTGGGTCAAAGAAGCGGACAAACGAGCACATCAACGCGATGTACTTAAGCAACAGTTCAAACTCGCGCAGACTGTAAACAAGCCGGTCATCATCCATATGCGCGAAGAGAATGACGCGTGGTTCGGGCAGGCCTCCTTTGACCTGCTTGAAATTCTGAGCGAATGGCATAAAGAATTGCTTGAGCAAGATCACCCTCTGAAAGACAAACCGGGCGTATTACATTCCTACAACGGAAATCTGGAAACCGCGCAAAAGGCAATCGCCCTAAATTTTTATATCGGCGTCACCGGTCCGGTTACATATAAAAACGCAGATGAAAAACGAAACATCATTAAGCAATTACCACTTACCCAATTACTCATAGAAACCGACGCACCATTTCTCACGCCCGTACCAAAGCGTGGCAAGCGCAACGAACCTGCATTCGTGGCGCACATTGCTGATAAAATTGCAGAAATTCATAACACAACCCGCGAACAAGTTGCTGAAATCACAACAGCGAACGCGAATCGCTTGTTTGGTTGGGGAGGCTGACTCTTGAGCACGACTACATTTTTCACATCGGTACAAGATCAACTTCAATTCGTCGAACAGCGGATTCGGGAACAGGCCGGGGAGGAGCAACATCCCGACTTGCGTTCTGCGCTGGAACATTTACTTGCCGCGGGAGGCAAACGCATCAGACCGACCATCGGACTGCTCGTTGGAAACATGCTGGGCGCGCCCGAAGACAAACTCGTCACCCTTGGCGCCTCCGTGGAATTGCTCCACACCGCGACATTGGTTCATGATGATCTTATTGACGGCGCATTGTTAAGGCGCGGCATGCCCACGTTGAATGCGCGCTGGTCCCCTGCTGCGACCGTCCTCACCGGCGACTTCCTCTTTGCCCGCGCCGCCAAACTCGCCGCAGAGACCGATTACCTGCCCCTTATGAAATTATTTTCCGAGACGCTCGCCACCATCGTCAATGGCGAATTGACTCAGATGTTCACCGCACGCGGCCTGATCGACCGCAACAATTACTATAACCGCATCTACGCCAAGACCGCCTCACTATTCGAAATGTCATCGCTGGCGGCAACCATGGTGGCAACAGAAGACCAGGAAGTTCGTGACTCAATGAAAGCCTTTGGCTATGAAGTTGGCATGGCATTTCAGATCGTGGATGATATTCTCGATTTCACTGGTGATCAATCCACGGTGGGCAAACCGATTGGTTCAGATCTGCTCAATGGACTCGTCACACTACCTGCGATCTACTATGCGGAAGAGCATCCCAATGACGAAGATGTACTTTCGTTGCCCGGCGGCGGTTGGAAAGATACGGCACGCGTGCAACGACTCGTGGATGGCATCCGCAAGAACGCGGCGATCGAGAAGGCGATGAACGAGGCGCGTCATGCTGTCAGCCGCGCACTAGGCGCATTGGAAGAGGCGCCAGTTTCCCCTGAGAGAGAAGCGCTGGAAAATCTTACAAAGTTTATTGTGGATAGAAAAGTCTAAATTAATACAGGGAGGCGAGAGATGGAAATCCACATTGAAATCCAGCAAACTGACGCCCTAAAAATAAAGGCGGATGTTCTCATTCTAAAATATGCGCAGGAATTTTATGGCGTGGATGCCCTGGCTTATTTTCAGCTCGCAACTTCCCACAAAGATATTGAACAAAAATTACCAAAACCCGATGATTTTCTATTGCTTGAGACGCATGGCAGCCTGGGCACAAACCATGTTCTATTTTGCGGGGTTGTTGATGTACTCAGGTTCAGATATAAGCCAATTCGGGATTTCGCATTTCACTCCCTGAAGTATCTGTCTGAAGTTAAGCCTGACACAGAACATGTCTGCCTAACTTTACACGGCGCCAATTACGGTCTGGATGAGGCTGAGGCATTTCGATCTGAAGTGGCTGGATTGGTTCAGGCCATAGAAAAAGGTTTGTTTCCACCCAACTTAAGAAAGATATCCATCGTCGAATTTTACGCGCCGCGCGCGAAAAGAATGAAACATGTTCTGGCTAACTTGTTTCCAGATGGCATGATCAGGGTTGGTGCTGAAAGCGAAGAGCGCGAAGTGTTCCTTGCACGAAGAAGCAGCGATGAGATCGATCCGCTGAGTGAAGCTGGAGTAACATCAGAAGCGAAACCCCTCATTTTTGTTGCCATGCCTTTTGACAAAAAAATGGATGATATATTTCATTATGGCATTCGAAATGCGGTGAATAGTGCGGGTTTTCTGTGCGAACGGGTTGATGAAGTGAGTTTCACAGGCGATATTCTTGATGTAATAAAACGCCGGATCAGGGATGCCAGTTTGTTGATAGCAGATCTAACTACTGCAAATCCAAATGTATATCTCGAAGTAGGTTATGCCTGGGGAGTTGGTATTCCAACCGTATTGATCGCACAGGATGTGCAGGAATTAAAATTCGACGTCAAATCGCAAAAGTGTATAATCTATTCAGGTATAAGAGAACTCGAAGAAAAACTCGGTCATGAACTCATAGATTTAAAACATAATAATCATTATGGCAAATCCCCGTAAACCATTCCGTATTAACGTAGGCTTTATTGTTCACGAGCAAATCGGTTACGACCACGAATTTCCTTTTGAAGTCAGTAAGATCGTTATTGACGATCTTGAACTGAGAAATGTTGAGGGTTCGGTACATGTGGGACGCACGCAACAGGGACTCGTGGTGCTGGGAAACTTTGAGGGTGACACCACCATCGAATGCGTACGCTGTTTGAATGATTTCACGCATCACTTAAATTGGGAGATCACCGAGTTGTACGCGTTCCACAATAAACCGGTTGATGAAATGGGTTTGATCCTGCCGGAAAGCGCCCAAATTGATCTGGCTCCCATCCTGCGTGAATACGCCCTGCTTGAAGTGCCAATCAAACCATTGCATGACCCCGAGTGCAAAGGCCTATGCATCGAATGTGGACAGGACTTGAATATCGATGATTGCGGTCACAATCAAGACGTGGACGATTCGCCGTTTGCGGCGTTGAAGAAATTAATGTAGTCAACCACCGCTCAGTATCCCCAAATAGAGTCAGCCCTTACCATCTCGTTACTTTTTCTTCGCCTGATAGCGCTTATATACCCTCTTCCAGGTGTCGGTGGGATTCTCAGGTTTGTTTTTCTTGTGTGTATCCTTACTCAGATGAAAAGCGAAGTCTTCCAACAGACCCGAGATCGACTCACTCGGTCTTTGATGGACAGGCGGTTGACCCAAGTTAATAGCATCTACAAAAACATCCTGTACGTAAGGAATTGTGGCAAGTGCAGATATTCCCAATCCAGATTCAATTTTTTCTTTGGTCAGGCTGGAATGAGGGAACGGGGCATTCAATACAAATTTGATTTTATCCTTTGGATAGTCTAATTTATCATAAGTGTCTATTGCTGCGATCACGGCACGGATGGAGGCCATATCCGGTGATGCGACCATGAGAATCACATTTGCCACATCAAGAGGCTGAATGGCAAACTCACTAAAGTCGTGCGGCAGGTCAGCCACTATATACGCATACTGGGTCTTGAAAATTTGCAATGCTGCTGCCAAAGTCTCACCTCGAAAGGTATCTACTTCAGATGGAAAAGTTGGCGCAGCAATAAAATGCAGGCCGCTCTCATGGGTGCTGACGATTGAATTTAACGAATCTGCATCCAACTCACTCGCGGAATAATTAGCAACATCAGCCCAGGTACGTTTCAAAGGCATATTGAGCATCAGCGCCACCTGTCCGGCTGTCATTGACAAATCAAGCAGAATAGTGGACTCATGCCACAAATTGGTCAAAGCTACCCCTAAATTAACAGCCAATGTGGAAGAGCCTATTCCGCCTCGCAGGCTGTGGACTGCGATCATCTGTGCCCCATCATGTGTGGCTGCCTTTTGCCCTGATAACTTAACTGCTTCCACCCGCCTGAGCAAGGAGGTAACTCTGACAACCAACTCCGAGGCATCGAAAGGTTTGGTCAGGTGGTCGTCGGCGCCAGCTTCGAATGATTTGAGCTTATCCTGCAAACCAGACTGGGCGGTCAATATCAGAATTGGTGTGGCGGCAAATTGAGGTTCGCGGCGCAGGGTGCGCGTTACTTCATAGCCGTTGATATCAGGCATGATTACATCGGTGATGATGACATCAGGTTTCAGAGCGCGGGCCTGGGCGATGCCACTCTTACCGTTCTCAGCATAATGCATTTCACATTGAAGCGGCATAAGTGCACGGGCAACCAGTTGATGGTTTATCGGTTCATCGTCAATGACGAGGATACGAGTCATGGTTTTCTCTCCTCATGGATTGGTTGTGGATAAAAATTCTACCAACCGGGCAACTTCAAAATCAAGTTGGGCAACAAGGGCAGCTGCGCCTGCCAGATCTTCACGGACCGCAATCGATTCCAGATCGAGCACAACCTGTGTGACTGGACCTGCACTGATATTCAACGCAACGCCTTTTAGGTTGTGCGCGTGACGGCATAACGCGTTCATGTCACCCGCTTGCAGGGCAGTGTGAATCTCGGTCATCCGTTCGGGCAGATGGTTTTTAAATTCACCGATGATTTCCAGCACGAAATCGCGATCCCCATCCAGGCGCTCGACCGCAGATTGAATATCGATCGGCGGGTCATCAGGGGAGATCACTGCCAGTTGAACTGGAGCAGTGACCGGCGTCCCGGACGAAGCGGAGGCGGGCTCGCCAAACATGCCGTCATCGAAGTCCATCGCGTAAGCGTTCGAGTCGGAGGAATAATCCTGCACTTCCTTCTGCGTTTCAGGATCATACAAATCATTTTGAATCCAGCGGTTCAGCGCGCTAAATAGAACACGGGGTTGCAGAGGCTTGGTGAGGTAATCATCCATGCCCGCTTCGAGACACTTTTCACGATCACCCTGCATGGCATGCGCGGTCATGGCAAGGATGGGAATATGAGTGCCGCGCGCCTGCTCCCATGCACGAATCTGTTGTGTCGCTTCAAAACCATCCATGTCCGGCATTTGGACATCCATCAGAATGGCATTATACGGATTTGCCTGTACTTTGGCCACTGCATCTGCACCATTATCCACCATGTCCACAGAGTAACCGGCCTTCTGCAGCACAGTCGCCGCCACCTTCTGATTGATGGGGTTATCCTCCACAAGCAGGATGCGCTGGTTGAGTTTTCTCTGTTCAGAGAGCACATGCCGCGTGATAAGCCCGGGAGGTTCCACCTTTTCACGGCCCAATACCGTGATAACAGCATCAAAGAGCATCTGTTGCTTAACGGGTTTGAGCAAATAACCGGCACAGCCCAGTGCCTCGAGTCGAGCCGCATCGCCACGATGGCCCATGGAGGTGAGGATGATAATTTTTACATCCTTTATCGCCGGATCACTCTTGATGGCACGCGCAGTTTGTTCACCATCCATACGAGGCAGTTGCATGTCCAGCAGAACAACATGATAGGGATCGCCGGCCCGATACGCATTACGAAGACTCTCCAATCCTTTAGCTCCGCTGGAAACAGCCTCCACCCGACAACCCATTGCTTCCACGTTCTTCGTCAGCACCAATCGATTCGTCTGATTATCGTCAATCACCAAAATCCGCGCTGAACTCAGGCTTACAGGGCCGGAAAGGGAAAGCGGTGCAGTGGTCCCCCGTTTCTCGCGCGGCAGTTTTTCAAATTTGACATCGAACCAAAAAGTGCTGCCAACCCCGGGAGTGCTTTCAACACCGATTTTTCCGCCCATCGCCTCAACCAATTGTTTGCTAATGGTCAAGCCGAGGCCTGTCCCACCATATTTGCGAGTCGTGGAACCGTCTGCTTGTGTAAAGCGGTCGAAGACCGCGGCTTTCCGCTCCAGCGAGACGCCAACACCCGTATCCTGAACAGAAAAATGTACGACTGTGTGGGTGTCAGTCTCTTCAATTGGTTCAGCCTGAATCACGATCTCGCCCTGATGTGTGAACTTAATAGCGTTCCCGACAAGGTTGACCAATATTTGGCGCAGACGACCGGGGTCGCCGCGCAAGTTTGAACTGATATCGGGATGAATCAGGCACGCAATTTCAAGACCTTTAGACTGGGCACGGGCCGCCAGTGTGTACGCCACATCCTCCACCGTATTCCGAAGACTAAAGTTAATTCGTTCCAGTTCCAACCTGCCTGCTTCGATCTTGGAAAAATCCAAAATATCATTGAGGATGGCAAGCAGAGCTTCAGCGCTTTGAAGGGATGTTTCCAGGAAATCCCTTTGTTCGCTGGTTAGCTGGGTTTCCAGCGCCAGTTCCAGCATGCCCATGATGCCATTCATTGGGGTGCGGATCTCGTGACTCATGTTGGCAAGGAACTCGCTCTTGGCGTGATTGGCTTCCTCCGCTTCTTTGCGGGCTCGATCCAATTCAGTGATGTCATGATAGATAGCGAGCGCACCAATTTTTTCTCCCTCCACGATCACCGGTACACCATAAAATTCCACGCTCACAAGCTCGCCGTTCTTCCGACGACGTTTGCCCAAACCACGGACTGGGCCAAGCATGGCTTGTTGAGTATAGAGCATAGCCTGAGCCAACGATTCCTGGGTATTAACCAGAGCGTCTAGATTTTTCCCAATGATCTCAGCAGATGTGTAGCCGTATAAATTCTCAAATGCCGGATTACACGAGACGATATTTTCCTGCCCATCCAGTACAACGACCGCAACGGGGCTGGTCTTGTTCAAGGTTTCAAGGAACTTTTTTTCACGAAGAAGCTCGGCCCCAGCTCGTTTTCGCTCAGTGACATCGTGAAGAATCCCCTGTGTGCCTATCAGGTGCCCACCCTCATAGATTGGCGTTGAGCGATCTTCGAGACATATTAATGTTCCATCCTTGCAACGCCACCATTCCTCCCACCTGGGTACATCTGTCTTTTGGGATAGTAGCTGTTCAAAAGTATTTTCCTGCTGAATGAACATACCGCCCGTGATCACCTGGGCTAAAAAAGCCTGCCGGCCGCCCATGCCTCGAATATCCTCCAGTGAGTAGCCGAGTAATTTCTCAAATGCCGGACTCAAATAACTAAACTCGCGCGTCTTTGCATTCACGCTGTAAACCACATCCTGCATTGTGGTGACGATACGCTCAAACCGCTCTTGCGACTTTCGAAGCTCATTCTCAACCCGCTTGCGCTCGGTGATGTCGTGGTTAATGCCTACAATGCCTGTAATGGTACCCTGAAGATCATACATTGGTATCTTGGTTGTTAGCAACCATCTTTGATTGCCGTCCCTGTCGACAACCGGTTCTTCCCAATCGATCAGCGCTTCACCAGATCTTATGACCTGCTCTTCATCGGCAAAATATGGCGCAGCAAGTTCCTTGGGGAAGAAATCAAAATCGGTCTTACCTACAACCTCCTCGAGCGTGGTTGCTCCCAAAAGGCGTCGATGCGCGATATTATCCATAATGAGGCGGCTATTAACGTCTTTAACAAAAATGTTGTCTGGCAGGTTATTGATCAATGTACTTAATAAATTACGCTCGACCACCAATCTTTCTTCCGCCTGCTTGCGACGCGTGACATCGCGCAGGATAAAAAGACTTTTCTGCTCAGTACTTTCCACCTCAATCGGAATCGTCGAGACATCGTAGAGCTTGCCGAACCATGCGAAGCCTTTTTCATTGTCTTTGAATCCTTCATCGCCATCCGGCTCGTGCAAAGACAATATCTCGGAGATGGGTTTGCCGATCACATTGTTATAGCTGGTATGGAGCTGGTCGATGACTGCACGGTTACAGCGGACAATCCGCTCATTCGAATCAGTGATGAAGACCAGGTCTGTGAATGAATCGAAGGTGGCTTCCCATTCTTTCTTACCCTTACTGATCATAGACGAAAGACCTTTCTGGTATCCAATCATCCCGACAAAGAATCCCAGAAAGAGTGGCGCGGTGTAGATCAATTGCAACAGCGGATCAATTTGCCGGACCTCGAGAACGGAACCAAAATCCCATGGCAAGTGATTCTCAGAGATTGCTATGACCGTCGCTAAAGCGATACTAATCAACCCGAGTACAAATCCCCACAACGCATACCAACGAGTTGTGCTATCTTTATACCATTTCATGGCAGCCTCAGGCTTTCAATGCAACACACAGGTTGCTCCGTTTACTCATCAAGTTTAGCACACAACCCGCCTCGAAATCTTGCAACCAGATGGTATAAATCTGCCATCTAGCGCAGGATTGACAAACCTTATCCCACAGCCTAAAATAACAGGCATGTATACCCAACCTGCCTTCCCAATGGTGACAATGACCATGGCCATGTCCTCTATGAGGATGGAGATGTCGAGTCGCGCCTGGATCGCACGTTAGGTTTGTTGTACCTGCCAAAGGTAACGGGCTGTCCATGGTTAGGACAGCCTTTTTGTTTGTATTACAACCATGTCATTGCGAGGGCGACAGCCCGAAGCAATCTCATGTAATCACCCAAATCGAAATTTAGGATTGCGAGAAGATTGCTTCGTCGGGCTAAAGCCCTCCTCGCAATGACATTATGAACACTGGAGGCACGAATGCCTGAAAATATATTGATCGCCATTGCCTGGCCTTATGCCAACGCAGAAATCCACGTTGGGAACATTACTGGTTCACACTTACCGGGTGACATTGCCGCGCGCTATCACCGCCTTAAAGGAAATAATGTGCTCGTCGTCAGCGGCACGGACTCGCACGGTACACCCGTTGTCATCGCCGCGGACAAGGAAGGGAAACCCGTCGAGGAAGTGTACAAGAAATATCACGATGGATTCCTTGAACTCTTCAAGGGATTCGGAATCACATACGATCTGTTCACTACAACGCACACCGAGAATCATTTCAAGGTGTCGCAAGCCATCTTCCTTGCCTTGCAGAAGAACGGATTTATGTTCAAGCAATTCAGCAAGCAGTGGTACTCCCCCACTGGGAAGAAGTTCCTGCCTGACCGCTACGTCGAAGGGACTTGTTATATCTGCGGTTTCGAAGGTGCGCGTTCCGATCAATGCGATAACTGCGGCAACGTGCTTGAGCCGGAGAAACTCATTAATCCGCGCGCAAAGACTGGCGATGGCGCGCTCGAATTACGCGAGACCGAACATTTTTATCTTGACCTTTCCAAACTCGAACCAGATGTCAAAAAGTTCTTGCAGGAACGCGCGCCGCATATGCGCGACACGGTGTTGGGCGAATCGCTGGGCAAGATCGAAAGCGAAGGGCTCAAATCACGCTCCATTACACGCGACCTCGATTGGGGCATCCCCGTCCCGATCCCTGCGGGTGAAGCAGGTGGATGGGAAACGAAAAAGCTCTACGTGTGGTTTGAAGCAGTGATCGGCTACCTCTCCGCTCCCATCGAGTGGGCGCAGTTGACGGGTCAGAAAGACTCGTGGCGCGCTTGGTGGACGAATCCCGATGCGAAGCAATTCCACTTCATCGGCAAGGACAACATCTTCTTCCACACGTCGCAATGGCCCGCGGAATTAATGGGCGCCGGTGCACAGTTCGCGGAAATCTTTGCACCCTCACCCCATCCCTCTCCCGAAGGAGAAGGAGTCAAGTTGACTCTGCCATATGATGTGCCCGCGAATCAGTTCATGAATCTCGAAGGCAAAAAGATCAGCGGCTCGCGCAATTGGGCGGTGTGGGGACTCGATGCATTGACGCGTTTTGATCCCGATGCGTTGCGTTATTACCTGACGGTGAATATGCCCGAAACCAAAGACAGCGATTGGGATTGGGCTGAGTTTGTGGCGCGCAATAATAACGAACTGGTTGCGACGTGGGGCAACCTAGCGAATCGCGTGCTGGCGTTTTGCTATAAGAATTGGGAAGGTTATGTGCCTTCGTTTGATGAGGTCGCGGCACAGGGCGGGGGAACCCCGCCCCTACGCGATGGTGATAAACAATTATTAACCACCATCGAAAATGGATTCAACACGGTGGGCGCGGAACTCGAAGCCGTGCATCTGCGCGCAGCTTTAGGCGAAGCGATGAAACTCGCCACCGCGGTGAATGTCTATCTCGATGTCAACGCGCCGTGGACCGCCCTCAAAACCGACAAAGCCGCCGCCGCGTTGACGGTCTACACCGCCCTCAAAGCCATCGACTCGCTCAAGGTGATGTTCGCGCCCTTCCTGCCGTTCACCTGCGAGAGACTGCATACCTTCTTCGGCTACGAGACTCCGCTGTTCGGCGAGCAGTATACTGAGACAGTCAAAGACTCGCTTGGTGAGCATACAGTGCTTCGCTATAAAGGCGTTGAGGGGTTACAGTGGAAGCCCAGCGAGTTGAAGCCGGGACAGAAGTTGAATCAGCCGGGTCCGCTGTTTAAGAAGTTGGAAGAGAGTGTGATTGAAGAGGAAAGAGCGAGACTGGGAAAATAATATACAAGGGCGACCGAGGTCAGGTCGCCCTTGTGATTTCTGTGGAAAGAGTCGGGATCACAAATTTTTCTCGTTAAAACTTCTTCCGATTGTCTCTTGAACAGTCGCTCTGCTCATTGGATGATCGAAATGAGTACACATTAGCGCGGGTGGTAAAATCGCAACATTACTTTTCAGTTGCGGATTGAGTTATTAGCGTAACTTATGTGCAAATAGTAGGCGAGATGCAAAATTTGGCAAAAAAACTGAACTTTTCGAATTGTCGATTATCGGGTAGGCTGATGGATATCATAGGAACAGGAAATATCCATGA
>Ga0180069_1000035_pt1 | contig 32080 bp, 27 predicted proteins | sample EasRivERM_16_10D_2_FD_121793 | JGI IMG/M metagenome (GOLD analysis project Ga0180069, IMG submission 121793) | Soil microbial communities from meander-bound floodplain in the East River, Colorado, USA - East River metaG ERMLT231B'_16_10D | ecosystem: Environmental > Terrestrial > Soil >...
ATTAAACTTTTCGGAACGCAAAAGATATTCGTCCAGCAACCAGGTTCGAGCGGCGCGTGAAGCGATCTCATCCTTGCGCGCGGGAATCAGATCCAGGTAGTCATGCTTGAGCGTAGAAATTTCGGGAGGCTCAATTCCGACGATGACCGCTTCACGTGTCGGGTCAATTTGATTCAGCGCATCAAGCATTTTTTCAGCATGATGTTTTGCCGCTTCGAGGAAACCTTTCGAAAGCAATGAAGCACCCGCGCCGATCACAGGCAACACTTGCACATCATAACCACATGCGGACAACATGTCGAACGCGGCCTGCTCCACCTGCGGTTCGATATAACGCGAGAATGGATCAGAGAGAAAAATAATTTTTTCACCTTGCTGTTGTGAACTCACCATCGCACTTTGCCCGGCGAATTTTGGGAAGGGACGCCGAGGGGTGATCCCCAAAATTTCTGCGGCAATATTCTTGAAGAGGTTATTTTGCATCAGCGCATTTACAAGCGGAGCCGCGCCCGAAGCTAATTGCGCGAAGATATGAAAATATCCGAATACATAATCGCGCAGAGGTCGACGATGAGTCTTATAGTATTGATTCTCGAATTCATATTTCAACTTCGCCATATCCACGCCGCTCGGGCATTCCGCTTTACAGCCTTTGCAGGCCAGGCAAAGATCAAGGGCTTGATAGGTTGCGTCCAACAATTCCTTGCGTTGTCCGCTAACTGCTAACTGCTGACCGTTGACAGATATCAGTGCCCGCAATAAATTCGCTCTCCCACGCGTGGAATGCATCTCTTCACGCGTCGCTTGATACGAAGGACACATCACGCCGGTGTCTTTTCTGCATACACCCTGTCCATTGCATTGTTCAATGGCGGTGACGAGATTTCCGTTGCGTGAGAAATCGAGCACAGGCACCCATCTTTGCGTTTGCTGATTTTCGTTGTAGCGCAAATTCGAATCCATCCTGGGTGCGTCAAACATTTTATTTGGGTTCAATAAATTATTTGGATCCGCCGCCTGCTTTAGCATTTTCATAGCTTGTGTTACATCTTCCCCATAGATTTGTTCTAGCCATTCACCGCGCGCAATACCGTCGCCGTGTTCACTGCTCATCGAGCCGCCCAGACTCAAAGTAAGTTCAAGCGTCGCTTCAGCGATCGACCGCATGGACCGCGCGCCTTCACCGGTCTTCAAATCCAACACCGGGCGAATGTGCAAACACCCGCCTGAGGCGTGGGCATAGATGCCGCCGTACGTTCCATGAGCGGCGAGAATCTTTTCGATCTCGCGCACAAATTTACCGAGCCGGTCCACGGGTATTCCGCAATCTTCGATGAACGCAATCGGCCGCGCAGTTTGTGGACTCGAATCCAAAATGCCCAATCCCACTTTGCGTATGTTCCACACTTGATCCTGCTGTCCCTTTGTTTCAGCCACAAGGACATCATCGCTCAGACGACGAACAGAGTCTTTTAATGCCTGAGGCTGATCACCGCTAAATTCTATGATCAACACCGCGGCTGGGTCGCCACTCATCCAGTCCATTTGACGCGCGTACGCAGGCAGGCTGCGTGCCAGCCGCAGAATCATTTGTGGAATCAACTCCACTGCGGAGGGGTGATGAAGCAACAGGCGCGGCACATCATCGCAGGCTTCAGCGATGCTGTTATAGGCGAGGATGCCAAGAATCGTATGCCTGGGTTTGGGGACAAGATTTACTTTCATGCGCCGCATTACTGCAAGCGTACCTTCACTGCCAGCCAGCAATGGAGCAAGGTTTAGGTGAGATGGATTGACAGCCGGATATTCGCCCTTCCATTGCGATGGCTTGGATGGTGACCACGGCAAAAGATAATTTAGACGATATCCGGCCGAGTTCCGCCAGGTGTGCGGCCAGTTTTTTGTTATGGCTTCCGTATATTTTTCGCGGACCTCCACAGCAGATGAATGGAGATTTGCCACCAAAAAATTATCGAGCGTGCTTCTCTCACCAAGTACACCCAGACTTCCATCTGCCATGATGACGTCCGCTGAAATCAAATGATCAGCAGACATACCATACAGGATCGAATGTGCACCCGTTGCATTGTTCGCAATAATGCCGCCCAGTGTGGCGCGATCAGCAGAAGCCGGGTCAGGACCGAACATCAAACCATGTTGTGCGGAAGCAAGATTGAGCGCAGAGAGAACGACGCCCGGTTCGACGACCGCGCGGTGCTCATCTGCATTAATCTCAACAATATGATCCAGCCAGCGTGAACAATCCAAAATCAGCGCATGCCCAACTGCCTGTCCCGCGAGTGATGTCCCCGCACCGCGCGGCAAAATGGGAATCTTATATTTTGCCGCAAGTTCAACAGCGGCAATCAAATCATCTTGGGTTCGTGGCAGAACCACACCGGTTGGCTCAATTTGATAGATGCTTGCATCGGTGCTGTAGAGAATGCGCGACGCGGCGTCCGTGCGGATATCACCCGTGATATGTTTGTGCAGTTCGTAAAGGAATTCGTGAGGCAGGGACATGCGTTAATTCTACCGCTTGTCTCATTAATTCATGAATTTTTGAAGCAATTTCAGGCTGAAACTCAAATTTTCAGTTTAGTCACTTATGCGGCACCTTGTAATTCAAAACTCTTATCAAAATAAACGCTGAATCAACGCAACGGTGTCATGATGCTGGGAAACAAACATCGGAGAACAAAATGGCAAACTTATCTGATCTCACCCCACGTGAATTGGAAATCCTTAAACTGGTCATTGCCGGTAAAACCAACAAGGCAATAGCTGGTGAAATTTTCATCAGCCAGAAAACCGTAGAGTTTCATCTTGACCACATCTACACAAAGCTTGGCGTACGAACGCGCCTGATGGCGGGTATTTGGGCGATACAGCACGGCAGGGGAGGAGAAATTAGGGAAATCCCCAGCTAATTTGAGTTATTGATTGCTCTATAATATTTGTACAGTTCGGCCCATTCCTATGGAAACCAGATCATCAAATAATGAATAGTGCTAACTCCAATATTGTTACGCAATCAAGTAGTAGGGCGTATGATATCCTGACTAAATTAGGACATAATGTAGCCCACTCATAAGGAATTGGATTGGCAGCTTGACTAGTTATGCCTCGTTTATCAACTATATAATAGTGAAGGAGTCTGCAATGTCCGAAGAGAAACTTCCAATGTCTTCAGAAGAACGAGTTAGCAGGTTGCTTGGAGAGATCGAAAAGAAGGGGATCAAACAGATTTCCCAGAGTGAAGATCTGGATGCTACCGATAGAGCATTATTAGAATTGATGGCGAGCTTTGAAAGCTTATTCCCTGAAGCGCAGGAGGCTGCGGTGCTTCTAAAGGAACGCAGATTAGCAGATCGAACAACTGAATTTCAGAAATACAAGATCGAAGGCTTGGCGCCGTAGGTCTAGTGGTAGCTTCGTAAGTTTCCACGTAGAAAGATATATCGAAATTCGCTTAATTCCAAGGAGGAATCCATGGGTCTCTGGATATTACAAAATGCCTATACGTCACGAGTTATTACAGACTTGCTTAAGATAACCAATGGCGATTCTGGTTTGGCCGTTAGTAGCAGTACTGGTAGCGTGACCTATATCCGAACAGCAGCTGGCAACGGACCTGCGCTGGTAGAAAAAATGGTGCGTTCTGCTTGCAACATCGGGATCCGCGGAGAGAACTCCAGTTGGTCGTTCGACCCCGCAGCAGGCAACACCATGGTTGATGCAGGAGGAATTGCAGTCTATGACCAATATCCAGGTACAAATGTAATTGAGATCGTATACGACATCAATAACTGCAATGGTAATGGATCATGGATCGAAGACGCAAGTCATACACATTGGGCCGAGCCGACGGATGTTATTTTGTATCACGAGTTGGCTCATGCCATGCATATGTGTGATGGTACGTTTATTCCCGCGAATCCAGAGCCACAGGCTATTATTGAGGAGAACAAGTATCGGGCAGTACTTAACTTACCTATTCGAGTAGGACATGCTGGTGGATGTGGAGTTGCTCCGTTACGCCCCCAACCCCCCCAACCTCCTCGACCCCCCAATGGCTGCTTTATTGCTTCAGCAGCTTATGGCTCCCCCTTGGAGCCCGAAGTAGAATTCTTACGTCGTTTTCGAGATGATATTTTGCGGAAAACTCGGGCTGGAGAGCAGTTCTTTGATAATTTCTATGAGTACTACTATCACATGAGCCCAATCGTTGTTGAAATGATGGAACAAGATGAACAATTGAAAAATGCTGTGCGATCTTTCTTAGTGGATCCAATCGTCCAATATCTACAGATTGCTTTACGCTTCCCTGATGCTCCATTGAAGAGCATTGAGGAGCCCTGGCGCTCGTTCCTAATTGATTTAAGAAACAATTTAGAACGCTGGGCAAAAGCAATTGTATTGCCGCATGACTTTGATGGATTGCCAGCACTTGCAGCGGCGGAGGAAATTGCCATAGCAATGCGTTATATGCTCCGCACAGATCATTCAAGGGTAGCTTATTTGGCGCGCCTGCAAGAACAAGGGCAAATCCCTCTTCATGCCGAAGAGGAAGTAAAACAAGAGATTATTACACGGTTGCAGTCGACAGGCCGGACTCGCGCGCAGATCGCCCAAATACTTGGACTAGAAGATCCGCCACCCTCAGCAGGAGATGGACAACTAAAAATCGTTCAGGCGCGAGGGACAGATCATGCTCGTCAACGTGACGCGCGATTTCCAGCCAATGAATGGATTTATACAGTGACCTTTTCCAACAACAGCACTGATACCTTTGACCAAGTCGTTTTGTTTTACAAGCGAGTGGGGCTTCCCGGTGTCGTGTTCTTAGAGGCGCCGGCCTTCAGACCGGGCACGAAAATTATCTTTGTACTTGGTATTTGCAGTCAAGTCGAGAGTTACGCCATGGGTGTCTACTTTTTCGATGCGCAAGGAAATCTTTCCGAAGTCGCAAGGATACCGTCTCAGGGCAACATGACACCCGCGCTCGCAAGTCAGCTCAATCCGACTGACACAGATCTTTGTGCCGACTCTTGGAGCATCTCATAGTAGAGAAAATGATAAGGTAATAAGATGAATGGACTTACCGATAATTTTGATATGGTTATTCAGGTTGGGGAGCAAACAATCGAACGCATTTTCCAGGCCATGCATCGGGGTGGGGTAATCCATCACCATTATGCCCGGGCTTATAATGGAAAAAGAATTGAATTAGTAATAAACGCTCCTCGTGTCGCCTTTCAAACTGCTGCGTTTCAGGATCAACTCGCTCGGGCTAATATGGTGGCCCGAGTCCATTATCATTCAAGGGATTTGGGCAATTCCAGCGATACAGGCACTTCAGCAGTAGCTGATGTGACTATCCATTCAGTCCTTGAGATTTCGACGGGGGATCCTGCTCCTCTCAGTATGGGCGCAGAACTTCTCGCGGATTGGCAAGAGACTACTGCCAATGATATTACTGTTTATGGTGTGAACGCTGCAATTGAAGGAGAGGTAAAGAGTGCCCTTTTAGACTTTCTTCAGAATAACCGCATTAGTTATTCGATCCCTGCTCTCGTTACTGATGCAGGTCCCATCGGCAGTAGCGCATTCAGATTTCTTGCCACTGGTGGTGGTGGGCGTCCTGTATTAGTTGTGGGCATGAATGTGGGCAATGTAATTAAAGGAAATAAAACGGGATTGACACAATTCTTCGTTGTCCAAGACTGGGCTATTGCCTTAGCGGATTATTTCGTCCTAGACGAAATCCGCAAGAATTTGAGCGCTCAATTTGGGTCATTGCCACCACCCATTGGAAATGCTCCCGTGGTTGTTTCAGACAGTACAGTTTGTGTTTTAGATACACCATTCGGCTGTGTACAGACCGCACAACAGCAGGTCATCTTGGATAGTTTCGATATATCCTTAGAAAGTGGAAAGATTGTCCTCACGGGACAGGCAACGCAAAAGACAGCCATTTGGTATATCCCTGATGTAAGCGCAACCTTTCGAGCAGAAGCGACTTTGAGCATTGGGGCTAATCAGAACCTTCAGGTCTCAATCAGCCAGCCAACTATCCAGCTTCAACAGTGGTATGCTCAAGTCTTCAACTTTCTAAGCTTCAATGCTATACAAAGCGCGGTGACGAACGGCGTAAGTTCGGCATTGTCATCTGGTACACAGACAGGTCAAATCTCTTCGCTTTTCTCTACACAAACGTTGCGGGCCTTGGCTTCAATAGGTATGGTTGTGAATCTTCAATTGACTCCATTGGCTACCTCGGTCGATATCCGCCCTGAGGCTGTCATCATACATGGAACACTCACGATTTCTCAGCAGTTTGCTCCAGCAGAGGCTTCACTTGCTGTTCTTACAGCCACTTCTTCGCCTGTAAACCTAATTTTCCATGGGGGTAATTCATGGGCACCGGGTGGGCAGATCGCCCAATTCGATTTTGACTTTGGTGATGGAACCCACGATACAACATCGAATACAGCTGCCAGATTCGTTGTCCAGCATAACTACAATCCTGGAACTTACAACGCGTGTCTGACCATCACAGATGGCTCCGCACAGTCTGCAAAGAAGTGCATAATTGTGCAACCAGGGATTCTCGTTGTAGAACATATTCGGCAACGTGGATCAGCATGGGAGATTTGTACAGATGAAGCCTCGCAAGTCATCTTTCAAGTTACCAGCAGCTTCTCTCCACTTCAGGGCGTGCTAGTCACGATAGCAGGGGACGGGTGGCAACTTACGCAGTACACAAATCGAGATGGTCGGGTAAGCTTTAGTCTAGATACCACCCAAGTCAGGGATGCAGGAATCCCTGTGCCAAAGCCAAGTACTTTCCATCTCGGGGCAGTCCGCGTGACGGCGGCACTAACAGGTTATAAATCACAGCAGAACGAGTACCGGCTTTGGATGATTGACTGTAATGGTATTTTTGAAGCAATTCAGGCTGGCAAAGCATACCGTGATTATGTGCTTGATAGGTTGGCAGGCTATGCTTTTCTTAAAGAATTGCTAAATTCCGGTTCTCTTGCCAGACCGCCCCTTTCACTAAATCCTTTAGGCCCACAGGATTTCATTGATCCGCGTGTGAACATCGCAGCACAAATCGGATTTGCGACGGATTTATTGACTCGAGTGATTCAGTTGATGGAAATAAACTCCGGAGTTTTACCGGTCGCCGTGCTATTAGGTCTCGACCCTGAAAGGGATGATTTTGGTAAAGCACTCGATGATCGCATGAAGCAACTGTGGGATCATGTCTTAGATACTGCGGATGCTGCAGAGCATAGCATGAATGACCCTAGCAATGGTGGTCGACCCCGGCCAGATGATCTTTGATTCGATTTGATTGAAATTGGAAGCTCCGATCTTGGAAGGCTGATCAGAATCTCCAAAGTCTACTATCTAGTTAAGTGCGGCAAAAACTCCCCGGCGTTCAGTGAAACAATTAGATCATAAATTGGACGACCGGAGGTCTTTATTGATGATGTTCTCTATGATCGAGCGTATTGCACCAGCTCTGTTTTCTCAGGTAGATCCTTCTTTTGCCGAAGGAGAAACATTTTGTCGATTCATCTGGAAAGTAAAAACTTGATCAATACTCAACAAATGGAAGTAGCGGTTCATGGTCCTGATGGCGCCACCCATCTGATCCTGTGCATTGGAGTGGCAAACCTAGGTTCTGGCAGTCATGAAACCTATACTTTTCTGGTGGGGCCTCAAATTTCGCGACGTCAGTTTGTCGGAGCCATTGCATCAGGCGCGCTGTCAGCTATTCAGGCTTATGCCAAAAACCCTAGTGGGGATAACACTGATGTAGAACTGGGAGCCAATCTCGTTTCGATGGACGCGAACTATGATGACGAGTCCAGTCAAGTGAAGGTCAGAGTTGAGGTTTCGTCCAGTATGGCGATGACGAAACTAGCCGTCAGTTATAACGTGAGCATCCTGGCTGAACTGCCAATCTATTGAATCCCATAAGCCAGATGAATAGACCTAACCCCACTGTGCGCTCAGGAAAAAAAAGGACAATTGTTGACGAATGCTCCATTTGCATCCCCCATTCAAAGGTTATTGCAATTCTTTCAATGCATACGCAACTGATTGCTCAGTAGTCATCATGCGACCTTCCATCCATGCTCTCGCAAAGGCAGGTGTATCGAGTGTACCGCGCAACTTACTCACATTGAGCTCATATTGCTGTTGGTCAAAAAGGAAAAGTGGAACCTGGATGAATTCAAGCACAACTTCCACAGCTCCAAATAATTTTGCCGCTCGGTCCTCTTGCGCTTGCGCCGCACTTAAGGCGCCCAATATCGCCAGACAAGCGCCCACCCCGCGATGATCACGCATAGCCCAGTTATTCTGGAGACTCTCTTTGATGAAAGCCGTTGCTTTGAGCAAGTTGCCTTGAAGCATTGCCAATTGACCCAAACGCCGTATCGGCAGGGCGAGGAAAATATAGTCTTTGGCTTTATTCAGTAAAGGGATCGCTTGTTCATACAAAGTCTGGGCGCGCTCAGTGTCGCCTTGGAACATTGCCACATCTCCCAAGAAACTAAATGACCAACCCATATATTTTATATCTTGTAATTCTCGCCACAGTTCCAAACTTTGCTCAAGATATGAACGCGCCAGCGAATAGTCTCTTTTGGCGGTAGCGCAATGCCCCAAGTAACATAGCGTAAATGCTGTGTACTTGCGGTCGCCCAACTGCATGCCTAATGCCAACGCCTCCTCCATGAGCGGCTGAACTTCCAGTAATCCATCCGATTGCCAAAGCATATGGAAGTAGGTATTCAGCGCTTTGAGTCGCGCTGACGTTGACTGTGTGGCATCGGGATGACTAAGGATTGTTCTTAGGCGCTCCACTCCTTCGTGATAATGAGCCCGAGTGAACCAGAAGCGCTGTAACTCGCCTAATGTGCTGGCTAATCGTAACGCGGCAATAATGTCACGGCTATCCAATGCCTTGTCAAGTGCTAATCGCAAATTATCAATCTCCGGTTCCAGCCGATCCCGTAAGGATGGCTGGTGCGAGTGTTCCACTTTGGATTCGATTTCCTCCACGAGGTTCACGAAAAATTCCAAATGACGGCGACTTACCCTATCATAATCTTCCGCCCCGCGCAGTTTTTCGCGTGTATACTCGCGAATGGTTTCCAGCATTCCAAAGCGCTTCTCTTCTGCATCAGCTTGATGCCCTTCCATGATGACCAGAGATTTGTTGATCAACTGCCCTAAAAGATCGATGATCTCAGATTTCAAAACAACGTCTCCAAACGCAACGTTTTCAGCGGCATCCAGTGTAAAACCGCCCACAAACACAGACAAGCGTCGAAACAGAGTTTGCTCCGATACTGAGAGCAGGTCATAACTCCATTCAATCATCGCGCGTAGTGTTTGATGGCGCGGCAGGGCAGTGCGTAAACCACTCGTTAATATATTTAAGCGATCATCCAGACGCTTCAATATTTGCTCAACTGTCAGCATGTTGACGCGCGTCGCAGCCAATTCAATTGCCAGAGGAATGCCATCCAACCGCTGGCAGATTTTGGCAGCGACGCGCACATTCTGAGGGCGTATGGCAAAACCTGGCGAGGCAACCACCGCGCGCTCTGTGAACAGCCGCACCGACTCAATTTTCGCGAGAACATCAATGGTAGTTTCAATATCCAGTTTGGGAATCTCAAGCGAAGGAACGCGATAGGGGATTTCACCTGAAACCCGCAACGCTTCGCGGCTGGTGGCAAGAATGGATAGGTTTTCACAAGAGATCAAAAGCAAATTCACAAGTTGAGCGCATGACTCGATCAGGTGCTCGCAATTATCGAAGATGACCAGGGCAGTGCGTGTGCGAAAGTAATTGATCAGCATCTCTGTAAGAGGTATCTCCCCAGATTGGCGTAAACCAAGCAAATTTACCAGCGTGTATGGCACAAGCGCCGGGTCGCTAAGAGGAGCAAGGTCAAGAAACCACACGCCATCTGGAAACTTATCCAGCACTTCGACTACAACTTGAATGGCTAAACGCGTTTTGCCCACGCCCCCTGAGCCAGTCAAAGTGACCAGACGGGATTTTGATAATAGGCTTGCGACCTCTTTCAGTTCCTTCTCGCGCCCGATGAAACTGGTCAACAGGATGGGGATGTTTAATTTAGATGTCCGTTTGAAAGCCAGCGCGCGCGTCTGCTCGGAGGGTTCGATGTCCAATAATCGTAAAGCTTGCCTACAACGCTCATATGTTGAGGCAACTTTGGCGCGATCACCTAACGCATCATAGCTGCTCATTAAGTAGCGGTAGGCGGCTTCGGGTCCCTGTCCAAGCGAAATCCAACGCTCACCCCATTCCAAGATGTCTGTCCAGCGTTTTTCGTTTTCAAGCAATTCCAACAGTTGAGTCATCTTTTGCTCGAAGGTGGATTGCAAATGCTCACGCTCTACAACGATCCAATCTTCATAGAAACCCGGTAGGAGTTCCCCGTGAAAAACGGACAGCGCCTTCATCAACTCCTCAGCAGTTGCATGCTGGCTGATATTTCCCAGCGCGATTGCGTCCAACCAGTATTCAGTGGACGCGTTGAATGAGATATTTATATCGTCCGCATTCAGATAATCAACTTTTGGGCTTGCCCTGAGCGTAGTCGAAGGGTGAGAGGGGAGTGATTTGCGAATGAGCCAGAGTTCGTGGCGAAGATACGCGCGCGCTTTTTCTTCTGTTACATCTGGCCAGAACATCCCCGCGAGTTTTTCTCTGCGGTATAGAGTCCCCGCTGTCAGGATCAAATAAGCAAAAAGGGATTGGGCCGCGCGTGAAGAAATAATGACAGGTTTGCCATCACACTTTATGTCAAATGTCCCGATAAGCCTGACTTCGAGCATTGTGATCCCTTGGCTTTGCACAGTATAGCATCATAATCAGGAAAATTCGAAGTCTGTGAGGCAGGGAGGATATGCTGGGACTTTACTGCTTGTCGGTTTCTTTATATGTCATGGTTGCTGAGTGCGTATGCTGCGATGCTGAATGCCATTGCCACATTGAAGGATTTTTTCTCCCCTTTCATTGGAATAAAAAAAACCTCATCAGATAGATCGAGCAGTTCAGGGTCCACGCCGGTGACTTCACTGCCGGCGATCAAAACAGCATGTTCATCAGGATTGAGGCTTGGAGCCTGTGATATGGACGTTGCCTTTTCGCTTTCCTCCAGTGCCCAAATTTTCCAGCCTTCTTTTTTAAGTCCGTGAATTAATTTCACTGCGTCGTTCTGATATGACCATGTGACTGAGTCCTCTGCGCCGAGGGATGTCTTGGTGACGGCTTCACGGGCTGGCCCATCTGGGGTTGGGGTGATACCGCATAAATAGGCGTGGGTGAAACCGAATCCATCTGCACTGCGCAAGATCGAGCCGACATTCCAGGCTGAACGAATGTTATCCAAAAGAACGGCATACTCCCCTCTCCTTTTAGGACGTGTGCCCGATAGGGTAGAGGGGTAGGGGGTGAGGTCGGTGCTGGGATCACGCGTGGGTTCAAGAATCAGCTCGCGCCTGAGAACGAGGCGAGTATCTCCCATGCAAATTGGACAGCGCGTGCCGAAGGCATTTCCCTCAGTGAGTGGATAACGCAATCCGCATGAGTCGCAAATTCTGATCTGAAACCCTTTATTTGTCATGGGGCGATTATACATGCTACAATTTACGCATGCATCGCGTTGTACCTGAACTCATTGTTGAAAACTATCGTGGGGGTCGGTTTCATGGGGAGTTTCCCGCGGTTGGTATGTTTCTGGATCTAACCGGTTTTTCAACGATGACAGATGCGCTCATGCAACATGGGCAACATGGCGCTGAGGTGTTGGCTGGTTTGATGCATGGCGTGTTTGACCCGCTTGTGGAAAATATTTTTGATTATGGCGGCAAGATCGTCAGCTTTGCGGGGGATGGCATCATGGCTTTGTATCCCATTGATTCGGATGAGAAGGTGATCGCCTTGCGCGCGCTTGCCGCTGCGGACGCGATCCAAAAGAGCCTCGCGCAAAACCCGACACGCCAAACCGTGTATGGAAAATTCCCGATCTCGGTGAGGATTGGGTTGGCTAAAGGTTCTGTTACGTGGGGAATTTTGCGGTCTGATGATCATAAACATGCCGCTTATTATTTTCGGGGTTCAGCCGTGGATGACTCTGCGAGCGCAGAGCATCAAGCCGGCGCCGGGGATATTGTCATCACTGAAAGCCTGAACGATTTGCTCAAGGATTTTATTCAGGCTCAGCCTTTTGATTCTTACCACCGCTTTGGCAGGTTCCTGGTTGAAATATCACCCGTTACGCGGAGTGAGCTCCCTGAAATCGACCTGGATATTGCGCGCCTCTTTATGCCAGAGGAAGTAATTCTGCATGATGTGCGCGGAGAATTTCGCCAGATCGTTAATTTGTTCATGCGCTTCCCGGATCTTTCTGATGAGGCGTTGCAGGATTTTATGCGCACCGTCTTACTTTTGAAAGAGAAATATGGCGGTTTACTAACGCGCCTGGATTTTGGCGATAAGGGTTGCAACATGTTAATTCTGTGGGGCGCGCCAACTGCCTATGAAAATGATATTGGCCGCGCCTTGAATTTCCTACTGGACTTGAAAAGGAGAGTTGATTTTCCCATTACAGCGGGTGTCACATATTACATCGCGCACGCCGGTTATTTGGGGAGCGCCATGTGTGAAGATTACACCTGTTATGGCTGGGGTGTAAACCTTGCTTCCCGGTTCATGATGAACGCCGCGAACGGGCAAATCTGGGTGGATGATCGCATTGCCCGCCGGGTGTCAAAGAGGTTTGAGATTGAGTTTATCGGCGTCCAACGGTTTAAGGGTTTTGCGGCGGAACAGAAGGTTTACATTTTGCACGCTCTAAAGCGGACGCCTGATGCGATCTATCAGGGAGAAATAATCGGGCGTGACGATGAGCTCGCCAGGTTGGCCGCATTCTCTGAGGCTGTCTGGCAAAACAATTTTGCAGGCGTTATGCTCGTATTTGGCGATGCCGGTATTGGAAAAGGGCGGTTGATGCATGAATTTCGCACATCAAAATTATTCGAAAGGAAGGATGCCCTTTGGGTTGTCTGCCAATCCAATCAGATCCTGCGTCAATCCTTCAACCCGTTGCGTAGCTGGTTATTGCGATATTTTGGTTTTGTACCATATCAAGACCCGGATGAACGTAGGCAGTTATTCGATTTAAAAATGGATGCATTGCTCGCTTCCATCCCGGACCCTGAGCTGGTTCGTGAACTCGAAAGGACTCGTTCCATCCTGGGCGCTTTGGTGGATATTCACTGGCCGGATTCCCTGTATGAACAATTGGATGCTGAAGCGCGCTATAACAATACCTTCTTGGCATTGATCGTTTTACTGAAAGCTGAAAGCCTGCGCCTGCCGGTGTTCTTTCTAATGGAAGACTTGCACTTTACGGATGAAGATTCAAAAGCCTTTGTGCCGCGCCTGAAACGTGCGATCCAAGCCAGCCAGACTTCTTATCCTATCGCGATTTTTTTAACGTCGCGCCCACAAGGTCAGCTGGATATTCTGAAGGAAAATACGATTGATGCGCGTATAAATCTTACCGGGCTCTCGATGGAATCACTTGCGTGGCTTGCTGAAAACATGCTTGGAAATTCAGTCTCACTGGATATGGCAAAATTTATAACTGTAAGGTCCGAGGGGAATCCGTTTTTTGCCGAGCAGATCATCCGGTATCTGCACGAAGAAAAATTCATTGAAATGAGCAAGGATGGCTGGACGCTGGTCAGAAGGATGCGTGATACGCTTTTACCGGGGGATGTTCGTGCTGTACTGGTAGCGCGCCTCGACCAACTCACGCGGGCTGTACGTGAAAGCATCCAGACCGCGTCTGTACTTGGGCGCGAGTTTGAGGTGCGCGTACTCGCACAAATGCTGGGCACAGATGAAATGCTCTTTGAGCATATTGCTGAAGCTGAGCAGGCCTCCATCTGGGCGGCACTGAATGAAATCCGCTATATCTTCTCTCATGGTCTCCTGCGCGATGCGGCATATGCCATGCAAATGCAGGCAAGGCGACAGGAGCTCCATACCCTGGCATTGGATGCCTTGGAACAATTCTATGCAGACAACTTGAAGAATCATTATGCAGAACTTGCCCACCATGCTGAAAATGCCAGCCTGCGTATGAAAGCGCAAAAGTATTACACCCTGGCTGGCAATGAGTCTTCTGATCTTTTTCACAACAGCCAGTCTGTGGAATACTATACACGCGCGCTCGCCTTTACTCCTTTCGATGACCTGGCCGCGCAATTCGATCTTTTATCCGGACGCGAAGAACTTTTCAACCGGCTTGGCAATCGGTCAGCCCAACTAGCAGATATTAACTCGCTTGAGAAATTGGCCCGTCAACTTGGCGGGGGGCAATATCTGCTTAATTCTCTAAAGAAAAAAGCAAATTATCATTATGTGGTTGGCGAATATCCGCCCACAATCGAAATTGCCAGCCAAGCCATCGCGTTGACGCAGACTGTTGAGGATGGAGATTCAAAGTTGTACATCTTATGGTCCTCGGCTCTTCTGCGAATCGGAAAGCCGGACGAGGCCATGCAACAAGCCCACGCGGGACTTCAACTTGCCCGAAGTTCAGGGCGACGCGCAGAAGAAGCCAGGCTTCTTACCGTTATGGGGTTGATCGCCCTTGAACAAAAAGATCCTGGAGTTGCACATGATTATCTTGAGGAGAGTTTATTCATTGCCCGCGAATTGAAAGAACGTAGGCTGGAGTTATATGCTTTGAACAACCTTGCAATCTCTCAAGGATCTGTAAAAGGTAATTATGTGCTTGCTGGTGAATATTATGGGCAATCCTACAAAATCGCGAAGGAAATTGGCGATAGGTATGCGGAAGGCATGGCTTTGGCAAACCTTGGGTTTGTTGCCGGAATGCAGGGAAATATTGCTGTAGCCTATTTCCATCATGGACAGGCATTGATGGTTGCGCGCGAGATCGGTAATCGTAATTTTCAGACCTATACACTTATCAATTTAAGCGCAGTCGCAGGAATCCAAAATGAAGCGGCGGTCGCTTTACAGTATGCGCAACAAGCGGCTGATCTATCCCGGGAGATTTTTGAACGGGCTGGGGAGGCGTGGGCGCTGTTATATATGGGTCATGCTTACTTATTGCAGGATGAATTTCACCAGGCGCAAATCGCATATCAAAAATCAATTGAGATTCGCAATGAACTGGGCCAGCCTGCTCTCTCCATGGAACCAATTGCAGGCCTTGTCGAGACGGCCCTGCGCCGCAATGATCTCGAATCTGCATCTCACGCGACCGAGAAAATTCTTGCTTATTTGAACAATGGCGGATTACTGGATGGAACCGAAGAACCTTTACGCGTTTATTATGCCTGCTATCAATTCCTCAGCCAACAAAAAGACCCGCGTGCCCAACAAGTTTTGCAAACCGCAAAACAACTGCTGGAAGCGCAGGTCTCAAAATTCAAAGACGAACAGGCTCGTAAATTATTTGTTGAAAATTTTCCCTGGCGGCAGGCGTTGTATAACGCCGCAAATCATTAGGGAGGTGAACCTCCAACGGCAGGATCGCCGTCTGTTAATTCAAAGGTATCGTTGGTGATATCGCCTGTAAAAACATAAGGTTTTCCGTTGTTTGTGTTGCCGTCAATGAGGACCAACTTTTTGGAAGGTCTCAATGCCGATATCCCTGCGATGGTGATTTTATAACTTTGATTGATATACTGCCCGTTTTTCTTGATCGCAAAGTTATTAAACCAGGTAATGGCTGTGCCATCCTCCATTGTTGAAGGCAGGCCGTCAACGCTGAGTTTGTCGACCTCATAATCGCCATCTTCCAAAATCTCAATATCAGCGTCAATTTCAGTGGCTTTGTCTTTCCTGATCTTGAATTTCCTGCTGTTGTCTTTTTGAACCTTATTGGAAACTATAACTTTAGCCATAATCCTCTCCTTTTTGAATTGGTGAATTTATTATATCCTGAAATTATGAAATATATTCTGTTCAACAAACCCTACGGCGTGCTTTCGCAATTTACTGATGAAGGCACGGGGCATCCTACGCTAAAACAATATATCAATATTCCTGATGTCTACGCGGCTGGACGTTTGGACCGCGACAGTGAAGGCTTGTTATTACTTACCGACGATGGGCTGTTGATAAAAAAATTGACCGACCCAAAACATCATATTGAAAAAACATACTGGGTGATGGTGGAAGGCGACCCGACTCAGGATAAATTGACTCAACTCGAACGCGGGATTCAACTCAAAGATTATCGGACTCTCCCCGCCCAGGCCCGCCTCATTCCCGGCCCAAGTCTGCCACCTCGACCTAGGCCTGTGACTCCGCACGGTCCCACCGCGTGGATCGAGATCAAACTGCGCGAGGGCAGGAAACGTCAGATCCGGCACATGACTGCCGCGCTAAAATTATTCACGTTGAGGCTTGTGCGGGTTGCAATCAGTGAACTCAAAATAGACGATTTGGAATCGGGGCAATGGCGTGAGTTAAGACTGGATGAGATTAAATTGTTGAAGAAGTAAGCACAGTATAATTATTTCATGATTAAGCAGATAAAGATCATTATATTCACATCGTCGCTTCTTCTGGCAGTGATTTCAACTTCCACCACACATGCTGATGCAAACAATAATCCGGGTTATGAAAGCAGCCCTTTCGATTTGATCAATGCTGTCAATACGTTGCGTGCCGCTTATGGACTCCCTGCGTACAGTATCAACTCCATCCTGATGTTCACCGCGCAGAATCAAGCGGATTTTATGGCGGCAACGGGGAATGTTACGCATTCCGGCCCGGGCGGTTCAGGTTTTACAGATCGTTTACTAGCTGCAGGCTATCCTTTGGCAGGGGATTTATCTTTAGGTGGTTTTCGCGCGGAGAATATCACCTCGGGGGGTGAAGGTATGCCTGCCCAATCGGCAGTGGATGGATGGATGGGGGACGCGCTTCATCAAAACACGATGCTTTCACCAGACCTGACGGAGATCGGCGCAGGTGTTGCTGTGGTGGATGGCAGAGCGTATTTTGTTATTGATTGTGCGCGACCCACAACCAGCAACGCACCTCCAGCGGGCACCTCGGTTGTTGGAAGCGGAGCAACCGTCCCTGCGAATGCGGCGTTGATCTATCCCGTTGTGCTGAGTACCGCGAACGTGGCTGGAGATGTCATCCATGAAGTTCGGTCTGGTCAAACATTATGGCAGATCGCGATATCCTACGGGGTAAAAATCGATGATATCAAACGGCTCAATAATTTGTTTGATAACAATATTTATCCGCAGGAAAAATTGTTGATCAAAAAGGAAGGTACACTCACTGCCGCGCCGCCAACTGAAACCGTGACTCTCGAATCAACGATTACAGCTACGCCAGCATTGACCCGCGTGCCGACACTTGTTACAACGACTACGCAAATGCCTGTAGTTCCTGCATCACAAAATAACGATGCAGTTATGACTGTTGCGATCGCAATTATCGCGCTTGCCATATTAGGTGGTGGAGTTTTTACATGGTTGGGAAGTTCAAGGAAAGATAAACCCTCCTAAATACCGGAAGAACATCACCGTCAAGTCATTACGATGGTGACTTTCAGATTTTTGCCTGCTTGTTATACTTCAAGACGGGGTGTATGAAAATTCGCATGCAGGAGTTTGCTTATGAGCGAAATTCGGATCGATGCTTTGTTGCCGCAAGAGATGGCTACCCGCGCAGAATATTTGGGGGTTCGCAAAGCGGAAATGCCATTTCTCAAAATGTTTATGCTTTCTGTACTGGCGGGTGCGTTCATTTCTTTAGGCGCAATATTTGCAACAACAGTCAGCGCCGGAAGCATGGCGATCATGACAGCCAGTGGGGACGCAGCATTCAGTACGGGCCTGCCGTTTGGCGTTACACGATTACTTGCCGGCCTGGTCTTTTGCCTGGGTTTGATCCTGGTGGTTGTGGGCGGCGCAGAATTATTTACCGGCAATAACCTGATCGTGATGGCATGGGCTAGCGGCAAGGTGACCGCTGGCGCCTTACTTCGGAATTGGGTCATTGTTTATGTGGGCAATTTTGCTGGTGCGCTTGGCACGGCTGCTCTGATGTTTTTTACCCGTCAGTATACATTTGGCGCAAACTCGATTGGAATTGCGGCATTGAGAACCGGTGTGGCAAAATGTGACCTGACATTTATTCAAGCGCTGGCATTAGGTATTTTATGCAATGCTTTGGTGTGCATGGCGGTATGGCTGACCTTCAGCGCCCGCAGTACGGTGGATAAGATCGTCGCGATCATTTTTCCGATCACGGCCTTTGTAGCCGCTGGGTTTGAGCATAGCATCGCAAATATGTATTTTATTCCCTATGCTTTGTTCATCAAAATGTTTGATGCTGAATTCATCAAGTCAGTTGGTGATAAGGTGCCCAATCTTGATATATTGACCTGGCAGGCGTTTTGGTTGGGCAATCTTTTGCCTGTAACGATCGGTAATGTCATCGGTGGTGCGGTGCTGGTCGCGGCGGTGTATTGGGCAATTTTTCTGAGACTGGGCAATTCATAAGTAAGGAGATTTTCATGAAAGCATATGTATTGATTAAGATCCGTGCAGGTGAAGTAAAGGATGTTGTTCGTCAATTGCGAAAGACCGATAAAATTGTCGAAGCCAATATGACGTTCGGTCCTTACGATGCTGTGGCTGTGATCGAGTCCCCGGATATCGGCGCGTTGGGGAACTTGATCGCTTCGTCGATCCAGCCGATTCCGGGTGTGGAACAAACTCTGACCTGCCTGGCTGTTGAAATTTGAGAATCAAAAAAGTGACTGTCGTTTCAAACGGCAGTCACTTTTTATTTTATTAGGGCAACTTGTATCTTAGGATTCGGTTGTTGCCCGCGTCTGTTACCCAGATAAAGCCTTGCTGGTCTACTGTAATACCTGCCGCCAGCCCGATCTCTTCCGGTCCACTGCCAAAGTCTCCCCAGGTGCGGACAAATTCTCCATTCGCTGTAAACTCAATGATACGATAGCCTTCTGGCTCTGTAATGAAGACGTGTTCGTTCGCATCGACCGCGATGAAGGGCTTGTTATCCAAAGATTGACCGGACCAGGCATTCACATCCCATTGAATTGTAGGAACATAGAAATCACCTGTTTCGTTGGAAACAAATGCTTGAATTCGCTGATTCCACGTATCAGTCACATATATTGTTCCGCTGGGGGCGATGGCAATTCCAACCGGCTCGTCGAATTGACCCGGGTCGAATCCGCTTGTGCCAAACTCTGTGATGTATGTACCGTCCTCATCAAAGACCACAATGCGTTTGTTGCCGGTGTCTGCAACAAAAACCCGTCCGTGCGAATCAACCGCGATGCCGCGTGGTCCCCATAGGAAACTTGCGGATTCAGGAATTTCTGCAGCAGGTTGTCCGAATTGTCCCCAGGTTTTAAGGTGGCGGCCATCTTCAGAAAACTTTTGTACACGATGATTCCATGTGTCGGTTACATACACCGAGCCATCAGGTCCTACAGCGACGCCCCAAGGTTCATTGAAAGTTCCATTCGGCGCATTCCCTGAAAGAATGTCTGCTTGTGTACCCCATTCGTGCAGGAGGTTTCCGTCAGCATCAATATGCAGAATGCGATGATTGCGTGAATCTGCGATGTAAAGATCATCATTGATTCCAGCCGCGATCGCGCGCGGTGCGTTCAACCCCAGTGGGACGTAGCGCTCAGAACCGAAGATTTGATCCGCTGAAAGAATAACCGTACCAGCCTCATAGGGGTCAACCACGGTGGGCGCTTGTGAAGGACCGACTCCGTAATTCCAGATCTGTGCCGCCACATCCTTGCGGACGTAGAGTCGCATTGGATCGGCAGGCTGCCAGGTGGTTAGCGTCATGCTCGAGCTGCCAATCGCCTGCGCGTATTTTGTATAATCCCGGTTGAACCAAATTTCGAAGATACCTTCGCGAATATCAGGGTTTGTGATCGCGTTCAGGACACGTGTTTTGTCGAGATTGAAATAATCCTGGTTGGGCCACCACATGCGGATGTAATCGAATTTATAAAATCCATCCCCGAGCGCGGGTTCGATCTTATCAAAATTCCTTTGGTCAACGATCACAGCCACCGCTTCACGTAATGAACGTGTTGGTTGATCGAATGCGCGCAAGGCTGTGAAATCACGCAGGTACCAGACCATGGGCCATGAAACACCGGTGTCTGGCGCGCTGTTGTCATATGCTATGATTGCATTCAGCCCGCCCGCGGTGCGTTCAGAAATTTCCTCGACCTGTGTCATCACCTCTTTGATTCCGCCTGCGCCATGCGCGTACACAAGATATTCTGTGGCGTTGTTATAGTTGATGTAATTTGCGCGGAAGGATGTCCGCATTGTTTGCAAGGCAAGCAAACCAAAAATTGTCAGTGTAAAAAGCCCGACGAGCGCGCTTGTACGTGCCAGCCGAGAGATGTATACGATGCCAACGATGCTTCCAGCCAGGGCGATCACAGCCAGGAAAAATTTCAGCCGGTCTGGAGAAAGACTTGCCGGATCGATGCCGGGTGTGGAGGACAGCAGCATGAACGATGCGCCATTAATAATGCTGGAGCCAAACGTAATCACTGCCAGCACGAATAAGGCGATCACGCCAAGGCTTGCAAGGTCATCCTTCATCAAATCAGCAAGCAACACACCAGATAGGATCATCATGATCAACGGGAATATAAATGCAGACGTCGCTTGTAATTGCGCCAACTCTGTTCCCTGAAATGGAGGCGTTGTTCCGATCAATGCGCGCACAGTATGAAATGCGGCGAGTGAAAATACTGTCATTACGAGGATCGCAAGAATTGACTGCGATAGTTTGCTTTCAGCCAAACGCGCCGCCATCGACTCAATGATCTGCCCAACTGCCCAACCTGTAAACAAAATCATCGGCCATGCCATGTGCAGAGTAAGCCAGGGCATCCTCTCGCCGGCAACTGTGAATGCGATGACGCTTGAGATTGACCACCACGACATAAGCCCAAAGAAGACTCCAAAATTGGATTCATTGGACTCAGACTTGGTATCACCAGACTCGCTCACTGATTCTGCTTCAGACATCAGCTCCGCTTCAGACTCAGCCGTTGCCTGATTTTGTCCGAATAATTTTTTCAAACCGATAATGATCGCAACGATCGTGCCGATCACAGGCAGGAATTCATACATCGGCAGTTGTATGAGCCAATAATAATATTCAGGCTGACTGCCGCGCTCCACGCCTTGTTGGACAAGCCAGTATCCAAGCGAGCCGATTAACCCGGTAAAGAACCCGGGTGCATTCGTGAATACGGTTGTGTACAGAATTGTGAATATGCCCCAATACAACGCGCCATACTTCCACCAATCGCGACTCCACAATAAGCCGATGGCAATCGAGATCGCGAAGAATACCGCCACGAATCCGCCAATAATCCATAGGGAGCGCGCGTCAAGCCCACTTACGGACGCGGCGTCGGTTGGAATGACCACATTCAAACGCTTTTCCAAAAGTTTGATGGGGAAGGGGATCAACATGGGAAGCACAAAAGTGCCAAGCAAAACCATCAGGTCAAATGAACGCTCTTTAAGAAGATTTGCCCACCCAAAGCCTGCAAACAAAATCACAACGGCAGCGACCAAACCAACTCCCGCCAGTGCAAAGAGAATGGTAGCTGGTGATGCATTCTGGCTGGCAGAATCGGTTGGCGTTGCAATATCCGTTGGGTTGGATGGTGCGGCAGTCTCGGCGCTGGAAATTGTTTCTGCATTTCGATCAAGCAGACTCAGTCCGATGCCGATGCTTAAAAATAAAGCAACTGCAGCTAACGCAATAATATAAGCACGAAATAGGCTATGTTTTTCTTCCCAGGGTTGGTGGGTAGTGAATCGTGCTAGGAAATAAATTCCCAGAAAGAGCAGGGCTTGCGCTGTGTAAATAAAAGCGGTTTCTTTCGACGTGAAATGTAAAAGTGTCGCCACAGTTACAAAATACAGGTATTTTTTTTCGCCGCTCTCAAGATAGCGCAGGATCGCATAAAGCAGAACGATGCCCGAAAATCCAACGAAGGATTCATTGCGAACGTATCTGCCGTAATAAAGCATGTAGGGCGATATGACCATGAGGAAGCCAGCCACCAGCATGCCCCATGTGCCGAGATATCTTCGCCAGTACCACACCATCCAAACGATCCCGATGCTAAAAAGCACAGCCGGGATGCGCGCCGTGAAGTCGGATACGCCAAACAGGAAATATGTTAACGCGACGACATGAAATTGATAAGGTCCATGCATCATAGGCGTGTGCTGATAGCCTAGTCCGCGATATAACAACCATGAATAATACGTGTGCAAACTTTCATCGTGACTCATCACGCGTGTTTCAAGATCGTAGAATCTTGTCACAATTGCCAGCAGAATGATGCCTGCAAAGATCGCGATCTCGTTGGTGATCACTGGCAGGGAGGGGTGGATTGGTTTTTGGAGCCAGGGGGATTTATCGTTGTCCATAATACTCTTATCGTCGTAGGAATTGGGTTGACTTATACTTCATTCTCAAAGTTCTGACAAGTTTCACTGTTTCAGGGAGGGTTCTTGCTCAATGAAATAGACACGCCCTATTTAAACATCCCTTAATGTACATGCGTTACCCGGGTGTGTAAGTTATCGGTTCATGAATCGGTGTGTTCGTAAAAGTTGGCGGGTACGTTGTACTGGTCGGCGTTGAGTTGCAGATTGGGACGAGTAATTCTGTGAATGCCTTGATGGATTCCGTACTCATATTGTTCAACTCCATGATGATTTCTTTTGTTGTCGCGTGATGGAATGCAATGCCTTCAAGCGTATCAGTCTCTTGAACTTTGTATATGATTTCCTCGCAATGCAGGGCAGTAGTATTAGTTGTGGCAGTATATTGCGTTGAGGGTGTAGGGACGGGCAACATGCCGGGATATGTTACGCTCCCGCGATTGTTTGTATTTGTAAATGCGATTTGCCATCCCAGCATGATGAATGCAAGTATGGACATGCCGATTAGAGCTGTGCGTGTAATCAATAAAGTACTGTTGTTTTTCCGCATTTTTTTTGTTGCTTTTAAAGCAACGATTGAAAGTGGGGCAGGGCGTTGATTCCATTGTTTGCGCATTACACTCTGTAGAACATTTTCCATTTCTTTAAACTGACTGGCATAAGCACTGCATCGGACACAGTCTTTGAGATGCTCGTATAGCATCTTTGCTTTAATACCACGCACTGCCTTGTCCGCATTGAACTGGATCAGTTGAATTACTTCCTCGTGTGTAAGTTGCATCCGACTATTCTCCATGCAAATTTTCCAGTGATCTTTTCAATCTTTCACGGGCAGTGTGCAACCGGGAATGAATGGTGCCTTCGTTGACCGCCAGGATCTCAGAGATTTCTGAAATGGACAAGTCGTGAAAATATCGTAACACAACCACGGTACGATGACGTTCATCCAACTTATTCAACTCATTCCAGATTGCCGCTTCCTTTTCATCCTGAATAAAGACATCTTCCGGTGACCTTTGTTTGTGGCGTTCTTCCAATTGAAAAACAGTTGTGACTGCGGTTCTCAACCGTTCCAATATTTTTTGTTTGCGTAAATGACTTCGGCTATGGTTTAAAGCGATCGTATAAAGCCAGGCCCTTAGAGAATTCTTTTCCTGGTACAGGCGAAATGACTTCAGCGCCGAAAGAAAAGTCTCTTGTGTGATCTCGTTGGCTTCGGCCTGGTCGCCTACAATGGACAGCGCGAGTCTAAAAACATCCGTCTCGTATTGGCGCACGAACAGCTCGATTGCATCTTCGTTTCCTGCAATGCACTCGTTGATGAGCCAGGCTGATTCGACGTTATTCATGCGTCCTATTTGTTTAACGCCGGTGGGAGTAAAAACCTTCATTTGAGAATTAATAATTAGCGTGTAGCCACTAATCCTCTATATGTTCCTCTAATTATTATTAATTTATAAGATAACAGCTTATCAAAAAAGTGACTGACCAGCCAATTGGCCACACCCTGCCTGAATATCTATCCCGCGCCGCATGCGAATCGTGCACGGAATCCCTGCCTGCTCCAGCGCTTCTTTGAACTGGAGCGCGCGCTGACGGTCTGTCGCCTTGCCGTCATACTTTGCTGTGGGGTTGAGGGGGATGGCATTGACGTGACACATCAAGCCTTTGAGTCGTGAAGCCAGTCTCTTAGCTATCTCGGGCGTGTCATTGACACCGTTGATCAGCGCCCATTCGAAGGTGATGCGTCGCCCGGTCTGCTCAACGTAATATCTACAGGCTTTTATCACTTCATCAATTTTATAGCGCTTATTGACCGGCATGATCGCGAGGCGTTCATCATCATCCGCCGCGTGGAGGGAGATGGCTAGGTTGACTTGTCGCCTTTCGTCAGCAAAACGCCTGATCTGTGGGACCAGCCCCACGGTCGAGATGGTGAAGCGGCGAGCCCCAAAGTTATAGCCATCCGCATCGTTGAGGCGGTCAATTGCGGACATTGTATTGTCATAGTTGTGAAAAGGCTCGCCCATCCCCATAAAGACGATATTCGTCACGGATTCGTTCACGTCCTTCAGTATGCGCGCGTAATACATCACCTGCGCCACGATCTCACCACTGGAGAGATGACGTTTGAATCCCATCTGCCCGGTTGCGCAAAAGACACAGCCCATCGCGCAACCTGCTTGAGTCGAGATACAAAGCGTACGGCGATTCCTGGCACCGCGTAAATTCTCACTGTTCGGAGCAGAAGCAGTGATCTGTGGATTATCCGCCGGGTCGCCATAACGCATGAGCACGGCTTCGATCAAATTCTTATCGGGCAATTCAAACAAGGTCTTGCGCGTGAAGCCATCCGACGAATCTTGAAAGACCTTCACCTTGAATGGAGCGAAGGTGGTGTGTTCAGCTAATTTCTCGCGCAAAGATTTCGGCAAATTGGTGAATTGCTCGGGAGAATTGTAGAGATGTTGATATAAACCTTGCCAGACCTGCTTGACACGATAAGAGGGTTCGTTCCATCCATTCAGGAGGGTTGTGAGGCTGGGTACATCGAGATCGTAAATGAGTTGAGTCATGTTTGTCCAATAAGTGATGAAAGATCATTTGCAATAATATCAACCTGAGGTTTCCAGGCCTCAGCCTGTTCCCTAGTGGCTACGCCACTTAATACCAACGCAGTGGGACAGCCCACTGCCTGCCCCGCGGCGATGTCGGTTTCGAGCCTGTCGCCAACAACAAGTGTCGCTGCTTTCTTGGTTCCGAGTTTTTCCAGCGAGAGCTCCATCAAAAATGGAAATGGCTTGCCTGCGACAATCGGTTGAACATCCGTTGCGGTCGTAATAATGGAAACCCACGCGCCTGAGCCGGGGATCTCTCCACGCGGGGTGGGGAAGGTCTTATCGGTGTTCGTCGTATAGAAAGGAATGCCGCTGCGCACGAGCAATGTGGCTTCGGCGACCTTCTCGAAATTGATGTCACGGTCAATGCCCATGACAACCGCCTGTGCCTGAGCAGAATTCTCAATCGTAACGATATCAAAGCCTTTTTCTTCCAGCGCCATGCGAATACCATCTTCACCAATCATGAAGACTTTCGCCCCGCGTGGAAATTTTTGTGCAATCGCATGCGCGACGCCCTGTGATGAAGTCACCACCTGCGCCGGTTCCACATTCACGCCGAATTGTTTCAGTCGCTCCACATATTGTTCGGAGGTCTGGGTGCTGTTGTTCGTTGCGAAGACAAATTTGAGTCCACGCGCACGGATGCGCCGGAAGATGGATGCGAGATCACCGATCGGCGAATCGGCTTTCCAGATAACACCATCCATGTCGATGATGAGGGATTTGATGTGTGATGGGATCATAAATCTCCTGGTGGTTGAGTAGTTCCGAGCGATAGCGAGGAACGTATCGAAACCACCAATTTCAGGTTTACTTTTAATTTCTTGTTTATATGGTATTGCTGGTTTCGATATGCCTTTCGCAACGAACGCTCAAGGCTACTCAACCAGCGAGTTATTTCTTAAACCTCTTCACCAGATATTTCAAAACCGGTTGATCGATCCATTTGGCTTCGGGGTCGGCGCGCTCTTCAAAGTTCTCATTGCCGATGAACTCAGTGAAGGCATTGCGGAAGTTCTTTCCTTTTTTCAAGTAGCCTTCCTGGGTAAGGATTTCTGTGATTTGTTGCAACGCTTTATCATTTAATTCCACACGATCTTTTTCAGGGCTCTTCCCGAAGTATAGTTCATGCATCTCCAGCAATTCACCCAGCCGCAGAACGGGATCTTCATGATCATCCACGCGATAATCGATCCAGCGATCGATGAAACCGCCATAGCCACCTTTCGGCTTGACGACATAGATCGCTGCGGATTGACGTCCGCGTTTATCGCCGCCGGCACGGTCACCGGCGAGTAATGCTGCGTGCAATCGGTTCGGCAGGCTTCCTTTTGTTTTGAGAAACGTCTTCTCAATCGCAGGGACAACTTTCGCGCTCTTGAGAATGTTGCCCTGAATGGCATAGCCCCTGCCAGTGACTCCGCCAGCCCACGGAAAACAGCCTTCCCCGGTAAACGTTGCAGAACCACCCTGCACATCCACCAGTCCCGTCTGGCGCAACTCGCGGTCCGGGTCATCCTGCAATAAGCGCGCCAGCGTCTCATCGGCTGACATGCCTGTACCCATCAATGCCAGTCCACGCGGACCAAAGGATGTGTTCGCAAAGGATTGGGTTGCCACAGCGCCCGCACTCGCCTGTGCCCATGGCACCACTGCACCCACAGCCGGGAATTTTGAAGCAACCGCAACACCCCAACTCTGCTCTTCCAGATCACAGGCAACGATCGAAAAGGTCATAATGATTTCCTTTCACGCTGAAGGATTATATCGTAAAGGGGAACGCCAAATCATTCCTTTAGCCACAGAGAACACAGAGTTCATTGAGAAAAACCTCAAAGCTCTCTGTGGTTAAATAAAAAAGCCTGCCGATTTCTCAGCAGGCCCCTGTTATTACACTTTCAAATTACTTCACCATCTTCGGGGGAGCTTCCAGAACCTGATCCACCAGGCCGTAGTCAACAGCCTGCTTCGCTTCAAGATAATAGTCGCGGTCGCTGTCGCGTTCGATCACCTCAAGCGGCTGACCTGTGTGCTTTGCCATGATGCCGAGCAACAACGCCTTCAAGCGCAAAATCTGTTTAGCCTGAATTTCGATATCGGTCGCCTGTCCCTGTGCGCCGCCGAGCGGCTGGTGCATGTGGATGGTCGCATTGGGCAGGGCATAGCGGTGGCCTTTTGTACCAGCAGCCAGCAACACGGTCCCGAAGGAAGCGGTGACACCAACGGCAAAAGTGCTGATCGGATTCGGGATCATCTGCATCGTGTCATAGATCGCCAGCCCGGCGTAGATCACACCACCGGGCGAGTTGATGTACATCTGAATTTCACGTTCCGAGTCTTCGTGAGTCAGATACAGCAATTGTGCCACGATCACATTCGCAACCTGATCGTCAATCGGGGTGCCAAGGAAGATGATGCGCTCCTTCATCAAGCGGCTAAACACACTTACTTCGCGATCGCCATACGGCGATGATTCATGCACACCGGGATAAACATTTTTGAAATTAGGGATCATTTTTACTCCTTATATTTCGACAATCATACTCATTCGATGTTGGAATTTTGTTAATTCTTTATCAGGTATTCTTAGGAAGCTTCGCCCGATTCAGATTCAGGGATAACTGCTTCTGCTTCGGGGGCCTTTACTTCACTTTGAGCGGATTCCGCTTGCGCGGCTCTTGCGGCTTCTTCCGCGGCCTGACGTTCCTCAGGTGACTTGTATTCACCCACCGCAATGGACTTCAACACATCGAGGGCGCGGCGTGTGAGCACACGGTTGGCTGATTCCATGGCGATTGCCTGCGCAAGTTGTTGCTGCCCCTTTTTGCCGCCGCGGACTTTGTTGAGATCCATGCCCTGCATTGCCAGCGTGGACAATGTTTGATTGAACTCGGCATCCAGTGAGGCATTGTCCACTTCAAGTTTTTCCTGGCGGACGATCTCATCGAGGATCAACGAGCGTTCGAAACGTTTCCTGGCAACCGGTTTTACTTCCTCTTCGATGAACTGTTCGCGGGTGGTGTTGCGCAGTTTGAAGTAGGTATCGAGATCCATTTTTTGTTGTGAGAGGCGCTGGGTCAGGTCATCCAGCACATGCTCACCCTCGTGCTCGAGCGAGTGTTGGTGATATTTGAAAGTTGCGCCTGCCTTGATCTTCTCGATCAACTCCACAAAGTATTTATCATCGTAATCGGTCTTCGAGCGGTTCTCGACATCCTTTGTCAGGGCGGCGCGTAACTCTTCAACCGTTTCACCGGCACCGACCGTCTTGGCGAATTCATCATCCAATTCAGGTAATGTCACTCCGCGGACGGTCTTGACCGTCACTTCCATGTCAACTTCCCTGCCTTTGAGCGCATCCAGATCGTGATCTTCGGCGAAGGTGTGCCTGACCGATTTTGTGTCGCCGGATTTCAAGCCGACCAGTTCATTGGCAAAGCCGTTATAGGGCCATTCAGTATCGCGCTCTTCCTTGCGGATGAAAGCGGCGAAGCCTGTACGCGTCAATTCTTCGATCTCGGATTTGACATCCACGAGCACATAATCACCAACCTGCGACTCGCGTTCAACATTTTCGGTGGAGGCGTACATTTGGCGGAGGTCCTCCACAGCTTTGTCCACTTCACTTTCGTCAGGAGCAGACCACTCGTATGGCATGCGAAGCGATTGAATATCACCCAAATCCACTTCAGGGGCAAGCGGCACGCGGAAGTGGAGTTTCGGCGGGTCGAGTGATTCAATGGATTCCAATGCACCGGTGGCGCCGGGGTTGACATCTGCTTCCTTGAGGATGTTCGAGTATTCGGCATCGATGAAATAATCAATGGCTTGTTCGACAATGGCCTGTTCGCCAAAGTTTTGCACAACCATGTGATAGGGCGCCTTGCCCGGGCGGAAACCGGCGATCTTGCCGCGTTCTGAGATCTTGCGGGCAGCGCGTTTTTTGTATTGATCCAGCTTCTCTGGTTCAACTTCAACCACTAATTTGGCTTCGTGGTTTTCTTCAATTGTTTTTTCGATTTTCAAGTTCGTGATCCCTTCGTGATTTTTTTCTGGAATAATGTAAGTACTCGGACAGCAAGCTGTCCGACTCCAGAGTAGGAAGTGAGGACGGAGGGAGTCGAACCCTCACGCCTTGCGGCACATGATCCTAAGTCATGCTCGTCTGCCAGTTCCGACACGTCCCCGCGCCATTTGATTGGCGGCAAAATTATACCGTAAGCCATGTCTCTTGTGAGAAAATTGGCACTGCCTGGTGGCTCTCGATATGTATTGTAAGTGATCTATTTGGGGTAGGCGTGGATATTGCCACAGTCGCAAAGATGGCAGGACATGCCAACATGCAAACAACCGCTCATTATGACCGCCGCCCCGAAGATGTGAAGCGCAAAGCGGCAGGCTTGTTGCATGTGCCATATCGGCTGAGAGGGTAACCGCCGTAAATGGCCAACGCATTGTTACTTTCCCGAAGCAGGTAAAAGTAACAATGCGTTGGCTTACATGACGTTTAAAATATTTAAAGGTAACAGAGTGTGCGTATGTGATTGACTCGTGAACTTCAATTTTGAATAAATTTAGTGACAGCCTTTTGGTATAATCCCGCACTTGAAAGTAGCCAGTCATTGCGAGGAGCGTTCGTTGCAACAAAGCAACCCTCAAATTATTATGAGATTGCTTCGCCTTTCAGGCTCGCAATGACATGGCATAATTGTGGAGCATACCATTGAGCCGCGTGATCAACCCTGAAAGTGCCGGAAAAGATAGGACCCGATTATCGAAAGCCATTGTACTGGCTGTACGTGAATTGGCGAAACAAAAGGAAGTGAACAACGAAGCCAAAGACCTGGCCGCATTTATCGCCCTCGCATTGAAAACAATTTCAGAAGGCATTGACGCCTCCGTTGTGGCGTGGGAGAAGCGTGACTACTGGGTGAAAGCGGACAAATTCCGCATGGAGTGGATGTGGTCGGGGCAGTACGCCGATAAGATGAAGGTGGCGCTCTTCAGCGATGATTGGGGTACGATCGCGATGTTGATACCGCAGATCGCACAGAAGTTCAGCAAGATCGAGGTCTCAGACAATCACCGGTTGGGCAAGCCGTGGGTGGGAGCGTTTCAGCAGTTGACCAGTCGTCAGTGAGCAGTTGTGAAGTATAAAAATCTCCGCAGGGATGTTCGGAGATTTTTGTTTTTGATGCATTGCCGCTTGCAGAGACTCTTAGGTTGATTCTTTCAAGGCACGTTCGAGCAGGTCGGTGACTTTAAGTTCCTGTGCCCATTTGCGCAAGTAAACCAGTTCGAGGTCACCAGCTCTTGTTTTCAGCACGCCAAGGATGTCACGCCATTGCCTATCTGAGACTTCTCCACCCATGCGATACCATTCCAGTTTTGAGAGGATGACATCTTCCGGACTGGTGACGTAAACACTTTGTTCAGGGTCGGTTGCAATGATTGAAGTTCTGCGCCGTTCGAGCTGCATTTGATCAAACGCGCGTGACTTTCGGATGAATATGTCCACTTTAAAGGCAGTATCGTAATGGATGAGATTGAAACTGCTTTTATGTTCGATGGCATCTCTCATCATTTCATCGTCGGCATAGAAATCCTTTGAAAGCGCCGCGACCAACGGTTGGATATGTTCGAGGCGCATATCTGCCACAATGTCCACATCCAGTGTGGAACGCATGACGCCATGCAGGGAACTGGCGAGTGAGCCACCGACTGCGTAGGGGATGCCGAGTCGTTCAAGGGTTTGTGTTACGAACAGCGTCACATGCGTTGAATCACCTTGCATGATCATATACCTTGTGTGCCAGTTCTGCGCCCAGCATGAGTTCTGCCAACATGCGCTGGACTTGTTGTGGGGTTGCAGCGGGGTGGCGTTGTTTGATGCCGCTCATAGCCAGTGTTTTGACGGTCTCGTTCAACCCATCCACAATGGCAAATTTTTTCCACGTGGTCATGCGCCGAATAAATTCAATTTGCAAGGCTTCCATTTTTGGATGGGTATCAGAGGACAGAACGCTCATGGGGCAAGTATAGCATTTTCTTGATCAAGCTAAAGGTGTCGATCTCTTGCAGCTTTTATGAATCTCTTTCAGGGAAGAGCATTGACCAGGCGAGTGGATCACCGGCGAGCAGACCCAGCCCCGCATGGGACGGTTTTTCGCAGGGCTCGGCGTCAAAGCCCATAATGAAACTATGTCGTTGCGAGGGCGCCTTCCCTGGCACCGCCCGCCAGGGCAGGTGTGTTCTTCGCCCGAAGCAATCCCCTCACCGACATGGAGATTGCTTCGCCGCCAAAAACCAAGAGCGGCGGCTCGCAACGACATCGCGGGAAGTTATTTATTTACAGTCCCTAAGGGTGGGGGTCACACCAAAGACTCGAAATCGAAGTCGATTACGGGCAGGTCTTGTTCGATGCGGGGTTTGCGGTCGCGCATGAAGTTGGCGATCCACATGTGACTGCCGTGGTTGACGTCGAAGCCGGGGATCTGTTGGAAGCGTTCGATGGACCAGTGTTCAATGTCCTGGATGTCGAAATCGCGATGGACGACGGCGTACAATTCGAGTTCACGCAGTTTGAGAAAAGCAGGAATCTCTTTCAGCCACGCTGGGGACAAGCTATAGGCCTGGCGATAGCCGCGTAGAAAATGGACCAGAAATTCTTGCGTGAAGGAAGCGGAGTCCGGGAATCCCAATTCTTCGGCATCCATGGAGATATAGAACAGCACGATGGCGATGTCGTTGATGAACCAACTGTAGACGCAGTCGTCGAAGTCGAAGAGGGTGAGGGCGCCGTCTGCATCCATGAAGAAGTTGTTTTGATGGAC
>Ga0180069_1000036_pt1 | contig 31958 bp, 27 predicted proteins | sample EasRivERM_16_10D_2_FD_121793 | JGI IMG/M metagenome (GOLD analysis project Ga0180069, IMG submission 121793) | Soil microbial communities from meander-bound floodplain in the East River, Colorado, USA - East River metaG ERMLT231B'_16_10D | ecosystem: Environmental > Terrestrial > Soil >...
CACTCCATTAATGAAGTAAAATAAGACCGCAATCATTTGTATCATCGAGGAGACGTTCCATGAAAGTAACTGTCCTTCAAGAAAATTTAGCTCGTGGTCTTGGCATTGTTTCAAAAGCGGTTTCGCCGCGCAGTACCTTGCCCGTGCTCGCGAACGTGTTGATCGCTTCGGATGAAGGTCGTTTGCGGCTCTCTGCCACGAACCTTGAGTTGGGCATCACCTGTTGGATTCCTGCGCGCATCGAAGAGGAAGGTTCAACCACTGTGCCTTCGCGTACGTTCAATGATCTGGTGAGCACACTCCCAGCCGACCAGGTGTTGCTGAAGCTCGATGTGAAAACCCAAACCCTGAATGTGCGCGGCGGAACATCTACCAACGATATCAAGTGTATCGATGCACAGGAGTTTCCGCCGTTGCCGGTACCTGATCTCGAAGGTGCAGTGCAGATCAACGTGGGCGATTTCCGCGAGATGATCCATCAGGTGGTTTTCGCGGCTTCTTCAGATGAAGCTCGTCCCGTTTTGATGGGTGTCCTTGTGCAAGTGGATAAGGATAAACTGACAATGGCTGCCGCAGATGGCTTCAGACTCTCCGTCCGCAAAGCGGTTCTTTCCATACCCGCGGCTGCTCCTGTTTCTGCGATTGTCCCTTCTCAAGCCTTGAAAGAGTTGGCGCGCGTCGCGACCGATGGCGAAGAGCCAATTTATATGGTATTACCAAAAGGACGCGGGCAGGTGGTCTTCCGCGTGAAGGATGTGGAAGTTGTTTCGCAATTGATCGATGGCACGTTCCCCGATTACCAGCAGATCATTCCACGTAAATATAATTCGCGCACGTTGGTCTCAACTTCTTCTTTATTGAAAGCCTGCAAACAAGCTGAGATCTTTGCACGTGAAGGCTCGAACGTGGCGCGCTTCAATATAAAAACCGCGCAGGGTGAAATGCAACCCAGCGAAGTGGAAATTTCCGCCACATCCGAAGAGACCGGCAAGAACGAAACCATCGTCGAAGCCACAGTGGATGGAAGCGCGGTGTTGATCGCGTTCAACGTGAAGTTTTTACGTGAAGTGTTGGAAGTGGTCAAAACCCCGAATGTGGCATTGGAAACTTCTGCCGCAAATGCGCCGGGAGTTGTAAGACCCGTCGGCGACGATAACTTCCTGCACGTGATCATGCCGATGCATCTCGGTTAGTCGAATAGTCTTTAGTCTACAAATGAAGAAGCGCCGAGATTTCCTCGGCGCTTCTGATTCTGTTTATTCTGCTTTTGGCAATAATACTTTGAAAGTTGCCCCTTTGCCCTCACCCTCAGACTCTGCCCAGATCTTTCCATCCTGCACTTCGAGCAATCCCTTGGCGATGGTCAGTCCGATTCCCAACCCGCCATAGCGACGGGTGTTGGGCGGCTCGATCTGATAAAACTCTTCGAAAACCTTTTGCAGTTTATCGCCGGGGATTCCGATGCCGTTATCCTGCACCCATGTCATTACTTGTTTACCCTGCTCGATAGCGCCGATCACGATCTGGCTTCCCTCCGGCGAAAAACGAATGGCGTTGTTGAGCAGATTCACGATCGCCAGGGTTGTTTTTTCTGCATCCACATGTACGTAGATAGGGTTATCTTCGAAGGCGAAGACAAGCGCCAAATTACGCCGTGCGGCGAAATATTTAATTTCATCACAAGCGAAATTCAAAATATCCTGAATGGCAACCTTCGATGGTCGCATCACCATTTCATCGGTTTGAAGCAGGGTCAGGTTGTTCATTTGGTCGAGCAATGAGCGCATCTGAGCTGCTGCGTTCAACACCTGCTGGGCATGATCGGAGAGTTCGTCTTTGGCTTCCTCCTGCAGGAAGGTTGCATAACCAATGATGATCCCGAGAGGCGTCCGCAGTTCATGCGACGCCAGCGACAGGAAGTTGCTCTTGATGCTGTTTGTTTCCTTGACTTTTTCCAGCGCCTGCTGGGTCGTCTTCAACAAACGTGCATTGTTAATTGCAATCGCGGCATGCGAAGCAGTTACAGATAGGATTGCCACATCGCGATCATTGAAAATGCCATCGCGTTTGTTGACGGCCTCCAATACCCCCACGGTGCGGTCCTTCATGAGCATGGGCACACCCAGCAGGGTATTCACCTTGAATTTGATATGATCTGAAACAATGGAATAATGGCGCGGGTCCTGTTCTGCATTATTCAGGATGAGGGGCTGACCCGTGCGGAAGATCGTCCCGGCGAGACTGTTATCAATTGGCACAGGGATCTCAGCGAGTTGTGCAGGGTTCGAGCCGGTGGAGGCGGCGAAGTACAGGCGCGGATTTTTTTCATCATACAGCAAAATGGATGAGGCTTCGCAGTCCAAGAGCTGGGTCGCAGTTGCTGTGATCGTTTGAAGCAGTTCGTCCAGATCAAGCGTGGAATTGAGAATCAGGCTTAGTTCAACGAGACGCAGTAATTGTTGCTGGCGTCCCTCAAGGTCACGGAGTCTGCCGGTTGTGGTTGATGTTGTCATGCGTACAGTTTACTCCTTTCTATAAAAGATTCAAGCCCCTATTGGGGTATCTTGTAAATAATAAACCGTTGGTTTTCAAAGAGGTTCTCAAGCGCAAGTTGGCATTCATCGATCTCATCAGGTGGAATTTGACTGTTCTCCGCCTTTTTACTTATGACTACAAAATCCCCGAGGGGCAGGCGGTCACATGCCGTGCTCATAAATGTGTCGCGGTCTGTGAACAGGCGCATGGCGCGTGGCTTGTAGAATACGATCACACTGTCGGGCGGGGTCTCGGATCTGATGAAGTTATATACATCTGAGCTGAATGGATCGAATGGTCCGTTGATCTGGCGATCATCTTGCAAGTTCGAATAAGCTCGAGTGCTCGAATTGAACAGGAAAATACTAAGGATCACAAGCCAGAAGGTGTAGGATATGCTCCTGCTGAACAAATGATATTTTTCAGGCAATTTGTTGATAACAGTTGTCATTCCCTGAAACGTAAAATAAATAAAAATGGGTAATAGCGGAAAGATGAAGCGTATTCCCTGCCACTCAGGCCAGAAGAGCATGGCAATTAGATATAGCGCAAAGAAAATGATGATGGGTTGGTCTGCATTGCGCCGTGCCCACGCGCCGATCAGGAAAAAGACAATCAAGACATAATATATATATATCCATGAAAGCGAAGATCCAAAGAACTGCCAAAAAAGATTAAAGTAACCCGGGATGTTTCTGCTCAAGAAGATTTCGACAGTTAATCCCATGAGTTGCCGAAAATAGGATCCTTGTCCGTTGGGGAAAAACAGCGATGTGATGATCCATAATAAACCAAAGGCGAAAACGACCAAAACTGAATCGATCAGAATTACTTTGTAGGTTGCTTGTTGGCGATAAAAACGAATTGCTTGATAAGCCAGAAAACTTGCGAGTAGGATAATCCCTGTTGTGCGGATAAAAAAGGCGATAAATATTATTGTGCCAAGAGCAACATGGTTCCATGAGCCTGGTTTGAGTTTTGTGATCCATAACAGACCAATAAATATAAAAAATAGAAAAGGAATATCAGAAAGAATGTAATCGAGAAATTTTACAAGAATCGGGTTGAAGGCGAATAGGGAAACAAGGAGCAGGCTTTCGGTCCGCGTGAGGCGGTTTTTCGTCAGAAGATAAAGACAAATTAAAAACCCCGCGAAGAAGAAAAGTCCCGGTAACTTCAATGTAAGGGAATGAACGCCTTTGAGTAACAAAGCGGGTGTGAGTATGAGCGGATAGCCCCAGGGGTAGGCAACAGGACCCAGTTGAAACGACGATTCGAAAATCGTGAATGTGTTGCGTTCGACGAACTGATCGACTTTGCCATTCAAAATACTTTGCGCCTGCATAATGTATGATGCAAAATCGTCGCCCCATTCGTGCCCGCGCGTGAGCGTGGCTGAACCAATGGCAATACTCAACAAAACAATGACGATCAAAAGAGGATCGCGTAATGCTCGCATGTCGCAATTGTACCGTTAATGAAAATGGAACATTTGTTCTATTTTCACAAATAAAACATCCACCCTTTTATGAGCGGATATTTTTACGCTTCACGCGCGGCCCTTGCCTGTCCCTGTTTGCTTTGATAGCTCCGAAGCGGATAAGATGTTATGCTGTTGGCATTGATCTCATTCGACGCGCGCGTTCTGTCAACGGTCGTTTGGCGACGATAGTTATTTTTCCACTGCCATAGGGTGTGTAAACATTGATCGCCTCCCAACCTTCTGAACCCCATTCATCCAAAGTTGCTTGAATATGTTCGTCCTTTGTTCCAAACACACTGCCGATCGTTTGAACACGATATTCCCATTGTTGAATTTCATCTGCCATTTCAATCTCCTATAATGCAAACAATACATGCAGAACGATGTCTGTAGAGAAATGCGCAAGCATTGCCGATTCGAGTCCGCGTGTTTGATACAGCCAGCCAAAGATGATTCCGCCAAGGACATTCAACAGGATAATGCGAATTACAACCACAGGTATCAGCGGCATGATTAGTGATGCGGTGGGTAAATGTCCAAGCCCGAAGATGACCGCTGCCAGAATATTGGCTATCCAAAAGATGGCGCTGGTCGGCTTTCCTTCTGGTGTTTTACTGATGAATGATCCGAGCCAGGCAAGTAATGACATGACAAACAGGCGCAATAATATTTCCTCTGCGATGCCACCATAGAAGGATGCCAGGAATCCCTTCCACGCGGCTGGTTGTGAGGTCGGCGTGAATGGATTGACCTGATCGCCAAGTTCTCGGATTATCGCAGGCTGGAAAACATAGACATCCAGCCCGACAATGAGAAGCGCCGCGATCATGCCGAGTATCACGCTGATCGGCAGGACGGCGCGCAATTTGTCGGTTGCCGATTCGCCGTTCGTAACAGAATCAAGAATCGGTGTGGAAAGCCCGACGCGCTTCATCAATAGCATTCCGAAGAAAATAATGATCGCGAAGAGCACTCCGCTTTGTGTGATCTGTAGAGCGATCAGCGCGGGAAGTGAAAGCGGGATATCCAGTTGCGCAATGACTCCGCTTTGCAATTCGAGCACATATGGAAGTAGAGCCGCAGTGGAAAGGACCGTCGCGATCCAGAGGATCAAGAAGACCTTCCAGTTAATCAATGTTTTCATGGCGTTTTTGTTTCACGTGAAACGGAGCAGGGGATGCCTGCTCCGTTTTTCGTTATGCCTTTATCTCACGCTGATAGAGCACGTAGGAGTAGACCAGTAGGAAAAGCGTTGAGCCCATCAACGGGACAAAGAGCAGCCAGAAGGCTGTCAGCCCGCCGAAGATGCCGCCGATGATCGCCAGCACACCGGATGCCATGAAGAGGACCGCACCTAGTCGATGTGTTTTGTCCCAGACCGTATCGCTGCTCAGCGTCCATGGCGTGCGGATGCCGATGAAGAAGTTTCTCTTCGCCTTGCGGAGCATGAAGCCAACGAAGATGAAGAGCAATCCCATGGCAGGCAACATGGACGTGCTCATCTTGAAGTCCGTGTATCCCAGACTCCAAACCAGGGTCAGTCCGTGGATGTAAAGCATGAACGCGACGATCAGGATGATGAACAGGTTGAAGGCCTCGCGGAACTGTGCGATGTTTGCCTTGAGCGGATCAATGGACGGGACCACCAGGAATATTACGAACAATCCCACAGTGATCAACGGCATCATGAACACGCCCCAGGTTTTGGACATATAGCCATCCACCTGGTCATTGATGTTCCAGTGTGAAGCCATTTGATCAGGCAGGCGGTTCCAGAGCAGAAGGCCGGCAACCGTCGCTGCAGCGATCAGAACTAGAACAATAATGGTTGTTGTACGAGTAGACATTTTTTCTCCTTTTGTTGAGCGAGATACGATCTCACTTTACTTGTTTTCTTTCGGTAAATTATTTTGTGCCAGCGAGACCATACCGCTCAGTCCGCCGAGATTCATTGTATCGACTGCAGAAGATGGCACGATCACGAGCGCGCCTTTTTCCTTGAGGCCTTCGAAAAGCATGTTCATCGCACGCAAATGCAAAGCCGTGGGATTGTGGATGTATGCTTCAGAAGCTTTTGAGAATGACACCGCGATTTGTTCCTCGGATTCGCCCAGGATGACGCGAGCCTGTCTTTCTCGTTCAGCCTGCGCCTGACGGGACATGGCATCCTCCAGCACCTGCGGGATGACGATATCGCGGATTTCCACCGATTGCACGGTGATACCCCAGGGCGTTGTGCGTTCATCAATGACGTGCTGAAGTTCTTCGTCAATTGCCGAGCGTCCCACGAGAATATCCGCCAGCATCATCCGTCCGATAATGTCGCGCAAAGCGGTCTGTGCTGACCATGAAATCGCGGATTGATAATCTTTTACTTCAAGCGCGGCTTTTTCTGCATCCCACACGAACCAAAACAGCACAGCATCCACATCTACTGGAACGGTATCTTTTGTGAGGGTCTTTTCGGCAGAGAACGAAGTAACGATCACGCGATGGTCGATCCAGGATGTGACGGCGTCGATTATTGGGATGATCCAAAACATGCCAGGGCCTTTCAGCCCGTGGAATCTTCCCAATCGCAAAACCACGGCTTTTTCCCATTGATTGGCAACTTTTAGTGCGAATAAAAGATATGTGCCGATCAACGTCCAGCCGAGTACCCAGGAGCCAAGCAAAGCGTCACTAATTTTTCCGTCACCAAGTATTGCACCAAGCACTGCGATGATCAGAAATATGCCGAACACTGTTACAGCAACCGGCGAAATGTGCATATCAGCTTGTTGCGCTTTCTTCTTTTCCATTGCGGATTTCATAAAATCTGTCTTCATTTCATTCTCCTTTTTGAACAAAACAATTATTCTTCGGACTCTTGCGATTCGTTTCGACCAAGCTCAACGCCAGCTTTCCAAGCCTTGAGTTGGTCCTTGACCATTTGGCTAATTTCTTGCTTTGAGAACTCCATTCGTAATGCTTCACCGATATATCTCCGGGCCAGTGCTACAAGAGTTTCATTTCGTAACTTTTCTTTGACCTCAGGCGGCGGGATCTCGGTGATATAGGTGCCGCGTCCTTGTTGTGTGGATATGATCCTCGCCTCATCTAACATTCGATATGCGCGTGCCACAGTGTTGAAGTTTACGCGTAACTCTGATGCCAGCGCACGGACTGTTGGTAATTGATCACCTGGTTTCAATGTTCCTCCAATGACTTGATTCTCCAACTGATTCATGATTTGGATGTAAATTGGCAAACCAGATCTGAAGTCTAATTGCAGGGTAAGTGGTTTTTCAGGGCTCATATTTCATCCTGTACGATTGTACTAATTGTATCATTGTACCAATTGTATCCAAATAGCGGATTTTGTCAAGAGGTGGATCATCATCTTCTCAAAGTGAGAATCGGTCCATTGCGGAGAATCAAATTCCGGTTAAAGCGAAGCGTGAGGTGTTGTACCTGCATGGTAGAATCCCAAACGTACGGATAATCTATCAACTAGCTGCGCGAGGCGCGGAATCAAGGAGTCAAAAATGGAAGTAAAGACCGGTACATGGACTGAGAAGAAGGGTTTGGCACAGATGCTCAAAGGCGGCGTCATCATGGATGTGGTGACAGCGGAACATGCGAAAATCGCTGAAGATGCGGGCGCATGCGCGGTGATGGCGCTTGAGCGCGTGCCTGCGGATATTCGCGCGAACGGCGGTGTGGCACGCATGAGTGACCCTGAGTTGATCTTGAAAATTATTGATTCGGTATCGATCCCCGTGATGGCGAAGTGCCGCATCGGACATTTTGTTGAGGCGCAGATTCTCGAAGCGCTGGGCGTGGATTATATCGATGAGTCAGAAGTACTCACACCAGCGGATGAAGAGCATCACATCCTGAAGCATAATTTTACAGTGCCGTTCGTATGCGGTTGCCGTAATATCGGTGAAGCCTTGCGTCGTATTGGCGAAGGCGCCGCGATGATCCGTACGAAAGGTGAAGCAGGCACTGGCGATGTGGTTGAAGCGGTGCGTCATGCGCGTTCGGTGATCGGTGCGATTCGTCAGTTGCAAACGATGGGCGATGAAGAATTGATGAAGTTCGCAAAAGACAACGGCGCACCATATGAACTTGTGAAAGAGACAAAAGAACTTGGCCGCATGCCTGTGGTGAATTTCGCGGCGGGTGGCGTTGCGACTCCTGCTGATGCGGCGTTGATGATGCAACTCGGCGTGGACGGGGTGTTCGTTGGCTCGGGTATTTTCAAGAGCGGTGACCCTGCCCGGCGCGCGAACGCAATTGTCAAAGCCGTGACACATTATCAGAATGCAGCCATTCTCGCAGATGTGAGTAAGAATCTCGGCGAAGCCATGGTTGGACGTAATGTCTCACAAATGCCTGAAGCAGATAAGATCGCAGGGCGTGGTTGGTAATTTCTGTAGGGCGAGATGACCCCGCCCCTACAAAAAAAATGAATATGAAAATTGGTGTATTAGCATTACAAGGAGATTTCTCAGAACATATCGCGATGTTGAAACGATTGAATGTTGAAGCATCGGAAGTGCGTTTGCCTGAGCATCTCAACGGCCTCGATGGTCTCATCATCCCTGGTGGCGAATCGACGACGATCGCCAAACTTGCAGTTGCATATAACCTGATGGAGCCGCTTAAACTATTTGGTCAACGTCATGCGATCTGGGGTACGTGTGCGGGTGCGATATTTCTTTCCAAAGATATCGGACGTGACCAGCCCTTGCTCGGACTCATGGATATCAAGGTTCAGCGCAATGCTTTCGGTCGGCAGATTGATTCGTTTGAAACAGATCTTGATATCCCCGAACTCAAACAAGCCACAGGGACAAGAGAAGATTATCACGCGGTCTTCATCCGTGCGCCGATCATTGAATCAGTAGGTAATGATGCAAAGATTCTTGCGTCCGTTCCGGACGGAAGGATTGTCGCTGCTCAACAGGGACATTTGCTCGCCACATCCTTTCACCCCGAGTTGACGAAAGACACACGTTTTCACGAATATTTTTTGACCCTGGTTGATTAAGGGGTTGCATGTTGGCAGGTTTGAAAGTTACAATGTCGAATGTGTGAACCTGTCAACTTGTTAACCTGTAACTGAAAAATGTCCATTCGCCCGCTTGCTCTTTTGGATTTACCGCAACTCTATCGCTTTCGCGAGGAAGCAATAGGGTTGGATACCACGCGTACGTTGACGCGCGGCAATCCATTGGAAGCCGCGCGATTGCTGGCATACATGAATCCGGCGCGCCATGTGTACGGTGCGATCGCCAATGGAGAACATGAATCTGTGTTGGGCGGGATCATCCATGCGCGCGAGGATGCATTTGCAAAACTGCTTTATCTTGCTCCATTATCAAACCTGAGGCATCCTGAGTTGCCGGCATTGATCGAGAATTTATCCGCTCAGGCTGGGACGTGGGGCGCGTTCCATGTGCTTGCCGAAGTGGATGAGACCAGCGACGCGTTTGTCCCATTGCGAAAGGCTGGCTTCTCGGTGTACGCATGGCAGAGGATGTGGGAAGTTTCGGAGATATCAGAAGCAGACTCAAAGTCGGGTTGGATGCGTGTGCGTTCCATCCATCTTAACGCGGTCCAGAGTCTTTATCATCAAATTGTTCCACCCTTATTACAACCTGTTGAACCCCAACCCGGCAATAAGATCGGTTGGATGTGCAATGAGGGTGCGAGGTGTTACGTTGGTGTCACGTATGGCGTATATGGGATTGTGCTCACGCCATTGATCCATCCCGAGGCGCTGGATGTAAGCCTGAAGTTAACTTCACTGATCAGCAATCTGCCGGACCGTCGCAATCGTCCTGTATATGTGTGTGTGCGTTCGTATCAAGCATGGCTTGAGCCTGTGCTTGAGGATCTGGGCGCAAAGGCAGGTGTTCGGCAAGCTGTCATGGTAAAGCATTTGGCGCGTTTGGTAAAAGAAGGTCAGACCGTGCCTGCGGTTCCCTCGGGTGTGAGTGTACAGCCTTCGCGGGTGAGCAGGGTTGACACAAAGAAATAAAGTTTTGATTTTCTACAATCACATTCTAATGCTAGGACTTCCCCATTCCTCGTATAATAGACTTGGAACCTGAAACATGGAACCAGAAACTCCCAGAATAGGCAGGCAACTTTCCCATGGTCAATTACGTTAAATCACTGTAAGCCGTGACAAGACGAACCTCACGGCGCAAGTATTAGCTTCTTTCGTCATTCATCGTTTCACCTCCTGGTGTTACGGATTACGCATTACCGATCACGTACCCGTGACACCCTCAAACAAACCTATGACACAACTAAAAATTACAGACGATCTGGACGCGCTGCTCGACGTGCTGCCCGCGAACATTCGCCACGCCGTCGAACAGGCAAATAACAGCGACTACCTGCTCGAGATCATTCTCGATCTCGGGCGTGTACCCACGGCGCGCTTTGTGGAGAACGAAATTGTTTTGAACAACAAGGAACTTACGCGCGCCGAACTTGACCATGTGGTGGAACGCGTCGGTGATTTCGATACGGACAACCGCTCCGGCATCGAGCGCACATTGCATCGCATCTCCGCCATTCGCAACCGGCGCGGCGCAGTTGTCGGTTTAACTCTGCGCGTCGGACGTGCAGTGTATGGCACCGTGGACATTATTCAAGACATCATCGAGTCTGGCAAATCCGCGCTGATCCTTGGACGACCTGGCGTTGGCAAAACGACGCTTCTGCGCGAGTCCGCGCGCATCCTTGCGGAAAATAAACGCGTCATCATTGTGGATACTTCCAATGAAATTGGCGGCGATGGCGATGTGCCGCATCCAGCAGTGGGTAAGGCGCGGCGCATGCAAGTCAAAGTGCCAACGCATCAACATGAAGTGATGATCGAAGCGGTTGAGAATCACAATCCTGAAGTCATCGTCATCGACGAGATCGGGCGCGAACTCGAGGCCCTCGCCGCGCGCACCATTGCCGAGCGCGGCGTGCAACTCATTGGCACGGCACACGGTCAAACGCTCGATAATCTACTCCTCAACCCAACGCTCAGCGATCTCGTCGGCGGCATCGAAGCGGTCACACTATCAGATGAGGAAGCGCGTCGACGCGGCACCCAGAAAACGGTCCTCGAAAGACGCGCTCCGCCCACGTTCGATGTGCTCATCGAGATCCAAACCCGCGATCGCTTCGCGGTCCATGCCGATATCATGTCTTCTGTGGATGCGCTATTGCGCGACGTGCCCATCTCACCTGAAGTGCGGATGCGCGATGCCGAAGGCAAGATCCAGATCGAGAAATCCGCGCAAACTGTAAAACCAAAAGCGGATGTGAAACCGCCTCGGCGCGGACGTGTGCCTGCTGCGGCCTCCGAAGAATCGATTCCACACTCGGAGTCTTTTATCAGTACCGCGTTAGCCAAACCGATTCCGCAAGTTGGTTCGGCGTTACAGCCCGTGCGAGTCTATCCGTATGGCGTTGCGCGGAATCGACTGCAACAAGCCGCAAAGCGACTCGGTGTGCCCGCGGTCATTGTGCGCGACGTATCCGAAGCGGACGCGCTGGTGACATTGCGGACGTATTATCGCAACCGCCAGCAGACGGTGATCGAAGCCGAGCAGCGCGGTACGCCCATTTATGTTTTGCGCGCCAACACCGTCGCGCAAGTGGAGCAGTTCCTCAGCGACTTGTATAGCCTGTCCGCGCAAGCCCCACGCGATACTATGGACGATATCCGCAGTGAAACCCAACAAGCCATCTCCGCCGTATTGAATGGCGAACGCTGGGTGGACTTGCCTCCGGGTCCATCGCTCGTGCGCAGACTCCAACATGAAATGGCGCGCGGCGCCGAGTTGGTGAGTCACTCGTACGGTAAAGAGCCAAGAAGGCATGTGAGGATTTTTAGGGAGTAAGAGTAAAAATGTAGACATGTAAACAGGTAAACAAGTCACTTGTTTACCTGTTTTTTTATTTACCGTATTCAAAAGGGTATAGTTGCTTTTAGAACTATGGTGAGCGGGCACAACGAAAGCCAAGGCTGAAGTAAATATCTTCCGGAACGGTCTTGTGGCGCTTGGCAGAGCGCGCGTTGTTGTTGCCGTCGAGCCACGAGCCGCCCCGTAGCACTCGATATTGACCTGAGTCTGCTCCTAAAGGATTCGAGAAGGGCGAACTTTGATAATATTTTTCACCATACCAGTCATTCACCCATTCCCAAACATTGCCTGCCATGTCATAAATGCCATAACGACTAACGCCGTCGAGATAACTGCCAACTTTTGTTGTATCGCCAACACAACTGCTCTGATAATTGGCTTTGTCACAATCAATGTTTTCGCCCCAGGGATAGGTGCGTCCATTTGCGCCGCGCGCGGCTTTCTCCCACTCGGCTTCGCTAGGCAAACGCGTGTCGTGCCATGAGCAGTAGGTATTTGCCATGTTCCAATCTACATAAATGGCGGGATAATCGTCAAATTCGGAGTTGCCATAATACGCGGAACGTGTGTTTGAGTCGCTTTGTTTGGGCGGAATACACTCACCTGCATCCACACAGCGTTTGTATGTGGCATTGGTCACTTCGTATTTGTCAATGTAATAATCAGAGAGATAGACTCTATGGATAGGTTCTTCATCACTATCTCCATTATTACTACCCATTGTGAATTCACCCGCTGGAATAAGGAGCATGGTCACACCATCAGAGATCACGGTAGCGTCAGGTGCTTGTGTAGGGGCTTCTGTCACGGCGAGAAGCGTCTCTGTTGGGACTTCTATCGCTATCGAAGCAGTCTTGGACGAAGGAGAAAGTCCCCTTGCGCCAAGCCAGACAAGTAATATGGCAAAAACAACCCAAGCTGCTCCTTTCCATGAAAAGGATAATGAACTGCTGGCGGGGGGCGCACTGGTAGCAGTCTTTTTATCAGGCATAGATGATTGTTGAAAAGGGGCAGATCGTGCCTTAGATTTTTCTTCCGCTTCTCTTTGGGCTTTCGTTCGCTCGGCTTGTTCCTCGGCAGCCCATTTCGCTCGCTCACGATCTGCCCTTTCTTTTGCTTCCCGTTGTGCTTTTGCTTCATATTCACGCTTTTTGGCTTCAGCTTGCTCCTTCTGTCGTCTGTTGGCCTCTGCTTTTTCTCTTGCTTCTTTTTCACGTCGCTTGCGATCATATTCGCTTTGGGCTTGATCGTCATGCACCTTTTGAGAATACTGCCTCTGACGATCATATTGCTCACGTTTAATCGGGTCTTTTAATTCGTTATAGGCCTCATTGATTTGTTTACTTTTTTCCTCAGCCTTTGCTTTACTCTTAGGGGAACTAAATTTATCTGGATGCCAAGCTTGTATCAAGAGTCGATACTGATCTTTGATTTGATCCTGGGAAGCATTCGGGGGGACTTCTAATATTTGATAATAATCATTCATGAAATATATCGGCCGCGATCTCGCAACACTTCCTGCTCAACTTGAATGCCAGCAATCATAAACACCAGATTGTCGCAACTTGATAAACAAAAATAAGAATTAATATCCCTATCTTAGAAAAACAACCCTATAAAAACCCCACCATTAATATAAAGATGCCAAGGCCAAAGTAACGAGAACAACCGCTTGATTTAAATAAATCACTGATGCTGAAGGTTGTGCGATTGTAAACGCGGTTATATAACGCTTTTTTGGGGATTAGTAAGCCAACCAAGACCGTTTGGCGCTTTTAAGCCAAGTGAATGTCTGATATATCTGCTTGGAGAAATTCGAGCAGATATACTTTTTTCTGAAAGATGGTTTGCGTAGACCAAACTTCATTTCTACTCCTGTAAATATCAAAACCCTATGACGAGGTGACTAATGGTTTGCGTTAGTAAAAGTGATGCGGGCGTGTACTCGTTTTGAGAGCAGTATCTGGCATTGGATAATTGATTAATTATACAAAACTTCGTCCCCTCATGTCATCTGTCATTTGTCACTTATTACAAAAACAGGGCAAGCTTTATAGCTTGCCCTGCCTTGTTTACCTGTTTACGTTTATATCTGTCTACCTGCATTACGTATGGCTTGACTCGCCAAGAGTGATTTGCATTTGTGTATTCTTGCCATCTCGTACAACATTCAACATAATCTGGTCACCAGGCTTGAATGTGAACAACGTATTGACATAAGAATGTGATTCGTCAATGGTCACTTCACCAACTTTCGTGATGATATCGCCTTCTTTCAAGCTTGCTTCACTGGCGGGGCTGTTATCAGCCACTTTTGTGATATAGACGCCCCATTTCGCAGGCAGATTATATTGTGCCGCGATATCCGGGTTGATCGGCTGGAAATTGATGCCCATATACGGGCGTGAGAAATATCCCTTTTGAATGATCTGCTGTGAGATCACCTGTGCAGTATTGACAGGGATGGCAAAGCCAAGTCCCTCTGCCACATCACCCATCCCGCTGTTACGGACCACCAGCGTATTGATGCCGATCACCTCACCCGCGAGATCCACAAGCGGACCGCCTGAGTTGCCGTGGTTGATGGCGGCATCAGTTTGGATCAGGTCTTCGATCTGGTAGCCATTACCGGTGTCGATGGAACGTCCGGTCGCGCTGACCACGCCAACTGTCACGGTGTTCTTGAAGTTCCCCAGCGGCGACCCAATCGCAATCACCGACTCGCCCGGGTCCAATACATCGGAATTCCCAAGCGTTGCAACCGCCGGGACTTCTCCTTCCGTCTTCAACACCGCGATATCAGAATGCGGATCGGTGCCGACTAGGGCTGCTTTTTGTTCGGTCCCATCTGAAAGAACGATGCTGACTTCTTTTGTTCCTTCCACTACATGGTTGTTGGTCAGGATGTAGCCCTGATCGGTGATGAAGAAACCACTACCACTTACGGTCTGGTCGCCGGTGGAACCGAAAATGGTTACTTTCCCGGGAACTTTGCCCACAACGGTTACAACCGCCGGACCAACATGTTGAACGGATTTGGTGATGGCCGTTTCGATATCTGTGTTGTTGAGGACGATGGTTTGGTTTGGGTCGGTATTATTCGCCGGTAGAATTTGCTGGATCGGCGCGGGTAAACTCGACCGCTGTTGGATAGCCTTGTAGATCGTATACCCGCCGACAGTGGCGCCGGTCAAACCGGATACTCCGGCGACTGCCATTACAAGTAAAATATAGAGAGTTCTTTTCATAGTCATTCGTATCTCCTTTTGAGTTACTTGTTATGCTAGTACTCGAAGATGACATGCCGATTAAAAAATTATGTCGAAATTATGTGATAGTTTAAAACACGTTAAGAGTTGGCATAAAACAACCTTAAGGCAGTCATTGCAAACCCCGAGCCTTAAACAGCGAGTAGAGGAAGCAATCCCTACTTGATGGGAGATTGCTCACCTGACTGTTTACTTGCATACCTGTCTACTTTATACTTACTCCCATGTTCACACCCTCGAAGGCTCTGACCCGACAAAACGCCGCACAGTCCAATTCTCATCAAGTCTGGCGCTGGATCATGACATAGGGGAAATTTCAACCAAAATGGAGAAGTTGCAATGGACACCCTGCTGGATTTATTGAACAACAACCTGATGGTTATTTTGGGAGGCGCCCTGGGTGGTTTCCTCGGATTGCTTGTATCCTATAAAGAGATAGGGAAGATCATTCGTATGACCCGAACATCAACCGGTGACATTGCGTCACTTCCAGCGGATGAACAGGTCGAGATTGTTGGTAAAGCCGATGGCGAGGCAACACTCCATAGTCCCATCACAAAGACATCCTGTGTTTTGTGGCAGGTCGTGGTATCGGAAAGACGCAGTTCCGGGAAAAGCTCCCATTGGGTGACCGTGTATAGTAAGACATCCACAGAGCCCTTCGATGTGCACGACGGCACCGGGCGGATGCGGGTCCATCCCAGCCGGGGAATGGAACTCCTTTTGCGCGATGACGTGAAAAAGTCATCTGGAATTTTTAGTTCCCTGGATGAGCAAACCCAGGCCGTTTTGAACGAAATGGGCGTGGATACAAAAGGGTTTCTAAACCTGAACAAGAACATGCGTGTTCATGAACGATATGTTGAACAGGGCGACGAAATCTATCTGCTCGGTAAGACCTCCGCGAAGACCGGAGCACGGGTGATGGTTGGGGAGGATTCGCCGCTCATTGTCAGTGATCATAGCGAACTGCGGTTATTGGGCAAATTTTCCTGGCGGGTCATTGTCAACACTTTGATCGGAGTTGTCGTTGGAGCCGTGTTGGCTCTCTATTTTATCGACCAAGATATCAAGCTTCCCTGGAGAAATTAGCCCGATATGTTCATCACCCTCGAAGGTCCTGAAGGTTCCGGCAAGACATCCCACATCCCGCCACTTGTGGAGTATCTGCGCGAGAAGGGACATATCGTATTTCCCACGCGCGAACCGGGTGGCACATCCATTGGTGAGCAGATTCGCGCTGTGATCCACGATCTGAAAAACGTGGAGATGCATCCACGCACCGAGACGTTGCTCTATCAAGCCGCACGCGCCCAGATCGTGGAGCAAATCATCAAGCCGCGCCTCGCTTTGGGCGAAATCGTGCTCTCCGATCGTTACTACGACTCGACGATTGCCTACCAAGGCTATGGACATCAACAGGATCTGGAACAGGTCCGCGCATTGGTGAAATATGCAACAGGCGGACTTATCCCAGATTTGACGGTTTTGCTGGACGTGGATGTGGAAGAAGGACTACAGCGCAAAAAGAAAAATAACGAAGAATGGAATCGGATGGATGACCATGCGATCCAGTTCTATCAACGCGTCCGTGCGGGCTATTTGGTAATGGTCAAGCAGGAACCGAAACGCTGGGTGATGGTGGATGCAGGTAAGAGGTGGGAGTCTGTGCAGGAGGAGTTGCGGAAGGTGATTGATAAAAGAATCGAGAACACAGTATGAACACACAAAAACGAAAAAAGCAACAAAATAAGTCAAAGAAAAGTAACGTTGAAATTATCGTTGAAACAAACAATAGTCAGAACGAATCAATGCGGACGATATTCAATGCACTCCAGCACTATGCTACAGAGATGAATCCAATTATTCAACAGGCTATAAAAATGCATGACATACAAGATTCTCTTATTGACAAGATTGGTCTGCTTTCACCTGGCCTCGATAAAATTCTTGGTGACCAAATAAATACTTATGATTTTCAAAGATACCTCTCGTCTCCATTTGATGAGTTAATAAGTTCAGCTAATTTGTCTTTAGGTAATTTACTTGAGTCAACCTATTCTTCCGACATGAATAAAGTCATTCAAGAAGCTATAGCCCAATCCGGAGCGTGGCAGGTTCGGTTCGATGAAATTCAAAATATGCTAAATATCACAGAACCATATTCATTTGCAATGCAATCACATTTAGCAGATATTGGGAAATATTCGGCTTTATCCCAGTCCTTTCTTTCGGGTATACCATTTGTCAGCATCGGTAACGCCCTAAGTGTAGATGAAAATGTCAGAAGTTCGTTGAAGGCCTCCTTTTCAAATTTTTCTGAATCCTACTCGAGTCTATACAAATGGTTAGAAAATGAACCATTAGAAATATTTTCTGTTCCGCCCATATTATCGAGGCTTCCAGCCATCGAATTTTTTAATGGCGTCAATACTCTCGATTCAGTAACTTTTGATAACGAGATTGATGCTAGTTTTGTAGAAGAAAAAGGTCAGACTGATAAGTATGTTGTTGCAGAAACTGAAGAGACACTCGATTTATTGCTTGCAAGAATAAATCCAGATTACTTGCTTCCGCTGAACGGGGCACGCGAATCTCTAAAATCAACAAACCCTGACCGGGCAAGGCATTTATCTACATCGTTACTAGAGCTTTTTACTCATATATTGCATTTGCTAGCACCGGATGACGAGATAAAGGTTTGGAGTAGCTCTCCAAATCATTATGATAAAGGTAAGCCCACTCGTAGAGCTCGCTTACTTTTTATTAGTCAAGGAGTCAACCAAGAACCATTTTTTGAATTTGTTGAAAAGGATATTGATGCCGCGCTCGCTTTTTTGGAATTATTCCAACGCGGAACTCATGAGATTGCGTCTGAGTATACTGATGAACAAATGCGAGTAATGTTGATACGTATGGAATCTTTGTTACGTTATCTGCTTGAAATAAAAAACATTAAATAACGAGTTATAGACTATGACCGCTGACTCTCAAAAAGACATTCAATATCTCAAAGCCATCGGGCGCATTTGCGCCGAAGCGTTGCGCAAGATGCAAGCACACGTTCGTGCTGGGGTGACCACGCGTGAGCTTGATGAGATCGGTCGCGCCTTTCTCGAAGCCGAGGGTGCGCGTTCTGCTCCGCAGGCGATGTATCAATTCCCTGGCGCGACCTGCATCAGTGTTTCACCGGTCATTGCGCATGGGATTCCAGACGAGTATGTTTTGCGCGAGGGCGAGCTGATCTACATTGATGTCTCTGCCGAACTCGATGGTTATTATGCCGATACGGGTGCGTCGCTGGTCGTTTCAAAAAGCGAACGCAATCTCGCTAAATTGCTCGAAGCCACCAAAGCCACGTTGATGAAGACACTGCGCGTCGCCAAAGCCGGAAGTCCCTTGAACGGTATCAGCCGCACGGTCCAGAATGAAGCGCGCAAGCGCGGCTATAACGTCATCTATGATCTGACCGGTCATGGCATAGGACGCAGACTCCACGAAGATCCAAAAGAGATCCTGAATTATTACGACGCGCAGGACCGCCGCATTCTCAACGAAGGTCTGGTTCTTGCCATTGAGCCTTTTCTGACCCCCGGCATCGGACGTGTGACTCGGGAACGTGACGGCTGGTCCCTGCGCACCTCGGATAAATCGATCGCGGCGCAGTTCGAGCATACGATCATCGTTACAAAGCACGAGCCGATCATTTTGACTTTATAAAATCTGAAGCTGGTGTCAGCCTTGATTTACCTCTTGCTTTGTCGTACACTTGTTCTATAAATTATCGGTAGAGAAAGGACAAGTTCCATGACCGAATCCCCGACTATCTCCCAACACTTTGAGGGCAAAGACCCGGTTGTCAAATCCATTTATGAGTGCATCTTGAAAGAGACACACAAGTTTGGGAAAGTGATCGAAGAACCGAAGAAGACTTCCATTCATTTGGTGAATAAGTCTGCGTTTGCGGGGATCGCCACACAAAAAGTTGCCCTGGTCTTGAACATCAAATCATCTTCACCGATCAAACACGCACGAATTAAGAAGAGTGAACAGATTTCCGCCAGCCGATTTCATCAGGAGGTAAAACTGACCTCGCCCGCTGAAGTGGATTCGGATCTGATCGGCTGGTTGCAGGAAGCTTATTTGATCAGCGGTTAGGCTATGAACTTGCATCTCTTTTCCATGCCCGGTGAAAACAGCAGTGCTGTCATCGAAGCCAGCCGTACCTATCTCGCAGATAAGGATGATCCAGTGCTGGTGTATATGCCTCTGGCGTCATTATATGCAGAGAAGTGGCTGGCTGATACAGCGGGCGTATTCAAAGGTTTGGCGCGGTTGGAAGTTGTCAATACCGAGTTGATGACACAAAAGGAGATCGAAGAGCTTGTCCGCCGCGCGTCATTGGTTTATATTCCGGGTGGGAATACATTTCTTTTGAATCATCGTTTGCATACCAGCGGCGTATTGTCCTACTTGCGAAAAAGAATACAGGTTGGTTTGCCGTTGGTTGGATTTAGCGCAGGGATGATCGTATGTGGACCAAACATTCTCACATCCAGGGAAATGAACACCGTGGAAGCGACACACTTTGATGGTTTGAACGTAACACCGTTCAATTTCTTTGCGCATTACGCGTTGGATGCCCATGGACAGTCTGTGCAGGATGAGTGGCTGGCGGATTATCATTTCTTCCACGATAATCCGGTTATCATGTTAAGTGATGGCGCGTATGTGAAAGTAGAAGGAAAGAAAACGACTCTCGTACGCGGCGACGCGTGGATTCTGAGAAAAGATTCGGAGAAGGAAAAGCTTGTAGAAGGCGGGACAATTGTCCCGTACATAGTGCCGCGTAACGATCTGGATCAGAAGTAGAAGGCTTAGCTTGCAATTTATTCCAAAGTTGAGTAAATCATAAGACAAGCGGTAGAAAGAGGCGAAGATGAGTAACGAAGAATGGGTCCCCGGAAGCAAGGCTGAATTGCTGGCGTCCATTGAGCGTGAATGGAAGTCCCTGATGGATGTGGCTGCCAAACTTGATTTCACAAAGATGACCACGCCTGATGAAGGCGGGTGGAGTCCGAAAGATAATCTCGCGCATCTGGCGGAGTGGATGAATGTGCTGATGGGCTATCATCTGGACCGCCGCCCAAGCCATGAGGTGTTGCAAGTCTCTGAAGAGGTGACAAAAGGTTGGGATATGGAGATCATCAACCCGGTGTTGTTCGAGCGCAACCGTAACCGTCCCCTTCAGGATGTGCTGGCTGACTTAAAGAGTGTATATGTTGAGCTGATCAACAAATTGGAGTCGCTGACTTATGAAGACCTTTTGGCGCCGCGCCATGCAGATGACCCGGAGAAGCGCCCGGTGTTGATGTGGGTGCTCGGCGATACGACCGATCATTTTGCGGAACATCGCGCCATGATCGAAAAAATGTTGTAGCGTGCCATATTATCTTTCTCTATCTCACGGAGCAGAAAATCCATGAATCTCGACATCAATAATATCTCGGTTGTCCTGGGTGTGTTGGGCGCTTATTTTGCGATCCTGCTTGTAATGTCGGTCAGTGTGGAGACCATCCTTGAACCATTTTCCTTTCTTAAAGGACTACAAAAGCAAGCCAACCCGGATGATGTACTCAAGTCAATAGAGGAATGGCTCCCTGAAGGTTCAGGCGCGGCCGCAAAGGTGATCGCCATTCAGTCCATCGCGAAAAGTACCAGGACCAGTATGGAAAACCTGGATGAAACAGCCAGGGCCCAGGTGGTGTCTGCCGTGGAAACATTGAAGCAATTGGGGTTGGAAACAGAGGTGGATCTGGCTAGAAAAGAGATCGCCATCAAACTTTCCACCCTGCGTGAAAAATATGCCAGTACTGAAAAACAGCGCATTACGTTTTTGCGCCTACTTTCAGCGATCATTGGCATCCTCATTGCCTTTGCCCTGCACATCAATACCTTCGAGATCCTTGGGTCGCTCTTCTCTGATCAGATCACACAGTCGCTTGCCTCACAGTTGGGTCAAATAGGCGGGATCTTCCTGACGGGACTTGCTTCAAGCGCAGGTAGTTCCTACTGGCATGATATGCTTGGACGCGCCCGCAATATCAAGGAGTCGGTCAAGCAGGTGGACGTGGCCGTCAAAGCGGACGTTCCAGTCGATACGCCACCAGCCGGATAAATAATCACCGCCCTGCTCGTTATGAACAGGGCGGGCTGCTTTTATTCATCATCGCTTGATTCTGTATTCCCCAGATCAGGGACTGCAGATTCGATCTCTTCGGGACTTTGACCCGATTCGAGTCTATCAACCACTTCATCAAACTCGGGCGGTAACTCCTCTCCCATTTCCCTGCCCATCTTGCGCATCATTCTTCCCATCGCTTTGGGATCGTCCTCCCGGCCTTCGATTCCGCTGAAATCATTCGCCATCGAATCCATGCGGCTCTCCTCCGATTTCGCAATGCGGACCTTCGTCATACGGCGGCGTACGTTCTTGCTGTTGCAGTGCGCGCAGTTGACGGCTTTCTTGCCGTATTCGCTGAAGGTCATGAACACGTCAAAGCGCTGGTTGCAGGCGTTGCAGATAAAGTCATAGGTTGGCATGAGTCTATTTTAACTGAAACCAGTCCAGGCGTGGAGAGCGATGTCGTTTTATGGGACTGGCTGCCACGCTGGGGATAAATTCAATTGACTATAACCAACGGGAACTCTAACAGGCGGTAGGGATGGGTCTTTTGTCGATTCAGCAACATTCAATATATACATGTCTATTTTATTGTTCAAAACTATGTTGAAAGCAATAAATTTATCATCCTGCGACCAGGTGAACTCAGTGGGCACCCACCCAAAATCTCCATCGGTATTGGAAGGTGCAAAGGTGGGTGAATTCAAAAGTGTCTTGAATATCGTTCCTTGTGGATTTACCAAGAACAAGGTCATATCACCATTGGGACAGTATGCACCAACTATAACATTCCCGTTAGGTGACTGATCAATAATAAACCCGCCATCAGTGTAGCCGCCAGTATTTTCGTTATAGATTCTTTTACAATCTTTGGTTGGATTTACTGGGGTGATTTTGCCATCTGAACTTACCCAAGTGATCGTGGGCTCCATGAAATTTCTAAGGAAATATGACCCTTGCCACCATCCTCCAATAGGTGAGCGTGATTTTGCAAGCACGGTCAATGTCCTACGCTCAAGACTGGCTTCATAAATTTTCCAATAGTATGGGTTTTCACTGTTACTTCCAAAGCTGTAATCGACATCTGAAGGCATATTGGATGTAATAATTGAAATCGCTTCTCCATCACGTGACCAGTCATATGTGTATAACCATCCCTGATCATCATCAGCTGGCAGAAGGCTATTGATATTTACAAGATTGGTTCCATCTGCATTGACAGCATGGATTTGGGAAACAAATTTATCGAGCTCTGTGTTTTTGGGGTCGTTTAAGATAAACCCAATATAGTTCCCATTTGGAGACCATGAAACGCCATTGAATGAGATTCGACCTGTGACAAATGATGCAGTGTCCCCGCTGTTGATATCTATGGCTTGAAGGATCCATTCCGCTTCAGACTGACCTCGTCGCAAGAAAAGTAACTTGCTTCCATCGGGTGACCATGGATTGGTTTTACCATCCGCGTTAAAAGGCAGCATATGCTCGCCTTTGTCGGTTGTGAGCTGGACGATGTTCGAGCCGTCGGCATCCATGAGGAAGATTTGTGAGTAATATCCACCATTACGGTCGCTTTGAAAAGCAATACGTTTTCCATCTGGTGACCAAAATGGGTTGGCATCGTGTGCGGAGTTGTTCGTGATGTTTTTTAGATCATTGCCATCGGCATGCACGGTGTAGATTTCGGAGTTGCCGCCCTCTTGAGATGCGAAGGCGAGCAGTCGGTTATCCGTTTGTGTTGGCTCAGGAGTTGGCTCTTCTTCGACGATATCTTCTGCCAATGGTTGCCACGAAGGGATGTAACGAAGTTTACCTTTACCCACCAGCAACTTCGTTGGTTGAACGGAAGAGTCCCTAAGCGCTTCTTCCATATTCCAAATATACAGACTGGTTTCATCCTCACTTTCAAAGTTAAAAGTGACAAACTTTTCGTCTGGCGAAAGAGTTAGACTTGTGAGCCCGCCATTTACAACGGGGACTTCTAAATCTGGCAATTGCTGAATATTGCTACCATCTGCGTTCGTCCAATAAAGCAATACTTTGGAATCTGTCTTACAGTAACTGCCTATGGCAAGATTACCACGTGAAGAACGCTCTTTGTCGATATAACAACTTGCAGGATTTTTGCCTTTTTGGTAATCTAACTCGGTGCTTGTGCCATCCGGGCGTAACCAGACGAGGGGTTGGCTTTCTTTATTTGGATCGATAATAAGGGCAATTCCATTTTGCCAATCAAACAGTGAGGGTTTGATCGTGGCAAGTGTGGTCAAGGTGTTGTCATTTAGACGAAGTTCATAGACGGTTTCACGGAATGGTTTGTACTTGTTGGCCGGGAAGATCACCGACTGCCCGTCCGATGACCAAAAGTAGGGCGTGAAAATCTGTTCTTCTTGCGAGAAAAATTTTCTTATTTCTCTCAGGTTATTTCCATCGGCGTCAATAACATAGATATTGGGCAATAAGCGGTCTGGTTCGGGCTCGTCGAATAAAACTAACCCGATATAGTCCCCAGCTGGCGACCATGAGGCAGCGGCAAACTGCCTAGTATCACTGACAAGAGTCTTCTTATTTTCGCCGTTGATATTTATGGAGCTAAGGGTCCAGGTTTTCCCATCCTGATCATTTTGTAAGAAAAGGATCTTACTTCCATCAGGCGACCAGATGCTATCTTGGCTGTCGTAGATTACAGGTAATTGATGATCAACATCGTCATAAGTAAGTTGAACGATGTTTGATCCATCCGAATTCATTAAATAAATTTGTTTAAAGCCCGTGCGGTCACTTTCAAAGGCAATGCGCTTTCCATCTGGTGACCAAACCGGATTGGCATCACGCGCGGGGTCGTTCGTGAGGTTGGTCAGTTCACTGCCATCGGCGTGAATAGTATAGATATCAAAGTTTCCGTCAGTTTCCTTTGTGAATGCAATCAATCTATCATTGCTCTGCGGTGAACGGGTAATTGCTTGAGTTCCGTTTGCGGCAGTGGGGTTCTTCTGGAATTGTGAGATCACCGAAGTAACTACAAAAAACAAGACGAGCAACGCGGCAATGCCTCCCAGAAAATTAAAAACAAAATCGATTCGTTTCGACATGATGATCCTCCGTGCTTGTGATTGAATGTTTGCGATCACATTTGTAGAAGGACCGTGTTGTGTATCCCATCTTGTCTGAAAGTTGTTTTTTAAACGCGCTGTCAGCGAAGATAAAGATTCGGATTCGACACGGCAGGCTTCGCAGGCGCGCAGATGCGTATCGAGCTCACGGTGTTGGGCATCGGTGAGCAGTCCATCCAAATCCGCGCGCAGGTAACGGCTGGCTTGTTTGTGCGTGATCCCGGTCATCTTGGCTCTTCTTTCAATTGGGTACGTAATTTTTCACGCGCATGGTTCAGGCGGGAGTGAACTGTGCCGACTGGCACGCCGAGTGTTTCAGCGATTTCGGCGACGGGCAGATCGTGATAGTAACGCAGGATGACAGGGATGCGATGTTTGTCATCGAGCGCATGGATGGCTCGCCATAAGTCAGTATCTGATTCACTTTGGATCGCTTCATTCTCAGGATGTGCCTGTTTGCTGTTCAACTGGAACAGACTTTGCATAATCTGTTGCAAGCGTCCGCGGTTCTTGTGGCGTCCGAGGCGCGTGCGGCACACGTTGACGGTGATACTGAACAGCCAGGTCTTGAATGAGGCATTGCCGCGAAAAGACTCGAGGGCGCGTAATGCCGCGACGAAGACTTCCTGCGTGGCATCGTCGGCATCATCTGAGTCATCGAGGATGGAGAGCGCAAGGCGGTACACATCCTGCTGATAGGTTTGTACCAGTCGTTCGATAGCCAGCGAATCTCCCACACGGCATTGTTCAAGCCAACGGCTGTCCATGACGGTCATTCTACTGGATTAGACACGGGTCGATGGAAAAACCTTCATTTGCCGTAGAGATGTTGCCCCAAAAATTGAATCGAAATTGTCAGATTGATTTTAATGTATGAATTTTTTCTTGCGCTATGATAAAAGTGCGGGGCCGTGTTGAATTAAATATGGGGTAGGCGATTGCTTGTGAGGGACAGGCTCGAAGGAGGTACGATCATGTTTCGGCAAAAGTTCCTTGCTACGACCTTATTGGTAGTAATTCTATTTACCCAATTCATCCCGCAGGCCTCTGCGGCGGGTATTCCCCAGCACAACTCGCTGGGGCAGCTGTGCGATTGGGCAAAATTCATCTCGGATGTGACAGTTACGGATGGTGCATATTTTCCGGCTGGCGCTCCCTTTGTAAAGACCTGGCGATTGCAAAATATCGGCACATGCACGTGGACCACAGCGTATAGTCTGGTTTATTACAGCGGCGAGCAACTGGGTGGAGTCACACCAGTGATGATGCCCAAAGAAGTGAAACCCGGTGAGATGGTGGATATCTCGATCAATATGGTCGCGCCACAAACAGGCGGATATCATGACAGCACGTGGATCTTGAGAAACGCCTCAAGTGTGCGATTCGGTATTGGCACAAATGCGGCATTGCCCGTCTGGGTCACTATCTATGTGATCGAAAGCAACATGGTGGCATTTGATTTTGTTGCTAATGCGCCATATGCCCAATGGAAAAGCGGAGCTGGTGCTTTGCCTTTTCCGGGTACGAGTGGCGATACGCGTGGATATGCCATCAAGTTGGATAATCCAAAACTGGAAGATGGCTCGCTCGACCCTCAGCCAGGCCTGCTCGCTGTTCCCCAAAACAAAACCGATGGCTACATCCAGGCGACCTATCCCGAGTTCCTTGTCCAACAAGGCGACCGCCTGCGGACAACGGTCAGCTGTGAATATGGCGCAACGGGTTGTTATGCTACGTTCCGTGTTGATTACCAAACCTCCAACGGCGTGGTGAAGACACTCTGGAAATTCCCTGAAAAATATGAAGGTAAGGTTTATCACTCTACCATTGATCTGGATTCACTGGCGGGTCAGAATGTCAAATTCATTTTGACGGTTTTGGCAACTGGTTCAGCCAGCGGAGACCGGGCGCTGTGGGGTGCGCCGCGCATTCTACGTTTGGGCACAGGAACTCCACCGCCGCTGCCAACTGTTACAGCGCTCCCGCCTTTGACGCCGACTGCAACACCGTTCAGTACACCGCCCATAGTTTCACCTTCCGTTTGTGACAAAGCTGCTTTTGTAGCGGACATCACAGTACCGGATGGCACGCTCTTTTCTCCCAATGCAGCTTTTACGAAAACCTGGCGTTTGAAGAACGTTGGTTCCTGTACATGGACAAGATCATACAGCCTGGTCTTCTATAGCGGCGATCAAATGGGTGCGCCGACCTCGGTCAACTTTCCGGGGTCGGTTGCGCCGGGGCAGACCGTTGACCTTACTATGAACATGATCGCACCCGCCTCAGAAGGGAAGTATCGCGGCTTCTGGATTCTACGGAATGCATCAACCATATTGTTTGGTATCAGTAAAAATGCCAATGAGCCTTTCTGGCTGGAGGTCAATGTGCGTGGTAGCACGCTGAACGAAATGGGATACGACTTTTGGAGCAACGCCTGTTCAGCCCAATGGAAGAGCGGCTCGGGAATCCTGCCGTGTCCGGGCACAGACGGCGACAGCAAAGGCTTCGTCATCCAAGCGAATTCCACTCACCTGGAAGATGGCACACTGGGGACTACACCTTCGCTATTGATATCACCCGAGAATAAATACAACGGATACATTCAAGGTACTTATCCGGCCATTACCGTGCAGCCCGGAGACCGTTTCTTTGCGAACGTCGGCTGTGAATATGGTTATAGTTGTTATGTGACCTTCCGTTTGGATTATATGAGTGCGACGGGTTCCATCAAAACCTTCTGGTCACGGCGTGAACAAAATGAAGGTCAGAACCATATCGTGGATGTGAGTCTGACTCCGCTGGCAGGGCAAAGTGTCCGCTTTATCCTAACGATCCTTGCGACCGGTAATGCACTTGGCGATCGCGTGCGCTGTACCGCTCCGTATATCTTACATATTGGAGGCAGCACTCCGCTGACACCAACCGTTACGCCTGAACCCGGCTTGATCATTCGTGGACGTGTCACCAAAGATGGCATCGGGTTGCCGAATGTCCATATTTATCGCACCTTTGCGAACTACTCTGGTCAATTGGTGGCGACGACGGATGCAAACGGTTATTACCGGTCAGATTTCTGGTTCATGCCTGTCGAGGATGTGGTAAATGTATGGGCTGTGCAGGAAGGCTATGCCTTTGATCCGCCGGTCTATTCCTGGCGTCACTATTATGGCCGGGAGGATCGGACATTGAACTTCACGGCAAGTTATCCGATAACAGCTACGCCGCTGCCTGACCAGTGGCCAACATACACTAATCCGCAATATGGATTTAAGTTCAAATATCCAAACGGCGGTGAAATCGTCACGGGCAGCAATGCCAATCTTGCCCGTATCAATTTGCCCTTCCAGTCAGGGACAACGCTGGTTGAGAAATATATGAATGTGGTGGTGGTCGAGAATGCGAATCCCTGCCGCAGTCCATTGGCGATTGCCGCCAATGTTATGACCTCTCAAAACGTAACCATCAATGGCATCACCTTCCTGAAGGAAGAAGCTGGGGAGGGAGCTACTGGACACTTCTATAAATGGGTGGCATACACCACGTTACGCGGTAACGCCTGCATCAGCCTCGAATTCGTTCTGCATTCGATCAACCCGGGTGTGTATTCCACACCTCCGCCTGTGTATAACGAGCCGGTCGAGAGTTCTGTCTTTTACGATATCGTCACACAATTTGCATGGCTGGATGTTACTGAGACACCCAGCCCTACGCCCACACAGACTCCCGCACCGGTGAACAACCTGCCTGATTTAAAGATCATCGAAATACGTTATGAATTGCAGAATTCAAGTTGTCTGCTGCCGGGCGATGTGTTCGGTGTGCGAGTCTGGGTTAAGAATCAAGGCCAGGTGGCAGCGAGCAATTTCATGGTCCAGGTGAATGAGGCGCAGTTTCCAGTCAATGGATTGGGAATCGGCGAAATGACAGCGCTCTTCTTCCCCGGTAATCTGAATCCGGCTACGGCGATCGTTGATCCAACCTCGCTGGTGGCAGAAAGTGACGAGACCAATAATTCATACACAGGGATGTTGCCCATACCGACGCCGCCTCTGCCTTGTACAGCGACACCCACTTTTACGCCTTCGCCCACGCCGGTTGCCTCATCGGGATTGTATGCGGTCACACTGGTGGCAGGGAACGATGTGCTCAATATTCATTCTGCGCCGGGAGCGAGCAGCCCGATCATCGGTTCGTTCGTAAACAACGCGGTTAATGTGATACGCACGGGAGCCATCCAACAAGCTGATGGCGCGGAATGGGTCGAAGTGCTCATGTTGGATGGGGTTATTAAAGGCTGGGTCAATTTCAAATACCTGACCGAATACGTTTCGAGCGAGACGTTCTGTGCGGACACGCGTATCCCGCCGCTGATCGAGCAATTGAAACAGGCCGTGACATCTTCGAATGGCATTCTGCTCGGTTCCCTGGTCAGCCCGAAACATGGCTTGAATATGAACTATTGGGCCTCGAGTACTACGGTCAACTACACGTCAATGACCGCGCAAACGGTTTTTACCGATCCACAGGTGATCAACTGGGGCAGTGGCGGCGGAAGCGGCATCAACGATACGGGTACCTTCGCACTGATCGTTCAACCACAAATGGTCGACGTCCTAAACTCCACCTACCAATTGAATTGCGATGAGATCATCTATGGGCGATCGTATACCAACGTGATGCAATATGCCAATACCAACATTCACTTTTACTCGGTCGTGAAGCCTCCTACTGTGGTGTTGGACTGGAAGGTCTGGTTGATCAGGATCGAGTATGTAAACGGCCAGCCGTATTTGTTTGGCACAGTCCATTATGTGTGGGAGCCTTGATAGACTGAGTAAATAATCTTGCAGGGACACAGCGAGACGATTCTTTATATAAGGTTTCGCTGTGTCCTTATTGATGACAACAAAAGAGCGGGTAAAAAATTCCTTTTCGATGCTAAAATAAAAGTGTTATAGTACTGAGGCCCCACAAGCGAAGATAGTAACATTCATGCTGAAAGGAGACTTTATGGGTGATCGAATTACCGTGAAAGGCAATTTTGCGGGTGCGAATATTAATATCAAATCTACTCTGACGAATGTACAGCAGAACGTAAAGAATATTCGGACTAATGATGAGAATACTCGCAAAGATCTGGAAAAACTCATTGAGCAGTTGAGCGAGGCGTTGCATAAAATCCCGGCAGAGAAACAGGAACAGGTTCAGGCAGTGGCTGAAACTGCCAAGGTACTGGTAGATGCGGCCAAAGCCAAAAAGCCCAACAAAACCATGGTGAAAATTACTGGTGAAGGACTAAAGCAGGCGGCTCAAAACCTGGCAGATGTGATGCCCGTTGTGGTCACCATAGCCGGGCAGATCGCACTGACAGTAGCAAAACTGGTTGGCGCATAATAATTTCTTCTCGCTCCATCAGCAAATCCCATTATGTCGTTGCGAGGAGGTACTTGTTCTTCCCGACGAAGCAACCTTCTGTTATTAGGAGACTGCTTCGGCTGAAACCACACCTGCCCTGGCGGGCGGTGCCAGGGAGAGCGCCTCGCAGCGACATTATTCATAGTGGTTATGACGGACAAGTCTAACTCCCCTAAAAAATCGCGCGCCAAAAATCGCAGCGCATCTTCCGGAGACAGCATCAAACTCTCCGGTGATTTTCGCGGCGCGGTTGTTAATATCAAGTCCACTATTGTTAGCAACGAGGAAGTCAAAGACCTTGAGAATCTGCCTCCCGAACCCGGCGAGCCACCTTTTCAGGGATTGCAATACTTCGATGAAAAAGATGCCGACCGCTTCTTTGGCCGCGAAACACTGGTTGCCAAAATCGTCGGAAGGTTAACAAGCACCCGTTTTCTAACAGTGATTGGCGCCTCGGGGAGCGGTAAATCGTCAGTGGTAAGGGCGGGCGTTATCCCAGCTTTGCGGCGCGGCGAACGTCTGGCGGACGGCTCCGTCCCACCCACGGATAGCGGTCAATGGGATATTCGCATCCTGACTCCCAGCGCGCATCCATTGGAAGCGCTCGCGGCCAGCCTGACTCGTGATTCTGAATCTGTCAGCGCCATAACAACTTTGCGCAACGATCTCGCTCAGGATCCAAATGCCCTGAGCCTGGTTGCCCGCCGGGTGCTGGCTCAAAACAATAAAAAACATCTACTGCTGGTCATCGATCAATTCGAGGAAGTTTTTACACAATCTCGTCAGGATGATGAACGCAGCGCTTTCATCGAAAATTTGCTTCACGCGCTGGACCCTGCCAACGCTCAGCCGATCACTATTTTGTTAACCTTGCGGGCTGACTTCTATAGTCAACTGGCTTTTCAAGATCATCTGCGCGAACTGGTCTCGCAAAATCAGGAATTTATCGGCGCGATGAGTCGCGATGAATTGAAGCGGGCCATCCTGCTTCCTGCCGCTTTGGGAAATTGGAAGGTGCAGGAAGGCTTGGTGGAGGTCATTCTCGATGACCTGGGCAGTGAGCCCGGTGCGCTTCCGCTGCTGTCACATGCCCTGCTGGAAACGTGGAAACGCCGTCGGGGCAGAGTCCTGACCGTTTCGGGGTATACAGCCGCGGGCGGAGTCCGAGGCGCAATCGCGCAAACAGCCGAAACGGTATTTCGTCAACGTCTCAGTATTGAGCAACAACCCATCGCACGCATGATCTTCATCAAGCTGGCTGAAATGGGTGAGGACTCATTGGATACCCGCCGACGCGCTGCTTTCTCCGAGCTGATAACGCGTTCCACGGATACAAGCACCATCGACGCGGTGTTGAGTATTCTCACCGATGCGCGTCTGGTCACGACCGGAACATTGGAGCCGGGCGATACTCGCGTTGTGGAGGTTGCACATGAGGCGCTTATCCGTGAGTGGCCGACTTTGCGTGATTGGCTCAATCAAAATCGCGAGGGCTTGATCCTTCATCGGCAGTTGACAGAAGATACCAACGACTGGCTGAAACTTGGGCGTGACACCGGAGCGCTTTATCGCGGTGTACGCCTCAAGCAGACATTGGATTGGGTAAAGACGAATAATGATTTGATCAGCCTTGCTGAACAGGAGTTTTTGGATGCCAGCCAAAAGACCGCGCGCAAAGAGGCCGACCAGACTCAGAGGTTGATGCGCGCCCGTTTGATTCAGGCTGTGCTTATTATTGTTCTTGTTGTTGTGATATTGGGTGTCACGAATGCGTTTGCTCCGCGCGAAATGAGCGGGATTTTCAACGTGGCTGTCGCGGAATTTGGGGAAATGGATGCGAATGGTGAAATCCATTCTTCAAAGGCCGGTCAACAATTGAGTAAATATGCCGTAAATTATTTAAGGGACGAACTCAAAGAAGATCCTAATTTGATTGTTTGGCCTAATGAGAGCAAATTATTTACGCGCACCAGTGTGCAATTGGTACAGCCGGACACGGCTGAGAAAACGGCATCTAATATCAAGGCTGATCTA
>Ga0180069_1000037_pt1 | contig 31696 bp, 28 predicted proteins | sample EasRivERM_16_10D_2_FD_121793 | JGI IMG/M metagenome (GOLD analysis project Ga0180069, IMG submission 121793) | Soil microbial communities from meander-bound floodplain in the East River, Colorado, USA - East River metaG ERMLT231B'_16_10D | ecosystem: Environmental > Terrestrial > Soil >...
AAATAAACTTGGTTTCGCAGGCATGCACGACCCTGTTTCATCGATTGTCTTTGGTCAACCCGTCAATGCTGATTACACCGTCGTCGGCGGAAAGTTCATTGTCAAAGAAGGGCAGTTGGTCACCATGGATGAACGTAAGTTGGTAGAGAAACATAATAAAGCGGCGAAGAGACTCTTATCATAATGTCGTTGCGAGGGTTGAGACGCGACAGCGTCGAAATCCCGAAGCAATCTCATGTAACCACCCATTAGGAGATTGCCAAGGCGGCTATCGCCGCCTCGCAACGACATCCATAACAAATGCTAACCCTTGTCATCTTCTCTGGTCTGCCCGGCACTGGAAAATCCACGCTTGCGAACAGACTCGCCCGCGAATTGCAGGCTCCGCTTTTGTGTATTGATGATGTGGTTGGCGATGTCCCTGAAAATCCAACCGTCGAATTCTGGGACTCAAAAGTGGCGATCCTGCTTGGGTTGGCGGAGAGACAGCTTGAATTGAGTCTGAGCGTCATCGTCGACTCAGTCTTCATGAACATGGACCGCAATCATGCCCAGCAAATCGCACGCGACCATCAAGCAAGTTTCCGCCCGATATATACGTATGTCTCTGATGATAAAGTTTGGGAAGAACGCGTGACTGCACGTTATGAACAACTGAATCACAAAAACGTCGCCTCCTGGGAGCGCATCCAGTATCAACGCGGTCACTTCCGTAAATGGCAACCTGATACTGCGCTTTTTGTTGATGCAGTGAACCCAGTCGAACAAAATTATGCAGATGTTCTGCGCTTTGTAACGAGTGAAAATGTTGAGATCAAACCTTTGGAAGAGATGCCCTGGGTAAAAGGCAAATATCATTAATTTGTTTATGCCGGTGGTCGAGTGGGCGTAGCCCATATCGAGACCACCGGTAAACTTATGGAGAATTTATGCCCTCATCAACCAAACTAACCCGTGCACTCGTTGATACCGCCATGGGACGCGTCCCGGCGGACATGGTCATCCGTAACGGAAAGTGGGTCTGTGTCCAATCGGGCGAGATCATCTCCGATACGGATATTGCCATCAAGGATGGGCATATTGCTTATGTCGGTGAGGATGCGAGTCACACTATTGGCAAAAAAACAAAAGTCATTGACGCAATGGGGCGTTATCTCGTTCCCGGTCTGCTCGATGGACACATGCACGTTGAATCAGGCATGGTCACGGTCACAGAATTTGTACGTGCCGTGGCAGTGCGCGGCACAACCGGCATGTTCATTGACCCGCATGAGATCGCAAATGTTTTCGGACTCAAGGGCGTGAAGTTGATGGTGGATGAAGCGCAGAAGCAACCCATTCACGTGTGGGTGCAGATGCCTTCGTGTGTGCCGTCCGCTCCGGGGCTGGAGACTCCCGGCGCGCATATTGGTCCGAAAGAAGTGGCAACCGCGATGAAGTGGAAAGGCATCATCGGGCTGGGTGAGATGATGAACTTCCCTGGCGTGTTCATGGGCGATAAAAACATGCTGGAAGAGATGTCCATTACGCATGCTCACAATAAAACCATCGGCGGGCATTATGCCTCACTCGATCTTGGTCTGCCATTTCACGGATACGTAGCCGGCGGTGCGGAGGATGAACACGAAGGCACTAGAATGGAAGATGCAGTGATACGTGTGCGGCAGGGCATGAAAGCCATGTTGCGTTACGGTTCCTCGTTTCTGGATGTCGCTTCGCAGGTTGGCGCGATTACCCAACTCGGCATGGACTCGCGTCGCTTCATGCTCGTGACCGACGACTCTCACGCGGGGACGTTGACACACGATGGACATATGGATCGCGTCCTGCATCACGCCATCGAGCAGGGACTCGCACCGATGACCGCCATTCAGATGATGACGATCAACACCGCCGAACATTTCGGTGTTGCAAAAGAAATGGGCATGCTTGCCCCCGGTCGCTGGGCGGACGTGGTGCTGGTGGATGACTTGAATAACTTCAATGCAGATGTGGTCATTGCAAAAGGACACGTGATTGCTGAAGATGGAATGTGGAAAGTGAATCTGCCGAAATCTTCATATCCCGCATGGGTGAAGAACTCGGTGAAGTTGAAGAGGAAATTAAAAGCGGAAGATTTTAAGTTACAGGTCAAAGGTTCAAAGTCGAAGGTCAAGGCGAATGTCATCGGCGTGGTCGAGAACCACGTGGGCACAAAACATTTGACCTTCGACGTTCAGCCTGTGGATGGCGAAATCAAAGCGGACATCTCACGCGACCTCGCGAAGATCGCGCTCGTCGAACGTCACAAAGGCACAGGCGGAATCACAATGGGATTGGTCAGCGGGTTTGAGTTTACGACGAAATGCGCGATCGCATCCACGGTGGCACACGACTCGCACCATATGATCATCGTCGGCACGGATGAGGCGTCCATGGCGGTCGCCGGTAACAGTCTGGCGCGCAGTGGGGGTGGTCAGGTTGTTGTTAAAGATGGCACCGTGATCGGTCAGGTCGAGTTGAAGATCGCTGGCTTGATGTCCACTGAAAAAGCGGATGTCGTCGCGCAAAAGGCAGAAACCATCCTCAAGGGATTCAGGACGTGTGGGTGTACACTTAATAATCCAAATATGCAGTTAGCGTTTCTTGCGCTCGTGGTGATCCCCGAGTTGCGCATTTCAGATAAAGGTCTGGTGGATGTGACCAAATTTAATTTCATTCCTGTATTGGAGGCCTGATGCATAACTTTCCTTTTCAACGTTTACAAGCCGATCTTGCCAAGCTGATCGCGCGTACACCGCCGGGTCAACGTTTGTTGAACGAACCAGACCTCGCAAAGCAGATGGGTGTTGCGCGTGCCACGTTGCGTGAAGCAATGCGCACATTTGAAGCGCAGGGCTTGATTCGGCGGCGTCAGGGGTCAGGCACGTATGTGCTTGGCAAGGTCCCGGTGATCGATGCGGGACTCGAAGTGCTGGAGAGTCTCGAGACGATGGCGCGCCGTATGGACCTGCCGATCACGGCCAGTGATTTGCATATCGAGAAGATGAATGCGGATGCAGAGACTGCCAAAAGCCTGGGTGTTTCAGAGGGAACCCGCCTCACCAGTGTCCGACGCGTGATCCGTACCGATGGACGCCCTGCCGCGTATCTGATCGATACTCTGCCTGAAACGATTCTTGAACCCGGTGATCTGCCTGTTGAATTCAGCGGCTCCGTGCTGGATTTTTTGATCGCGCGCGGCGACAAGCTCGGAATCTCACGTGCCGTGATTGGCGCGACCAACGCGTCTGCCGATGTGGCGAAGCCGCTTGAAATCCAACGCGATGATGTCTTGCTGCGTTTTGAGTCCCAGTTGTTTGATATCAAAGGCGGTGTGGTGGATTATTCAGTGAGTTATTTTATACCCGGCTATTTCCATTTCCACGTCAACCGGCGAATTGGAAATTCCTAGCCACAGAGCGCACAGAGTAAATGAGTTTAGGTTGAGTGATGATTGGAGTACTTCCCATTGGATGTGGTAATTTATGATGTGAGGATGATATGGTTGTTAGAAATTCGCAATGAAAAATTCAACCGTTCAAGACGATCCTTTGACGAGATAGATCATTGCCTGTGCAATTGAAGTTCACAAAAAACTCGGCCCGGGATTGTTAGAGAAGTTATACAAAGAGGCAATGATTATTGAAATGGAGCTTAATGGCTTGAAAGTCGAAAAGAACGTGAAAGTCCCTGTCGAATATAAGGGTAAGCTGATTGGCGAATATTTTATTGACATTCTTGTTGAAGATACCGTAATTCTGGAACTCAAAAGCGTCGAACGACATGACCCTGTGTTTGAAGCACAGATATTGTCATACATGCGGCTGACTGATAAAAAAGTAGGCCTGCTCATTAACTTCAATTCAAAGATGGTCAAAGATGGTATCAAACGATTTGTTCTTTAAATCTCAAAAAGACTCAAAGCTCTCAGTGAACTCTGTGGCTGATCAAGGAGTAGTTATGACAGATAATTTAATTGAAGTACAAAAGCGTGTACATGGCTCACGCGAGGATCTTATCCAATTCATGCTCGATATTTGTGCCATTCCCAGCATGGATTCGAAGATTGGTCCGGTGGGCGAACGCATTCAGGCGGAGATGAAAAAACTCGGTTACGATGAAGTTCGTTTTGACAAGATGGGCAATACGGTTGGACGCATTGGAAACGGGAAGCGCGTGCTTGTGTATGATTCACACATTGATACGGTTGGCATCGGCGACCCAGCCACCTGGGAATGGGATCCATTTAGGGGCAAGGTCGAAAACGGAGTCCTCTATGCGCGCGGCGCCTGTGATGAGAAAGGTTCCACGCCAGGCATGGTTTATGGCCTTGCCATGGCGCGTGATCTCGGCTATCTCGACGATTGGACGGTCTATTATTTTGGCAACATGGAGGAGTGGTGTGATGGCATTGCCCCGAATACCTTTGTTGAAGTGGACCCAAAGGTCAAACCAGATTATGTTGTGATCGGCGAGCCAACGCGAATGCAAGTCTATCGCGGGCACAAGGGTCGCGTGGAAATGAAGGTGACCTCCACGGGCCGATCAGCGCATGCCGCATCGCATCACCTTGGCGACAGCGCATTATACAAAATGTTGAATGTGATCTCGGGCATCCGCGACCTGGATGCACATTTGAAGACGCATGCGTTTCTCGGCAAAGGGACGATCATGGTCACCGATACACGCATCAGCACCGCCTCCATCAACGCTGTTCCGGATGGCTTTACGATCTTCATTGACCGCCGTTTGACGTTCGGTGAATCAAAGGAGGATGCTGTTCAGCAGGTAAAGGATCTCATCCCTGGATATTTACGTGATCAGATCACAGTGGAGGAACTTTTCTACGATGACCCATCCTATACCGGTTTTGTCTTTCCGGTGGATAAATATTATCCAGCCTGGGCCTTGGAAGAAAAGCACCCCATTGTGGAGGCGGGGCAGGAGACTGTGAGGCAGCTATGGAAGGAGCCGCGTCCATCCGGCAAGTGGAGTTTCTCCACGAATGGCACGTATTGGGCTGGCAAGGCAAAGATTCCATCCATTGGGTTTGGTCCCGGCGATGAGATCTATGCCCACACCACAATGGATCAGGTCCCGTTGGAGGACATGGTCGCGGCAACGGAGTTTTATGCCTTGTTCCCGAAGATGTTGAGTGAGAAGGTGAAGTAAGTAGTCTGGTGGTCGAGCGCAAGCAGTCGAGACGCCAGATAAGCAGAATAATTTTGGTTGGTAGCTGGTCTCAATACGAGCTTCGCCCTATTCGACCAGCAAAGACATACTGAAACAGAATCAATTACCGACTGAGAAAGAACCGCCAAAGCAGGAAACATGGAAGCAATGGAGAATCGTAACAGTCCAAATCTTTTCCACAATTGAACAGGAGGCTCGTATGCGTAGTTTTGCTGGTCGTGATATTCTCTCGCTCAAGGAATTCGAGCGGAATGAGTTCTTCCACATATTTGATGTGGCCGCGAAGATGGAACCCATCGCGCGGTCACGCAAGAACGTGGATATGCTCAAAGAGAAAACTCTGGTGACTGCCTTTTATCAGCCCTCGACGCGCACTCGTCTGGCTCACGAATCCGCCATGCATCGTCTTGGTGGTCATGTGACAGGTTTTTCAGATGCCAAGATGACCCGCGCCGGCGACTTCTATCAGGAGTCCATTAAGGATACTGTGAAGATGCTGGAATTTTATGGCGATGTGATCGTGATGCGCCACTTTCAGCAGGGCGCACCCCATGAAGCCGCAAAGTGGGCAAGCGTACCCATCATCAATGGCGGCGATGGCTGGGGCGAACATCCAACACAAATCCTCACCGACCTATACACGGTCTTGCGTGAGAAGGGTCGCATTGATGGATTGAAGTGGCTGGCGGTCGGCGACATGCGCATGCGAACGATGCACTCGCTCGGTTATGCCTTGAGCCAGTTCGATTGCCCGATCACGTTCGTTGCCCCGCCCGATATGAATCTCACGGATGAGTTCAAAGCCGAACTCAAGCAATACAGTGTGAACTTCCAGGAAGCCGACCATGTTGAGAAGGCAATTGCTGAAGCCGATGTGATTTTGGTCGAGCCGGTGGTGCAACCTGATTACACCAAGTCGCGTGATGAACGCACAGGCGAACTCAACCTTACGCCTGCGAATTACAAGATCACGCGTGAACTGTTAGAGACGAAGGCCAAGTCCGATGCGATCCTGTTGCACTCGCTCCCGCGCATGGATGAGATCCCGACAGATGTGGATATCACCCGCTGGTCGCGTTACTGGCAGGAAGCTTTCAATGGCGTGGTGATGAGAATGACTTTACTGGCATTGGTACTCGGTGCCATGGAATAGGAGAAGCATATGACAACAATCCTTGATGAACTTCGCAAGCAATATGGTTCAGCGAGTGCCGAGCAGAAGTTGCACGTTCTGCGCCGCGAGTTGTTAAGGCCCATTATCACGGTTGAGTCATCGGCGCATCTGTTGCAGACCGCCAGCGATAAGATCTGTGATTGTCTGCCGGAAGAAGTCAGTGCTGATGAATTCAGGAACACCGTCAAATGGCTGATGGAAGCGGCGCGTGACCTCCATCAAATTCTGGACGCGTTGACCGAGGACGTTTCCAAAGTTCAGGAACAGCACGGCAAGGAATAGCCGCCAGCCTTATTCCAAGCCTGAGGCTGATACCGTTTAATATTTTTTTGTCATTGCGAGGAGTGGCGCCTTGGCGCCACGACGAAGCAATCCCCAACTTATGAGGAGCTTGCTTCGGGCGGACGAGCACCGCTCTCGCAATGACATGGATGGTGATTTATGAAAACCATCGAAATCCGCCGCCATTCCATCCGCAGCATACCTGGTGACCATTTGAATCAAACAGGTGTGACGCTCGCGCGCCTTGTGGGGCAGAACCTCGGTCCGTTTGACCGCGTGGTCACATCCACTTTGCCGCGTGCCTTTGAGACTGCCATCGCCATGGGTTTTGCCGTGGATGAACAAAACGAGTTGATGAGTACCTACGGAGATGATGTCGAACGTGAAGCGCCATGGCCCCGATCCCCTGCCGGATATGCGGAAGTTATTCGCAGTGGCGGAACGGCCGCCGCGCGTTATGCGAATCAATTGGCGGAGGTGTATGCCAAACTCGCAAACTATCTCGCCGATGGCCGCGCCGCGCTTGTGGTCAATCATGGCGGCGTGTTGGAAATGGGTGCAGTGGCGAGTCTGCCAAATGCAGATCATTTTACGTGGGGTCCGCATTTCGATTACTGTGAAGGCATCCGCTTGTTTTGGGATAATGGAAAGTTTGTGGATGGTGAGATATTGAGAGTGGCGACGTAACAAGAGTAATTCGGTGCTTGAGTAGGGGTGGTGCTTTTTCGCCCCGTATCGAAACCACCAAATAACCAAAATAATTTTGCTTATCTGTGGTCTCGATACGAGCCGACGAACACGGCTCTACTCGACCACCAACTGATATAAAAATAAAAAATACAAGGAGACTAAAAATGCAAACAAATTTTAGAGGCCGCGATTTTATTGGCGACCTGGACTTCACGAAAGAAGAAGTCGAAACCGTTCTGGAAGTAGCCTGGGACTTGAAACGCAAACGCGCTCTGGGTGAACCGCATCCGTATCTGCGTGATAAGGTGCTGGCAATGTTGTTCTTCTTCTCGTCCACCCGCACGCGCGGATCGTTCGAAGCGGGCATGGCTCAATTAGGTGGTCACGGCGCATTCATTGATTCAAACACCACGCAGATTTCACATGGCGATACACCCGTGGAGATCGGCGAGATCTTCGGTCGCTACTTCGATGGGATTGCCATCCGTCACTGTGACTTTGGTGACGGCAACAAATATTTGAATGCTGTCGCCAAGTCCAGCCGTGCACCGATCCTCAATATGCAATGCGACATTTATCATCCCTTCCAATGTTTGGCTGACTTGATGACCATCATGGAAAAGAAGGGCAAGGATTTGCGCAGGCAGAAGATCGTCGTTTCGTGGGCGTATGCGGCTTCCTATCTCAAACCGATCTCTGTTCCACAATCGTTGATTCTCCAAATGCCGCGCTTTGGCATGGACGTGACGCTTGCGTATCCCCCCGAATTCTCATTAATGCCCGATATTGTCGAGCAAGCTAAGGAACAGGCAAAAATCGCCGGTACCAACTTCGAGATCATTGACAGCAAGGATGGGATGACCGAGGCCTGCAAGGATGCGGATGTGATCTATGCCAAGTCCTGGGGTCCGCTGTTAACAACGAATGATAAGGCCGAGGGTAAAAAGCTCCAGGATATGTATAAAGACTGGATCATGGATGATGCGAAACTCAAGGTCGCGCATAAGGATGCCATTTACATGCATCCGCTTCCCGCTGACCGCGATATCGAAGTGACCAGTAAAGCGTTGGATGGTCCGCAATCTGTTGTGTTCGATGAAGCCGAGAATCGCCTCCACGCGCAGAAGGCCGTGATGGCGTTGACGATGTCGTAATATTTTGTCATTGCGAGGAGGGTTTTAGCCTGATGAAGCTATCCCTTGCGTGATGAGGGAGATTGCTTTGGGTCATCCCCCTCGCAATGACGATACAAAGGAGATTTATCAATGGCAAAACTTGCTGTAATCGCTGTCGGTGGTAACTCGCTTATCAAAGACAATAAACATGTCAGTGTGGAAGATCAGGAAGAAGCCCTGCGTGAGACCGCTCATCACATTGCGGATATGATCGAAGCGGGCTGGGACCTGGCGATCGGTCATGGTAACGGTCCGCAGGTTGGATTCATTTTGCGGCGTTCTGAAATAGCCGCAAAAGTGGAAGGCATGCATGAAGTGCCACTCGATGTCTGTGGCGCGGATTCGCAAGGCGCGATCGGATATGAATTCCAACAGGCTTTGCAGAACGAATATCACAAACGCGGCATCCAAAAAAATGCAGCGACGGTCATCACACAGATGCTGGTTGACCAAAAGGATCCAGCTTTTCAGAAGCCGACCAAACCCATTGGTTCTTTTATGGATGAAGCTGAAGCACAGCACCGTGCGAAGAATATGGGCTGGTCAGTTGTGGAAGATGCAGGCCGCGGCTGGAGAAGAGTCGTTGCGTCTCCATTGCCAAAGAAAATCCTGGAGTTGGATTCGGTCAAGCTGTTGCTCAATGCTGGTGTGACCGTCATCACCGTAGGTGGGGGCGGCATTCCGGTCATCGACAAAGGTAATGGTGAGTTCGAAGGCACTGCCGCAGTGATCGACAAGGATTTTGCATCGTCATTGCTCGCGCAGGAAATTGGTGCGGAACTTTTCCTCATCGCGACTGCCGTTGAAAAGGTCGCCATCAACTTTGGCAAGCCCGATCAAAAGTGGCTTGATAAGCTGACGCTCTCTGAGGCAAAACAATATCTTGCTGAGGGCACGCATTTCGCGAAGGGATCGATGGCGCCGAAGATCCAGGCCATCATCTGGTTCCTTGAGAATGGCGGCAAACAGGCATTGATCACGAACCCTGAGAATATCGGTCGGGCATTAAAAGGTGAAACTGGTACGTGGATCGTAAATTAGATTTATAAAAAAATGAGCTGATCGAAGGGTTGGTTCATTTTTTTATAACCTTTCTTGACAACCCTCTTTATTGCCAGTAACATCACAGTCTCATGCCTCCCACCCCGCGCGTACTTTTTAGCATTGATTATGAACCTGTGTTTGCACTGTTTCGGCATTATGATCACATCGCGGATATGAAGACCCGTCGTGATATGGACAATGGTTTTACCTTGCATGCCATTGATCACGTTCTTGAACAATTGGGTGATTTCAAAGCCAGCATTTACCTCGTTGGCGAAATTGCGGAGTGGTATCCTGAAGTGCCGCAAAAGATCGTTGCCGCGGGTCATGAACTTGGTTTGCATTGCCAGTTCCATCGTCCATTGGTGAAGGTGAATCAACTCGCCGATGATCTGCGAGACTCTGCTGCATGGTGCAAACAATACAACGTGCAGGGCTACCGCGCGCCAATGATCGGTATCAGCGAAGCGGCATATCCCCTGCTTGAGTCTTTCGGTTTCAAATACAGTTCATCCATTTATGCTCCGGCTGGGACGTTGCTGCAAAAAGGAAATGTCTGGGAAATTCCCGTGAGCACATTGCAAATGCGCGGGAAAAACAATGATTATATTGCGCCGCGCGATTTCTCGTTCAAGTTGCTTTTGAATGGAGAATTCCCATACGGATCGAGTTTCAGCATTGGTTTGCTGGGGCGCAAAATACTTTCGATCATCGAAGACGAATTGAAACGCGGACACAGCCCGGTCATCATCATGCATCCCTACGAACTGGTGCACCCGGACTCATCCAGCCGCCTCACGCGTGACCTGTTCCGGAATCCTGTTCTTTTGCCTTTTCTCTGGGACAAGTCTCCCTTCCTTGCCGAGCTGCTTCGCCACTTTCCCGTTTCTCCCCTTGGAGCATATCTCGCTGAATCCCTCGCACCTCAAAAGGATTTGAATGGCTGAGATTCAGATCAGGAGGCTTGCTCCCGGTCAAGAGCTTAAAGTACCGGATACGCTTTGGTTCCTTGCAACATTTACCGCACTGGATTCCTGGTCTCAATTGGTTGAGAAGATCTATGGCTATCGCACCTATCGTTTTGAAGCGGTAAAAGATAATGAAACGGTGGGCATCCTTGCACTCACGCATATTCGACATCCTGTTTTTGGAAACTATCTTGCCACTTCGCCGTTTGGCTCCTTTGGCGGGTTTGCCTTTTCAGCCGTGAATGCGCGTGATGCGCTGTTGCAGGAAGCGCACGCGCTTGCAGATGAATTGACAGTTGAATATGTTGTCGTACGCTTCATCGAAGATGGCAATTCTCCACCCGCGCCCTGGATTCAAAACCCGGTGTATGCCACATATCTTATAGACCTTCCATCCAACCCTGACGATCTGATGAAAAATCTGGGTTCGCAACATCGCAAGCATACGCGGCAATCTCTTAGAAAGGGCTTCAACATCCAATTCGGGCATCTCGATCTTTTGGATGAATCGTATAAAGCCCTGGTGCAGAGTATGCACGAACTCGGCTCACCATATCATTCAAAGAAGTATCTGCGCGAGATGGCGACACTGCTTGGCGATCAATTGGAATTTGTCGTGATACGGGATGCTTTAGGTTCGCTGGCTGGCAGTGCAGTGCTGGTCTATCACGGAAACACAGCTTCAAATCTGCATGCCAATATTTTTCAAGCCTATCGTTCAGAGTATGCAGGCGAGTGCCTCTACTGGACCATTCTTGAACATTACTGTAATAAGGGAATGAAAGTTTGTGATATGGGTCGGAGTTTGAATGATTCGGGAAATGAAACATTCAAGCTGAAATGGCGCCCGCGCAAAGTGCCTTTGGCGTATTGGTATAATCTCCGCAAAGGCGATCATTTGCCCGGTTTGAATCAGAAGAATCCCAAATTTCAGTTTGCCATTCAAATGTGGAAACTGCTTCCAGCTCCCATTGTAAAAATTCTCGGTCCGAGCCTGATCCGTGGTGTGGCGTAGGGAAGCCGGGAACGCGGCAGTCACATGATCAAAGTCCAGACTGTGAACGAAGAGCTATATGAGGCGTATACCGCCTATGTTGTCCGTCATCCTGAAGCACGCTTTGGTCATGACCTGGAATGGGCAATGGCCTTACGGGATGCGTACGGCATTGCCATTGAACATCTTGTCGCTTTGGAAAACGAGAAAGTCGTGGGGATATGTCCGCTGTTTTTCAGCAAGCCGATTTTCGGCGGCGCTCATTATGTCACCAGTCCTTTTCCCAGTTATATTGGTCCCCTGTATGATTCGATGCCGGTATTAGTTGCCATCCTCGATGTGATCAAATCAAAAGCGGCCGAAGCACAATTTGCGGAGGTCTTATCGCCGGTATCGTTGCCTGTGTCCGATGCCGCATCCCTGCCCTTTGTTGATAAACTTGACTTCACATATCGCCTGCGTTTGGATACCGACACCGAAAAAATATTCAACACCTTAAGCCGCGACTACAAAAGGATCCTGCGTAAAACGGAAGTATTGAAGGATATGGAACTGATCGTAGATACAGATGGGAAGTTCATAGATCAATTTTACAAATTGTATGTGAGTATATATGCCGGTAAACACGGTTTTATCCCTCACACGCGCAAGCTTTTTCAAAAGCTTTTTGCCCGCTATCCGACAGGCACAGCCCGGATATATCTGGCAAGGCTCAATAATAAGTTCATCGGCGCGATGTTCACCTTGTGGACACATAACGAAGTCTATTATGCCTGGTCGGCGGTGAACTCGAACACCACCCATCATCCCACGCATTGGTTGCTCTGGAAGATCATACAGGATGCTGCAGGGGAAGGTTATCAATGGTTTAATATGGGAGAGTCCGCCCGGCATCATCACGGTTTGAATCATTTCAAGGAAGGCTGGGGGACGGAAGTCCTCGAGCCTTGCCGATATTTCATACCGGGTAAGGTGCCTATGCCGACCGTCCGGCTCTTTGACCGTGTTTCATGGGCAAAGAGCATCATCTCCCGTTTACCAGCCGTGGCAATCACAAACTTCCTGTCGCCAGCCATCCGATTCTTTTTATAAAATGGAAACTGTGGAGCCAGCCGAATGAATTCGATCTTTCGCTTGATCAACATCGCCAATCTTGCGCGGGTGTTTCGGAATATCTTTAAAGTCGGCCCGATAACCACCTGTCGATATATCATCTCTGACCTGTTGTTCGACAGGCGCTATCAAATTGACACGATCAATACCGAGCGCCTCGACAATCTGGATATTGATTCCCCGAACAAATCCTCTGGCACGTATTATGAGGGGGTCAATGCGTACGTCTTTCAAAAAGTGTTCTCCGGCTTGGATGTTGACCTCTCGCAAAGTTGTTTCGTCGATTATGGGAGCGGCAAAGGGAAGGCAATGTGCCTGGCGGCGGAGATGGGATACAAAAAGGTCATTGGCATTGAGTTTTCATTGGACCTGGTTGAAATTTGTAAAAAGAATCTCGAGATATTCAGGTCAAAATCTGCAAGCAAATCGGAATTCGAGACCATCCACATGGACGCCGCCGAATATTCACTGCCTCCCGATGCCAATGTGTTATCTTTTTTCAATCCATTCAACGAGGCAGTGACTGACAAAGTCATCGAAAAGATCATGGAGTCATATACAAAGACTTCCAGAACCATATGGATTGTGCATTTATATCCACAGGGCAACCAGGCATTTATCAAACATCCCCGGTTTCAGCTTGTGCGCGAGAGTAACGAAGGCTTGATCTTTCGTTTGGCATCGTAGGGGCGACCCATCAGGCTCATCAAGTAGTTTGCCCTCGCTGGGCGGGTCGTCCTGATGTTGAGATCACACGCCATAAAAGGGCGACCCGCCCTTTATAAAAGGAATCCATTAAGACGTTGATGGCTCGCCCCTACGCAAACAAGCATATATTGCGTAAGATAAGTTACTGTAGACAATAAATCAGCTTATGAAAAACCTGCTCAAAACCATCCGCGCAATAGAATTTTCATCGCGCGCCATCCCATTCGTGTTATTTCTTGTGACGATGTCTGCCTATGGCATATTCTTCTGGCAGATGGGCTTTTACTGGGATGACCTGCCAATTTCCTGGATCCGTTACCAGCTTGGCACAGAGGCCACGATCCAGTACTTTTCCGATTCGCGTCCAGTTTGGGCGTGGCTTTATCAATTGAGCGCGTATCTTCTTCCGCTAAAGCCAGCCTACTGGCAGTTGTTCGCCATGTTCTGGCGCTGGGCGGGTGTGGTCGCATTTTGGCTGGTGATGACAAGGTTATTCCCGCGTCGTAAAGACCTTGCCTTTCTGCTATCATTATTCGTGCTTATTTATCCCGGCTTCAACCAACAATGGGTCAGTTATGTATATTCGCATTTCTTCATCGTTCTATTCTTTCTGTTGATCTCATTCCATTTAATGCTGCGCGGCAGGACCATCCCTGCGATGATCTTTTCGGCTTTGCATCTTTTGATGTTCGAGTATTTCTTTCTGCTCGAATTCATGCGCCCGGTCATCATCTTTATGTCCCTGCGTGAGAAGCAGCTGACAAATCGTGAGCGCTACACAAAAGTATTCAAAGCGTGGCTCCCTTATATCGGTGTGATACTCTTTGTCGTGGTTTACAGGTCGCTGGTATACAGCCATCCGGGTTTCGGCTACAGCCTTACCGACGAACTCGTCCGTGCGCCGGTTGAGACCTTCACGCAACTTGTGACTCAAGTCCTCTCCAGCTTGTGGGTTGCGGCGGTAGGTGCGTGGGCACAAGTATTTCAATTCCCGAATCCCACTATCAACGGTGTGCGCACCAGCATTGTATATGTCGTTGTTGTGCTGGCTGTTGGATTTTTCGTCTTTTTATTCAAACACACACAGAACGACCAAACAACTCCAAACAAAAAACACGATGCCTGGTGGCTGGTCGGTCTCGGACTGGTTATGCTCCTGCTTGGTGGCGTTCCCTATTGGGTGACGAACCTGCCTGTGACGCTTGGTTTCCCCGCGAACCGCGCCTTGTTATCATTCATGTTCGGCGCGTGTTTTCTATTGCTGGGGTTGATCGAACTTCTGCCCACGCGCATCAAGTATCTTGTCGCCATGCTCTTTGTTGCGCTTTCAGCGGGCCGACAATTTTTATGGTCTGTGGAGTATCTGCGCGACTGGCAATCGCAAAAGAACCTTTTCTGGCAATTGTCATGGCGCGCGCCCGGCATCAAACCGGATACGCTCCTGTTGATGAACGAAGAATTATTGTTCAACGCCGATAACTCGCTCAGTGCGCCATTGAATTGGATCTATAAGACCGATCAAAGCACGGATATGGATTACTTTATCTTTTACCCCACCAACCGTCTCGGCGCATCATTGCCTGCGCTTCAAGCGAATATCCCCATTCATTATGGATACATCGCCGGAGATTTCAACGGTAATACATCCGACGCCCTTGCTTTTTATTATGACCCGCCTGCCTGCTTGCGTTTACTCGATCCAGATTTGGATGTGGAAAACCGCTTCATTCGTGACGAGAGCCTGATGCGTGAAGCCTCAGTCTTATCCAACGCTGACAGGATCCTGCGCGAGCCATCCGCTGTGATGCCGGAGATTTACGGGCCTGAACCCGAACGCGCGCAAGCGTGGTGTTATTACTTCCAAAAAGCTGAGCTGGCGCGTCAGTTCGGAGATTGGGATGAAGTTGTAAAATTGGGCAATCAGGCTTTTAAGTTGGATGACTTTCCAAATAATCCGGTTGAACGCTTTGTGTTTATCGAAGGCTATGCCCATGTAGGGAAATGGGATCGTGCTTTGGAATTATCACAAGTGTCTTATAAGGTCTCGAAGGATTATGTCGGACCGCTGTTGTGTCAGCTTTGGAAACGCGTCGAAACAGAAACAGCTGACAGCTTGGAAAGAAGCGCAGCGTTGGGTACTATTCAGCAAACGATTGCATGTCCCGAATAAAATATTTCATGAAATATCTTCGTCCGTCCATCATCCTGTTTGTTGTCGCTTTTCTTGCGTATGGCTTGCTAAGCTTTCAATTGGGTTTTTACTGGGACGATCTGCCGATGACATGGATCCGCTATCAGCTTGGGCCTGAAGCGTTGACGCGTTATTTTTCAACGAATCGTCCGGTGTGGGGTATGTTGCATCAGATCACCACGCGTATCATTCCACAAGTGCCTGCGTATTGGCAGATCTTTGCTTTGCTTTGGCGTTGGCTGGGCGCGGTGGTGGTATATGCCATTGTGACAAAATTATGGAAGGATAAACCGCAATCCGCTTTGGGTGTTGCGCTTGTGTTTCTTGTATATCCCGGTTTCAATCAACATTGGGCGGCATACCTTTACGGCCATTTTTATATTGTATTGTTTTTCTTTCTATGTTCGTTTTTATGCATGTTGCTGGCGTTGGAGTCGTCGAAGCGCTATTGGGCGTGGACGATAGCAGGCATGATTTTTTCCGCACTCAATTTATGGATGATGGAATATTTTTACGTCCTTGAACTGGCGCGGGTTGGCGTAATCCTGACCGCGTTACGTTATGAATCGTTGACATTGCGCGAACGCATCACCCGCACCTTGAAATTGTGGCTGCCATATTTGGGGGTGTTCATACTTTCAGTTTTATTCCGTATATTTATTTTCAACAACCAGGTATATGGCATGGGGCTGACGGGTCAGTTAAGGTCTGCACCGGTTGAAACCCTCAAGGCATTGATTCAAAGTATTTTGCTCAGCCTGCGTTTGGTGTTGAAAGATGCGTGGTTGCAAATGTTTGAGTTACCGGATGTTGCCAGCATTCCTTCGGTGATGAATATTTATTATCTCGTCATTGTGATTGTAATTCTCATTGCAACGGCTGGTTTCCTGCTTGTTCAGCGCGATGCTAAACAACCGAATCGCAAAAACTTAATGGATGGATTTTGGATCGTCGGTTTGGGATTGCTGGCTGTTTTTCTTTCGGGCTGGCCCTTCTGGTTGATCGGTTTCAAACCATCCCTGGCGTGGCCTGCGAACCGGTTTACGTTGCCATTTGCATTTGGGGTGAGTTTGATCTATGGTGGGTTGATCGGTGTAATCCCCTGGGAAAAGCTGCGGATCGCGCTTCTGGTCTCGCTGATCAGTTTGGCGGCGGGGAGACAATATTTGTCCGCGCGTGATTACCAACAGGATTGGGTGAGGCAAAAAGATTTGTTCTGGCAAATGACCTGGCGCGCGCCGGGGATCAAACCCAATACGCTGGTGTTATTGAATGAAGGCGCGTTGGATTATTATGCCGATAATTCCCTGAGCGCGGCATTGAATTGGATCTATGCACCTGATAATCATGGCGAGCATATCGAATATTTATTGTTTTACCCAAAGACCAGATTACGTAATGCCTTGCCAAAACTTGAGACAGGGCTTCCAGTTTATTATGATTATTTGGCGGGTGAGTTCAATGGCAATACATCACAGACTCTGGTGATGTATTATGCTCCGCCCGGTTGCTTGCGGATACTTGATTCGGATATCGAACGCCTGAATCGTTTGATCCCTGAAACCAGTTTGATGCGTTTTGCGGCAAACATTTCGGACCCTCGGCTGATCGTCAACGAACCGCGCGCACAGATGCCCGCTATATATGGCCCTGAACCTGAACATGATTTTTGTTATTACTTTGAGAAGGCAGATCTTGCCCGTCAGTTTGGAGATTGGGATACAGTTGTGGAGTTGAGCGAAGCCGCATTCTTGTCGAGTGATCATCCTTTTGTACCTGCTGAACAGTTTGTTTTCATCGAGGGTTATGCCCATGTGGGGGCATGGGAGCGCGCGCTCGAATTATCGGAGCAGGCGTATGAAGTGTCGAAGGAAGATATGGGGCCGATGCTTTGTCGGCTGTGGCGGCGAATCGGAGAAGAAACAACTGGCGGGTTGGAAAGCGATGCGTTGACTGGCGAAGCCGTATCGAAACGAAGCGCAACGTTGTTAAGAGTCGAGAATATCTTCGCTTGTGATTGGTGATTATCGTTCTTGCATTTGCAGTGAGATGTGTCTACAATAATGGTATTGTCTGTTGTGATAAAATATACTTGTATAGACAATAACTCAGACAAGTTTTCGAAAGGAGGTCGTTGTATCAAGATAAAGACGTCTGTCGTTTTGCTGGTTGTGTTGACGTAGATAAATCACACTATAGGAGAAGAAATGCGTAAATCACTTTTGCAAGTTTTTGTTTTGTTGACGGTTCTTGCGCTGGTTCTGTCAGCATGTGGACCACAAGTGGAGGAAGTGGGCGGTTTCCAGATTCCTGCTGTGGAGGACGGAAAGTTCAATGTGGCGATGGTCCTGATCGGACCGCACGATGATGGCGGCTGGTCTCAGGCTCACTATGAAGGTCTTCTTTATGTTGAACAGAACGTGGCTAACACCCACGTTGCTTACATCGAGAATGTGCCAGAAGGCGCCGACTCTGAGCAGGTCTTCCGCGCGCTTGCCCGCAAGGGCTTTGACCTGATCTTCGGCACATCCTATGGTTTTATGGACCCGATGGAAACTGTTGCCGGTGAGTTTCCTGATTCGATGTTCATTCATCTCACGGGCATCAAGTCCAATTTCACAAACTTCGGCAACTTGATGGGTGCAATGGAAAATATGAAGTATCTCGCGGGCATGCTGGCTGGTGCGCGTGCCAAAGCTGATGGCAACATGAAGCTTGGGTACATGGCAACCTTCCCGATCCCTGAAGAACTTCGTTTGGGTAATGCCATCGCGTTGGGCATGAAGAAGACCTGCCCCGAATGTACAATGGATGTACGCTGGATCAACACCTGGCATGACCCTGTCCTCGAGAAGGAAGCCGCAGCTTCGTTGTTCGATGGCGGCGCGCAAGTTGTGTTCACCGGTGCGGATACTCCGGCGGTGGCGGATGTTGCCATGGAAAAAGGCAAATGGGGCGTGACCTATGACTGGTATGGCTCATGCAAAGTGGAACGCTGTCTCACGGCTCCATATTGGGTATGGGGACCGATCTATTCCGGTATCGCGGAGGGCGTGATCGCGGGAACCTATAAACCTGGTTATGATTACTTCGATGCAGAAACTGGCGCGCTCGGCTTGTTCGGTTTCATGGAAGGCCAGGAACTTCAACCCGGTGTTGCTGATCTTGACCCCGCTGTGATCCAGGAAGTACGTGATATCCTGGCTCAGATGCAGGCTGGTACGTTCACACGCTTCGATGTGTTCAAAGGACCCATCAACGATAACAAGGGCAATGTGGTCCTGCCCGAAGGTCAGAGTCTCGAACAGGTTGACCTTGATGCTTTCCCGGAATTTGGTCTGCCGTGTACGGTTGAGGTTTGTATGAAGTGGTGGGCTGAAGGCATCACCGCAGAATTACCATAGTAAATTAAGTTGTTGAGTGGGGCAGGGCTGAATAGTTCTGCCCCATTTTTGTATGATAGTATCGCGCTGAGCGGAGTGAGCCGCTAGGCAAACGTAGACGAAGCGCCGTCATGACAATTGCGCTTCGTCTACGGGTCTCACTGTCGTTCGACCCTCCGCTCAGCGCGAGGCGAATTCGAGGAGGCACACTTTGGCTGAATCAACACCATCCAATGTAGTTGTGGAAATGAAAGGCATTGTCAAGCGCTTTCCCGGTGTGCTTGCCAATGACCATGTGGATTTTGAATTACGCGCGGGGGAAATCCACGCTTTGCTGGGGGAGAATGGCGCGGGCAAAAGTACGTTGATGAACGTGCTGGCTGGTTTATATAAGCAGGATGCAGGCATTATTAAAGTAAAAGGTAAAACGCTGGAATTTTCCTCGCCGCGGGATGCCATCAACGCCGGGATCGGCATGGTGCATCAGCACTTTATGCTGGTCCCTTCGCAGACTGTGACCGAGAATATTTTGCTGGGACTCGATGAGCCGCGGTTTTTCATGCGCTTGAATGAGTATGACAAAAAGATCGCAGACCTCGGCGATCGGTTCGGGCTTAAGGTTGACCCGCGCGCGAAGATATGGCAACTCTCTGTCGGGGAACAACAGCGCGTGGAATTATTGAAGATGCTTTATCGCGGCGCGAATGTACTGGTCATGGACGAGCCAACGGCTGTCCTTGCGCCGACGGAGATCGACGGTTTATTCGATACACTGCGTGCGATGGTCGCGCAGGGCAAGTCCGTTATTTTTATCAGCCATAAATTACAGGAAGTGACCGCAATTGCAGACCGTGTCAGCGTGTTGCGGCGCGGTGTGGCGACGGCTTCAGGTGTGGAGGCAAAAGGTGTGAGCCGGTCTGAGCTGGCGCGTTTGATGGTGGGGCGGGATGTGGTCTTTTTTGTGGATAAGAAACCAAGCAAGCCGGGTAATGTTGTTCTCGATGTAAAAGATGTTTATGCTGAAAACGATAAGGCTCTCCCATCCCTGCGCGGACTTTCGCTCAACGTGCGTACAGGTGAGATCGTGGGTATTGCAGGCGTGGCAGGCAATGGACAGATCGAACTCTCACAAGTGATCGCGGGGCTCCGCAAATGCACTCAGGGTGAAGTGTTATTGAATGGCGATAAAGTCAGCAACCGCGATACGTTGTATGGCATCGAACATGGCATGTCATATGTGCCTGAGGATCGGAACCATGTGGGCAGTTCGCCCAACCTGAGTGTGACCGATAATGTCATCATGAAGAATTATCGCAAGCCGCCGATCTCGAAGGGCAGCCTGCTGGATATGAACGCGGCGACGAAGTTTGCAAAAGAACTTAAAGAAGCATATGACATCATCGTACCGACTGTAAATACACCCGTGCGACTCCTCTCTGGTGGGAATTTACAACGTGTGATCCTGGCACGTGAAATTTCAGGTAATCCCGCTTTCATGGTTGCGGTTCAACCTACCCGCGGGCTGGACGTGGGCGCAATAGAAGGGGTCCACCGCCTGTTGCTGACTCAGCGCGCAGCGGGCGCGGCGGTTCTGCTCATCTCTGAAGAGTTGGAGGAATTGCTTGCATTAAGTGACCGCGTCTATGTGATCTATGAAGGCAAGATTATGGGGGAGCTAAAGGTCGATTCGTTGGAACCAGATCAAAGTCAGATCGAGGCGCTGGGTCTCATGATGACCGGCACACCGTTGGAACAAATCCATAAAGAGGGAGTCGCGGCAAATGGCTGAATCCACTTTGACAAAAAAGCGCGCACCGTTGCGAATCAAATTCGAACCGAGACTCGACGAACCGCCGGCATGGTATCCGCTGGTGGTGTCTTTGAGCGCAGTGGTCGTTGCGTTGATCCTGGGAGGCATTGTGATCGCATTCGTTGGGGGCAATCCATTCCTTTCGTATGTTCATATTGCGCGGGCTTCGTTCGGGAGTATCGGTGTCCTTTCGGATACGATCGTGAAAGCGACACCGATCATTTTGACCGCGCTGGCTTGTTCGATTGCGTTCCGCATGAAGTTGTGGAACATCGGCGCGGAGGGACAGTTCATCATGGGCGCGTGGGGCGCGAGTGCGATCGTGCTTGCACCTGTTCTACCGGCTGAGACCTCGCGCTGGTTGTTCATCCCTGTGATGGCATTGGCGGGCATGGGCATGGGTGCGTTGTGGGGATTTATCCCTGGGTACCTCAAGGCAAAGTTCAATGTGAACGAGATCATCAGTTCATTGATGCTGAACTATATTGCGGTTTCATGGGTGAACTTTTGGATCTTCGGTGTGTGGAGCGAAGGCGGGTTCCAAATGAGCGCAAAATTTCCGGAGAGCGCGTGGTTGCCGCGCCTGGCGGATTATGCTTCGAGCGTTCCATTTTTTCGAGGGCTCACAACTCATGCAGGTTTGTTGTTCGGGATTGTTTCTGCGATCATCCTGTGGTTTATTGTGTATCGCAGCCGTTGGGGATATGAGATCCGTTTGATCGGTGACAATCCGCAAGCTGCAAAGTATGCAGGCGTGAGCATTATCCGCAACACCATCCTTGTGATGGCGCTTTCGGGCGCGCTGGCAGGACTGGGCGGGATGAGCGAAGTGACGGGAGTTGTTCGTCGTTTGCAGACATCGCCCCTCAATGCCGGTTATGGGTTTACAGGTATCATCGTTGCGTGGCTGGCGAAGTTGAACCCGCTTGTGATCATGGTCGTATCCATTTTATTTGGCGCATTGATATTGGCAGGGCGTGAAATTCAACCTTCGGGTATTCCGAAGATGATACAAGGCATCATTCTTGTCTGCCTGATCGCAAGTGACTTCCTTCTGCGTTATCGGGTAAGTATTGTGCGTGGGGAAGAGGGATAAATCATGGATCCCATCATCATTCTTCAGGCAGGCGTTGCAAGCGGAACCGTCTTACTATTCGCTACCTTGGGCGAAGTATTTGCCGAGCGCTCCGGCGTTTTGAATCTTGGCGTGGAAGGCATGATGTTGATCGGCGCGATGACCGCCTTCAGCGTGACCATTGCCACAGGCAATCCGTGGCTTGGTCTGCTCGCGGCCATGCTCGTTGCCGGGCTTATCAGTCAGATCCACGCGTTCATTGTTGTCACACTGCAAGCTGATCAGGTTGTCAGCGGGCTTGCGCTGACGTTCGTTGGCACGGGCATCAGTCTCGTGCTGGGCGAAGGCTTGAGCAAGGCTGGCACGGTTGCGCTCATGCCGAATTTTTCCATTCCGCTCCTTTCACTCATCCCAATCCTCGGACCGATCTTCTTCACGAATCAAAGTGTGTTGGTATACATCGGGTATTTGATGATTCCCCTGGCGTGGTATTACATCAATCGCACGCGTCCGGGTCTGCATTTGCGCGCGGTGGGCGAGTATCCTGCCGCGGCCGATGCACTCGGCATCAATGTTTTTCGTTTGCGTTATATGTATATCTTCGTTGGTGGGATGCTGGCTGGGCTTGGCGGCGCGGCGCTCAGTCTCGCTGTCGCGCCAGGCTGGTTCAGCGAACTCACCACCGGCGGGCAGGGCTGGATCGCGGTGGGCCTCGTCATCTTTGCACAATGGGATCCCGTCCGCGCCGCGATCGGTTCATACGCGTTCGGCGCGCTGCGCCGTCTCATTCTCGATATTCAAGGTCCGCTCCTGTTGTTCGGCTTTGATAATCCGTTTTATTACAACCCATATCTCGGTTTCTTCCTGCAAATGGTCCCATACGCGTTCACGGTCATCGTGCTTGTGATCGGTTCGCGCGAAGCCATCCGCAAACGATTAGGCGCGCCCGCCGCATTGGGTGAGCCATATATCCGCGGTGAACGCGGGAAGTAGCTTATTTGCGTTTTACGATTCATCCCTTGTAGTTCCAGGGAAGGGTTTCACATCTAAAAACAAGAACCTGAATTAATGACGATGGCACCATAGTTAATAATTCAGGATTATTTTTTCGTTAGGGGGAATCCATGCTGGCACTACATTCAAAGGGATGTGTCGAATGTGGACAATTATCATATAAATTCTGTTACAAAATGTCTGACAACCATATAGCGCTTCCAGTATACTGACAAGATAGAAATGACCAACCAGCCATGAAAAAAATATTTCAAAGCGAATGGGTTTCTCGTCTTATCGATTCACTGTTACCTGTCTTTGCCACATTGGCGGCATTGCTCGTTGGTGCCGTGATGTTGCTATTCCTGAAAGTTAATCCCATCGAAGCCTATAAGGCCCTATGGGATGGAGCTTTCGGCACATCCAATGCTTTTGCAGAGACACTCGTTAAAGCCACGCCTTTGCTTTTGGTAGGCTTGGGCATCTGTATCTCATTCCGCGGGGATGTGATCAACATTGGGGGGGAGGGACAGATGATCGTGGGTGCCGTCCTTGCAACCTGGGTTGGGTTAACCTTCACGAGTCTGCCTGGCTGGTTGGGGATAACGCTTGCAATGCTGGCGGGATTTTTAGGTGGGGCGATTTGGGGTGGAATTCCGGGAGTTCTCAAAGCTTATTTTCGTGTGAATGAAATCCTAAGTACTGTGATGATGAATGCCATTGCAGTGCAGTTGATGAACTTTCTATTGCGTGGACCTATGATCGATCCTTCCCAGGCTGAGCTGGCTTCGAAGATTCCTCAAACGGCGCGTCTCCTGGAAATTTTCCGCCTGCCGCGTTTGGTTCCCACCCGTTTGCATCTCGGCGCCCTGATTGCAGTCATCCTCGCTGTTCTCGTATATATCCTCTTATGGCGAACCACGTTGGGATATCGTATCCGCGCGGTGGGACAGAATCCACATGCTTCAAGATATGCAGGCATTAAGGTGCAACGCTACATCGTGCTGGCTTTGTTGTTGAGTGGCGCATTTTCAGGTCTGGCAGGTGCAACGCAAGTCTTCGGCGTGAACTATCGCATGATCACGGACGGTTCATCCTCAGGCTTTACCGGAAGCGCCGGGTTTAACGGAATCGTGGCCGCTTTGTTCGGGCAATTGCATCCAATCTGGTCTATCCCTGCTTCAATCCTGTTTGGTGCGCTTTTAGTGGGTGCCAACAAGATGCAAAGGGCGGTGCAGGTTCCATCCGCGTTGGTTATCGCTTTGAACGGTCTGGTGGTTGTCTTTGTGGTCAGCAGTGAGATCTGGAGACAAAGAAGGCAAAGGCGGAGGTTGGCTGCTGCCAGACAGGATGGAGAATTTCCACCTCCATCCAATGAAAAACGAGCAACTCAAGTGGAGGCTGGCGCATGATTTCAGAGCTCTTTTCTGTCACTGTTTTGGTCGGCATTCTCGCCTCTGGGATTCGCCTTGCCACCCCATACTTGTACGCGGCCATCGGTGAGACCTTCGGCCAGCGCAGTGGTGTACTCAACCTCGGTGTTGAGGGACAGATGCTTTTAGGCGCATTCGCCGCTTTCTACGTGACACTTACAACTGGAAGCCTGTGGCTTGGCATGCTGACTGCCACGCTTGTTGGTGCATTGATGGGACTAGCCATGGCTTATGTGACCGTCAATCTGCACGCCCAACAGGGTATCAGTGGGATTGGTTTTTATCTCTTCGGTTTGGGAATGAGTGACCTGCTTTTCCAGAAATTAATGGGTACCGTCGAAACGGTCAAAGGCTTCCCGAAGATTTACATCCCTGGTTTGAGTGACATTCCGGGAATTGGAGAAATTTTTTTCAGCCAGAACATCCTGGTCTATGGCGCGTATCTGCTTGTGCCCATTGCGTGGTTTGTCTTGAACAAGACAACGCTGGGGTTGAAGATCCGCTCGGTGGGGGAGAATCCTGATGCGGCAGATTCACTGGGCGTTAGTGTGGCCCGCATCAGATATTTCACCATCATCCTCGGTGGGACTCTTTCCGGGATTGCAGGCGCATCCCTTTCTATTGCGTTGTTAAATGTATTTCAGCAGAACATGACCAGTGGACTTGGCTTCATCGCAGTGGCGTTGGTCTATTTTGGCGCCTGGCATCCCGTGGGTGTGTTGGGCGGTGCGTTGTTATTCAGCATGATCAATTCACTGCAGTTGTGGATTCAGGTATTGGGCATTCCAATCCCATCCGATATCGCAGTGATGATGCCGTATGTGCTCACAATTTTAGTGTTGGTGGCTACCGTATCCAGAGTCCGCGCCCCGGCGGCGTTGACTAAGCCCTTCGAAAGGGAAAACTGACTTTGAGGAGGTGCAATTGCCAAACATGTGAAAATGAATATCGAAACAGAATCAACCATTCTGTCGAAAGAATCGTATCCATCCATTCAAGGAGAAGAAGATGAAAAAGTTTGTTTGGTTTTTGCTCACCTTGGCGCTCGTGTTGAGTGCCTGTAGCACCCCCGCTACTGAAGCACCTGCTGCTACTGAAATCCCCGCGACTGAAGCCCCGGCTCCTGCCGCCACCGAAGCCCCGGTTGCCACTGAAGCTCCTGCTGCAGAACTGTTCCGCGTGGCAGTTGTTATGCCGAGTGCCATCAATGATCTGGCTTTTAGCCAAAGCATGTTCGATGCACTTACCCGCGTTCAGGAAGAAATGGGAGCTGATAACTTCGAGTTCGTCTTTTCTGAAGGCATGTTTGTTGTAGATGATGCCGCTGCGGCCATCCGTGACTATGCTTCACAAGGCTATAACCTGGTGATCGCTCATGGTTCGCAATACGGCTCCTCCCTGCAGGAAATTGCTCCGGACTTCCCTGAGACAAGTTTTGCCTGGGGCACGACCGTGGATACTTTCGGTCAGCCGAATATCTTTGCTTATGAAGCGGCGTCCCAGGAAGGCGGCTACGTCAACGGTGTGTTGGCGGCGACCCTCTCCACCAGCAAGGTGATTGGCGTAGTTGGTCCGATTGAGACTGGTGATGCCAAGTTGTATGTCGATGGTTTCAAAGCCGGTGTGGCCGCGACCAATCCTGACGTTCAGGTTAACGTGAACTATATCGGCTCATTCTCGGATGTTGCGCTTGCCTCTGAGGCTGCGACCACTCACATCGCCGCTGGCGCAGATACCTTGACTGGTACCGCTCAGATGGTCGTCGGCGCGATCGGTAAAGCCGAGGAAGCCAACGCACTATGGTTTGGTACACAGTCCAATCAGTCCTCTCTTGCTCCCTCGATTGTGGTAGCCAGCCAGGTGTATCACTGGGAAGTCATTCTCAAAGAGATGATCGGGCTGATCCAGGCCGGCACGCTCGGTGGTCAGTCCTTCAAGGCCAATCTTGCCAATGGCGGCGAAGTTATCGAGTTCAACCCGGGCTATGCCCTGCCCGCTGATGCCAAGGCATTGGCTGAATCAACCATTAAGGGAATTGTTGACGGAACAATCACAATCACCCTCCCTGCTCCATAGTAAGAAGTTGATAAAGCTTCGGAAGACTTGGGGAACTTCCGAAGCTTGAATAGATTTTGAGGATGGCGCGATGACTGAATCAAATAAACTTCCTTCAGGTCAGGCCCGTATTGACAGCGTTGAAATGCGCGGCATTACCAAGAGATTCCCCGGTGTGCTCGCCAGCGACCATATAGACTTTGATGTGAAGTCTGGTGAAGTCCATGCTCTATTGGGTGAGAATGGCGCAGGCAAAAGTACATTGATGAAAATCCTGTATGGCATGTACCATCCCGATGAGGGTGAAATTCTGCTGAATGGCAAACAGGTTAACATAGCATCGCCGAATGATTCGATCAATCTCGGCATCGGCATGATCCATCAACACTTCATGCTTGTCCAAACCCTGACGGTGGCAGAAAACGTCGCGCTCGGACTGCCATCCTCCCGCGGCGCGCTAACCGACCTTGAGCGCGTCTCAAAACGGATCATTGAATTAGCAGATATTTATGGCCTGAAGATCGACCCTTCTGCCTACATCTGGCAACTCTCTGTAGGTCAGCAACAACGCGTTGAAATTATCAAAGCTCTTTATCGGGGCGCAGCTCTGCTTATTCTCGACGAACCGACCGCAGTACTCACCCCGCAGGAAGTGGATGAATTGTTCATCATCATGAACCAGATGGTAAAGGACGGGCACGCGCTCATTTTCATTTCTCATAAACTGCATGAAGTGGTTGAGATCAGTAATCGGGTCACGGTTCTCCGTGACGGACACAAAATTGGAACGCGCCCCACTTCTGAAACCACAAAACAGGATTTGGCCAATTGGATGGTCGGCCGTGAAATAGGTTTCGCTCCTGACCGCGGTAAGGTGGAGTTTGGTGAAACCTGTCTGCAACTCAAGGTTGTATCTTGCGGAAGTGATCGTGGCACACCGGGCTTGCGCGCTGTCAGCCTCGAAGTGCGTTCGGGTGAAATCCTTGGGATCGCAGGTGTCTCCGGCAACGGTCAATGTGAATTAGCGGAAACCATTACAGGTTTGCGTAAGGTCACCGCAGGAAAAATTTTCCTCGAGAGTGATGATATCACCGGGCTTGCTCCGGGCGAGATCACCGGGCGAATGCTTTCCTACATCCCCGAAGAACGGATGCGCGATGGGATGATCAATGAATTCACCGTCGCCGAAAATATGATCTTGCGCGAGCATCATAAAATGCCATACTCGCGTTACGGCTTTCTCAATCTGCGCGCTATTTCCAAACATGCAGACGAATTAATCAAGCAATTCCACGTGAAGACCCCGTCGCATGAAACCCATGCCAGGAACCTTTCGGGCGGCAATATTCAGAAGATGGTGCTTGCGCGCGAAATCTCCCGCAACCCGCACGCCATCATTGCGGCGCAACCCACCCGCGGCCTTGATATTGGTGCGACAGAATACGTCCGCGCGCAATTGCTCGAACAGCGCAAAAAAGGCGCAGCCATTTTGTTGATCTCCGAAGACCTCGATGAAATCCTTGCGCTCTCCGATCGCATTGCAGTCATCTATGAAGGTCAGATCATGGATATCGTCCCGCGCCCAAATGCGACTCCTGAAAAACTCGGCTTATTGATGGCTGGTGTTCACCCCGAAGAAGGGATCGCCGTATAACACGCGATGTTCTAATAAAAGTGTAATATGTCAGACTTCCACAGTGGGTGACAAAGCAGTACAATAAAAACACAAATCCATCGGTTCGGTGGTCGTGGCGCACAGGTGTCACGGCGTTGGGCAAACCCATCGAAAAGTGCCGCCGTCCAAGAAAGAAGGCACCACCATGAACCTTTGGCAGAATTATGTTCGACCAAAAAACTTGTCTGAAGCCATGGACGCGTTCGCAAACGCCCCGCGTCCACTTGCGCCAATTGCAGGGGGAACCGATCTTCTGCTCGACCTTGAACAGGGACGTCATTCACCCGTCCAAACTTTAATTGATGTGACTTCGATTGCAGAGCTGAATCGCCTCGAGATAACAGGTGACCAACTCTTCATCGGCGCCTCCGTCCCGGTCAACCGCATCGTTCTCGACCCGTTAGCTGGCGCGCACGCTCAGGCATTGATTGAAGCCTGTGACTTGATCGCCGGACCGCAAGTCCGCAATGTGGCGACTCTCGGAGGCAACGTCGCCCACGCCCTCCCCGCCGCAGATGGGACGATTGCCTTGCTCGCGTTAGACGCACAGGCAGAGATAGCATCCGCATCAACTGCTGGTCGAGTAGCCGCGGAGCGGCGTATCGAGACCCGTCGCATTCCCTTCAAAGAATTATTTCTTGGACCAGGAAAATCCTCCCTCAAACATGGTGAAGAATTAATTGTCGGTTTTCACTTATCACTTTCCCAACCTCATCAAGCCTCCTGCTTCAAACGGATCATGCGTCCGCAAGGAGTAGCGCTTCCCATCTTGAACTGCGCGGTCTGGCTCGAACGCGAAAGTGACATCATCAAAGATATTCGCATCGCCATTGGTCCCGGCAGTGGAACTCCCTTCCGCGCCTTGCAAGCCGAAGAAACTTTACGCGGACGATCCCTCAACGAAACTACATTCGAATCCGCACTCGAAGCCCTGCTTGCCCAAGCCCAATTCCGCACCAGCGCCCGTAGAGCCAGTTCAGATTATCGCCAGCACATTGTCAGTGGTTTGTTCAAAGATACGCTCGAGTCTGCATGGGAAAGAGCCAATATCGGATAGGACATAAATTGGTCTATCCGATACCGATACGATTTGTAAACCGGGAAAATCTCATGTCGCCTATGTTACGATGTGTTTACAGTTTTAAACAGAATTGGAGTACGATATGGTAACCGTTGGTGTTCGTGAATTGAAGCAAAAAGCCAGTGAGTTGATTCGTCTTGTCCATGAAACAGGGAGCGAAATCCAAATAACGCATCGTGGACAGGTGATTGCCTTGTTGGTACCTGTAAACAAGTCAAAACACGGAAATGCTTCGCGTGCGTGGACTCAACTTGATATCCTTGCCGCCGAAATTGGGGCGAGTTGGAAAAAAGGAATGTCTGCGGCGAAAGCCATTTCACAAGGACGCAGGTAATTCCCATGAAAACCAGCGCGGATTATCGTCAGCATATTGTTAGTGGTTTGTTCAAGGATACGCTCGAGTCCGCTTGGATAGGGCAAAATAGTTTGTAAGGTGAAAAATGCCAATTTACGAAGTAACAAAAGATAAATTTCAAAAAATAGAAGAAACTTCTTTTAGTACCGCAGGAATAAGTGAACGCGGGGATTTGCAGCGATTGTTACGAAATCAGATTGAAATTATTTCCCCTGATACTTTGATTATCGCAGAGGAATTTGGTGAATGGGAAGATAGCAGACGTCGAATTGATTTGTTAGGTGTCGATAAGAACGCCAATTTGGTTGTAATTGAATTGAAAAGGACTGATGATGGGGGACATATGGATTTGCAGGCTTTACGTTATGCTGCCATGATTTCAACTATGACCTTTGATAAAGCGATTCAAGTTTTTAATGAATACTTGAGCAAGAGTAATAATGATGAAGATGCAGAGCATAATTTGCTAGAATTTCTGGAATGGGATGAAAGAGATGATGAGAACTTCGCCCAAGATATTCGAGTTATATTGGTCTCTGCTGAATTTTCCAAAGAAATTACAACAACCGTTTTGTGGTTGAATGATTATGGCTTGGATATTCGTTGTGTTCGTATCAAGCCATATAACGATAACGGACGCACTCTTGTGGATGTCGAGCAGGTCATTCCTTTGCCTGAGGCAAGTGATTACATAACTCAACTCGGTACCAAGAATAAGAAGGAACGAATTTTGCGTGTTCAGAATAGGGACATGACAAAATACGATGTGACTGTTTTTGGAAATTCCGAGAAGCATTTGGCAAAACGAAACACCATATTTTTTGTAGTTAAGAACTTATGTGATTCTGGCGTTTCACCTGAAAAGATTAATGAATTGATTTATTGGAAGGGCGACTTGTTTCTTCGAGCAGATGGAATACAGAATTCCAATGATTTTATTCACATTGTTACTGGACAGCGGAAAGCAAAAGGAAGAACAGTTGATTACCCTCGTTGGTATTGTGAAGATGGGGAGTTAATTCATTTTGAAGGAAAAACATATGCTTTTCATAAAATGTGGGGAAGTCGATGGGGCACTGCGATGAATCTGCTGAAAGAAAATTTCCCTGACGCAAGGATAGATTTTGAGGCAAGCAAAGGGGAATGAGAATTAAAAAACTCCGTGTCCCAGTGTCTCCGTGGTTCAAAGATTTTGAGGTAATACTAATGACAAACAAACTCTCTCTTACAGTTAACAACATTAAACATACTCTCGCCTCCATCCCAGGCGAGACTCTTTCATCCCTACTCCGCGAGCGACTGCGCCTCACAGGGACAAAGATCGGCTGTGACGAAGCCGAGTGTGGCGCGTGCACCGTCCTTGTGGATGGTGAGCCGGTGGTCTCGTGCATCTATCCCGCCGAGCGCGCGGATGGAAAGACGATTGTGACGATTGAAGGGTTAGCATCCATCGCGCCGAGCGGAGCGACCCGACAGGGGAGCGCAGACGAAGCGCAGGCGCTTGGCGCAACCAGCGCTTCGTCTACGAGTCTCGATGCTTCGCATCTCGACTCTCCGCTCAGCGCGAGATTACACCCATTGCAGGAAGCCTTTGTGGAACACGGCGCCGTCCAGTGCGGATTCTGTATCCCTGGTCAGATCATGACCGCGTACGCGTTGCTCGAGCGGAATCCGAATCCGACGAAGGATGAGATTCGTTTTGCCTTGAAAGATACACTGTGCCGTTGCGCGGGATATCCGACGATTGAGAATTCCATTCTTGCCGCGGCGGAATCTTTGAGAACAGGTGAGCCTGTGAGGAAGCCAAATATTCCTGATTCGATTCATGTCCATAAATCGGTGGGACATACTCATTTACGACCCGATGGGATTGAGAAAGTCAATGGCAAAGCCATCTACACGGATGACCTTGTGTTCGATGGCATGTTGTATGCCAAAGCAAAGCGTGCGATGATTCCGCATGGGTTCTTAACCAAATTGGATATCTCCAAAGCCAAGGCATTGCCTGGTGTCGTTGCAGTTCTCACCGCTGATGATATCCCTGGCGAACACAACCATGGACTGGTCATCTTTGACTGGCCCGTGATGGTCGGGGTTGGGGAACGCGTCAGATATGTGGGGGACGCGCTTGCGATCATAGCGGCGGAAACGCAAGAGATCGCCGAGCAGGCCTCAGCGTTGATCGAAGCGGAGTTCGACCTCCAGCCCGTCATCACGAATCCGGTGCAGGCGCGGCAGGCGCAGGTCCCGCAAATCCACGAAAAAGGAAATCTGCTCAAGCAC
>Ga0180069_1000038_pt1 | contig 31678 bp, 46 predicted proteins | sample EasRivERM_16_10D_2_FD_121793 | JGI IMG/M metagenome (GOLD analysis project Ga0180069, IMG submission 121793) | Soil microbial communities from meander-bound floodplain in the East River, Colorado, USA - East River metaG ERMLT231B'_16_10D | ecosystem: Environmental > Terrestrial > Soil >...
AGCCGTTCGATCACGTCGAAATCCGGCCGGACGACGCCACCTGGGTTGCGTATCTCGTCGTGCTTTTCAGCGAGAGCAATTATGCCCAGGTCGTTCTTGATAGGGTCATTGCGGTTGATGTCAACACTGACGCCCCGGTTTCCTCCCTCGAACACAAAGTTGAGTGGAAAGGGCCGCGCCACAGGTTCGCGGTGATCCGCCTCTCGGACTCCCAGATGCTGCAGAATGGGTGCAAAACCAGGGATGAGGCCGCGGCGTGGCTCAAGAATTACGAAGGCGCCCTGAGACGGTAGATGGGAACGTCGCGCCTTGCCATCTACAACAATGCCTTGATGCTGGCGGGGGAGGCATCCCTTGCCTCCCTTACAGAGGAAGGCAAGCGCCGGAGACTTCTCGACCGGGTGTGGGATTCCAACGGCACTCGGTACTGCCTTGAGCAAGGCCAATGGCAGTTTGCGATGCGTACCCAGCGCATCGACTACGACCCCGATATCGAACCGGACTTCGGCTACACGCGGGGATTTCAGAAGCCCACCGACTGGGTTTTGACTTCCGCGTTGTGCTCGGACGAGTTTTTCAACGCTCCTCTCAGGGCATACGCTGATGAACTGGACTACTGGTACGCCGACCTTGACCTGATCTACGTCAAGTTTGTTTCCGATGACGCGGACTACGGCGGCGACCTCGCCAACTGGCCGGCGACGTTCTGTGACTACGTGGACGCCTACTTTGCGTCCAAGGTCATATTCGATCTCACCAGCGACAAGGCCAGGGTTCAATTCCTGCTCGGCGCCCAAGGAAAGGTCGACGGCGGTGAGCTCGGGCGCCGGCTGAAAATTGCGAAGTCCCGGGCCGCTATGACGCAGCCCTCCCGTACCCCTCCTCCGGGTAGCTGGAACCGGGCCAGGTATGGGGGACCGAGGGGCGACCGCGGCAATCGAAACGATTTGACGGGGTAATCGTGCCCCGTGAACGCCTCGAACTCGTTGCGTTCAACCGTGGGCTCATCTCCCCGCTGGCTCTGGCTCGTGTGGACCTCAAGCGGATGGCGTTTTCCGCTGAAACTATGTCGAACTGGATGCCAAGGACTTTGGGGTCGATGATGCTGAGAACCGGTCTCGGCTATATCGGAACCCATCTCGGGGCTCCGAAGTCCATTCCATTCGTCAAGCGCACGGATGACACTGCCGTTCTCGAATTCACCGACTCGGCCTTGCGGATCTGGATCGATGACGTCCTGCTGACTCGCGGGTCAGTTTCAAGTGTTGCGACCAACGGCGGATTCGACGCCAACCTCGACAACTGGACGGATAACGACGAAGGCAGCGCGGCTTCCGTATGGGTAGCCGGTGGGTACATGGGGCTTACCGGGGACGGCAGTTCCGCGGCGATCCGCGACCAGACGGTGACCGTAGCGGCGGCAGATCAAGGCGACGAGCATGCCCTGCGTATCGTGATTCAGCGCGGTCCCGTCGTACTGAGAGTCGGCACCAGCACGTCGGACGACTCCTACATCAACGAAACCGAACTCGGCACGGGGTCGCACTCACTCGCCTTTACGCCCACCGGTAATTTCAACATCCGGTTCCTGAATCGTCTTGAGAGGCAGGTTCTGGTTGATTCCTGCAACGTCGAATCTTCGGGCACGGTCTCGCTGACCTCGCCATACGCTACCGCTGATTTGGGGAATATCCGAGCCGATCAGTCAGGCGACGTGGTGTTTCTTGCCTGCGAGGATTACCAGCAGAGAAAAGTCGAGCGCAGGGCCGCAAGGTCGTGGTCGATCGTTCTGTATCAGCCGGAGGACGGCCCTTTCCGCAGCGCAAATACCGGCCCCATCACGATCACGCCGAGCGCGATTGTCGGAAACATCACACTGACTGCTTCCGCGGCTTTGTTCCGCAGCGCCCATGTTGGAGCGTTGTGGAGGATCACCCCCCAAGGTCAGTCTGTCACGCAGTCCATCACCGCCCAGAACACGTTTACCGACGCCATACGAGTAACCGGGGTCGACAGCACGCGGGTTTTCACGATCACGCTATCGGGTCTTACCGGCACGAGTTCTACGGTCACATTGCAGCGGTCCTTCGACTCCGATTCCGGGCCGTGGACGGATGTCCAGAACTATACCGTCGACACGACGACGACCTATGACGATGGACTCGACAATCAGATAGCGTGGTATCGCATCGGGGTGAAGACCGGGAACTACTCATCCGGGACGATCATTGCAACGCTCTCTTATGCACAGGGGTCGATTGACGGCGTGGTAAGGATCACCGCTTTTACCAGTTCAACCGTTGTTGCCGCCGAAGTTCTGAACGACCTCGGCGGGACGACTGCCGCCGATGACTGGGCGGAAGGCGCGTGGTCGGATTCACGGGGCTGGCCGACCTCGGTTGCCTTCTACGAAGGCAGGCTGGGATGGGCCGGGAAAAACGGGGTCTGGCTTTCCGTGTCCGACGCCTTCGCGTCGTTTGATGGAAACACCGAAGGAGATTCCGGGCCGATCAAAAGAATCATCGGGTCTGGTCCGGTAGATGTCGTCAACTGGATACTGCCGCTGCAAAGATTGATTCTCGGCGCCCAGGGCGCTGAGTTTTCGGTCCGGTCTACGGCTTTCGATGAACCTCTTACCCCGTCCAATTTCAACATCAAACCTGCCTCCAGTCAGGGCTCTGCCGCCGTGGCAGCGGTGAGCCTCGATTCGAAGGGCATGTACGTGCAGCGTGGAGGAACGCGGGTGTTCGAATTGGCGTTCAACCCTGAAATCTACGATTACAACTCCACCGACCTGACGCAACTGGTCCCTGAAATCGGGAAGCCGTCCATAGGACGCATGGCCATTCAAAGGCAACCGGATACCAGGCTGCATTGCGTGCGCTCCGATGGGGTAGCAGGAGTCCTGGTCTACGACAAGCTGGAGAACGTCCTGTGCTGGCTCACCGTTGAAACCGATGGGGATGTGGAGGACGTGGTGATTCTCCCCGGTGAGGACGGGGATGACGAAGATCGTGTTTACTACTCCGTCGCCAGAACCATCAACGGCGCCACCGTCCACTACTTTGAAAAGTTGGCGATGGAATCCGAGTGTGTCGGCGGGACTTTGAACAAGCAGGCGGATGCGTTCGTCACGTTCACGCAATCCGCGGCGGCGACGGTCTCCGGGCTCTCGCATCTTGAAGGTGAAAGCGTCGTCGTATGGGCGGATGGCAAGTGTTTGAGAGATAGCGACGATGAGATAGCGACCTTCACGGTTGCCAGTGGTTCGATCACTCTCACTAATGACGGGTCGAGTTATTCGGCGACGACAGGAGTGGTTGGACTTCCCTACGACGGAGAATACGAAACGGCGCAGCTGGGAAGAACACTGGCGCTGGACGGCCGCATTGATCACGTCGGCCTGATCCTCGCCGATACCCACATGCGGGGCCTGAAAGTTGGCCCCAGCCTCACCGACTCGGAAATGGACTACCTGCCTTTGACGAAGGACGAGGCGGAGGTTGCGGAGGACACGATTTATTCGAGTTACAAACAGCCGCCGATGACGTTTCCGGGCAAGTGGTCGGTGGATTCCAGGCTGTGCATGAAGGCTTCGGCCCCGAGGCCCTGCACGATTCTCGCCGCTGTTGTTTCTGGAGAGTGGTATGCCTGACATCGTTCCGGCCACCGCCGAAATGATCGACGAGCTGCACAGGGCTCCGCTGCCGCGCACCTCGCGAGTGCTCGCGGTGATCGAGGATGATGAAGTGCTTGGAGTCACGGGCTACTACCCGCAGCAGGGGAAGCTCGTGCTTTTTGCCGGGGTGTCCGATAAAGCCCGCATGGAAATGAATCGCCACAAGCGCACGTTAATCAAGTGCGCGCGGCAGATCATGGACATGGCTTCGGAACACGGCATGCCGATACTGGCTTACGCCGATCCTGAAATCACGGGCTCGGAAGTGCTGTTGCTGCACCTGGGGTTTCACCCGATTGGTCAAGGAGTTTGGGAATGGCTTGGGCAGGCATTGCAATAAGTATTGCCAGTGCTGTTCTGGGCGCCGTGGGTCAGGCGAAGGCCGCCAAGGCCCAGAAGCAGCAGGCCGCTCAACTACAGGTCGCGAAAAACTACGAAGCGGCCCAGATGGAAAGCGCCGCCGGGCAGGAACAGGCCGCGGCGCAACGCAGGGCTCTGGAGGAACGCAGGCGTGCTCAGCTCGTTGCCTCCCGTGCTCTGGCTGTTTCTGCGGCCAGCGGTGCCGACGCTTCCAGCGAAAGTATCGAGAACATCATTTCCGACATCGCGGGTGAGGGTGAGTACCGGGCCGGACTCGCTATCTATCAGGGAGAGGAACGGGCGAGGCGGTTGAGAATGGGGGCGGAAGGAGCAAGGTTCGAGGGGTCCAGCATTGCTGATGCCGGGAACGCTCAAGCCCGCGCTGGGATGATCGGGGCCGCAGGAACGATTGGTGCTGGAGGCGCATCGCTCTATGCGAAATACGGGATGGGGGGGCCTACCCGTTCATCGGCTCTTGACGGCTCGATTTACGACAGCCGGTTTACTGATCTTTCGGATCCGCGATTCGGGTAAACATGCCGCGTCTTCCCACTGCCGAGACCCTGGGCGAACGCCCGACCCCGAGACCCGAGACCGGGGTGGTTTCGTATCGTCCTGCCGGTGGGCAGGAAGCGCCGGGGCTTGCGTTGGTGCGTGTGAGCCAGCAGTTGAATCAAGCCGGAGACGAAATCTACCGGGCTCAAAAAGTCGAGGAGGACCGGGTAAGCCGGGTGCTGGCTCAAGACGCACTCAACGAATTCGGACGCATTGAGCAGGAACTGACCTATGGGGAGAAAGACGGATTTCTACAAAAGAAAGGTTCTGACGCGATCAAGACGCCGCTCGTCAAGGATTACACCGCCAGACTGACGGACGCCGCGAACCTCCTGAAGCAAGGGTTGAAAAGCGAGCGTGCAAAGGAATTGTTCGACGCCCACGCCGCGCAGAATTTCAGCCGCTTTCGTGGGGCCGTCTATCGTCACGTCGACAAGGAATACGAGCAGTTTGCCGAACAGACCTACGTCAGTTCGCTCGATGTTGAACTGAGAAACGCGGTCTCACGGTGGAACGATCCTCCCGCGATCGGCATGACGCTCGAACGCATCTTCGGGCTGATCGACCAGGAGGCCGAAAGATCGTCGCGCCCGCCGGAATGGCGTCAGGATCAGAAGCTCAAAGCTGAATCGAAGGTGCATACCTCGGTGATCGGTCAGATGTTGGCCACCGACAATTTCCAGATGGCGCAGCAGTATTACGAGCAGAACAAGGACGGCATCGATGCCGTAACAGCCAAGGCCGTCCTGAAGTCGGTTGAGGACGGCACGCAGAAGCAGCTCACGAATGGCTACAACTCTGCATTCCTGCAGGCGCGCGACAACCCGAAAGCATTGAAGGCTCTGGAGGCCGCCGTCGCTTCGGACAAGGTGCTCGACGACAACCGCAAGAACGCTTTGCTTGGCAGGATTTTGAGCAAGCAGGACACGCTGGAGCGGCGCGGGCAGGCTGCTTACGACCGCCATATCCGACAACTCGACAGAGCCATCAACCAGGTCAATCAGACAACGCTTGCAGGATTTGAGCCCACCGTTGAGCAGATGACGCCGCTTATTACTGCGGCAAAAGGGACGGAGCTAGAGCCACAAGTGAGGCAAATGGTGGCCGTTGCCAACGCGACAGGGCAGTTTCGCCGCGCGCCTCCCGTTCAGCAGGAAGCGATGCTGAGGGACGCCGAAGCGCAGGCCCGTAAAGACCCGTCGAAATTCGATGTCACGATTCTGTCGCGGCTTCGCACGATCTATAACAACCAGCGAGAGCAGGTGAGGGAAGACCCGATCACCTTCGCGGTGCGGCAGGGCTTCGCTGAAACGCAGCCATTGGACATGGGCAAGCCCGCGACACTGGGGCCGGCCATTGCCCAGCGGGCAGAAATTGCGCGCGGCATGCGCCAGCAATATCAGGCGCCGTTCAACGTGTTGACGAAGGAGGAAACCACGCTCCTGCGCGACGCGCTGAAAGACGCACCGGCAAAGACGAAGTCGGATTACTTCTCCGGCCTTGCCGCCGCCACTGTTGGAAATCGTGACGCCTACTCCGCAATCATGCGCCAGATCGCCCCCGACGATCCGGTGACGGCCATCGCCGGAGTCTACGCGGCGAAGGATTTGCGCAGTCCCGAGGGCAAGCGGGTTTCCGATCTGATCCTCAAAGGCCAGTCGATCATGAATCCTCCGACTCGGCAGGATGGGAAGCCGGACACCGGGAAACTTATTCCGATGCCCGCCGAGACTGAGTTTCGTAGGGAGTTTGACCGCTACGTGCGCGATGCGTATTCCAGCATGCCGCAGGCGCGGAGTGATTTCTACCAGACCTCAAAGGCGATCTACGCGGCCCTGGCATCCGAAGCCGGGGACAAGGACACCCGCGTCTTGGAGCGCAGCCGGTTCGAGGACGCTATGAAACTTGCGACTGGTGGCGTCGATCGCTACAAGGGCCGCAATTTCGTCCTGCCGTGGGGACATACCTACGGGCAGTTCAAGGATGGGGTTAAAGAGCGCATCGACCTCCTCGAAAAGTCCGGCGCCTTGTCGAAGGACATGCCGGCGTCGCGGGTGCGCGACCTCCCGGTGCAGAACGTCGGCGATGGCCGCTACGTGTTCACTTCAGGGGATGGCGTGCTGGTCGGGAAAGACGGACGCCCCATCGTGATTGATTTCTCTCCCGCAGCGCCGTTCAGGACACGGGAGGGCAAGCCCATGGTGGAGGCCATTCCGAAATGAGCCTCGAACTCTACGAAAACGAAGCCGCTGAGAGGCTTTCCGGGTATCGCCCGGTCACCAGCTTCGAGCCCGGCGCGTTCGACGGCTTCTGGCGGGGCGCTGGTCTCACCGCCATGCAGACCTTAGCCAAAGCTGGGCGGGCGGTGGACCTGCTGGGTTCCGTCGCCCCCATCCTGCTCGACAAAATGAGTGGGGGCACTGAGGCGCAAGACCGCTATTTTGCCGAGCACGACGAGACTTTCGGGCGTGCCGTTGACTTCTGGACGCCGCGGCCGAACGAAGTCGGGGTTGCCGGGCAGATCGTTGGCCAACTGGCAGCGACCTTGCCCATGGTCATTGCTTCCCCCGGGTTTACCGTGGGGCAGACGCAGCTTGCCGTGGCCGAGGACGTGGTCCGAAAGGGCGTGAGTCCCGGAAAAGCTCAAGCCGTTGGCGCCGCTCAAGCTGCCGGACTCGGCCTGGGGATATGGTTCCCGATTCTCGGGCAGAACCTGTGGCAGCGCCTGTTTCTGGGCGGGGCAGGTTTCAACGTCGCGCAGGGAGTTGCGATGCGGGGAGCATCCGAACTCATCCTCGCCGATACCGCCGCCGCTGAGGACTTCAAGGCGTTCGACTGGTCGATGGTGACCCTCGACGTGCTTCTCGGATTGGCTTTCGGAGGAATTGCCCACTTGTCGCCTGCCCAGAGGGCGCAGGGCGCGAAGGTATGGGGGCAGTTGAGGGAATGGGGCATCGGCATGAAGCCTAGCGACGTAGACGCCATAGCGGCGCTTCGGCAGGCGCAGCACCTGAACGTCGATTCCATGCCCGGGAGACCCGTGGACGTGACCGATATCGAGGCCCATGTCCAGCGACTGCGGACGGCTATCGACCAGCTTGCTACGGACCGGCCGGTGGAAGTCTCCGACCTCCCCGCCGCGAGGGTTGAGCCTGACGCACCCCGCATGGCGGAAAACGAGATCCGAGCGCGGGAACTCGTTGCCGCGGCGGAACGGGTGAGGGTTGAGGAAAACCTGCCGCCGATCGAACCCGAAGCCCCGCTGGCCACCCGGCAAGCCGGTACTCCTCCCGGTGAGCCGGAGCTGGCGCGGGCGTCGGCCTTTGAAGGCGAACCCATTGACCCCGTTGCGGCTGAGGCACAGCGCATTGCCACGGAACAACCTGACGTGGAAATGACGCTCGGTAAGGATGCTGACGGTCAACCAGTCAAGAAGACGATCCGGCAATTCCTCGACGACTCCGTAGAAGCGGCCCGCTTTGCCGAGGACGACGCGCGCCTGTTTGAAGTCGCCGCCAACTGCATGATCGGCGGGGGTGCGTAATGGCCGGATACGCCAACTGCATCGCGCGCATGGTTCAAGCCGCCGGTCGTCAGCTTACCGACGATGAAGTCAATGCCATCTTCACGCGCATCCACAAGGCCGCTCTGGATATCAAGGCCGGCCGGAAGTCGCCGGCTGACGTGACCGCCGGCAGGAAGGTCGCGCAGATCGCGCCCCAAAATGCCGATGCTCTGATCCAGGCCGCCGCCGCTCGCGCCGCCGATGAGCTTATCCATGAAGCGCAGGTCGCCGCGAAACAGGCTTACCTGCAAGTGGTGAAGATCGGCGCGCGGTCCGCTGACGTTGCCGGTATGACAGCCGGCGGCTTGAAACCGCTGGAAGCCGTCAAGAACACCATCGCGCGGGATTACAGGACGAATATCGAAAGCCTTGAGCAGCGCGTTGACGGCCACAAAACGAACCTGTTGCGGAAACTCCTGCCGGCGTGGGATGCCTTGGGCAACGACTGGCTGGGATTCTTTCAGAACCGCACGAAACTGCTGAACCTTGTCCGCGAACTCCGCGGCGAGAACTCGGGGGATGCGCTGGCCGCCAAGGGCGCAAAGGCATTTCACGACGTAGCTGAAGAAGCGCGCACGACGTTCAACGAAGCGGGGGGCGACATCGGCAGGCTGGACGACTGGGGCATGCCGCAACACCACAGTCAGGAGCGCGTTGCCTTGACCGGACGCGATGCGTGGGTGGACTCCGTGCTGCCCATGCTGGACCGTGCCCGCTACGTGGACGACCTGGGCCAGCCGTGGCCGGAAGCGCGGGTCAGGGAATTTCTGGGCAAGGCATGGGACACCATCGCCACCAACGGCCACGCCAACTCGGAGCCCGGTCAATTCACGGGGGCCGGGAAGCGGGCGAACCGTCACGGCGAACACCGGCAGATTCACTTCAAGGACGCGGATTCCGTCATCCAGTACTGGAACACGTTCGGCGACAGGACAGCCGTAGAAATCCTGCACGGCCACATCGGCACGATGGCGCGCGACATCGCCTTTATCGAGCACTTCGGCCCGAATCCGAACGTCACCTACCAGACGCTTCGGGAAGCGGCATTGAAGGCGGCGACCAAAGCCGAACCCACCAAAACGCCCAGCCTTGAAGGACAGGCGGTGAGGCTCGACATGCTCTACGACTACGCCGCCGGCCGCATGACGCCTACCGCTAACCGGACGGTATCCAAGATCGCGGACGTCATCGCAAACTTGAACGTCGCCGCGAAACTCGGCGGCGCCGCTCTGGCTTCGCTTTTCGGTGACAAGCCGGTGATGGAAGCCGTTTCCCACATGAACGACCTCCCGGTGTTTCAGCGGTGGCGCACGGAACTGTCCGTCCTCAACCCGTTCAACAAGGCCGACAGGAGATTGCTGCAACAGCAGGGGTTGATGCTGGACTCCGTGCGCTCCGGCTTGCTGAGAATCTATGAGGGGCTCGGGCAGGGTCAGGGCTTCACCGGCAAGATTGCCAACGCGGTGATGCGCGTCACCGGCATGCAGGCCATCAACGATCTACGCAAAGGCGCTTTCGGCCTCTCGCTCATGTCGGCGATCGGCGATCAGATCAAGGCGGGCGTGGACTTCGGGAAGCTGCAGGACTCCGATATCCGCACGCTCAGAAACTACGGGATTACCGAAGCAGACTGGAATACGTGGAGACTCGCCAAGTTGCAGGACATGGGCGGCGGGAATGATGCCGTGCTGACGCCGGAGAGCATTGCCCGCATCACCGAAGCCGAACTGAAAGCCGCCAACATCATCGGGCAAGCGGAAGGCCCGCGAGAGGCACAAGCAGCCCGCCGCAACGCTATCGTCAAACTGCTCGGCGCCGTCAACACGGAATCCGAGTTCGCCATCGTCACCCCTGGGTGGCGCGAGCGCGCCATGTTCTACGGCGACCTCCAGCGCGGGACCGTGAAAGGCGAGATTGCAAGGTCGGTCCTGCAATTCAAGTCCTTCCCGTGGGCCTACCTGCAAAGGGGTATGGATGCCGTCGCCAATCAGGACGCGCCCGCCTCAAAGGCGGCGATGACGGCCTACCTGATCGCGTCAACGACTCTCGCCGGGGCGATGATCATGCAGACGCGGGAAATGTTGTCCGGGAAAGATCCGCGCGCGATGGCGGACGAGAACTGGTGGAAGTTCTGGGGGTCGGCTTTCGTTTATGGCGGCGCGCTTGGAATCTACGGCGACTTTCTCTACGGCACGAATCAGACGCGCTACGGCTCGGGAATCGTCGAAACGCTATCCGGCCCCACCATCGGGCCGCTCCTGGAGCTCGGGCTCGTGCAGCCGATGAATGCCGCCAAGAAAGCACTCGAAGGCAAGGAGACGCATCTTGCCGCCCAGACTTTGCAGGACGTGAAGGGTTTCGTGCCGGGCGGGAACATCTGGTACACGAAGGCTGCTTTGGATCACCTGATCTGGCAGCAGGTCATGGAAGGGCTTTCGCCGGGCTACATGTCGAGCATCCGCCGCCGCACGGAGAAAGATTACAACCAGTCGTGGTGGTGGGAGCCGGGGGAACTCACTCCCGAGCGCGCCCCGGACCTTGAGGCCGCAATAAGCCGATGAGCCACCTTGCGAACAGGATTGAACTGGCAACCGCGATGATTCCGATGGCGAACCACGGCCACGTCATGTCGGCGGCTCCGGGTATGAGACGCAACGCCATCGCCCCAAGCAGCCAGACGACAGCGGCAGCCACGACGTTGACGGCGATGAATAAGGCGTTGACGGCGATGAAGGCGAGCGCGGTCCGCACGGCACAGTATAGGAGCGTTCATGGCTGAAAGTCTACTGACCGGCGGTAGTGCTGGAGCAAGGATGCGGATCGCCAATGACCGCGTATTGAAAGCGCTGCCGGAATCCTTCAGGCAACCGCTCGCCGACTTCGAGGCCGAAGTCAATGCCCGCGCCAGGCTGGAGATCGACGCCGCGAACCGGTTTCGCCAGCAGGCCGAGCAGCGGCTTGAGACGGAAACAGCTGCCCGAGTTTCCGCAGAGGGCAAGCTGCAATCGGCCATCGAAGGCGAGTCCCGCGCAAAGGGTGAAGCGGTTATCGCCAAGGCAGCGCAGGGCGCAGCGCAAGACGCGGCAAGGGACGCCAAGGCCAAGGCAGCCGAAATGCACGGCATGCACATGGCCGAATGCAAGAAACGGGAAGCCGCCGAAACCCGGATGAACGAAATGCAGGGGCAGCTCGCCAAGGCCCAAGGCGAGGCGCAGGCGGCGAAAGAGGAAGCGGCAAGGATGAAGCGTGAGAAACCAATGAACATGCCCACGCAAAAGCCCGTTGCCTACGACGTGAAGTGGGCGGATCGGGAAGGGCGGGAACGCACGATGACAGTGACACCAAGGAGTTAGACGATGGCATTCCTGACTGACAACGCAATGGATTTTGGCGTCGATTACATCGACGACAATACTGAAGTATTGCACATCTGCTCGGCGGCACCGACGAATTACGCCAACGTTGCTGCGGTGACGCTCGGCAACAAAACGCCGCCGACAGTCGGTGTTCCTGAGAATGGAGCGTCAAGTGGTCGCCGCGTCATTATCTCTGCGATCACGGACGGGGCTGTTACCGGAACCGGAACCGCTACGCATTGGGCCATTGTAAAGGACTCCGCCACAGCGGAACTGCTGGCGTGGCAGACGCTTTCGGCATCGCAGGCCGTGACCAGCGGTAACACGTTCACGCTGGACGCAATCAGTATCACGATACCAGACCCGGCATAACATCGTGTTCAAAACGGCCCTCACTGCCTACGAACGCCTTGCGAGGATGCGGTCAAATCTTCGCAGATTCGGCTATTTGCCGTGCCTGCCAAGCGGCATTATCAGCGGGAGTGTCGCAGTCTGTGGTTTCGGCCCATCGTTGGCCGATACGTGGCGCGATGTGAAGAAGTGCGATGTGGTGATGACGACCAGCGGCGCGCACGACTTCCTGATCGGTAAAGGCGTGATTCCGCGATACCACGTCGAGACAGATCCGCGAGAGCACAAGGTCAACTTTGTCCGCAACTCGCATCCCGACGTGACCTACATCATCAACTCGCAGTGCCACCCCAAGATGTTCGAGGTATTGCTGCCGCAGCGCAACGTGTGGATGTGGCACGGGTTCACCGATGACGACGCCAGGAATCAGGTCATGCTGGTGGACAACCTGTCTCCCGGTGGCCGCACGATGAGCGGCGGCACCAATGTGGGGATGCGGGCAATTGTGGTAGCTCGCGAGCTTGGGTTTACCGGGTTTGAGCTTCACGGCATGGACTGCTCGTACCGAAACGGCGAGCAGTGGGCGGGCGAGCACTACACGAAAAAGAACTATCACATCATGGTCGAAGTTGAAGGGCGCGCGTTCGAGACCAGCGAGCAGATGCTGCAATCGACCGATGATTTCTTCAATACCATGCGGGCGCTTCGTGGATGCAGCTTCCGTGTCCACGGCGACGGATTGCTGGAAGCCCGGATGCAGGCATTCATGCGCGATTATAGGCTGGCCGCATGACTACCGAGACCTTTGTCACCCCGGGGCAAGGGATATGGGAGTGTCCGGCTGGGGTCACGAGCCTCCAGCGCGAGATGTGGGCGGCCGGTGGCGGCGGCGGCGGGAACTCCGTCAACTCTGACGGCGGCGGTGGCGGCGCTGGCGGTGGCTACGCTCGAAATGATGCGCTAGTCGTAGTTCCGGGGAATCTCTACACCTATTTCGTCGGCACGGCTGGCGTCGGTGTAACAAGCCTCAACGGGACCACTGGCGGCGATACGTGGTGGATCGACGCCACCACGTTTAATGTTCCGGGCGGGCCATTCGGTGCGGTTCGCGCGGCTAACGGCGGGGCTGGCGGCACTGCGGTCCTCACGTCTGCTGCAGGGTTCGTCGGAACGTTTACTCTCAAGACCTCTGGCGGGAACGGCGGCAATGGGGTCAACAACAACTCCGGTGGTGGCGGTGGGGGCGGCGGTTCCGGTGGGGATACGACCTCGGGTAGTGCGGGCGCTAACGGCACAGCGGGTGCTGGGGGCGCTGGCGGGGTTGCCGGAACGACCAATGGCGGCATCGGTGGTGTGGGTGGTTCAGGCACGGCCAACGGCATTGCGCCGATCTCCGGCAACGGCGGCGGAGGGGGCGGATCTGGCGAGGGCGTAGTCAAGGGCGGCAACGGCACGGTCGGGAAGATCATCCTTACCTACACTGCGGATACCAGCGACGACCTAACTGCCGATGACCTCGCAACCGGAGCGCCAACGCTTACCGCTCCCGTCATCGCGCAAACACAAGTCCTACTGGCGAATGACCTTACCACAGGCACGCCAACACTCGGAACGCCGGTTCTATCTGAAATCGTCGAGTTGTTAGCGAATGACATCGCGACTGGAGCGCCAACGCTGACCAGCGCAGCCGTGGGGCAAGCACACGTCCTGACTGCTGACGACGTTGAAACAGCGGCCCCGATGCTTACCTCCCCCGCGATTACAGTGGAGGGCGACCAGCCGGCAACACCTCGCGAAGGCGCCGGCGGCCTTGCGTTGCGCACGCTCTACCGTGGCCAGCGAGACCGGCAACGCAGGCGCGAACTCACGACTTCCGTGGAGCGCGAACTTGACGACGATGATGAGGACATTCAACTGATGGTGGCCGCGCTCGTGCCGCTTTTGAACCAAGGACATACCCATGACATCTCCGTCCACTGACCGGCGCTTCGCGTCGAATTCATCGCTTGCCATCAAGGCCCCCGTGCGGGCCGCGACGACGGCAAACATCACGCTCTCCGGCGAGCAGACTATTGACGGCGTTGCAATCGTTGCCGACGACCGGGTGCTGGTCAAGGACCAGACCACGGCCAGCCAGAACGGCATCTACATCGCCGACACTTCCACATGGGAGCGGTCTCCCGACTTCGACGGCAACCGGGATGTCGTTCAGGGAACACAGGTATACGTCAACACCGGAGGGTCCGCAAACGGCGGCGCGATGTTCATCGTGACAACGTCAGGCACCATCACGATAGACACCACTTCCATTGCTTTCGGACGCACCAGCGCAGGCACAATCACTAAAACATCTGGCGTGGCAACGGCCGGACAAACTCTGTTCACTGTATCCACCTACCAGCCAGGGGCAAACTCTCTCGGAGTCTACGTGAACGGCTTGCGGCAACGCCTGACCGACGATTACACGGAGACCAGCACGACCAGTATCACGTTCACCTATGCGCTCTCAGCCAGCGATGAGGTTGATACATACAGCACCGTTCCGACGGTGAGTCTGGTAGCGGCAGCGGCATCCGGCACATCGGTTGCGGATGCTGGCGATTACTACGTCGGCGCTACGGTCGAGGCCATCCTGCAGGAGATCGCCAGTGCCATCAACGAGGACGCGGGGGATGCGAGCGCGACGCTTACCTACAACTCCAGCAGCCGGGTACAGAGGTGGGATACCGCTCTCACCGGCAACAAGACCGTAACGCTTTCCACGTCTAACGCCAAGGAGGGGGCCAGTTTCATCGTCGTCCGGGCTTCTGGAGCCACCGGCAACTTCACCCTCACCGTGGGATCACTTGCGACGCTCCGCGCGCCTGGAGAGTGGTGCATGGTCGGCTACGACGCAGGAACGGCGGCATGGGTGCTGCTCATGTATGGCTTCCTGCCTACCGCGGAAATCGCGGCGATGTCTGCAGACAAGGGAGACGCCGATGCGACCTTGACTGTAGGGACTTCCGAACGTACCTCAAGATGGGCCACGACTCTTACCGCTGACCGCACCGCAACGCTTTCGACTACCGGGGCATGGAACGGCGCCAAGATGGTCATCGCACGCACCGAGGCCGCTACTGGAAACTTCAGCCTGAATGTTGTCGTGGGCTCGACCAGACTGCTGCGACTCGCGCCGGGGCAATGGTGTGCAGTCGAATACACCGGCAGCACCTGGATAGTCACCGGATTCGGCAACACCAGGCCCGGCCTTACTTCCGTGGTTGAACTCCGCGACGACTTTCTCGGCGAAGAGATCGACGGCTACAGATGGCAAAGCCTGATCGGAACTGACGCAGAATGCCGGCAGGCCATTGTGCTCGCAGACCAAGCAGGTGGGGTAATCAGACTCACCACAGGGAACGACGCTGGCGCCACCATGGCACTGAATGGGGTGCAACTGCAGTCACGCCTGAACTGGAAGGCGAACAAGGCGGGATTGGTATTTGAGACCAGCTTGACTCTCAGCGCAATAACCAGCGTCGCGGTATTCGTCGGCCTGACAGATCAAGTCTCAGCGCTGGAAATTCCGTTCACTCTGGCTGGCGGTGACGTATTGACCAGTAACGCGACCGATGCGGTCGGGGTGCTGTTCGATACCGCAGCCGACACAGACGACTGGTGGCTCGTCGGAGTCGCTGCAGACGTGGATGCTACGGCACAGGATACAGCGGTTGCCCCGGTCGCTGGAACATTCGAAACGTGGCGCATCGAGATCACCACCGCAGGCGTTGCGACGTTCTATCGCAACGGAGCAGTGATCGGCTCAGCCATGAGTGCGGCGCTTACCGCATCGTCCCTGCTGACCCCTGTGATCGCGACATTTTCGCGTACCAGTTCGAGCCGCAGCGTAGATGCTGACGAAGTCCTGGTGCGGGCACAAAGATAAGGAGAACGACATGGCGAACTCAAAAGCGCTTGGCAGTGTGTTCAAGCTGAACGGTTTCATCAACGTCAAGGATCCGGCATACGGAGCAAAAGGCGACGGCAGCACCGACGATTCCGCTGCGATTCAGGCCGCTATAACGGCGCTGCCTGCGCGCGGTGGGTTGATCCTCGTGCCATTCGGCACCTACATACTCGACGCCACGATCACGCTCACGAAGCCGGTGGTGATCTACGGCATGGGAAATAACCTCGCGCCGTTTCAGGAGTTCCCCACACTGATCGGCCCGACGTGCTTCCTGAAAAAGAGCACGCTCAATGGTCCGGCATTCAAGACCTCGGGTGGGGAGGGATATTGTGGGTTCGAGAACTTTCACCTCGACGGACAGGCCGGGAACGGCGGTGACGGTATTCGAATCGGAGCGCCTAACAACTGGGTGCGAAACGTCGTGGTCACCCGTATGGGAAACGATGGCATCCGCATCGGGCCGAATGTCAACGGTGACCTGTCGAACGGTTGGCGCCTCGATAATGTATGGAGCAAAACCAACACCCGCCACGGTGTTTTCATCGAGGACGACCAGACTCCGGGCTCCTACGAAGCGAGCAACGGAACCTGCACGCACCTGTTCACGCAGACAAACAGCGGTGACGGTATCAGGATAGGTAAATCTACCGGCAACACACACATCGGCGGCCACAACGAGTTTAACACGGGATTCGGTGTGAGGCTGGTCACAGGCGCCGGCCCGCACTACTTCTTTGGTGTCGGCATGCAGGACGGCAACAATGGCGGAACGTCCAATCCGCAGTTGCAGATCGACGCAGGCGCCGAAGGTAATTTATTCGTGGCACCCGGGCTGCACCGCAATGTCGTGACCGACAACGGGACGAGAAGCAACTTCCTTTTTGCCTACGGCAGCAACTCCAGTGCAGCATATGCCGGAGACCAGCCGACGCTGTATACCAAGCAGGACATCGGCGTACGGCGTATCCACGCTACTGGAACCGCCGTTGTCTCTGGCGATTTCGCGCTCGGGGCGGGATGGGGCGACACGGCATCGATCGCATCCGTTGCCGGAACGGATACATGGTTCGAGGTCAATATCACCTCGAACGGCGCATCGATTGCCGCCAATCCCACAGTGGCATTCACCTACAAGGATGGCGCTTTTTCGCAGCAACCCCGCGTGATAGCTACCTGGGACGATCCGGCTGGCAGTGTTGCAAGCATTTGCAATGCATCCGTCACGACGAGCATTGCGACACTCACACCCTACATGACACCGACGTCGGGCCGCACCTACACGCTGCGCGGTTTCATCATGGGCTCGCGCGGTGGATAGGAGGACAGCGTGGACGACGATCTGAAAAAGTGCGAACACCCCCGCACACTGCGAAAGGTGCTGGAGGAGCACGACCAAATGAAACGAACCCTTTATCAATCTGGCCAGGACGACCAGGGGTGGCCGCACACCGAACGGAGAACCCATGGAGGACTTTCAGACGAGCAAGTCGACGAAATCAAAGAAGCCATCCTCGCTTCAATTTATGAGGACATTGGCCGATCGATTGTTAAAAAGATTCTTTGGGCGGGTGGGGCGGTGCTCGCTGCGCTGTTTGCTTGGCTGGTCGCCAAAGGATACATCCCGATAGGACAGCTAAAGCCATGAACTTCGACATCGCATTCGACCGGCTGATGGGGCACGAGGGCGGCTACGTCGACGATCCCAACGATCCTGGCGGCGAGACCAAGTGGGGCATATCGAAGCGGTCCTATCCTGATATCGACGTCAAGAACTTGACCAGACTCGACGCCAAGGAAATCTACCGGCGCGACTTCTGGACCCGCATCCATGCCGACGAGATGTATGACGGTGTGGCGTTCCAGGCGCTCGACTTTGCGATTAACAGCGGTATCGGGACAGCGGTACGCAAGCTCCAGGCCGCAGTGGGTGTGGCGGACGACGGGTACTGGGGGCCGGTGACGAAGGCCGCCGTCGCCGCGATGAGCGAGTCCGACATCATCATGCGCTTCACCGCGGAGAGGTTGGACTTCTGGACGCGGCTCTCGACGTGGCAATCATTCGGCAAGGGATGGGCGCGACGGGCAGCGCAGAATCTTCGCTACGGAGCGCAGGACTCGTGAATCGGCCATCGCTTCAGCGCTCGAAGCCCATCGCGCTGCCAATCGCAGTGGCCTTGATCGCGGGCGCCTGCACGATGATCGACTACAGCACCAAGCCATCGGAAGATTTCCCCAAACTCGAAATCCAGATCGTGGACATGAGTGTGTGGGAGGTTGCGGCCAAGTGCGGCGGCATTCCAATCATCTACCACGTATTCGCCTGCGTGTTCACGGACTTCGATGAAGTTTTCAACACCAACGTCTGCACGATATACACCCACTCACGAGCCGAATGGCTCATCGAACACGAAACTGCCCATTGCAAAGGCTACGATCACATCGGATCGTCTGAGTTGCGCGAGGCGTGGGAAGCCTGGAAGCGGAAGCTTGGCCGGTGAGCGACCAGATCAAATACCGAGAGGGTTACAAGTACCAGCTCGCCGAGAACTACGGGGTGGCGACGGAGTTGCGCCCGCCGAAGCCCATCCGCACGCCCTACATATGGCTATCGCTGGACGGAGTGCTCACGGTGCGCAAGGGCTACGCCTGGGACGGCCCGAGTGGGCCGGCGATCGATACCAAGAATTTTATGCGCGGGTCGCTGGTGCACGACGCGCTCTACCAGTTCCTGCGCGAAGGGAAGTTGCCCCAAGCGCATCGGGAGACCGCAGACCGCCTCCTGCAGGCAATCTGCATCGAAGACGGCATGACAGCGTTGCGCTCCTGGTGGGTCTACCAGGGCGTGAGGTTCGGCGGCGGCCCGGCGGCAGATCCTGACAACGACAACCCCATCCTCATCGCCCCATAGGAGGCACCATGCGACTCGCGCTAATCCTCGTCTTATCGCTGATCACCGGCTGCACCGGGCTCGTCGGCTACGCGCCGAGCGTGTTTCCGAGCCTGGAATACTGCGATTCTGTCGTGTACGTAAGGAAGGGCAACCAGGTGGACGTGCAGGCCCAATGTCGAGCTCCGGTGAAGTAAACGACAAGCCCCGCCGTCTGTTCGACTTCATGACGGCGCTTTCGGTCCTGTCGCGGGAGCATGGGGTTATCGTCGTCGGCGGAGACTTGGAGTTCACCGACAACCGGATAGGCTTGTACTGCCTGAACCCCAACAACGACGGGCCGGAATTTGGTTGGAGCAACGCTTCGGAGGTATCACGATATCGGCAGGATTGAGGCGATCCTGCAGGGCTGCGTGCGGCCCTTTTAGGGCCTCGCGTTAAACGGCATCCTCTCCAACCCGGCCGCGTGCAGCCAGTAGATCCACGCCCGGGAGCCCATCGATTGCGCGCCGATCTCGTATCTCGCCCATGTTACGCGGTTCACGCCGGCGAGATCAGCGGCCTGCTGCTGCGTCAGGCCGGCGCGTTCGCGGGCGGCGCGGATGTCAGCGGGGGCGGGGTTTGCGGCCATCCTGATATCCGGCGAGGTACGCCAGGCGGACGCGCTCACGCAGGCCCTTGGTGCGCGCCGGCTCGTCGTGGCGCAGCGGCATCTCGTAGAGCACACTCGCTGCGCTGGATAGCCACTGGTCGGCAGCCTGTTGCATGCGCTGCCGCCAGTTGCGGTTGGGGTGATTCACAACGTCCAGACCAGTTGGCCCGCTTCGCCGCGCTTGGCGACCAGATCACCCGCTTGGTTGTAGACCTCGATGTTTCCTGCACTCAACTTTTTGGCCCATGCATTGACGTATTTTTTTGTGTTTGCCGAGCACTCGGATTGTACAAAGTTAGGCGATGTATGGACAGCTTGATATTTCATTTTTGATCCTTGGTGCCCCTGATCCCGAGGCGCGGTGTGATCAATTGACCACATAATCATTGTAGCACATTGCTACAGGATAGCAACAGGTAAATTGTAACATATTGTAACAGTTACCCGGCAGGCCAAGCGCGGCAGGGGCGCGGGGGTGGGAGAGGCGTCATGCGGGAAATTCCCTGACCCTGATATCCTCCGGCCATTCGGATGGATCTGCGCCGGCACGGTCTTTCCATCGCCCGTAGTACGATACCGGAAACGTCTCTTCGTCACGCGCCCGCATGAAATGAGCGCCATATTCGCAGGCTCGGCCGTGCGCGTCAAAACAAGCTGCCCCGGTTCCTCCGATCCAAGATTTTGCCTTGTTCACCCACTGATCGAATGACGTGAACTCCCCGGCCTTGTGGAGCGACCCGGCTTGCTTCACAAATGGCACTGCCCCAATCTCCCGGCACTGCCTCACAACCGAACGCGCCCATTCGATGCTGTAGGGCCGCGCCTTCGCCCCGGACTCCCCGCCCGTAACAACCCAATTCACGTCCTCCGGTATCCTGATTTCCTCAAGCTGCGGCTCGACCGATAGCCAGCGCACCCGCGCCGGGATCGCCCGGAGCTTGCCGATATCCCGGTCAACTTCATCCTGCGTGACCACGGTCATGCCTACCCATACGTTCGGGTAGGTATCCGGCCCGAAGTCGGCCGGCAGCATTCCGGGCGCGTTCCCGATTCGCTTGGTGAGCAGTTGCCACGTCAGGTTAGGCGTCTCCAGGATCAAGGACCACAGCCGTTCCCGGTGTTCCTGCCCTACTTCGTTGTCGAACACGTCGGCCATAGACGCGCAGAATACCCGGTGCGGCTTGCCATTCTTTTGCGCGGCCCGCTCCCACTTCAACGGCTCCTGCCAGTGCTTGTCTCCGAAGTAGCGCCGCGGCGCGCCGGCCCCCCATACCCTGTGCCCGTAGGCTTTCGCAATCGACTCCGCGTAGCAGTGATCGCAGGCCGGGGAAACCTTCGTGCAGCCCCACCACGGATTGAACGTGCTGTGGGTCCATGCGATCGCGGTTTCAGTGCCCATGCTTTACCCTCCTCGTCTGCCCCGCCCCTGCCCCGCCCAGGTGCCGGATTTGCCCTGCCCTGTCCCGTCCCGCCCTCTGTGGCAATGTTGCCAGCCGTGGACGGGGGGACTCAAAATCCCGCGGTCGCGAGATCGTAAGGGTTCGACTCCCTTTCCCGGCACCATAGACAAATCAGCTACTTAGCGCCACCGGTTATTTCTTCCGCGCCCCGCGCCTGCCCCGCAGGCTTAATCCCTGCACCGCCTGCCACAGATCACGTCGCCCGAGGTGCGCGTACCGGGACGTGACGGCCAGGCTGGAATGCCCGAGCAGGTCCCGCACGGCAGTAGGCATGGCGCCGCCCTGGATCAACCAAGAGGCATACGTGTGTCGTAAATCGTGGTAGCGCACCCCGGACAGCCCGGCCCGTGCTCTGGCGGCCTCGTAGCCATTCCTGAGCTCGTCCCGGGTGATACCGTGGGGGAAACGCTTGGGGTCGAGTTCCGGGGGTAACGGGATGATCCGCGGCCGGCCGGATTTGCTGGTCGACAGCACAATCGCCCCATCCCGAAAGCTCTCTGGCGTCACGGCCAGCAGCTCGCCCCGCCTCAATCCAGTCAGCAGCGTCCAGCGTATTGCCTCCCGGGCCCGGCCTCGTGCCGCGGCGATCAGCCGGCGAGCCTGTGGGAGAGTCAGATAGACGTGCCGCTGTGTCTCCCCCGGTAACATGGTGACCCTGCCAGCGAGATCCTGATCGAGCCAGCCCCACACCCTGAAAGCCAGCCTGGCAACCCGGCGCAGGATCGCCAGCCTGCGATTGAGTGTGGCCGGTTTCAGCCCCTCCCCCGCCCGCTTGATCGACTCCGCGGCCTCCCCGACGTCGACCAGCATGCGCCCCTGAATGTGCGGGTAGATCACCCGCGTTTTTTCCAGCAGGTTGTCGTAGGAGCGCAGCCCCTTGGCTTCCCCGGTCAGCCAACGGTTGACGGCTTCCGTGAGCGAGTAGCGCGGGCTTCGGCCAACTCGACTATCCGTGATCCTTGATCGGTAGCGGGCCTCCCACTCCTGGGCATCACGCTTAGACGCAAAAGTTTTGCCAAATCGTCGGCCGGCAAACTGCACGCGGGCCTCCCATCCTTCGCCGTGGCGACGTACTGGCATGTGTGGGTACGCTTGTAGTTTTCGAGTTCGTCGGAGTCGATTCTAATACAGCCGCCGACCTTGATGGTCTTGAGCTTCCCCGCCGCGATCTCCCGGCGAATGGTGCGCGTGCTGACCTTGAAGCTCGCGGCCACGTCCTTGAGCGTGAGCAGGGTACTCATCACTCCCCCTCGTCCAGCGCCTTGAGCGCTTCGCGTAGCGCGGTTAGATCGGCCAATCCAAGATCGCCCATCAGGCTTGCGTCTGTCACGGACTTTGCTTTGGACACCAGCGCCAGTATCGCGGCGGCGTGGTTGCGGAGGAGGGCCGCAAGCTCAAGGTCCTCGCCGTGGTCGTCTGAATTGTGCGCAATCATCTTGTTGGCATAGCCATATAAAACCCATAGCCAATCACCAAACGCATAGCGCATAGCCTTCCACGGCCCAGGCGTCGCTTTCTCCATCAGTTCCCGCAGCCGTGTCGCGAAGTCAGGCATGGTTGATCCTCACGTCAGATTCGTTACTTTCACTACATCTTCTCGACGCATCACTACAGAATGGCCTAGCATTATGTAAGCCTTGCCAGATGGCACTATGCTCCGCGCGCCGAACACTGATAACAGCCATCGGTTCATGTCGCGGCGGAATTCGTCGCCACACCACCGAAAGTCAGCGCTGAGTTGCAGCACTGGATGTTCTGGGGCCTCAATTACTTTCATCCCTGCAAACTCAAATGCAAAGGGGTAAACGGGTGGGCACTCAATCGTTCGCATTAGCTCTCTAACTGACGCAAGTGTTAAGTCACCCATTCCCGTCTCCCGCGCTCACCCGTAAATCTTCGAGAACGATTATGCTCCCGTCTTTGTTGACCGTTACCTTCCCTGCAATCCACCCTTGGACGAGGGCAGCAACAACCAAGTAGCGATCACTTGGAGTCTTTGTTTTCTCCTGCCCAGGCATGTATTCTTTCCAAATCGCATCGCGCAACGGCTTGGGCAACTTAAACCAATGCTCTCTACACCCCCACATTGCAGGAGGAACGGGCTTGCCGCAACCGGGCCAATGACAAGTGTGCATCTATCCGTCTTCCGCGCTCGCGGCGAGCGTGTCACGTAATTCCCTGCACACCGCAATCATTAGCTTACCGTTTGGTGTTGCCGCGTTGAACAGCCGCGTTTCCTGCCGAGTCTCATAGCCATACTGAGGGGCTAGACGTTCGTAGGTATCGTGGAACAACACCGCGAGTTTGATTGCACCGAGCAACTGCACCACGCACACTTCCCCGCTGCGGATGCGGGAGAGGATTGTGTCAATCTGAGATTCTGCGGAGCAGCCCGGACACTTGGAGGCATCGTCGTCAACGCAGCGAGTGTGTTTCAGGTTATCCCGCGAATACTCCAGCACATCCACCAGTTCCGTCGTGAGATCAGCCACGTTGCACCTCGCGGGCGAGTGTCTCTCGCCATGTGGCAACAGTCTGCGGTGCAACTGCTTCAATCATTCGTAGTATTTCCGCATCCTTCATGTCCCGTACCAGAGATTCCGCGTTCTGGTGAGTGAATCCCATCTGATTCAGTTCCTTGATTTCAGCCATCGCCGCCGCCAGCCGCTCGCGCAGGGCGTCCCTCGTCGTCTTACCTGTTTTCATGTCAGGTGGATCGGCAAAGCGTTCGAGGAAAGCAACCTGTTCGCGCAGGGCGTTGGCCTCGCGGGCCTGGGCGCAGAGCATCCGTTTCTCTGGTGAAAAACATAGTTCAGGGTAGGAAAGTTCAAGAGAATCAATATCAGAGTCACTCAGCGGCATTTGCGCCTCCTGCTTCAGTCTCCAGCTTGTAGCGGTGCAGATTTGCCCGCAGTCGATCAAGCCACATTTTGCTGTTCGGATTTTTCATAACGCCTGGGTGTCGTTGCAGTAAGCTGATTGCCCACTCAATTGCTTCTACATCCAGAGTTCCGGTATATTTCTTTCGGCGGAACGGGCTGTTCAAATACTGATCAAACGCAGCGGCCAATTTTCTGCTATGAAACGGAAACATTTGCGCCTCCTGCGAGGACTGCTCTCACTCGTCTATGCCAATCCTCAGTAGCAGCATACGACTTGTTGCTACCGTTCTGGGTCTCCCGAAGAAGGCCCTCCAACTCCGCGACGCGGCGCTCGGCGGACTCTTTCAGTAGCCGCAGTTCGTCGGCGTGAGTCTTTTCCTCTTTGAGCGCGGCCTTCCCGTTGTCAATGATGCGCTTGCACTCGGCTACAGTGCGCTCGGCGGACTCGGCGCGTTCCTCTGCCGCAGCACATTTAGCACCCAGTTCTCGGTATCCCTCCAGTTTCTCGTTTGCGGCTCGTTCGACCATGAATCTATAGTTTTGTTGCGCCTCATCCCGCTCCCCCGCTACGCGCACCGCCCTCTCGTGCTCGGCGAGGGCGATGGTATGGAGCGCGTCGATGTAATCGAGTGTTGGGAACTTTCCCCCCGGCTTAGCAAACCTTGCATCGCGCCATAGCCTTATGAGTTCTGGCTCCTCCGGCATCCCCGGTGCCGCGTCCGGGGCAGGCGTTCTTACGGCCTCAGCCGTTTCCACGCTCGCGCCAATGGCAACCTGCCCCGGAGCTGCATTCTGTTGGGTGCCCGCACGATGGCTTTCGCAGTGAGAATACCCGCCATCACCGGGGCCAAACTCAGCGCCGCATTGAGAGCACGCTGTTTTATCAAAACGAGCCTTCTTGGGCAATCGAGTTCTGCAAAACCCGCACCATGAAAACCCAACCTCGCCGTTCTCGTTGGGCTGTTTCCACACATACCGCTCAAGGAACAGATGCCCACATGAGCATTGCGCGGGCCAGACCAAGGTTCTGTATTGGACACCCGTGATCTCCATCGTATTCGGAGAGTGAATCTCGCTGCCTGTCGCCATGAGGCTGGACGGCTCCTTCGTCGGCAGGGCGCGGATGGCGACGGCACACTGTCTCTGCGGACTCATAGCAGTATCACTAGTGCTCATCCACAGTCCCTCGCAAACCGCTGCCGCCACTTCCTTGCAGTCGGGACACATGCTCATTTGGCAATCTCCATCGGTGTCAGGCCGCCCGGCAAGTAGAGAGGATGCGCCGGTTGCAGCGACTTCGCGTTGATCCGTAGAGCTTTCGGGACTACACCTTGCGCTCGGATCAGGTCCAGCACTGCCTTGTTACGCCCGCCATACGTGCCGTGATTCCCCCACGCGCAGATTACGAGCGTGGCTGCGTTCACAGCCTCGACAATATGCCGGTCATTCTCCGGGCCGATGATGTCGATCCCGGCCTCGCACGAGTCGATCAGGTCGCGCGGATTCGTCGCGCGCCACGCAAACAGGTTCACCACTTCCAGCGTCCCGCGACCGAACCGCGCAGCGAAGCCCTTGCACCGCCGGATAGTCGGATCGTCTTGCGTCTCATCCGCCGTGGATGGATTGAGCATGATGAAGCAACACGAGTCACCTAAATGTCCGAACTCCCGCGTCAGCCGGTAGCGATACTGGCGGTTGTCCGACAGGACTGCGGTCATCCTCTCGTCTCCTTCATGGCGTCGATTATTGTCTGTCGTGCCGATGGATATTGTTGCTTGCCATGCCACTTGTGCGCGTAGTATCGGTAATCACCGTATCCCACGTGGCAGAACCCGTGCCCTTCCTCGCGCCCGGTCTTGTCCAGCCAGTCCAGCAGCGCCTTCTCCGTCGCAAGCTCGGTCGCCAGTTCAGCGGCAACCGCAACGTGCCGGGCGATGTCAGCCTTGATGGCGGCGAGTTCGCGTTGCAATTCGTCAATGTAATCCTGCCCATCACGTATGCTCATTTCCTCTTCTCCTTCTTCGCGGCGGCGCAGGCTTTGACTAATCTTACGCATTTCTTGCATGTCCACGGCTCGCTTAGGTCTCCGTGTTCTCTGGCCCACCGCATCGCTGCCCGCGCGATCCGGTCCCGCTGCGGAGGGGTCATGTTGGCTTCACTCCTTTCCAGTGCTTTTCCAATCGTCCTAGCGCGTGGCTGATACCAGCACGAGAGATGGACATATCGGGCGCATAAAACAGCACAACCATACGCTTTGCTTCCTCAATTGACCTCGCGCCAGACGTGCTGACCGCAGTAAACACCATATCCGAATCACGCCTCCAATTCACTTCGCTGGTCATGTCACGCTGCTTGGCGGTCATGTCACGCCCCCAGGTTGTCGAACAGGAAACCGAGTTGTTCAGCCTTCTTCGCCTGCGCGTCCAACTTGTCCTGCATGCGGGCGCTGATGTAGGTCTTGAGCACAGACGGCTCGCACTGCGCCTTGACGGCTACCGCCTCGCACAGCGTTTTGAAGTCCTCGCCAGCGTCGTGCTTTTTCGTCCACGCCGTTTCAAGTTCAGACATCGACACGCTGATGGCCTCGGTGTTCACTGCGGCTTGCCTACTGATGGCGGCGCCAACACGCCGAGATTCTTGCGCGGCTTCCGTGGCTTCTTCTCCGGTGATGCGTGCGCAGGGGCATAGTCGTGCTCGAAGTCTTCGAGCGGGACGTTGCTGATTAATCCGTCCGGCCACTGCACCGTGTAATGGCTCGCTCCCTTGAGCGCATCGACGAGCGTGCGTTCGACTGGCTTGCGGCGAAACTTCATTGTCGTCTCCTGTTAAAAAGTTTCCGGTGATACCCGCGCCGGCACGGGACTCCTGTGGACACACGGGCCGGTGTCCGGTCGGCTACTACACCAGCTTCCCGTCGATCTCAGCCGCCGCGTTCGCAATCAACTGCTCGGCTTCCGCCTTGTCGCCGCCCGTAAAATCCTTCGCCTCGAATCGGGCATCGTAGAGGCGCAACTGCGCGACCTCCTTGTCCTTGATCGCCGCGGCATCGGCGCAGATCCGGCGCACGGTGTCGAGAGGGGAGATTTCGCCGGTCTCCTTGTTGACGGCCGGTTGATCCTTCTTCCCCTTGCCGGTGGCCGCGGTCTTCAACCCGGCGGCGCCGGTCTGCGGTTTCTCGGTGCCTTCTCCCGCGTCCCCCGTCTGTGATGCCTTGTTATCCATCACAGTTTTCCACGTCGCCTCGCCATCACGCAGCGCACCGTAGAGTCCTCGAAGTTCGACCAACTCCATCGGCGTGCAGATGTCCAAGCTGTGGCCGAGGTACTTCTCCAAGTCGGCAGCCCTGACGTTCACTCCGGCAAATGCATCGGCGATCTTCTTGCGCTCGGCGTCCGGGTCTTTGGCCGCAGAATCCAGCCTGATCTCGCGGATGATTTCCTCCGCTTCGTCCTGCAGGTCGCCGGGGATTACGCGCAGCCCGGATGTCCGCAGCGCCTTGGAAATCAACGCAAGCCTCTTATTCAGAAGATCATCATCGGTCGCCGGCACGGTGTAGGACTTCTTGCCGTAGCTGTTCGTCCTAACGCTGATGTAGCTGCCGTCGTCCAGCGGCTTGCTGCGCTCTACGGTCTTGTTCACCGTGACATCCATCGGCCAGGTGTTGTTGTTTTCCAGATCGGTCACGCTGACCCGGTGAATCTCGCGCTCGTCGTCTGAGTAGACCATCACCGATTCGCACAGCACGTTAGTCATGCAACGCAGCGCGACTTCCACGAACCGGATGCCGAGTCCTTCGACGCCCTTGCCGATAGGCTTGTTGTAGAGCGCGGACTTGTTGTGCGCGAAGCTCGGGCGCCGGCATTCTTTCAGCAGGTCTTGGCGCACCTGGTCCCAATTGCGCGGCCGGCGCAATGCCATGACGTAGCGGGATTCGACCATCGCTTTAGCTTGGGCCGCGACCGCCGTCGCCGCAGTTTCATTGCGCGCCTGTAACGCCTCGACCGCGCTGAATTCCTTGCGGGCAAGGGCTGGGGCGTTAAACGGGTTCTGCGTGTCCTTCTCGTTCAGTACTGCTGACATCGTCATGCTCCTTTGGGTTTGGGGAATCGGAGCACGCGGTAAAAGTGCTCCTTGGTGAATTGCTTGATGATCTCCGGTCTTTCAATGCCGAGTCGCTTCTGATCGAGGAACGCACCGCGCTGCTTGGCCCACGTCGCCACCTTCTGCCCGCCAAACAGCAACACGCAGTCTCCGGGTTCAACGTCGGGCCGCGCCCATTGACGGCGCACGTAGTCGCCTACCTCGAAAGCGAGCGCTTCTTCCTCGCTCTCCATAGCTTTGATGCCCTCTCGCACCTGACGCAGCTTGTCGAGCTTGGCGCGCACTTCGGCCTGCAACTCAACCGGGCATCCACGTTGGCGTTCCATGATGCGCTTCAGGTCGCTCATCGATTGCGGATCAGGCGGCGCGCGGGCGAGCACGTTCTGCGTCCAGAACTCCACGGCGGCGGCGCGCATCGCCGCGATCGTCTCGTCGTCGCGCTCGATCCGATAGAAGATCATGTTGTCCAACCCGACCATCGCGGCAACAATGCAGGTCTGCCGGCCGGTGATCATCAGTCCGTACATGACTTGGGCCGCGTAGTGCACCGGAACATCGGACGTCCCGGGCTCGCCCCACCCGAAGCGCTCGCCGAATGCGAAGGGGGAAACCGTCTTGATCTCGATATTCTGCGTGGCACCATCGGCGTCGATCCACTCGGCGTCGATCTCGGACGCCATGAAGTCATGCTCGGGGTCGATGTAGCGCTGATTGATGCCGGTGATCTCGCCACCGAATTCCTCGCGCAGCATTTCGACGATCGGTCCCTCCCAGCGCTTCCTGCGCTCAAGAAACTTCCGGTCGCTCGCGTCCATTTCAGTGACCGCCTCGCCGATCTTCGCGCAGTAGGTGGTATAGGCGGTGCGGCCGTAGGCGCCGAGTCCCATGATGGAGGCGATATCGCTGCTGCCAAGATAGGTCTTGCGATCGAGCTCGCCGACGTTCTGTAAGGTTGTATTCATCCCACCCTCAGCGCCGCGTCCAGCCCGACCAGCGACGCCTCGATTGCCCGGTACTCGGCGAGTTCGCATTCCTTCTCCCGGCGCGTCAGGGTGTCACCGGGACACACGGCTAAGAATTTCTCAAGCTGCGCCACGCGAGAGGCGATGCGCTGGATCTGGATGGAGAGGGGGACAGCGGTCATTTCGCCACCACGATCTGCGGCTGATCTGCCAGTTTGCGGAACGTCTCCCGGATATCCGTGCCCGCCGAATCCGCCAGCGGTTGCGCGAGACGCTTGACCTGCCGCGACTTGTGGCAGATATACTTGTCGCCCATCGCGTCGCGCACGGATTTCAGGCGTTGCTCGATTGGGGTCACTTTATTACCTCAAATGTCTGCGCTTGTTCGTATGACACCTTAAATCCGCTTGCGTCCTTGTGACCGCCGCCACCGTATTTCTTGGCGATTGCCGACACGTCCAATCCCCCGTTGCTTCGCAAGCTGAAAATGCGACCGTCAGGTGTATCCCAATAGCAGCAAGCAAACGGCTCGCCCTTCGCCAACTTATGCCCTGCGTCGCTTGTGAGCGTATAGGGCAAGTTTGCAACCGGGACATTGTGACCACCGATCACCATGCGTCTTGTGACAACGGTAATCAGTTCATCAATGTCCTTAAAGTGCTTGCGCTCGATGGCGGCACCTTCCTCGCGCAGGATTTCAGGGTTCGTGTTCATCAGCCTGTCCCACACAGCGAAGTCGTAGGGATAACTGAACACGTTGGCCTGTATCTCCCGCGTCCCCGGCAGGGCAAAGCGCCACAAGTCGCGGTCCTCGATGTGACGCAATAGGGGCGGTGGTTCCTCATCCTTGAAGTAGTGCAGCCAAGTCAACATTGCGCCACTGTGCTCCATGTCGAACACTGTCAACACGTTACCCGGCAGGTCGATCAAGTCTTCTGCCGCTGTTTTGTGGTGGTCGATGATGCAGACTGTATTGGCCACCTTCGCCATTTCTAACAGCACTGGACGCTTGTAACTGAAATCCACCATCAGCACGTTGCGACCTTCGACTGGTGGCGGTTGCGTCTGGTAAACACCAGCATGGAATTCGACGCTTTCCCGAAGTGCGCGTCGCACGACCCAAGCAGCTCCAAATCCGTCCGCGCAGTTTCCGTGATAAATGCAAAGTGTTTTCATGCTTCCTCCCTCAACTTGATCTCCGGGCATTCCCGTTCCAGCGCCCGTTTCAAAGCGAACGATCTAATGGAACAGTGATTGGCGACGCGCATTTGCTCGTCAACGCTACCCATGCCGGTTCGCAATATCCGCCGCGCCTCGTCCAGCGCGTCGATGGCGTCCAGGATCAGGCGGACGTTCACTTGATCTCCCTGATCTCGACGCGGGCGATGCGAAACTTACCATCATCTGCATTCGCTTGAGCCTGTCTCATGTCAGCCCTCGCTTGAGAGCGCGTATGAAACACGTATGGCTCATAAATTCCAGCATCGTCTATCGTCGCCCACGCCTTCACCGGCTCCATGCGCTTCGGCTTGGTCATTTCTTGCCCCTGCGCTCGGAATTCTCGATCATGGCCGTTCCTCCAAAAATACAGTTGACGCAGCAGGGTAGCTCCAAAACTTCCCGTTGCCGTCCGTGAGTTCGTAAAAGGTGCCGTGGTTGAGTCGCCCGGTGCGGGTAATGGTGCGGACATACATGCCATCCCGAATAGGATTTGTTTCACTCGCATAGATGCCCCTCATCCACTCACCGAATCGAGGAGTCCTGTCGCTCATTTCACTCGCCCCAAGGAATGTCACTTGCCGAAGAAATACATCCAGTCGTCATGCTTGAGTTTCAGCCGCGCTTCTGGATTGGCGCGCAATACCTGAATCCATCCGTTGTAATCAGTCACCGCCTGTCTGTGCGTTTTGATCTTGGTGGCGCACTCCGTCAGGTCCTCTTGCATGGTGGCGTCTATAGTTATTTGCGGCCCGAAACCGTGCGCAGCGTTGCTGTAGCTTGCCATCTTGTCCGAGACACCCTCATGTATGCCAATGCCGCTTTCCCTGATGCGCGTCATAACTTCGGTTTTCTTATCCTCCCATGCCTTGACACGGGATTCCCGGTAATCTCGCTGCGCTTCCGCTGCCACGGCAATGGTGATTGCCGTGTATTCAAACTGCCATTCATTACGGTTCATATTGCTATCCATCATCGTCTCCTATAAGTTACGTCCAAGGTCACGCCGCGCCCTTTCCCACGCCGCATCCTCCCGGCGCTTCCTGCGCTTGCTGAGGCAGTCCACGATCAGGATCGCCAGCGCGCCCGCCATCAGGATCAGCGACCAGTCGGTCATAGCGGCAATGCCTCTTGCTTGTTATGCGAGCAAAAGTGTAGGTTCTCGCGCACCCACCCGACCGTCTTACGTTCGATTGTCAGCCCGCCATTCACCCATTCGCCAAGCGTTTTTGCCGTTTCCTTCGCATACTCTGGCCCGTCAACGCAGGCAGCGACAGCGCAGCCGCAAGATTTGAAACCGACGTAGCACGGATGATTCGTCTTGTCGGTCATATCGTCGATCCCAGCATGAACGTGAACAGCGCAAACTCAACCGCGCAGCCGATGCCGAGCGCGAGGAGGATGAGGGCGGTTGTCACTTGACTTCCTTAAGTTTTCCGTTATCGTCCACGCGATATGGCACGTCCGGCTTGATGCCATTTTCTCCGGGCGTTCCAACAATCAATCTGGCGCGTTTCTCCACTTTGTCATACCACGCGACAGCGAATGATCCGGTGGCCGATGCCTTCGCGGTGCCACCGAATCCAGAAAATGCACAGCCGGAGTTGCCCGTTGCCGCCGCGTGGCCGTAGTTGCCCGTTGCCTCCGCGTGGCCGGAGTCGCCCGTTGCCGCCGCGTGGCAGGAGTTGCCCGTTGCCG
>Ga0180069_1000039_pt1 | contig 31502 bp, 29 predicted proteins | sample EasRivERM_16_10D_2_FD_121793 | JGI IMG/M metagenome (GOLD analysis project Ga0180069, IMG submission 121793) | Soil microbial communities from meander-bound floodplain in the East River, Colorado, USA - East River metaG ERMLT231B'_16_10D | ecosystem: Environmental > Terrestrial > Soil >...
TAATAGTTATAGTTTTGGCAAACAAACCAATAAAAACCCCTGGTAACCAATTTATAGAATTTGGTTTTTGGTCACAAATGAATCGGGAACAACCCAGCCATATCCCATTATAGGGCAGCAATCAGGTCAATTTCTACAATATAAACCGGGCTGGACAATTCGCTAACGCCAACGGTTGTGCGGGCTGGAGGAAACTCCGGAAAAAACTCCTTGTACACTTCATTCATTCTGCTGAAATCTTTAATGTTCGTCAAATACAGATTGACTTTGACGACATCATCAAAGGATGAGCCGCTCTCTTCAACAAGGGTCTTCAAGTTATTCAAAATCAGGCGGGTTTGATCTTTGATATCACCTTCGCCTTTCGCTCCGGTTACTGGATCAACCGCTACATTACCAGACACAAACAAAAAACCGTTGGATTTTACCGCCTTTGAGTATGGCATGCCGGGTTGATGGAAAAGTGATTCTTTTTTCATGACGATTCCTTTCGAGTGATTGGTATGATTTTTAAAAATTTTAGATATTGTCACTTTGTATTTTAAGATATGAATATTAGAAAACCTATCAGTAAAAAGGTTGCCTGCCAGGTTCTGCGATATCGAAAATTTTGAGTTCCAGGCGGGACTGGATCAAGACCTGTACTTGCAGCGGCCGGACATCGACTGTTTGCGTATTCTTGAAGCGTCTGGTGAAAGAGGTAAAGTTTTCAATATCTTCACCAGCTACCAGAATTGTATAATGACCATGGTTTAACCAGGAAAGCGGATATTTCAACGGTATAATCACGCACATCCTCAATGGATCTTGGTCCGTAAAGTTGTCGGTCTGTGTCGCCTGCAAACAAAACATTTTTGTGCGGCAGTAATTTTTCAATTTCTCTCACTACAGAAAGGCCGCCCAGACATGAATCAAAAATGCCAATCGGGGCGGCTGAATTTAAGGAATACTTCATAAAAAATTCTCCATTTTGGATGAAATTAAGGTTGACGCGCTGACCGGACAGGCGATTATCTCTTCAATTGATGAATCCAACGATTTAATGGGGAAAGATAATCCTAAATCTCTTGAATTTATCAACCATCTGAATTACAATAACTTCATTCTATAGGATGTATTATACAAGCTTCCTGTGGAATTTCAAGTTTGCATGAATGGGCTTTCGGTCTTTAGCAATTATGAATACACTCGGTATTCCTCCAAATTGCACAAATTGATTACTCGCTGACAGGTTTTTTACCAGTTTAAAAGAATACAAAATAAAAACCCCTTTTCTATATTCAAATGGAATAAAGCTATATGGTCAGTTTGGTCAGTAGGCAGTGACACACAATTAAGATTTTGCTATAATATATGACTCCACTGCAAGAAGCCAATTTTTAACAAGCGAAACCCGGCTTGAGGGCCACTTTCGAGAAGCTGAAAAATGTCAGCGAAGATGCGGTCAAGTACCTTGTAAGCGCTTTCGGTGGCGTAAGCGGTTTTCAAATCCGAAAGCAAAGCGTGGAGGGTCTGACCGATTTTTTGCAGGTGTTCCTGTATGGCTTCCTGGCCCTTGATCCGCTAGGTGTCATGCCCGGCGCTATCCTTGATGTAGGCTGCGAAGCTTTCTGCCAGCCACACTTTGTGCGCAGCGCTCGGGATGCGCTCGAACCGCTGGATGGCTGCCACCAGCAATTGCAGGCGGCTGGCTGAGACAATGTTGCTGGCAATTTGGGTCGAGTCCATGCGTTGTATTCCAGTGCGTACCTGCAAGTCTGTGATTTGCGTGTCAGTGGTTTGCTCAAAGGCTTTTTCCAGCAGGTTCACACCTTCTTTTAGGTTGTATTTGCTCAAGCGTGCTCGAAAGTTGTACAACGTGCGGATTTCAAAGTCGCCAGCGTCCAGCCAATCATAACCAAGCGCGTAGCGCACCTGCAGGTCGTAGCAATAATGGTCATACAGCTCTGCGTCACTCCAGCCAAAGCCCGTTTTCAACGCATCCAACCCGACCCATACGTTGACTGGCACATTCGGGCGTGAAGGCAGGTCTGAATACATGACGGAAAAGGCTTTTTCATCCATACGGCTGAAGAATTCAGGCTAGAATGTGGCCGCCCAGGAGTTTTCAAGTCGGGTGCGCTGCTTTTCGGGCAGTTCGCTGGCGGCGCTAATCCATGCAGGTTGCTGGTGTTTGGCATTTCTCTTGAACATGCTTTCCTCGAGGGTCGGTGGGTTGCCCCAATTATATTAAAGAATCCGCCGATTGAGCAGGGTACAATCTGGACGAGTTTTGTCCAGTCGTTTTTTTAGCGGAGTCATATATAAATATCCTATCGGTATTATATAACGTAGATTCAAGTATGAAGTGCAACAGCCTGATCGAAGAATACTTCAAAAGGTGACTTGAAGTCAAGGCATTTTCTAGGACGATGATTGAGCCTGTCTACGGCAACCTTGGTTTCAGATCGTGCAACTTTTGAGAAATCAGTTTTCTTTGGAAAATACTGGCGCACCAGCCCATTCGTGTTTTCATTGGTGCCACGCTCCCAAGCAGAATAAGGATGGGCAAAATAAAAGTTCGCCTTTAATGTTTCGGCAATCCGTTTGTGTTCAGCAAATTCTTTGCCGTTGTCACCTGTGATGGTGTGCACCAAGTCTGTGAATGGCTGTAATAATGAGATCGTGGCGTCAGCCACCAAATTCGCAAGCCGTTGGGTGACAGGCTGTAACAGGGTATAGCGCGATTTTCGTTCGACCAGGCTCACCAGAGCGCCGCGGTGTCCTTTGCCCACCAGGGTGTCAACTTCCCAGTCACCCAGACGTTCGCGTTGCTCCACCAGTTGTGGACGCTCTTCAATACTGACCCGATTCGGCAGTTTACCCCGTCGATCATACTGGCCATAACGTTTGCGACGTTTCCCATGTTGCCGCAGATGCGTGTATAAGTCACCACCGGCTTGCTTTTCCGTCAGAATGTATTGATAGATCCACTCATGGCTAATTCGTATTTCCTGATGCTTTTCCAACCAGCCCGAAACTTGTTCAGGACTCCAATCTTGGCGCACTTTCTCTTTCACCACTGCCCAAGTCTCTGCCGCAATACGTTTCCTAGGCGTAGCGTGCGTGCGTCTTTCCAAGGCTTTTTCATTGGCCTGTTTTGGACGATAGCCGCGTTCGCCCCTATTTCTGGACAGTTCTCGGCTGATGGTGGACTTATGGACTTCAAGTTCTTTGGCGATTTCAGTCGGACCATAGCCTATTTTCTGCAACGCAGAAATCTGGTATCGTTGTTCCGAGGTAAGCTGTTTGTAGGTTCTCATAGCGCTCCTTTGACTTGGCCGTCTAAAGAGAGCTATCCTACCTCAGCTTATCTCTTTTGACTGCCTGCAAAGTTGCACTTCAAACTTGAATCTACGTAATGAAGAGTCGAATAAATGTTCGGGTAATGATTTTTCAAGAGAGGTAATATGACCTTATTGCTGGATGTGAAAAACCTGGAGACAAAATTTTTAACCGTAGATGGTGTTGTCAATGCTGTAAATGGAATTTCATATCAGGTTGATAAGGGTGAATGCCTCGCAATTGTTGGTGAAAGCGGAAGTGGAAAAACAGTCGGTGTTTTGTCACTGATTGGTTTGATTCAATCACCGCCGGGGAAAGTTAGCGGGGGAGAAGTCCTCTATAAGGGCGTTGATTTGCTCAGGTTGAGGAGTGAAGAACTTCGAAAGATTCGGGGTAACGAAATTTCCATGGTGTTTCAAGATCCCATGACCTCATTAAATCCAGTAATGAAAATTGGAGGTCAAATCACCGAATCACTTGTCTATCATCAAAGTCTTAGCCAACAACAGGCGCGTGATCGCGCTCTTGATTTACTAAAGATGGTTGGCATTCCGAATGCTGTTGACCGACTGGGTGATTACCCGCACCAGTTTTCTGGTGGTATGCGGCAAAGAGTGATGATTGCGATCGCTTTGGCCTGTTCTCCTGATTTGATCATTGCCGATGAACCAACCACTGCTTTAGATGTTACCATTCAGGCTCAAATTTTGGACCTCGTCAAACGGTTGCAAAAAGAAATAACCACTGCTGTGATATGGATCTCTCATGATTTGGGCGTTGTAGCAGGTTTGGCGGATAAAGTTCATGTAATGTATGCCGGTTATATTGTAGAAAAAGCAACCGTCAACGATTTATACGCGTCACCCGCCCATCCTTACACCCATGGTTTATTAAATTCACTTCCACGCCTGGATCTTCATAAAAAGAAAAAACTAAAAGCCATTGATGGCTTCCCCCCAAACCTCATCGGTAAATTAAAGGGTTGTCCTTTTACCCCCAGATGCGCCTATGCAGACGAACGCTGCCGCCAGGAAAATCCTGAGTTAATAAATATTGGTAAGGATCATGAGGTAGCTTGTTGGAACTTTTTAAGATAACCATCGAGAGTGGTCATGGAAAAAAAGATACTATTATCTATTAATCAACTCAAGCTTTATTTTCCCATTCGAAGCGGTGTGATTATTAATCGGACATCTGGCTATATTAAAGCGGTGGATGATATCTCGTTTGATATTTACCAGGGCGAAACTTTGGGACTGGTGGGAGAGAGCGGCTGTGGAAAGACGACAGCTGGACGGGCGATTCTTCAACTTTACCACCCAACGGCCGGAGATGTATTCTTCAACGGTACCAACCTGGTTAATCAAAGCCCTGAAGAGATTCGTAAAACTCGCAGGTACATGCAAATGATTTTTCAAGACCCTTACGCATCCCTGAATCCCCAGATGCGGGTGAGTGAAATCGTTGGTCGACCACTGAGGGTTCATAAAACTGTGAGCAGCAAATCGGAAGAAAATGATATGGTCAATGAGCTGCTTAATATGGTCGGGCTGCAGACTACCTATCGCGATCGTTACCCGCACGAATTTTCCGGCGGTCAGCGCCAGCGTATCGGCATTGCCCGGGCATTAGCCACCCGACCAGATTTTATTGTTTGTGATGAACCAATTTCCGCTCTGGACGTGTCGATTCAGGCGCAGGTAATCAATTTGTTGGAAAAACTGCAAGAAGATCTGAAATTGACCTATTTATTTATTGCACATGACTTGAGTATGATTCGTTACATCTCTTCCCGCGTGGCTGTGATGTATTTAGGTAAAATCATGGAATTGACTACCAGTGAGGACTTGTACGAGAACCCGATGCACCCATATACTCTGGCGCTTCTCTCTGCTGTTCCAATACCTGATCCACTGGTAGAAAGACAGCGAAAACGGATTTTATTGGAGGGTGATGTTCCCAGCCCCGCAAACCCTCCGATAGGCTGCAATTTTAGCACCCGCTGTCCAATGGTGACTGATCTCTGCAGAAAAGTTGACCCGGAATTTCGAGAAGTTACTCCTGGTCACTGGGTTGCGTGTCATTTGGTATAGTATACTTAACTTAGGAAAATTATGCGATATCTGATCACGCGTTTGCTTCAATCTATCATTGTCATCTTTGGAGTCAGCATTGTTGCTTTTGGAATGACTTATCTGACGGGTGACCCCACCGAGGTTATCCTCGGTGCGGGGGCTGACCGAATGACCGTTCAGGAGATTAATGTGTTTCGAGTGAAGATGGGTTTTGACCGGCCATGGTATGTCCAATATTTTGATTTTGTATCGAAGGCTTTGCAAGGAAATTTCGGTTACTCATTTATCCGTCACAAACCTGCTTACGAAGTGATTGTTGAAAGGCTGCCAGCGACGATTCAATTAGGGCTATTTGCCCTTGTCATTTCAATACTACTGCCTATACCCCTTGGAGTAATATCGGCAACGAAACCCAATACCATCATTGATTATATTGTGACGTTTATTGCCTTAATTGGACAATCGGTTCCCAGTTTTTGGTTGGGCATCCTGTTAATATTGTTTTTCGGGGTTTATCTAAAATGGCTGCCCATTTCTGGCAGTGGAAGTTGGCAGCAACTCATCATGCCTGGTATAACCCTGGCTGCATTTTCAATCGCCAGAAATATGCGTTTGACCCGCTCATCAATGTTGGATTTCTTTCAAAAAGACTTTGTCCGTACTGCCCGGTCGAAAGGTATTCCGGAAAATCGGGTTGTATATGTACATGTGCTGCGTAACTCTATGCTGCCAATTGTTACAGCGATCGGTTTGCAAATGGGATATTTGTTAGGCGGCTCAGTGATAACAGAAACCATATTCGGCTGGCCAGGAGTTGGGCGAGAGATTCTTGCTGCGATTGGATCGCATGATTTTTATGTAGTACAAGCGGGGGTAATTATGTTCGCGCTAATCTTTACAATTGTGAACCTTCTGGTAGATTTGGTATATGTGTGGGTAGATCCCCGCATCCGCTACGAATAAGCATAAACGAGCCATAAGATGACCTTGGAAAATACAATAGATACGAATGATAAAGCTGGAAAAAATCAATTTACCCGACGATTTTCGGGTTCGAAAACTGCCATCCTGGGTAGTTTTATTCTAATTCTTGTTTCTTTTTCAGCGATTTTTGCACCATTAATCGCGCAGAATGACCCGACAAGTCTGTCCTTAATGAGACGGTTAAAAGCCCCTGGTTTTGTTGAAAAAAGTACAAACTCTCAATTTATCCTTGGCACTGATACGTTGGGTCGTGATGTCTTTAGCCGCCTGGTATATGGCGCGAGAATACCGTTAATTGTTGGTCTCTCTGCAGTATTGTTATCTGGAACGACCGGGATTCTCTTGGGTCTCATCTCCGGATTTTTCGGCGGTAAAGTGGATGATGTGATCATGAGGATAGCTGATATTCAACTTTCTTTTCCAACAATTTTACTAGCTTTGGCCATCATGGCGGTGCTGGGAGCAGGATTGGATAAGCTGATTATTGTGCTGGGATTAACAGGCTGGGTTCAATATGGACGAATAGTCAGAGGTCAGGTGCTCTCTATCAAACAGGAAGAGTTTATTCTGGCTGCCAGGGCAACCGGTGAACGCAACTGGAGTATTTTATTTGAACAGATCTTACCTAATATCTGGAGCCCGGTTATTGTTATTGCCAGTTTTTCAGTTGCAAGCAATATTATCTCTGAAGCATCATTAAGTTTTTTAGGTGTTGGCGTACCACCACAAATCCCGAGTTGGGGTGTGATGTTGGCAGAAGGAAGGCAATATGTTGGTATTGCAGAGTGGTTGACAATTCCCCCAGGCCTGGCAATTTCACTTACGGTCCTTTCAATCAATATTCTTGGTGATTGGCTGAGAGATTATCTTGACCCCCGCCTGAAAAACATTATGTAAATCATGCTCATTATTTTCTCATCGTTCAAAGCATGGATGTACCTGAAAAGATGATTATTATCTGAAATTGACTTCGGTTAGTGAATGGAAACTTATTAATGAGGAGAGGTTACTAGATCAGTGTGTTTAAAAAGGGAATTCTTTGGATGAGCATATTGCAGAAACATGACGCAAAATGCATTCCAAATAATCTGTAAGACAACCAAAAGGAGAAAGTAGAAAATGAACAGAAAATCGCTTCACATTGTTTTTAGTATGGTAATTTTGTTTGTAATGCTTTTGAGCGCCTGTGCGCCTACAGCACCAGCCGAACCTGCTGCAACTGAAGCTCCTGCTGCAACTGAAGCCCCAATACCACAAAAGCCGGTAGTTGTGCTGTTAAGTGCCGAACCTGTCTCTTATGACAACATGTTTACCCAGTCCGATGCGGATATGAGTCTCACCATCCATGAAGGTTTGTTCCGCCTGGACAATGAGGGCATAATTGTACCGGCAATCGCAGAATCAATTACCAATATTGATCCGTTGACCTGGGATATTAAGATCCGCGAAGGTCTGGTATTCCACAATGACGAACCCATCAATGCAGATGCTGTAGTATTTACCTTTGACCGCGCTACAAAATTGTTTGCCGCTGGACTTGGCGACTTGACTTTTGCGATGGGCGCCCTCAAATATGAGAAGGTTGAAAAAGTGGATGAATATACAGTCCGTATAACGACCACTGAGCCAGATCCAGTTATCACATCACATCTGGTCAACCCAGAATTCTCAATCCTGCCCCCCAAGTATTACTCAGAACATACCGAAGAAGAAGTAACCTTCAATCCGGTTGGGGCTGGTGGATACAAATTTGTATCTTATAAAGCCGGTGAAGGTACCGTCTTGGTAGCTTTTGATAAATATCGCCTGGGCAAACCCCCGGTTGAGAATGTTATTGTCAAGGCAGTACCCGAAGTGGCAACCCGTATAGCTGAGCTGCAGGCTGGAACAGCCGACCTGATCGCTGGTATCCCTGCTGACTTGAAACCAGGTATTGAATCAACCCCTGGTCTTAATGTGCAGGTTGCACAAAGCTTCCGCCGCGGCTTTGTCGCCATTAAACAGAATCGTCACCCAGCTTTGGCTGATGTAAGAGTCCGCCAGGCAATGAATTACGCCATCAATTGCGATGAAATTGCTGCAACCCTGTTAGGCGGTCTGACAAATTGCCGGATCGATGTGGTCAATCCACCCTATGCCAATCCAGATCTTAAGATCTTCAGCTATGATCCTGACAAAGCCAACGCGCTCCTCGATGAAGCTGGATGGGTTATGGGTGCTGACGGCGTTCGTGCGAAAGATGGTGTACGCCTTTCGTTAAATATGGATACCCCAAATAGTTCATTCCTGATGGATAAGGAGACCTCTCAGGTTCTTGTTGAAGCATGGAAGGCTGTTGGTATCGAAATTGCTGAGCTGGGGATCATTGATTCCGCCACCAGCGCAAAGGTGCGCGCCAATCAAGGCGAAGGTTACCGTGACCTGATGATGAGCTCCTCTGGCCCTGATTACACCTGCCAGGGTGACTTGCTGCTTGTTCAAAAAGACTCTGGATCCAACCGGATGAGCTGGTCAGATGATAAGTTCGAAAAGATGTTTTCTGCCTTCGTGACCGAGTTCGATTCAACCAAATGGCAGGCTATGTGCTGGGAACTCGAAGCATATGCCGGCGAGCAGGCACCTGTGGTTTGGTTATATAATGAACCCGCAATTTATGGTTTCTCAGATCGGATTAAATTTACTCCCCGACCTGATGGTCGCTTGTATCTAAACCTTGTACTGCAAGGATATAACCAGTAATTTCTAAATTGATCATGGTCATGGCGGCAGCAATCTACTGCCGCCATGACGAACCATTTTGTTGAATACTTGGATTTTTCGGTATCTTCTCAAAAATTAGTGGTCGGGCAAGCGAATATGACCAGCTCGGATTGAGTTCTTTGGCTAATTTTTAGATCAACTCAGCAAGTGGCGGAATAGCATTTTTCTTGGAATTACGGTCTCGGATGTATTCGTAGAAACTGGTGTCAAACTTATTGGTAGTTGCGGCAAGTGTCATGAAGGTATCCCAAGCGTGCCTCCCATCTTGGGTGCGCGGACCAAAACTCACATCGCATTACCGTACCCGAAAGCGCGCAGCCAACTCTGCGGGGTTGTTGTGCAAGGGTAGTTATGGGTGTTTAGCACCAGTAGAAGAGAATCTTTCTTGACCTGAGTTCCACCTGCACTGCATCCACAGCGCAGTACAAGTGTGGTGATGCGTTTGTCTAGTTCGCCAATTTATTGAGATGCTGCAATTTATCTTTCAAAACCATTGTGTCGCAAGATTTTATTGATGAAAACTGCCAAAAATTAGATTAGTTACTGAACGAATCCTGATGGTCAAAACGTATTTCCTGCCTGGCAGGAAATACTATTGGGAAACCCCATTAAAAATGAACATCTTTATGCATGCTTATTTCAACTTCAACCGAAAAACCAAAATCAAGAAGGTGTTTCGAGTGAGTTGTTCGTATTAAGCTATTTTGTAAGTAAAACATCTATACTTGGAGCTGTCATGGAAAAATTATTTCAAATTCTTGACGAATATATCTCAGGCGAGAACGCTCATGAAACAGTCAAACAAATCACACAATTTTACCGGTCTCCAGGATCGGCGGGATATCACGCGGCAACCAATGTCATTGCTGATAAATTACGGACCGGCGGATTTGAGGATTTGGAGGTCACCCGCTACCCGATTGATGGGGAGACAGAATTTAATAACAGCAAGCTTCCACTTTCCTGGGAGCCATACAGTGCAGTTGTGAGGATGATCAATCCGGTTCAGGAAGAGGTTGTGAATTTTGATACAGCCCCTTCCTGCCTGGCATGGTGGTCTTCACCAACACCAGTGGGTGGACAAACGTCAGAAGTTATTGATGTTGGTACAGGTGAGCATGAAGCTGATTACGATGGCAAGGATCTAAGAGGGAAAGTGGCCTTTATTCATACCACCGACCGCCCTGAAGGGTGGACCTATGCTTCTGGCATAGCGCTTAAAAAAGGTGCAGTTGGTATCCTTACCGATTATTTCTTGTATCCCATGCCTCCGGATCGTGTTCAGGAAGATGTGCCTGCAGCAGTGCAGCTCCTTCGGCTTGGTGCGAATAACCATGGTAAATACGATGCCTGGGCGTGTTCTTTGGATTACCCAACTGGAAAAAAGATCAGTAAGCTGTTGGAAAACGGACCTGTTACCATTCACGCTGATATTCAATGCCGGCTGTTCAAAGGGGAGGGACAAAACCTTTTGGCCACCATACCCGGTAGTGATTTACCGGAAGAGTCGGTTTTTTTCCTCTCACATACCTCAACCGGGACGAAACCTGGCGCTAATTGTGCAGCGGGGGTTGCTTTATCAACAGAAGTTGCGGTTACACTTAAATTTTTGATTGATGAAGGCGTACTGCCTCGTCCTCGCAGAACGATAAAATTTTTATTTGTCAATGAAGGTCTGGGTTCGCAGGCTTATATTGCTGCTCATAAAGATGAGTTGCCGTCGATTAAGGCTTCCTTTTGCTTTTGCAGTGCCGGTAATCACCAGCACAAATCAAAATCAATACTGATCTTTAGTAAAAACCCAGACTCTATCCCATCATTTTTAAATGATTTTTATCAATGGGTAATGGATACTTCACCAAAAGACAAATATTGGGTGGGTAGAGAAGAAAATGATCTGTCATCTGTTGTTTTCGAACAGGTTCCCTATACCCCCTGGTCCGATAATAGCGCATGGGTTGCCTTTGGTGTGCCCAGTGGGTTGGTGATGAGTTGGCCGGATATTTATTTTCATTCCCAGTTATTAACGGCTGATACTGTTGATCCAAAAGTGATAAAGCGTGCAGGATTGACAAGCGCAATCGCTGCTTATGAGATTGCCAATGCAGATCTTAACTCCGCTGAATTTATTGCCGGCGAAGTCTTCAGCAGAAGCCTGTACCGTCTGCAACGGGTAGGCAATGATGTCATCCATTATTTGAATTCCCTATCAGGCGATGAGAAACCCACTGAAATCAAAAGAAAAGTTGATTATGTCGTAAAAGAAATTCGATATTTTGGTGAACGGGATTCGCAAGCTGTTGAAACAGCAAAAGGACTTGTGGGCGGAGAAATTCCATCTGCAATGATTGAAAAAATCTCAAGGTTTCGTGACCAGTTAACTTATGAGGCCAGGCAGCAGGTTGAACATATCGAAGCAGTCTTCAAATCAATTTCATCTGCTTATGGAAGGGAGGTTTAAACAAATGGGCAGTATTACTTTGGATGTGGTTCCTGTAAAATTGCAGCAAAGCTCAACACCGGGATTAGGGATGTCCTACCCGGAGTCAGTCGAATTATTCAGAAGAATGCAAGCACAAGACCCCCGTGTGGTTTTCTATACCATTCGGCCAATGGGAGATGAAGTTTGGAACATGGTGGATGGCAAGAAAACGATCGGAGAAATTGCTGCAGCTTGTGCAATTGAATTTGGTGTTGTGGTAGATGAAGAATTATTTCTACCGATTTTTGAAGGATTAATGAGCCATAATCTCATCACATTCACAGGTGATTAATATCGTGGCAATAGAATTAATATTTGAACATACATGCAAATTCCATGAAACAATGCTGAACACTTATCTATAGTGTTCACAATTCAAGAAAATCAACCTGCAATGGACTTGTTGAAAGGATTCAAGAAATGAACCGAACCGCAATTCACCAATATATCGACACCCATATTAATGACCATGTTGCCAATATTCAAGAATGGGTCCGGCAACCAAGCGTCAGCTGGGATAATATCGGTTGTGAAGATATGGCTCAACTGGCGGCAAGCACTTATAAAAAATTGGGCTGCCAGGAAGTGGAGGTATTGGAAGGTCGTTTTCATCCGGGGGTGTGGGCGCATTATGATGCGGGCGCGCCTGTCACTATTCATAATTATGCCATGTTGGACACCCGTACTGTCAACGCCAGGGAATGGAAGTATGATCCGTGGGGCGCTGAACTGACCTCAATTGGAAATTATCCAAAAGTACTGGTTGGCCGAGGCGCCATGGGCGCTAAGGGACCCTATATGGCGTGGTTAAATGCTCTCTCGACAATTATTGCTGTTGAGGGTAAATTACCAGTCAATATCATGTTTCTGGCTGAAACAGAAGAAATAATGGGCAGCCCAACATACAAGAAATTTGCGGAACAAAAAGCGGACAAGTTGAAAAAAGTCGATGTCAGTTTTGTGCCGGCAGCTTCTCAGGGCGCTGGCGGCGCCGTTTCAATGGGTTTGGGTCTTAAAGGCATGACTGTCATTGAATTGACAGCCAGCGGTAAGACATGGGGAAAAGGTCCGGTCAACACGATTCACAGTATGGTTGCCTCTCTGGTTGATTGTCCACCTTTCCGGCTTGCGCAGGCTCTGGCAACATTAACTGAGGCCGATGGCAGTGGCTGTGCGGTAAAAGGTCTGAGGGACGTCTGGAATTTTCGTAAGCCTTTGACTGATGAAGAAATGGACTTAATCAGAAAGATAGCCACGAGCGCTGAAGGCAAAGATTGGCGGGATGTGATCCCTATGGGTGGTGTTAACAATGTCAACCAGGTTCGCGGTGGCATGGAAGGCATTGACCCCTTAATCAACTGGTTATATGGACCCACTTTTAATATTGCCGGGCTGCGCAGCGGATTCCTGGGGCCTAATTCAGGCACAATTCCATATATCATTCCCAGCACAGCCACAGCCACGATTGATATGCGCCTAGTTGTTGACCTGAGCCCTGAAGAAATCATTGGCTATTTACGCAGTCATTTGGATGAGCGCGGTTTCTCGGATATCGAGATCAATGTGTTTGCAGCCTTCAGCCATAACATCACCTCAGTTTCTGAGCCGGCATCCCAAGCGATGATAAAAACCATGAAACAATGGAATCTGAACTACACAGTCTGGCCAATCCAGGGCGGCGGTGGCCCATGGACTGTGATTCCTAATTTATTCAATGTACCTTGTGTGCGTGGCGGCGTTATTGGCGGCGGCGCTGGCGGACCAGTAGATGAATACATGGTCATTGAAGGTGACGGTAAGTTGGCTGGTTTGGCTGAATCTGAGAAATATCTGGTGGATTTGCTCTATAGCTTCGCTGATACGATGACCGCCAGCAAGTAATGGATTGCTTATCAAGCAGGTCGTTCTTTATAAAGGCTGCCTGCTTGTTTTTTATGAAGGGTTAGTCTTTGGAAAGGAAAACATGGGAAAAGTATTAAGAGTTCCATATAAAATGCTGGTAGCCCCCATCCCGGTAGAACGTTTACAGATAGATAATACCGCCTTGATGCTGATTGATTTTCAAAAATATACCTGTAACCGGAATTACGGTTTGGGTGTGTTGGCCGCTGAAAGGGGGATCACACCTGAGCTGGCTGAGTATTATAGCCAGGTCGATGCTGCAGTAGAATCCAGCAGCATGCTGCTGGATTCGTGCCGGCAGAATGGGGTGAAAGTGATTTTCTCATACCAGCATGCAGGTTCCGCTGGTGAGAATGTCTCAAAACAATTCAAAATCAGTAAGTTCCCAATTCCACGTGGAGACCTGGCTGATGAATTTCTCCCGCAGATATACCCAAACAAAGGGGAGGAAATTATCACCAGGGCGGCATATTCTCCTTTCCTGAATTCGAAGCTCGAGGAGACCTTACGATCTGACGGCAAAGATACCCTGATCATGGCTGGAACCTTGTTCAACTACACTGTCGCCCTGGCTGCCAGAGAAGCTGCGGATAGAGATTTCAAGGTGATTGTGGTTTGGGATGCTTCAGCAAGCGAGTCATTGGACTGGCATCTGGTAACCCGAACCGGATTGGTTGGCGGGTTAATTCTTTCCCGCAGGGCGCAGGAAGTAATTGAAATGATGCAAGGAACGCGAACATGAAAGTAATCAGAACCGTTAGAGGCGATATTGACCCATCCCGACTGGGCATAACAGCTCCTCACGAGCATCTGTGGTGTGACCAGGGCTTATGCAGCAGCGGTGGAAAAAGCAACTTTCCGGGTACATCTGAAAAGATGTATATGCGCGATAAGCAGCTCGTTGAAAAAGAATTAAAGGAATTTTATACTGCTGGCGGGAGGGCGGTAGCTGAAATGACCACCGATGGCTGGGGACGCGATGTAAAAGTATTAAAAGAGCTTTCTGAGGCTGCAGATATTCATGTGATCGCCATTTCAGGTATTTATGTAGAGGACTGCCTGCCTGATTATTTTATTCAGTTGGATATTGATGAGTTGGCTAAACGGTATGTACACGAAATTACAGTGGGCGCAGATGGTAGCTCAATTCGAACGGGTTTGCTAAAGGCATCTGTGAGCCGGCGGGTGATTGAACAGGCAGAAGAAAAAGGCGCACGAGCTGTTGCCCGAGCGCAACTTCGCACTGGTGTTGCCATAACCACGCATACAACTGCTTCATCCCGATTTGAGATTGAAGGCGGAAATATTGGCAGATACCACCTTGATCTATTCGAAGAAGAAGGTGTTGATCTCGGCCGTGTGATCATCGGTCATACGGATGAAAATGCAGATATTCGTCAACTTTTGGAGCTTCTCAAGCGCGGGGCTTTTGTTCAATTTGATACAATTGGAAAAACTCACTGGCAGCTGGATGAAACCCGTATAGGTTTGTTGCGACAGCTAGTAGAAGCGGGTTTTGAAGATAAAGTGATGCTCTCAACTGACCGCTGCCGTGTCACCGAGACAAGAACTCATGGCGGTCCGGGATATGCCCATGTTTTAAACAATTTTATTCCAAGCTTGAAACAGTCAGGTTTTGATGAGGCGGTTATTCATAAGCTTCTGGTGAAAAACCCCGCCAATATTTTCAGTTTTGAGCCGAAATAACCCAGATCAACGATGACTGTACAAATACACCGCTTGCCTTGTGCACGGCGGTGTATTTGTATTTGCTCATGCCAGGAGTTAAACCCATTAATATCCCAAAACTGGGAAATGGATGGCTGATTATTATTCTCAAATCAAAAATAAGCGTACATACTGTGGTGGATAAGGAAATTTAGATAGAAATTCGGGCATAATTAAGGTTCACTTTCAGGGGATCAAAATGCCCAAGAGAAGAACATTTACGGCCAGCCGGAAGGCGGCCATCGTGCTTGAAGCGCTAAAGGAAGAAAAGACCATCGCGCAAATTGCTTCCGAAAACGACGTCCACCCGAACCAAATCCACAAGTGGAAAAAGCAGGCGCTGGAGGATTTCCAGCAACTGTTCGATGATGACCGCAAGGGCGAAAAAGCCTTGGCATCGGTTCACAAAAAACAGGTCAACGAGTTGTAGAGCGAAATTCGCAAACTAAGCACCCAGTTGAGCTGGTTGAAAAAAATCTGGTATCGACGTGCAGTAGGGCAGAGCGGCTTAAAATGTTGGGACAAGAGCACCCGGAAGTGCCACTAAATACGCAAGCCAATTTGCTAGGCGTGAGCTATTCGAGCCTATACTACCAGCCCAAGTCGCTCTCGCAACGCGAGTTGGACATCAACTGGCGCCCGCCAGCCATTGGAAGAAATTATCAAAGTCATACACGAATACGGGGCTATTGCGATTGTTGACGCGGTTACTTCACTGGCTGGTGTTCCACTACACGTGGATAAGTGGGATCTGGATAAGGAAAATATCACACTATTACTGGCAGCTTTAAAAAATCTTCTTAAGTGTTATCGAAAAGAAAAAGAACCGGCTGTGTTAACTCCGGTTCTTTTTCTTATTCAAGATAATTCAAGTGAGAGGTTCGTTATTATGGATGGCTTTCATGAAGCTTTTTTCTACCTGGCCAAGGCGGCCTGCTTATCCGTCTTCACCTGGGCATTTGTCACCAGCGCCACATGCGCGGGGTGGACAACAAGCACTGAGTAGACATGGGGCAGCAGACTATCATCGAAGAGATACGTGTTGGTGGTCACCTCCAGCACGACCGCATCTGAGGGTGACAGATATCGAAGGATCCAATCATACAATTGATAGGTAGATACTTTTTCCATACCAACACTGCCGTGAGAATAAAATGAGCCGGGCGCACTGGTTTATGGGCAAGACATCACACACGCACACGGGCTGGCTCTCTCAAGCCTCCCAGGTTAGCGTATCCGAACGGGCAGCCAAACACATGAACGGCTTGCCAAAGGCATCTCAGTACGACATTGGCTAGCCCAAACGTCTTGTTCCCGAAGTAGGACGTTCCCGTTCACTGACCTACGGATAGACTACTTCCAAACGCACCCGGCTGCCCGTATTTGAGGGGTATTGAATACTAACACATGATGTATAATTTCATTCAACCAGCATTTCGCCTCTCCTGACTGTGCGGCATGCTCCGGAATCGGTGTGCGACATCACCGCAATCCATAAAAGCCAAAGATAAACCCGCCGATCTATCCACCCTAAAGGGTGATAGCTTACGGCGGGTTTTATAGGGGTCATCTTTAATTTGAACGAAGGAAACCAATGGAAATAAAACTGAAAGTTGGAGAAGTTCAAAAAGAACAGGCGGAATTAATTGTTCTTGGTTTGTTTGAGGATCAGGCCGGATTGGGACGGGCCGCGGCCGCCGTCGATCAGGCTTTGGGCGGCCAGATCGTCCAGATCATCGTCGACGGTGATTTTAAGGGCAAGGCCAAGGAGTTGGCGCTACTGTACGCTGCCGGGCGCGGGACTGCCAAACGGATCTTGCTGGTGGGTTTGGGTAAAGAAGGCAAGCTCAGCCCTGAAAGCATCCGGGTAGCGGCGGGCACCGCGGCAAAACGCGTGTGCGAACTAGGCGTCAAGAATTTCAGCACCGAAGTATTTGGGGAAGACTTTGATAAGGTCAGTCTGGCGGATGCGGTGCAGGCTGTGGTTGAAGGCAATGGACTGGCGTTGTATGAGTTCACCGAGCTGAAATCGGACGCGAACAATAACGGGACCAAGGTCGAAGAAGTCACCGTAGTGCTTTCTGAGCCATCCGGCCTGAAAGAAGCCGAAGCGGGTCTGGCGGCTGGAAAGGCAATAGTGGCCGGGACCAGCCTGACACGCGACCTGGTCAACTGGCCGGGCAACTTTGCGACGCCCGCCTTCCTGGCGCAGCAGGCGCAGAAGCTGGCCGAAAGCGCTGAACTGACCTGCCACGTGTTGGATGAACCTGCGATGAAGGAACTGGGAATGGGCGGAGTGTTGGGTGTTTCTGAGGGGAGCGACCAGCCCGCGAAGTTTATTATTTTGGAACATAACGGCAACCGCGCCGACTTGGACACGATCGTCCTAGTGGGCAAAGGCGTGACCTTCGACTCGGGCGGTATCTCGATCAAACCCGCGGATGACATGGACCGGATGCGCAGTGATATGGCGGGCGGCGCGGCTGTGATGGGCGCTATGCTGGCTGTGTCAACTCTGGCGCTGCCACTGCATGTGGTCGCGCTTGTGCCGGCGACCGAAAATATGCCCGACGGACGGGCGTTGAAACCCGGCGATATTTTGCGGGTGATGAACGGAAAAACAGTCGAGGTGATCAATACCGACGCGGAAGGCCGCCTGGTCTTGGCGGATGCTCTGTGCTACGCCGCGCGCTACAACCCCAATGCAGTTGTGGATATTGCCACGCTCACCGGCGCCCGGACGATTGCTTTGGGCGACCAAGCGATCGGGTTGTTCAGTAATGATGACGGCCTCGTCCAGCGGTTTGTAGAGGCGGGTCAAAAGACCTGGGAACGGGTCTGGCAGCTGCCCCTGTTCGAGGAATATACGGACAGCTTGAAGAGCTTTGCGGCGGATATGAAACACGCGGGTGGTAAGGGCGGCGGTGCTTGCATCGCAGCAGCCTTTCTAAACAAGTTCGTCTCCTATCCCTGGGTGCATTTGGATGTCGCCGGTCTGGTTTCGAGTGAAACCGAAAAACCCTACACACCCCGCTGGGCGACCGGTTTGGGTGCGCGGTTGCTCATCCAGTTCCTGCGGGATTGGGAGGGAAAATAAGCTAGCAATTATGAAGACAGCACACTGAAAAATCCTGGGAGAGCCAGTGACGATTTTGAATATCGACAATCTCCAGGGGCTGTCCTAAGATCACACAATGTCATGACGAGCGAAGCGCGACGTCTGGTAGATAAATGTTCAGACTCGACGCTTCGCTCAGAGTGACAGGCGTTTATTGATAGTTTCGATAAAGTAAGGACAAAAATAGAATACCCAGGAGAAAAAATCTGTGACTTCAAAAGGCGAGAAACTTAATCTATTGGTTGCAACCTACATTGAACCGGAATACATCGAAAGGATACGTGAGGTGGACGATCGGTTGAATGTTATTTACGCACCTTCTTTAATCCCCACCCCACGCTACGCAGGCGACCATACGGGTCATCCCCTGACCCGCAGCCCGGAACAGGAAAGGTACTGGCTGGAGTTTAGGCTCAAATGCGAAGAACAAGTGGTCGCAAGTCACTTTTGTAGTCATTTGCTCTAACTTATTTATTGACTTTCAATTTCTAAAAATATTAATCGGGCATGCCTGTCAACCCGGCCTCTGCATTGAACTTTCGCCACATTGCCCGGTATGGTGCATCCTTAAATGTCAGGTTCATATGAGCCTGCAACCGGCTGATCCAAGTTTCAGTGGCTTGCAAGGACTTATGAAAGCAATATTCCATAAAATCGCGTTTTTCATCCAACGTACTTTTCTTCATTGATCCTGATTCTGCTACAAACTCGTTTTCAAGCGCGTCGAAATCCCTGCGGATCTCAGGTACCAAATTATCAAAATCCGCCATGGCACGACGGTGCAAAAGTTCATGTTTCCACCACAGACAACTCGGATCGAAGTGTTCAGTGGGAGCAGGACCGATTTCTGGCAGGTTTATGCCCATAAAGACAGGTTTGAAAATCGAGATACAATTCCCGGATGTACCGGTGACCCAGATCAGCGCGCCGTGCTCACTCACATCGGTAACCATAACACCATCAGCCTGCCACCAGCGGTTATCCTGTGGCCCGGCATGGATGCAAATATTACGATGGGCGTCAGCAGTTGCAGGGTGGTATCCATTATTGTGATGGCGCATAATTTTAAACATGGTTTGGGCGGTAATTTGGCCTTTGACTTCCTTGAGATGATCATATGTATAACATTGCCGATCCGGAGAACCCAGGGTGGGAGGGACTTCTGGCAAGGCAAAGGTTTTTGCCCAATCAATCTTCTTCGTGCCAGATGCTGTCGAACAGGTTGTCCAATTCGTAGCAATCCCAAGCATGTTAGAAATTGAATCAAAATCTTCGATTTTCTTCACTGCCCATTTACGGCCGGCAGTTTCAAGGATGTAGGCCTCACTGGTATCAGACATCAGAAAACTGCTATCAAAATGCGAGTTTCCTTTGAGCTCGGCACTGCCACCCTGGCCATATTCTTCCAACAGGGCAGTCATAAGGTCGATGGCTTCCTGGCAATTTTTGGCTCGTTCTAATCCAAGGCGCATTAGATCCGGACCGATGATCCCATCTTTTTCCTCGGTCATTTCCGTGGTGAATACAGCCTCCTCTCCCATCGCAAGGCCATATTCGTTGATACCGATCTCACACCCATAAGTCCAAAAAGCTTTGGTCAGGAAAACTTCATAGGTTTCTTCGGCTTGCGGAATAACCAGGTGGGTAACACGAAGGGTCTCCCCTTTGACATGCTTTCTACGTGGAATGCGGACAATCGCATTAGCTTCATTCACTTCACAATCTGCACTTTTTGCGAACAAAACATTTTTATCGAGAGTTGCCGATGGTAAAGCCATAAATGTGTCACACATTTCGGATTCCTTTCGAGTTCAGGATTTCCCGGAACCAGACAATGCCTGGTCTTCATGGGATTGTGGCGTCCTTCGAGGCCAGTTGACCTCCCGACCACCCATAATTCCACCAGGACGCCAGATCAGCAAAGCAATTAGTGAGGTTGCCAGGAAAACCTCGGTAAAGCCCACAAGACCTCCGCCCTGAAGATTGATACTGTTTTCAATCTGACGCAGCCCTTCGTGTACAAAGGTTACTGCCACAGTACCAATTACCGCTCCGGAAATCCCACCAGGGCCTCCAACAACAAGCATGGTCAGAATGGCGAAGGTTTCACTTAGATAAAAGGCATAGGGGGAAAACGAAGTAATGAAATGAGCCCATAATCCACCAGCGAAACCTGCCATAAAAGCGCTCAGCATAAATCCTAACCACCTTACAGTTACAATATTAATACCGATTGAGCTTGCCGCATATCGATCATCACGTGAAGCTCGTAACATCAAACCAAGGTTGGACTCCTTGAAATAATATGCCACAATGACCCCCAGTAATCCAAAAGCGACGCTGACCCAAAGGGTGGTGTAATAATCCACTCCAAAGAGGGTGCGCGGACCGTTGGTTACAGCACTCCAATGTACGAGTACAACCTGAATAATGACAAGTACTGCAAACATGGTGATTACAGCCGCAGCATCTGACAGGCGCATTAATGGATATCCCAACACTGCTGCCACCAACATTGCAATACAGGCTCCGATCAGGACGGAAACCAGAAATGGAAGATGGACATTTTGCAAAAAGGGATACAGATCAGGTAATGTGGCTGCTTTGGCTTCCGGGGTCATCGAAAACAATACTGAAGCATAAGCACCGATTCCCATGTAACCGATATGAGAAAAGGAAAGGATACCCGAATTGCCCATGAAGGTCTGCAAACCCAAAACCAGGAGGAGATTGATGAATAACACAGTCGCAATACGATGCAGCAGAGTCCCGCCGAATAATTGGGTAAGCAAAGCCAGCAACAAAAGGGGTACAAACAACAATACCAGTGTTGAATTAGTTTGGAACCATTTTGAAAATTGAAGTTTAAGATTCATCCGATACGCTCCGATGTTGTATTACCTCGAATGAGACCTATTGGTCGGAATAGCAGGATCAAAATTACAATCAGGAACATGAATGCTTCCCGATAATCCAGCAAATACTGGGGTAACCATAAGCTGAGAAGACTATATATTATGCCGTACAAATAACCACCTACTACCGCGCCCAGAAGGTTGGTCATGCCACCGATCACGCAAGCCACAAAGGCAACAAGCAACGGTGCTGCGCCAATGGTTGGTGTAACGGAGGCCGTCCGTCCGGTCCAAAATATGGCAACTACTCCGGCGAAGAAGCCGCTGATGATAAAGGCGGCTGAAATCACCAGGTTAGCCGGTACCCCTAAAAGACGAGTCATTCTGAAGTCGTCAGCAGCTGCTCGCAGAGCTATTCCCAGTACTGTATACTTGAGCAACAGAGATAAGGCTCCAAAAAGCACCACTGCAGTAATTATGCTAAGGATGTTGCGGATCGGGATATCTGTGCCTGCGATCGCAACGCTTTGTGAAAAGATAGCTGGCAAGGGAACGGCCCGGGCACGCGGGGAGATTATCAATAAGGCTGCGTTCTGCAATAAAGTGCTTACTGCAAATGAAGTGATCAACATAGCTGTCAGAGATTTTTCTCTTACCGGTCGGAATGCAATCATTTCGGTCAAATAGCTAACCGCCGCCGCTATTAGTACTGCCAAGATGGCGATTACAAACCATGGTAGTGAAGTATTCAAGCCGCCCAGTACATACAGGGCATACCCGGCTATCATGAGCAGCTCGCCATAGGCAAAATTGACCAGCTTCAAGATGCCATATACAATCACCAATCCCAGAGCGAGCATGGCATATAGGCTGCCTAGGCTAATGGTATTAATGAGAAAATCAATCGTAAGCAAGGGTCAATTCTCCTTCTCTAATCTCGTTTTTGATCGCCAAGATATACCCCCTCGATATCAACCTGGCTACGGATCTGGCTGGCGCTACCTGAGGTTTGAATGGTACCGGTATTAAGCAAGTAGGCGCGATCGACAATTTCCAAGGTGCGGTCGACGTTTTGTTCGACCAATAAAATAGTAACTCCTCGATTATGCAAAGTTTTGATCAGATCAAATATTTGGTCAACAATGAGTGGAGCCAGTCCTAAGGACGGTTCATCTAACATGAGAAGCTTTGGATGAGACATTAAGGCTCGGGCAATGGCCAGCTGTTGCTGCTCACCACCGGAAAGGGTGCCACCCAATTGGTAGAAACGCTCTTTGAGGATCGGGAAAAGCGAGAAATTCTCTTCCAAGTCCATAAGATATTCCTGATGGTTTCGGCGGATGAAAGCGCCCAAACGCAAATTTTCTTCCACAGTCAAGCTGGCTAAGATCGCCCTACCTTCCGGTACCAACGAGATTCCCCTGCGCGCAATAGCCTCAGGTGGCTTCCCCGCAATAGACTCATCCAAAAAAGTGATCATCCCTTCTACAGGGCGAAGGACTCCTGCGATCGTGGCCAAGGTTGTACTTTTCCCAGCGCCATTGACCCCGATCAGTGCCACCATCTCACCTTCCTTGACTTCCAAAGTGATTCCGCGCAGCGCTTTGATAGCGCCGTAGCGAGCATGAATAGATTTAAGTTCAAGCATGCTCAGCCTCCTCTTTGAGATTTGCCTAAGTAAGCTTGAACAACTTCCGGAATCTTACGAACTTCATCGGGTTTACCCTCTCCAATAGTTTGACCGTAGTTCAAAACATGGAGCCGGTTGCATAATCGCATGATCAAACGCATATCATGTTCAACTATTAATATACCCAGATTCCGCGCCAAGGGGATCGGACGTAAAATTTCCATAAGCTGATCGCTCTCCTCCTCGTTCAGGCCGGCTGCCGGCTCATCGAGCAGGAGAAATTTGGGTTTCATCGCCAAGGCTCTTGTCACCTCTACTCTTCGTTCCAAACCGTATGGTAACTCACCAGCCAGGGATTCACCCCAATTTGAAATACCCATCTCAAATAAAACTTGATCTGCTGTTTCACGAGCCTGCCGGCGGGTAAACCCCACACTAAGCGCTGCAACTAACACATTTTCATAAACGGTCAGTTCACGAAAAAGTCGGATCGTCTGAAAAGTTCGAGAAACGCCAGTATGAGCCACGACATGAGGGGGCTTATTGGTAATCTCAGTTTTACCCACTGAAATTCTTCCGCCATCCGATGGCAACAGGCCGGTGATTACGTTAATTAATGTGGTTTTTCCAGATCCGTTGGGACCGATCAAACCGAGTATTTCCCCTTGTTGTAGTTCCAAACTGACGTTCTGAAGGGCAGCCAATCCTGAAAAACGTTTGGTAACATCTTTGACGACCAGGTGTTCTTGAATCTGCGATGAACCTGGAGAAATGGACATAAATGCACTCCGCATAACAATTTTTAATTGGGGAATTTTTCAGCTGCCTGACCCATGAAAAATCCCAAATCTTATCTTGCCCCCACCTCTTGGGGCGGGGGCAAGATAACTTCAATGTTTTGAGATTTGCTAACCGAGCTCCGGACGAGCGGGCTCTCCGCGCAAGGCAGATAACTTAGCATTGCGGGTTTTGCGATTAACACCAGCAGATCATGGTGCAGGTTGGCTGGTGGGTAACAACCAGCCGAAGAATTCAGGTTTTCCACTGACCAGCTTGACCATGGCCGCCTGCTTGTGTGTCTCATGACCCTTGGCAGCGTTCTCCCATGTCAGCTTGCCCGTCAACAAATCCCAAGAGTTGTCTTCCATGGCTTTGGCCATAGCTGCACCGTCGGTAGAACCAGCTTCCTGCATGGCGCCCACTAGGATGTTGACTACATCCCAACCCGTGGCAGCCCACATGGCTTCAGGCGGGCCGCCGAACTTGGCTTCATAGGCCTTCAGGAACTCGGCCATCTGCGGGGAGGTGTCGGGCGAGACCCAAGTATGTGTGGCAAAGACAATGTCGTTTCCGTACTGCGGGCCAAGTGCCTGAAATAGACCAGGGTCATCGTACGAGTCACCGCCCATGATAGGCGCGGTAATACCAGCCTCGCGCATTGTGCGGATAATCAGACCCAGATCCGGCATGTAAGAGGATATGTAGTAGTAATCAGGCTGTGTGGGCAGGGCTTTCATACGGGCGAGCTGTGCCGAGAAATCACCCGCGCCTTGGGTGTATTTCTCCTGATACACAACTGTGCCACCGCCGTTCTCCCAAGCCTTGGTGAAGTACTCGCCTAAGTCCTTAGTGTACTGGATGAAATCATCCGTTACGACATAAGCATTTTTCCAGCCCTGATCGCTCGCGTATTGGGCAGCGGACGCACCCATAGTGGTATTCCACATGGACATCGTAAACTGTTTATCACCCAAGGATTTTGATCCATAAAGTGGGGAAGAGGCGGCAGGAGAAATACCCACAATCCCGGCTTTTTGAGCTTCTCGGCTGGCAGGTCCGCCGAAGTCAAAGTCGCTGGGAGCAATGATCGCGACCACGCCTTCCTGGACTAGTTGTACTGCATTATTTCCGACGGTCACTGGGTCGCTTTTTCCGTCCAGGTTGATAAGTTCAAGTTGCTTTCCCAGGACGCCGCCCTTCTTGTTGATCTCATCAACGGCAAGCTGGGCGCCTTTTAATGCGGGTTCATCCAGAGGCGCCTGAATGCCGGTTAGGCAGAGGGTGGCGCCAATCTTGATAGTTGTCGCTGACTGCGAAGCGCCGCCGCAAGCGGTCAGCAAGATGCTCAATATGAGCGCGCTGACCATAAACGTAAACATACTTCTCTTCATGTTCATTCTCCTTGGTAAGGAATAATATGATGTAGCACCCATGGCACTACAAAATGCACGAATGTGAATGACTATTCCAAACTGACTGAACTAGTGCAAACGACCAAGATACTCTTAAGACTCCATTGGCACTTGTCCTAAAATTGGCGAAGGGACTGTAATATTTTCGATGCTCGAAATTTAAAATACTTGTGATTAATTATCGATATGCAGATAATTCATGTATTATAAACTTCGGGAATATATTATACAAGATGTTAGGTAGGGCATCCCATGGCTTTTCCAAGGTCAGGGATTTTATGTTGGAATAGCGCAAACTGACCAATTTTTGTTGGTTTTACTCTCAAATTGTTCTGGCGCGCCATATAGCTCAAAATCTGTCAAGCGACCTTGGAATAACCATATAGGGCATCCGGTATCACCACACTTAAACGTGGTCACGAAGCCCATTGTTGAGCCAGTTGCAGCATGGCAGCGGACGGTCTTCCCCGTTGCTTTGGCATTTCCCAGCGCGGTAGTGGAACTTTAAAATCGAACAACTCAACAGGCATCCATTGATGATCTGTCAATCTTGCGGCAATGGCAGGAGTGCGTTGCACCCAACGATGACCAAAGGAGCCAACAGACAATTTCAAACGCAGACTATGATGAAAATCACAGAAGTTATAGAAGCAACCCACAAGGTACATACCTGCCACCAAGGTTTCCGCCTGTTGCGCTAAGTGTGTGATTTCCTTAAGATTTACAATGGCAATACATTGGTGGAAGCAGACCGTCCGAAGTTGATTATTGAGTATTATGTACCGTACGTGCGGACGCCGCTAAAAGACCGAGGGCGTTTCTGTCCTCGGTCTTCTAAATGGGAAGCACTGCAGGAGAAAATCTTTTTACTTAGCTGGATACTTCCTTATAGCGAATCAAATCCTCCGTTCAGCCGCGTGCCTACGCGGACATTACTTGTACGTCACGCACACCATAATCCAATCCAACGAGAAATCGCGTGCCGTACTGGTTGCCACAAAAATACGCACTCTGAAGTTCGCGTTTGACAATTGCGCATTGGTCCAAATATGACCCCAATTGTCTGTGGAATCACCAAGAGTGAATGTTTGTTCAATAGTGCCCAACGTGCTTGTCGATTTTGCTGCTGTCCAATTTGCTCCACTGTTCCATGACAGCTGAATGCATAATTTTGGTGCACCTGACGTACTCAACCCGCCGGCAGTCTCCTCGCGCCAGATCCAATCCTCGACCCAGTCGCAGGTGCGAGTATCAGATTCGGAGAGAAGCATGGGTGTATCCCGGGGCGGATCCATGCGTCAAGTATACACAGAGTTGATCCTGCCGGAAATTTGATTTCATGACCAAGAGTAGTGATATAGGTTATATTGGATAGTAGCAGCATTTTCAGTGGAAATTGAGAATCCGCCGTTTTCATTGTTGCCGGACATCTTCTGAACGCTAAAGCGCCATCAATTCGTGTCTCCAGTAGACAATTAAGCCGGCTTCATTCTCGATTGTTGATAGACATAGAGTGATTTGAAAGTATGGGAGGTCCCATGTTAAGGCTGAATAAACTCAACAGTGTTATGAGTATTTTAGTAATCTGTACCCTGTTGACTCTTACAGGAAGTGCAGAACCTGTATCTGCCGCTGGAATATGTGGCACCGGAACATGGACATCCGGTAATCTCGAAATTCACCATATCGATATTGGTCAGGGTGATTCGGCGCTTATTGTCGGACCCACCGGCAGATCCCTGCTCTTGGATGCCGGCGAAGAGAATTACAATTCCAGCGCCAAGGCACAGATCATCGGTCCCTACATTGAAGCGGTGCTTGGGTGCAAGTCCCTCGATTACGTCTTGATCTCTCATTTCCACCTCGATCATATCGGTTATGTGGGTTACGGTGGTCTCTGGCACTTGGTGGAGTCACAGGGCTTCACGGTGGGGACCACACTGGTGCGTAATTACAACACCTATCTGGGGAATACGAGCGGCACGTTCACCAACTGGAAGACTTATCTCGAAGGCGCAGGACAATCCACGCTGCACCCCGTCACGGTTGTGGAAGGTACGAGCCAGATTGACCTGGGGACCGGTGTCACGTTCGATATTGTCGCCCTGGATGGGAATGGCGCCTTGATTGCTGGTAATTTCAGTGGGGATGCCAGCCCGCCTTCTGAGAACGATTATAGTATCGGCGCGGTGCTGAGTTATGGCAATTTCGACGAATGGCTGGGAGGAGACCTCGATGGTCAGTATCAGGTCGATGGATTCGGATATACCTACCATGATATTGAATTGAGTACGGCCCCTGAAGTGGGCGATGTGGATGTCTACAAAGCCAACCACCACGGCAGTTCACATTCCAGCAACGCCACCTTCATCAATCAACTTGACCCCGAAGTCTCGGTGGTGAGCGAGGGAAATGGCAACTCCTACGGGCATCCCACACAAACGACTATGGATCGTCTGCTGGCAACCTCCACGGTCTATCTAACGGAGCGCGGCGAACTCACCACGAATATCGGCTCGGCGATCGTGGCCGGGAACATCGTCATCAAGACCTCCAATGGTACAGCATACACGGTCAACGGGACCGCCTACACCGCCACCGAGCCCACGCGCACGGATACAGATGGGGATGGCTATTTTGCGGAAGCTGACCCTGATGATAACAACACAAATCTTGCCCCTGCCCCCAACGGCGGCTGCGGCCCGATCTATCAGACTTGTTCCGTCTCCTGTGAGATCAGTGCGGGGCAGGTGCTGATCAACGAAGTGCTGCCTGCTCCATCCAGCGGACCCGAATGGGTTGAACTCTACAACACCACCAGTAGTACCCTCAATCTCGGCTATTGCTATATCGATGATATTGCAGCGGGGAGTCCTGCCTATCAAATACCAGCCGGCACGCTCATTCCCGCCTATGGGTTTTGGACTCTCGACCGGACCACATATTTTAATAATACCGGAGATGATGTTCGCTTTCTAAGCGAAGATGCCAGCACCCTTTTGGACAGCTTTACCTATGGAAGCACTGCCTCCAATGCATCCTGGTATCGCTTTCCAAACGGTGGATCGTGGGCAGCCTCCAGTACGTTGTCCACTACCAAAGGGCAATCGAATAATATGCCATTCGCTCCCATTGTCCTGACAAGTACCCGGGTGAACCCAAATCCCACCAGCGCTGCGAGTGTGGATTTCACGGTGACATTTTCTGAAACCGTCACCGGTGTCAATACGGGTGACTTTATCCTGACCAAAACAGGCGTACCCGGGGCAGCGATCTCAAATTTAATCGGCTCAGGCACGACCTACACGGTCACGGTCAACACCGGTTCAGGCAACGGCACGATCCGTTTGGATGTGGAGGATGATGACAGCATTAAGGATTTGACGAATAATCCGTTGGTGGGGTGGGTGCCGGAAATGGAAGCTTCACGAATGGCGGGACCTATACAGTCATCAAGAACGTTGAATTAGACACCGTGGGCGTGTTCCGCCCAAGCAATGGGCTTTTGTATCTGAAGAACCTCAACGTCACCGGGTTCGCGGATGTTGCGATCAACTATGGGTTGGGCGGGGATTATCCCGTGGTTGGCGATTGGGATGGCAACGGCACCGACACCATCGGCATCTATCGGAATGGCGTCTTCTATCTGCGCAACTCCAATACGCTTGGATTTGCGGATCTGGTGTTCGCCTTTGGCACACCCGGTGACCAACCGATCGCGGGCGACTGGGACGGCAATGGCACTGACATGATCGGCGTCTATCGCAGGTCCACGGGAGCGTTTTACCTGCGCAACAACAACGCCAGCGGAGTCCCTGAGATGAGTTTTTATCTGGGAAATGTGGGGGATGTCGGGATAGCGGGTGACTGGAATGGAGATGGAACAGATACGACGGGTGTCTTCCGACCGAGCAATGGCGTGATCTTCCTGAAGAACACGAATACGACGGGTTTTGCGGATGTCGCCTTGAATTACGGATTGCCCGGGGATCAGCCGGTGGTGGGCGATTGGGACAATAACGGGACGACCACAATCGGGATCTATCGGAATGCGCGGTTTTATCTGCGCAACAGCAATACGAATGGGTTTGCCGACATCCTTTTGGACTTGGGTATCGTGGGTGACATGCCGATCGCAGGGAATTGGGATGGAAAGCCGTAAAAAGATTTGAAGAGACCCTGATGCCAAGTCTGTCTCAAGAGAGACGGACTTTTTATTTGAAGTGGACGTTGATCTGCTACAAATGTAACAAACGCTATATCGTCTCACCTCCGTGATGTACTATAAATCTTTTCATGGATTTGTATAAGTGGGTCGATTGAAATGAAATACCGTTTGCAGGTTCGGGAAGAGGAACAATCTTTCCGAGGAGATGACTCGTGTTCAGCATAAATAATCAATCCTTCGTTGCGCGTTGTGCCTTGATTCTAATCTTGATCATAAGGACCTTTGGTGTCATACCTGCACGAGCAGATTCTGTGACTCGTTATGTCAAGTGGAATGTAGTTGGTACCAACGATGGCAAATCTGGAACGGATGCCTACCTAGATCATATTGTCGCTGGTGTCGGTACAAACAATAAAGCCGTGCTGAGCGGCTTTGCCATCACAGCCAAAAACACAAATGATTATGATTATCCGGCTCCATTTTCTAGGACCAGCGGGATGCACTATTGGAATGGTAATACCTTGCCGGATAACTGGCTGGAACGATTCAATTACTACCGACAAGCAGCGGGTTTACCCCTCGTGGTTGAGTCCCCGGCATATTCAGCTGACCTTGCCAACCATGTGAATTATATGCTTTTGAACGTTCCTACCGAAGGCCTTTGGCATGGGGAAACACTGGGGCTCCCTGGATATACGGCGGAGGGTGCCCAGGCAGCCGCTGAGAGCAATCTTTTTTGGTTTCCCTCGGGAGTTTCTTATACTACACCGGCTATTACAATCGATGGTTGGATGGCCAGTATTCATCACAGATATGGAATGCTGCGTCCAGATCTTGTCACAACTGGTTATGGATTTGGTTGTGACAGTCAGAATTGCAGTTCTGGACTAAATGTTATTCGTGGCATAGTTTGGGACAGTACTCTGAGACCTAATGGGGTCATCTATCCAGGTCCAAACCAAGTTAATGTCAACAGGGATATCATCATCACTTGGCAGTTTACTGGACAATCGACGGTTGCGCTAATAAATGCATCGTTAAAAAATCCTCTTCAAGACTTGAACACAATAACTACGGAAAAAAGATAGTGCTTTCAACGGATCTAATCCTATGATAGTCTATGCCAAGTCGGGTGTTTTGAAACGACAATTTCATAAATTGGACAATCAGGTGTGTGGGCACCAGGTAGATAACCTGTGCTCATCAGAAATTCGTTGACAATCTCCCCTCCTGTAAATTTGAAGGTCCGTTTAAAAAGTTTGGTCCAGTTTTCCAAAGATTGCGGATGATGGCTATCTAACCAACCTTTGAAGGAGCCATGCTCATTGCGCAATCCTTGGATACACTGAGCATTCTCAATTGCAGCATTTACTTTTAGTCGATTCCTAATTATCCCAGCATCTTTCAACAATCGAGAGCGATCCGATTCACCATAGGATGCAATCGTGTTGATGTTAAATTGACTATACGCTAGGCGAAAATTGTCGGCTTTTTTCAAGATCGTAATCCATGAAAGCCCCGCTTGATTGATCTCCAGTATCAAGCGCTCAAACAATAAGTTGTCATCCTTAAGAGGGAAACCATACTGGGTATCATGGTAAATTTTGTTAAAGCTGTCTTCTGGATGAGTATTACAGTAGTCGCAATAAGTAGTCATGTTGCCATTTTACTACCCCAGTCGAAATAACGCAGCCCCGGGACTCACAGACCATCAGCACGTTGTGCCCAAAAAACCGTCGCATTTCACTTCGAATTTGGCTCAGAAATCATCGAAAATGCTCGTTACGAGATGACAACACTCTATAGCATGGAGCACCTAAAAATCGCAAATGCAGCGCGCGACAACTTATAAGATAACTGATTATTTCCAATGGGAGAGAAAAAATACCTTACGAAGGTTGTTACACAGTTCGTCCAGTTTCTGTCTGACAACCGAGCTGCTACTGCCCTAGACGAACAAGTAAGCATAGCGGAAGACGAGGATATGGAACTAACCGTATAGCCTGTGTCGAGCGGAAGGTAGTTTGTCTGGCGGGATCTCCAGTCACAACAATTTAATATCATATATGAACCACAGGGCTACCAGAATCATTTGGTAGCCCTGTGCCATACAATATTATTGGTATTGTAAGAGTCCCCGCCATGAATCCTTGGGGACAGGGATACACACAATCGGACATATTTTTCTTGCCTGATTAGCGAAAAGAAGCTTATTATAAAGGCCCATCTCAAATTCTATTATCGCTCATCGCCCACTTTTTCATGAAGTACTGGTTATAATAAA
>Ga0180069_1000040_pt1 | contig 31444 bp, 27 predicted proteins | sample EasRivERM_16_10D_2_FD_121793 | JGI IMG/M metagenome (GOLD analysis project Ga0180069, IMG submission 121793) | Soil microbial communities from meander-bound floodplain in the East River, Colorado, USA - East River metaG ERMLT231B'_16_10D | ecosystem: Environmental > Terrestrial > Soil >...
ATGACATTGAACGAGGTGGGTTTGTTAAAGCAAGAGACTCCTTTTCAGGAGTCTCTTTTTTGTCGGGGCGAGAGGATTTGAACCTCCGACCTCTTGCACCCCATGCAAGCGCGCTAGCCGGGCTGCGCCACGCCCCGATTACTAATTGGGATTTGACATTTCGACCTTGGCGCAATCTGCGCCACGTACTAGTCGGTCTATGCCACGCCCCGAGTTAACTTCGGCGAAGCAGGATTATAGTACTGTTTCAGCATTCTGGCAACTCAATGATATTAATGCTACAATAAGTGACCCACTCTTGGAGTCCCTATGACAGAAATGATAGAAGTTCAAATTGACAGTGTGCGTGTACATTTGATGACGCCAAATCGTCTGGTGGTATTAAAGCAGATCAACTCCGAACGCTACCTCCCCATTTGGGTTGGAGTGTATGAAGCCGAAGCGATCACGATCGCCTTACAGGAAGTGGAGATGAGCCGTCCGCTCACACATGACCTGCTCAAAAATGTTTTTACCGCGTTCAATGCGCGCATCAAACGGGTCGAGATCGTCAAACTGGAAAACGACACCTATTTCGGAACCATCGTGGCTGAATTGAACGGCGTCGAAGTGCGCGTCGATTCACGTTCATCGGACGCAATTGCCTTATCGGTGCGGGCGCATGTGCCGATCCTCGTCCACGCGAGTGTGATGGAAAAAGGCAGTATTACCCCGGAAGAGGACATGCCTGAAGAGAGTCAAATGCCCGAGAAGAGCGAACCACTTCCACTGTCCAAGGAAGGAACCGAGCGCTTATCCGTCTTTGAAAATTTTCTCGACAAACTTGATTTCGATAAACCCGGCGACACGAATGATTCCGAAGAAGATAAACCAGACCAACCGAAAAAGCCCAAGAAGAAATGACCGACTACATTCCATCTGAAGAAACCTCCGCCCCCACAACATCAACGGTAGTCCCTCATAGCCGGGAAGCCGAAGAAGCAGTGGTTGGGGCGGTCTTCATTAACCCTGAAGCCTATTATGACGTGGCTCAATTTTTGGCCGCGGATGATTTTTACATCCACCGGCACCGATGGATCTGGGAGGCGTTCATTAGTTTGCATGAACAGCGCATCCCCATTGACCTGCTGACTGTTTCTGACGAGTTGGGCAAACGCAATCAATTGAACGAAATCGGTGGACCCGCGTATCTGACCTCGCTGGTGAATCAGGTGCCATCCTCGCTCAATGCCGAATCCTATGGCCGCATCGTGGAGGGACATTCCATACGGCGCAAGATGATCAATGCTGCAAACCAGATCGCTTCGATTGCTTACAACGAGAAGACCAGTGTTGATGATGTGATGAACGAGGCGGAGAAGGCTGTCTTTAACGTCAGCGAACGCCGCCTCAAACATGACCTTCAGCCGATCTCTTCGGTACTGAGCGAATACTACGACCGGATCGATGACCTTGCCAAACGTCCCGATGATGTTGTCGGCGTCCCGACCGGCTTCATTGATCTGGATAAATTATTAACCGGCTTACAGCCATCAGACTTATTGATCATTGCGGGCCGCCCTGGTCAGGGTAAAACCGGCTTTATGCTTTCGATCGCAAAGAATGCCGGGCTGATACATAAAAAGCATATCGCGATCTTTTCGTTGGAAATGTCGAATGAGCAGGTGGTGCAACGCTTGATCTCACAAGAGACAGGTATTGATTCGCAACGCATGCGAACGGGAAAATTACAGGAGAGTGAATGGCCCCTGTTTACACATGCCATCGAAGTGTTCTCCGATACGCATATCTATCTGGATGATACGCCAGCCATCACGCCGCTTCAATTACGGACAAAATGCCGCCGCCTCCACATGGAATTTGGTTTGGATTTGGTCATCATTGATTATCTCCAATTGATGAGCGGAGATACGCGCACCGACAACCGCGTGCAGGAAGTTTCTTATATCTCGCGCAATCTCAAGGTGTTGGCGCGCGAGTTGAATGTGCCTGTGCTCGCGGCGGCGCAATTGTCACGTGCCGTGGAGCAACGCTCGGATAAACGCCCTGTGCTTTCAGACTTGAGAGAATCGGGATCATTGGAGCAAGATGCAGACATCGTGATGTTCATCTATCGTCCAGACCAGTACGAGAAGGATACGGTCAAGCAGAATATCGCGGAGATCATTGTAGCCAAGCATCGTAATGGGCCAGTTGATAGCGTAGAATTGGTCTTCCGTAGCGCGCTGGCAAAATTCGAGAACGCGGCGACGAGGGTTTTTAAACCTAACGAATAGGTGTCATTGCGAGGGCGCCAGCCCGAAGCAATCTCCCTCATCGTGAAGGGGATTGCTTCGTCGCCAAGAACAAGAGCGCTCCTCGCAATGACATAGTGAAATAAGATGTCAAAATTCAAAGGCTTTACTGACTCAGAAATATTCACCCAACTCCCCGACTCGTTTTTTCATCACTTGCTGAAAGAAATTGACGATGTAGCAGAGTTGAAAGTGACTTTGTATTTCCTGTGGCGCGTGGAGCATACGGAAGGTCCGTTCCGTGCGCTGTGTGAAACAGATTTTGATGAAAAGGAGTTGGGGCTTTCGGCGGAAGGGGTCAGGAGCGGGCTTGAAAAAGCTGTCCAGCGTGGGAGCATACTCAGGTCACAGAATGAAGCGGAAGTTTTTTATTTCCTGAATTCTCCGAGAGGGCGCGCCGCGGTCGAAGCTTTTGCAAAAGGTCAATGGCGTGAATCAGCCAGGATCATGTCCGCGCCGCTGGAACGTCCAAATATATTTCGGCTGTATGAAGAAAATATCGGTCCGTTGACGCCGTTGATCGCGGACGCGTTGAAGGATGCCGAGACGCTGTATTCAGAGGCATGGATCGCGGACACTATTGAGCTGGCGGTCAAGAATAACAAACGCAACTGGAAATATTGTGAAGCAATTTTGAAACGCTGGAAGGAGGAAGGCCGGCATGGACAAAAAGATAAGCAGGACAATGTCAAAGGTTCTGAGCGATACACAAAAAGCGAGTTCGCAGAATATCTCGACCGAGATTAGTTCTTCCGCTCAAATGCTTGGCAATCCGGACTGCCCGCATTGCGGCGGGGTTGGTTTTCTACGCGCCGATGTTCCGGTGGGACACGAACAATTCGGAAGACTGCAACCCTGTGTGTGCCGCGCCAATGAGATCGCGACGAATGCACGCCAGCGTTTATATGAATTAAGTAATCTCGCACGGTTGAGTCATTTGACGTTTGAAAACTTCAAGCGCTCGGGCAACCCACAAGCGGAATTTATTTCGCCACAGGAGTCGGGAAGCCTGCACGATGCCTTTGATGCGGCGGAGGATTTTTCAAAAAAATTACAGGGCTGGTTATTGCTCGAAGGTTCGTATGGTTGCGGTAAAACACATTTGGCAGCGGCCATTGCAAATGCAGCGGTCCAGCGCGGCGTGCCCACTTTGTTCATTACCGTGCCCGATCTATTGGACTCTCTGCGGTATTCATTTAGTGATCCAACCACATCCTTTGAAGCGCGCTTCGAAGATATTCGTAATGCAGATTTGCTGGTGATGGATGATTTCGGTACGCAGAATGCCACACCCTGGGCGCAGGAAAAACTTTTTCAGATCATCAATAACCGTTATATCAATAAACTCCCCACTGTCATCACCACAAATCTGATACTTGATGAGATCGAGAGTCGCATCCGTTCACGCTTGCAGGATGAGGAGTTCGTAAGACACGTCCGCATCACAGCCTCGGACTTTCGCCGCCCGAAAGAGACGAGCAACCCGGGTATTTCAATGTTATCTTTTTCGGACATCAAGGACATGTCCTTCGGGAATTTTGAAACGCGGGATGATGAAGCTGGCAAAGAGATCGTCACGACCATAATCAAGGAGCGGCAGGATAGATACGGGCGACCGTTCAAGGACAAGGAGATCGTGCGCGAAAAGGTGACGGCGCAACACATCAAGCGTTTGCACGAAGCACTGGATGTGGCTGTGCAATTTGCAGAAAACCCGAGTGGCTGGCTGGTCATCCTTGGGCAGTCACATTGCGGCAAGACCCATTTAGCCGCGGCGATTGGAAATTATCGCCGCCTCGAAGGCGGACAGGCCATCCTTGTGGAAGTTTCGAATCTGTTGGATTATCTAAAAGCGACCTTCCGCCCCAATTCGGACGTGACATTTGACCGGCGGTCCTATGAAATTCGTACCACGCCCCTGCTCATGCTGGACGATCTGAAGGAAAGCGGGATCAGTTCCGTTTGGGCGGAGGATAAATTGCATCAAATTTTGAATCATAGATATTATGCTCATTTGCCAACAGTGATTACTTCCACATTAGACCCCGACAGTTTTTCAAAGAGTTATCCCAGTTTGTGGAATAAGATCCTTGATACCAATAAAAGCCAGATATGCGTGATCGATATGCCACCCTATCGCCATTCGGCGAAGAAGAAAAAAACACCAGCCGCGAAAAAGAGCAAATGAGGACTTGATCTTCCCCGGTTCAGTTTTTATTGAGAGGCGGGAGCTTGTTCCCATCTCCCAGTTTTGTGACTTCCACCCACAAACATCCCGCCAATTCATAACCAATCAAATGGTCATGCGGTTTCATTTGCAGACGGAGCGGTCCTTTGAACGGAGCGCAACTGAACAAATGAAACGGGACTCCCGGCACCAGACCCAACTCGGCAAAATATCTTAGCTTGTCCTCTTCGTGTGTCCGCACCCGGCTGATGACACAATCAGAACCGGAAGGGACCTCCAGCAACGGCACATCCTTTACAACCGGCATCACGCCATCCTTGCTTGGGATCGGTTCCCCATGCGGACAACGTTTCGGGTGACCAGTGATCTCATCGATCCGGTCTTCAACCACATCGTTAACGCCCAATGCAAAAGTATCTGAAAGCTCGTGCGCCTCATCCCAGCCGTATTTCATCACCTTCACCAAAAAGACTTCGACCAAACGGTGACGTCGCAAAGCCGGCATGGCGATCTGTTGACCTTTCATTGTCAACCGAACACCGCGATAGAGTTCGTGTTCCAGATAATCCAACTTCTTCATCCGCCCCACCATGCGGGCGGTTGCCTGCATGGATGAATTTGCGCTTTCGGATAATTCGTTCAGACCGACATAACCGGTATCCTGTTGAAGCCGAAAAATCTCAGCCGCATATCGTTGCATTGCGGGTGTCGCCATCGATCGTTCTCCACATAACAAAAGTTTCACCCTAGGTGAAACCTGGTATCAAGCAAGTTTCTGGATATTTCCAGTGTCTTCGATTATAACACTGGCAATCAGACAACTTAAACCCCATTAGGAGATTTACATACATGTTACCAACTTATTTACTGTCCCTGCGTGAGGGACTGGAAGCCGCTCTCATCATCGGCATCGTGCTGGGTGCGGTCAGCAAAATTCGCCGCACCGATCTCGCTCCCGCCGTTTGGTTGGGCACGTTGAGCGCGGTCATTATCAGTATCTTGACCGCCGTAGTGCTGACCAGTTTCGGCATGTCGCTGGAAGAAAAAGCGGAACAGATCTTTGAAGGTATTACCATGCTCATCGCGGCTGGCATCCTGACCTGGATGATCTTCTGGATGGGCAAACAAGCCCGCTTCCTCAAAAGCGAACTCGAAGATGGCGTCAACAAAGCCGCTGCACGCTACGCGGCTGGCAAGCGCGCAGTGTTCTGGCTGGCTTTTATGGCAGTTGTACGCGAAGGTGTGGAACTGGCAATATTTATCACCGCCGCCTTTTTTGCAGGCAGTCAAGAGCAGGCGACGAGCAATCTTATTCAAACATTGGCTGGCACGATCCTCGGTCTGGGCACTGCCGTGTTGCTCGGATACACCATCTTCGCAACCTCCCTGCGCCTCGACTTGCGCCGCTTCTTCCAGATCACCGGTATATTGCTCATCCTATTCGCGGCAGGACTTGTCGCGCATGGCGTGCATGAGTTCAATGAAGTTGGCTGGATCCCCGGTGTGGTTGAACATGTTTGGGATGTAAACATGATCCTCGATGAGAATTCGGTTGCGGGCCAATTGCTCAAGACCTTGTTCGGCTATAACGGTAATCCATCGTTAACCGAAATGATCGCATACTTTGTTTACATCGCAGTTGTCGCCGTTTTCTGGAGACGGGACAACCGCGTTGTCGCCGTGAAAATCACAGCCGAATCAAAAGCATAAATACGGGTTAAAAAGACAGGCTCCGCCTCTTTCCCAGCCGGAGCCTGTTTCTGTTTAATTCATAATTGTCTTTATCTCACATCTCAAAGACTTCTCGAAACGCCTTTATCACTTCCTCTTTCACACGCTCCATCGCTGGCGGACTCTCAAACAGATCCGCCAGCGAAACAATGGGTTCATCCTGTAATCCGCAAGCGATGATGCCATCCCAATATTCCATATTTGGATTCACATTCAACGCAAAGCCGTGACGGGAGACTCCGCGCACATCCACTTTGACGCCGACCGCCGCGATCTTGGCTGGCTTCCTGCGATCTTCGGGTGAACACCTTCGCGAAGCACATCGCGCATGCACATCGGACTGAATCCAGACCCCGGTCAAGCCTGAGCGTTGCCCCGCCGCTAATCCAAGCCGCGCTAACGCAGTGATGATCGTCTTCTCCAACTTGCGAACATAGCCGACATAATCAGCTTGAGGAAGTTTGCTCTCGGTATTAACCTGACCCAACGGTAACAAAGGATACCCAACCAATTGCCCAGGTCCATGATACGTGACATCGCCACCGCGATCCACCCAATGGATGGCAATCCCTTTTTCTTTGAGTTGTGATTCGCCCCACAACAAATTCTCCTGTTGCCCACGCCGACCAAACGTGTACACATGCGGATGCTCAAGCAATAACAACGTCGGCGGGCGTATGCCTTCCGCGATCTCTACCGCGTATTGATCCTGTAATTTCCACGCGGCTTCGTATTCGATCAAACCGAGGTCGAGAACTTCAATCTTCATCGACAGTCTGTTGCTTTGATGCCAACCACTTCTCCCAATTCCCCAGACCATCGTATGCCGCATATTTAAAAGTATCAGCAAGCGTGGGATAGTTATAAACCGCATCAATGAACGCGTCGATCGTGCCATCCACCATCATCACATGCGAGGCGATATGGATCAATTCCGAAGCCTGCTCACCGATGATATGCGCGCCGAGCAGTTTTTTATCCTTGGGAGCGAAAATGAGTTTGATCATCCCACTCATATCACCGATGATCTGCCCGCGCGGGTTATTCTCATAGTAGGCGCGCCCAACCAGATACGGAGTCTGCTGTGCCATACATTCATCTTCCGTGACACCCACTGTCGAGATCTCCGGGATGGCATAAACTGCCAATGGTAGAACATGCGACATTTTCTGTTTATATTGAAACCCAAAGGCATGCACCATCGCCACGCGCGCCTGTTCCATGGAGGTGGATGCCAGCGCAGGGAATCCGATCACGTCGCCCGCCGCGTAGATATTTGGCACGCTCGTTTGAAATTTTTCGTTGACAATGACAAGTCCACGGTTGCCCATTTTCACACCGACTTCATTCAGCCTGAGCTCTTGCACGTTGCTTTGCCGCCCAGATGCAATTAACGCAATATCAAAATCCTGCACGCCGCGCATCTCCAAGGTTAATTGGACATGGTCGTCATGCCGCCTGATTGCTGTCATTTTGTCGCCCAATGCAAATTTAAGTCCCAGCAACTTCAATTGATCCATCAGGCGATGGATCATCTCGGTGTCCACGAAGGGCAAAACGCGCTCCTTCGGCTCAATCAATGTCACTTGCACGCCCAAAGCCGTAAAGATCGAAGCATATTCGGTTCCAATCACACCGCCGCCCACGACCGCCATCGTTTTCGGGATGCGGTCCATATGCAGAATTGAATCGGAGTCGTAAATCAAATTCCCATCGAAAGGAATATCAGGCGGGTGAAAAGGGGAAGAGCCGGTGGCGATCAGGATAAAGTCACTGCTGATCTCCATTTCACCAGTGGCTGAAGTCACCCGTAAAGTATGAGCATCCTTGAAGGAAGCCTCGCCGTGCAGGAGTGTGATGTTGTGCCGCTGAATATTGTGTTCAATGATCTTATGCTCATTCGCCACAACAATGTGTTCGCGATGCATAAAATCCTTCACCGAAAGATGCTCCTTCAGCGAGTAATCAATGCCATACAAACCGCGCTGTTGCAAGCCCGAATAATATAACGCGGCTTCGCGCAAGGTCTTGGAAGGCACAGTGCCAGTATTAATCCCCGCGCCGCCTACATGTGAAGCGCGCTCAATCATGGCAACGCGTTTGCCAAAATACGCGGCTTGCGCGGCGCCCTTCTCCCCGGCTGGTCCTGAACCGATTACGATCAAGTCATAATGATTATTAGACATATCCATGGCTGCTCCTTGAAACCTATGATACCGATAACGTTAAAATTTCCCCCGCCTTTCATTATTCAATCAAACCACTATCAAGGACTACGATATTCATGGAGGGTTCGTAATCATATGGAAGCGTGCCACTTATCCAAATTGACCAACCCATCGTTCGCGGCATCCTTATACAAACCTGCCAGGGTTGGATAGTTATAGATCGCTTGAATGAACGCATGGATGATGCCGCCCGCGATCATCACATGTGCGCCGATATGGATCAGCTCGGAAGCCTGTTCGCCGATGATATGCACACCGAGCAGCATTTTATTATGGGGCGAGAAGATGAGCTTGATCATCCCGCTCATATCGCCGATGATCTGTCCGCGCGGATTATTCTTGAAATACCCGCGCCCGATCACATACGGAATCTGCTTCGCCATACAGTCATCTTCTGTGACTCCCACCATCGAAATTTCCGGAATGGAATAAATGGATAATGGCAGAATACTCGACATTTGATGTTTTGAATTTGGATCGAAGGCGTTCACCATCGCCACTCTGCCCTGTTCCATCGATGCAGATGCCAGCGCCGGGAAGCCGATCACATCACCCGCTGCATAGATATTCGGCACGCTGGTCTGAAATTTATCGTTGACGGTGATGAGCCCACGCTCATCCACTTCCACACCGATTTGTTCAAGCCCAAGCGATTGTACGTTGCCCTGCCTGCCTGTGGCGATCAAGGCAACGTCAAACTTCATTACCTTCTCGCGGTCCACGGTCAGTTGAACATGATCACCTTGCAGCTCAATGGCGGTCACCTTGGAGCCCAGCGCAAACTTAACACCCGCTGATTTGAGTTGATCCTGCAAACGATGGATCAACTCTGTATCCACAAAGGGTAAAACACGTTCCCGCGGTTCGATCAACATCACTTGCACACCCAGCGCCGCAAACAGGGAAGCATATTCCGTACCGATCACGCCCGCGCCCACGATCGCCATCGTTTTGGGGATGCGGGTCATTTGCAATATCGAATCCGAATCATGGATTAATTGGCCGTCAACAGGCGTCTCAGGCGGGTTATAAGGGGCAGAACCGGTCGCGATAAGAATGATGTCACCGCTAATTTGCATTTCGCCGTCAGGTGAAGTCACCTGGAGGGCGTGTGAGTCTTTGAAGGAGGCCTCACCATGAATCAATGTGATGTTATGCCGCTGGATATTGCTTTCAATGGTCTTCTGCTCATTCTCCACCACAGCTCGTTCGCGCTGCATAAAATCCTTCACGGAAAGATTCTTTTTGAGTGAATAATCGATGCCAAACAAACCGCGCTGACGCAGCCCAGAAAAATACAACGCAGCTTCACGTAAAGTCTTGGATGGGACCGTGCCATTAATGCCTGCGCCGCCCACATGCGCGGAACGCTCGATCATGGCTACTCGTTTCCCGGCATGCGCCGCTTGTGCCGCGCCCTTCTCCCCTGCCGGTCCCGAGCCGATCACGATCAGGTCATAATGACCATTAGGCATATTCATGGCTTCTCCTTCCAACTATAGGAAAACACGACGATATAAATCTGATTCTAACAAATTATTCGGGTCACAGCGCCTTTTGAGCTTGTAGAATTTCGTGAGTACCGCATCCCCCAGAAACTGCCGCGTGGTTTCAGCAGAGGTCTCGCTATTCTTGGCGAAATAAAAACGCCCACCCCTATTTATAACGATTTGGTCAAAATCCTGCAACATCTGATATAACTTTGCACGATTCCGATCTGTCACCTTGAAATCCATCGCCAGCGAGAAACCGTCCACACTGTGGGTGAGGAGGAAATTATCGGGGCGATGACGTTTGGTCACACCCAAATATGATGGCAGGCCGCGTTGATGTGAAAGTTGAAGCATCTCACGCCAGGCATCTTCGGCAGTTTCTTTTGGCAAAAAGGATTGGTATTGGATCAAGCCGCCGCGCCCAGCCGAACGCTCCCAATTTGGCACATAATCCAACAGGAAGTGATATTCGGCATGTGATTGACGGAAAGTATGGTCGCGCAACGCGCTGATATATTTTGCGGTATTGACACCCCACCACCCCAAATTGTTCACAAATGGACTCATAAAATAATGCAACAACGATTTCGGCATCACACCAAATAGCCGGTCGGGCAGATGCTGATACACAAGCTGCAATGTTTTTTGTGCATCTGGATCTTCGCCTTCCTTCAAATTGCGCGCCGCATGGATCTGTCCACGACCAAGATTTTTTCCAGCTTTCATGGTGTCAAGCCAGCCAACAATGTAATCATGGTCGGGCGCGTGCTCAAGCAAGCCGCTTAACTGTCGGCTGAGATTCGGCACGTGCCACGCGTCCACAGAGATAAGTCCAGAATAGATCCGTTTCATCTTCAAGGTGATGGATATGAAGACTCCCAGCATCCCGAGTCCGCTGATCATGGCGTAAAACAAATCCACATTTTTCTTTGGTGTACAAGTAACGAGCGCGCCGGTTGGTGTCATGGCAGTAAATTCAACCACGTGTTCACCGATCGGACCTACCTGAAAATTATTTTTGCCGTGAATATTTGTAGCGAGACAACCACCCAGTGTGGTCTTCATGGTGCCTGAGACGACGGAGGGCCACCAACCGTCAGGCTCGACGCGTTTCCAGAGTTGCTCCAACGTGACCCCGGACTCGCATCGCACCAAGCCGGAGGCTGGATCCCATTCCTGGATCTGATTCATGCCGGTCATATCCAGCACGATCCCGCCGCCATTGAGCGACACATCGTTATAGCTGATGCCAGTGCCGCGTGCTGTGACTTTCAACCCAAGTTGCTTCGCGAGTTGAAAGGCTTCGAAAATATCTTCTGCTCTCTTGATTTGGATACGATAAGAGGACGCTTTGAGCGAATGCCCAAAGTTTTCAAGTTGTGTGAAAGTGTTGAGAGGCAGGGACATATTTTTTCTTTAGGTGACAGTCACTTCCAAAAGTGACTGTCACCTTATGACTAGAACGATAATCTTCTGAAAATAAATGATGGCATGTGTTGGATCACAAGCATGACCCAGCGCCAAATGGATGCGGTGTAAATAACCTGCCTTCGCTTTTTCATGGCTTTCAAAATATCAGCCGCGGCCTTTTCCGGCTCGATCGCAAACGGAGTTGCGCCCTGTGCGGCTTTGAGCATTTCCGTTTTCAGGAAGCCTGGCTTGACAGTTAATACGTTCACACCCTGCCGCGTCAACCGATTGCGCAGGGCTTCGAGATAAGTGGCCAGACCAGCTTTCGATGTGTTATAGCCGGGGTTGCCGACGCGACCACGATCTCCGGCGACAGATGCAATGCCAACGATCTGTCCCGCTTTTGCAGATTGGAACATCTCGCTGATGGGGTGCAGCCATGCCATCGCGCCGATGAGATTCACTTCGATCATCTTGCGATCATTTTCAAAATTGAATTTATCGATTCCACCGGGCGGATAGTTCACCCCTGCCACAAATACCACCAGATCCAAACCGCCCAGGTCTGCGACAATTTTGCGAAGCAGGTCCGGCACTTTATCGTATTCCGCCACATCATGAACATAGGCGCAGGCGAGTTGGTCTTTTATATTGATTTCATTACAAAGCGCATCAAGTTTGTCTTTGGTACGCGCGAGCAATGCGAGCGAGTAGCCTTCACCCGCCAGTTTACGGGCAATTTCGGCGCCGAGGCCGTCTGAGGCGCCAATGATGATCCCGCGTCGGCGTGGATTCAGCGGGGTTGCAGAAGCAGGCTTGATTAAATCTGACACGTTGTCCTCCAAATAGTGATACTTCCATTTTAACATATCCAATCTGTAAGGGTTGTAACGCGCATGTAATACAAAGTCCCGCATTGAATAGTTATAATAACCTCAATGCAACTTCTTATTTTAGGACAAAGGTCACACTCAGCACTTGTTCAATCCATGATTGAATGCCGCACTGGTAAAACTAACGAATGGGCGATACCCGATTAAAAATACTTGCACTGGCTCGACGCGCATTGGAAGAACAGGGTGGTTCTCCAGATGAACGTGAATACATTTTAAAGCTTCTGGATATTCTCTCCGCATCCATTGAAAAGTATTCCCCACAATATACTGAAAGCACAGAGCGCCTCGTTCAGGGTCTCTTCGATAACCGCGCCTTGCTTGCGATGCTCAAACAACAGACCGACGAATTGGACGCGCTCAAAAAACTGAGCATCCATCTCACTTCGAGCCTGGATCTGCCCGATGTCCTGGATGCGGTCGTCTCTGAAACCATGCGGCTGATCGCAAACGCACATAATGTGCATATCTTTCTCTACAAGAACAAAAAGCTCACCTTCGGCGCGGCATTGGATTCAGAAGGTAATCACAACAAGGATTGGTCCAAACCCCGAACAAACGGCCTGACCTACACTGTTGCGCGCGATGGCGAAATGATCATCGTCGAAGATTTGAAAAATCATCCGCTATTTGTCAGCTCCCCTTCAGATTGGATCGGCTCTATTATCGGGATACCTCTCAAAGTAGGTACGACGGTTGTTGGCGTTATGAATCTTGCGCGCTCGATTGTTGGAGGATTTTCCCCTTCTGAATTACGGTTGCTCGGCCTGCTTTCAGACCAGGCGGCGGTGGCGATTTCAAATGCCAGCCTGCATCAAATCATCAGCCGGCAGGCGTATAGTGACACGTTAACCGGCTTGCCCAACCGCCGCGCTTTGGATGAAAGATTGGAAGAGGAAGTTCTATCTGCCCGTAAAAACAATTATTCCTTTGCCATCGTCATGATGGACCTGGATGGATTCAAGGACGTGAACGATACGTACGGCCATCTTGTTGGTGATAACGTTTTGCGCCTGGTCTTTGGTCAGATGGCACGCGGCGTTAGGAACACAGATTTTCTCGCCCGCTATGGCGGCGATGAGTTAACTCTGATCCTCACTCAATCCGATATGTCATCATCCAAAATCGTCGCGGAAAAAATCGTCGAGGGTATGAAGAAACTCAAGTTCAGACTGCCGGATGGCAAGCGGCTCAAACTGGGAATCTCCGGCGGCATCGCCCTCTTCCCCGTCAACGCCCGCAACGGACCTGACCTCCTGCGCGCGGCAGATGCGGCATTGTATAAAGCCAAGAAATATGAACGCGGCACATTTCAAGTGGCGCGCGGCATAACCGGTCCATTGGCAACCCACAACATCGGAGGCGAATAAGCCTCCGATTTGTTTTGCGGGGGTTATAATTTGTGAATAAGATCCTAGACCCTAAAGGTTTCCACCGTGAATCATCACGTGAAATTGCAACAGAACTTTGCAAAGATAAATTCTGGACATGCAAGAAAACCTTTAGGGTCTTTTCCAACGGAGGAACTCATGCGTCGCAAAATCAAGATCATCCTCAACCCGATGGCAGATATGGGCAACGCCTGGCGTGTGGCACGCGACCTGCGCTCGATCACTGAACAACACGGCGGCATTGATTGGAGCGGCACGGTCTACCCCGGTCACGCGATTGATCTGGCGAAAAAATCAGAAGGCTATGATATGGTCATCGCCATGGGCGGTGATGGAACGGTTCATGAAGTCATGAACGGACTCATGCAAATCCCTGAAGACAAACGCCCCATCCTTGGCGTTGTGCCGGTTGGTTCCGGCAATGATTTTGGACATGGCATCGGCGCCTCCACCAAACCTACCGAAGCGCTTACACGCGCCATCAACGGCGAACCATCCACAGTTGATCTCGGCTTGATGACCGACGGTGAAGGGCGCAAGGAATATTTCGACAACACCCTCGGCATTGGCTTCGGTGCCACTGTAACGATTCGTTCACACCAGATTCCCCTCCTGCGCGGCTTCCTCATGTATCTTACAGCCGTCCTGCAAACCATCATCATTGATCACAACCCCATCCAAATGCAACTTGAAACCGACGGCGAAAAATGGGAACAGAGTGTTATTTATCTGATCATATGCAACGGTCCGCGCGAAGGCGGCGGCTTCCTGATCGCGCCTGAAGCAAAAATAGATGACGGCATTTTTCACTACGCCATGATCACCAACGTCAGCCGCCTCATGATGCTCCGCATCGTGCCCGAAGTGATGAAAGGCACACATGGACGCTTCAAGCAAGTCAAAATGGGAACCTGCAAAAAATTCACCCTGACAGCAGATCGTCCGCTGTACATTCATGCTGATGGCGAAATTTATTCAGGTCCTGGCACGGACCTTCGCAAAGTCAGTTTTGAAATATTGCCGAATGCGTTGAAGGTTGTAAAAGGGTAATTACGAATGCAATCACTCCCAGCTCTTTCGGGAGTCCAAATGATCTTTCGGTTTTTCATGACCTATATAAGAAAAGGTCATGAGGTAAACAGATGAAGTCGCGTTATAGTTCTTTGTGGATCGCCATATTTCTCGTATTTGTGCTGGCTTCATGCGTTTCGGTAGAGGAACGACTCAACAACAAGTTTGATACTTTGCCGGAAGTTGAATCGACACTTATATACGAGTACACTGATGTGTTTTCTGGAGCAACAGGTGAATGCCATGGGACATTTTTTGTTCGTTGGTTTGGTACTGACCTAGATGCTGAAACAGTATTAAAGCTATACTCAGATGCCTTTTCGGAGCAAGGATGGATTATACGGCCCGAAGACGTAGTAGAAATATGGAGTATCGAAGGCGACAAGGGTTTGTATCGTGCTGGTTCGAGTGCTTTTGCTGACCCAACCGTCATTTCTCAAGAACAGGGCAGCTATAGATTGCCTGATTCTGTATTTCGTGAGTTGCCTCGTTATCGAACCGTGTATCTTATCACTATTACTTATAGTTCTTCGTCTGTTGTTAAAAGATGCTTTGGCAGATAACATAATAAATAGCAACTTGGCAACTCAACCATTTGGAATTAGCAGTTGATACAACCTTGCACAATATCTACTTGTGTCAATTACCAATTACAATCATCGTAATTCGTAATTGGTAATTGGTATGGCATGCCCGATCTACTACACTCCCTCCTCAAACCAGATATTGGACATCTTCGCATCATCGCGGAATTCTGGGGACTCGAATTGGATTCAAGCGATGCAGACTCAGCGCGAGATGAACTATCCGCTTCTCTCCTCGAACCAAGCCTGCTTGCTGAATTAATGGACTCGCTCTCCCCTCAAGCGGACTCTGCCATCACCGCTCTCGTGGCATCCGGCGGACGAATCCCCTGGCAGGCGTTCACCCGCAAATACGGCGACATCCGCGAAATGGGTGCAGGCAAACGTGACCGCGAACGTCCCCACCTCAAACCCTCCTCAACCTCCGAATTTCTTTTTTATCGCGGTTTATTGGCAAGAGCATTCTTCGAGACCGATAAAGGCTCCCAAGAGTTCGCCTATATCCCCGATGATTTGTTATTGCTGATCGAAAGCCGCGCGGTTGGAGCTGAACAACCTGTCGCAACCGAGGCATTAGGTCGTCCTGCATCGCCCAGGGAAAAAGGAAAGGATATTGTCGCCAACGATTTTATTTTAGATGATGCCACCACATTACTCGCCGCATTGCGCATGGGCAAAACTCTGGAGTCCGACAGCTTGCTGTCGAGTATGCGGGAGCAAGCTCCCGCACTCCAGAGTCTTCTTTCAACTGCAAAACTTATCAAAAAGAATACTATTCAAACCGATGCTGTCAAAATATTTCTCGAAGCACCGCGTAAAGACGCACTAAGAATGTTGCAAGACGCGTGGATCGAAAGCACATCCTTCAATGAATTGAAACTCATGCCCGGCATCATCTGCGAGGGTGAGTGGACAAATCAACCGCAGGAAACACGCGAGTTCTTATTGAACTTGATTGAGGTCATTCCCAATGGCAAATGGTGGAGTCTCAACTCCTTCGTCCGCGACCTCAAACAAAAATATGCAGACTTTCAACGCCCCGCCGGGGATTACGACTCGTGGTTCATCAAACGTAAATCGGACGGACAATATTTACGCGGCTTCTCCTACTGGGATCAAGTGGATGGCGCACTCATCAAGTATTTCATTACTAATATTTTGCACCGGCTCGGGCAGGTCGATTTGTCGATTGCGGAGGGAGCCACGGAGCCGACGGCTTTTAGAATCGCGTCAAACGTCGAAGGTCAAAAGTCTGACGTTCGACGTTTGACATTTGACGAAACGGGTAAATTACACATCTCATCGCAAGGCAAAATAACCGCCCCACGATTAACCCCGCGTGTTGTGCGTTATCAAGTATCAAGATTTTGCGAATGGGAAGAATCAAAAGGCGACGATTTTCATTACCGCATCTCAACCAGTTCACTGGCAAAAGCAAAAGAGCACGGTCTCAAGATCGAACATCTCCTGCCGTTGCTTGCCAAACACAGTGCAGGCATACCACCATCATTAGTCAGGGCCCTCAAGCGTTGGGAAGTGAGCGGTACCGAGGCCCGGGTGGAGACTCAAGTCGTTTTGAGGCTGAGCAGGCCCGATATTTTGGAAGAGTTGCGTAAGTCCAAAGCTGCAAGATATTTGGGTGAAGTATTAAGTCCCACTGCAGTCATCGTCAAAAGCGGAGCCATCCAAAAAGTGCTGGATGCGCTAACAGAATTGGGTTTGCTGGCGGACGTGTTGACAGATTAACCGCCCAATGCTGTGACAACCACTTTATTGAGATCAAGCGACTTGCCGCGTTCGAGTCCCACATCGATATCGTCCGCGCGAACTTTTTTCATATCGTCAAGGACAATTTGAATATCGCGCCGCGTGTCGCTGTTGGTATCGGGGTGATATATGCACAAGCCAAGCGTTTCGAGCGCCTGCACGCGTTTGCCCTCTGCCGCGAGGATGTTTGCATAGCCCACGAGCGAAAACAAGATCCACGCGATGGAGTTGTTCTCGATGTTGAGTTGCAGCGCCTCGCGCACGGTGGCATAAGCCTCACGCATCTCAGCCAGACCTACCTGTGAGTAAACCAGATTGATGAGCATGAGCGGAACGGCATAACGATTCCCCAGTTCGCGCGCCAGTTTTATTCCCTCCAGCGCGTAAGGCTTGGCTTCGGCGTACAACCCTTGAACGCGGATGAGTTCGCTCAGGTTGTTATAAGCCCGCGCCAAACCGTATCTATCGCCCGCGCCTTTGCAGATTTCGATGGCTTGCAGGTAATAGGCATGCGCCTGTTCGAATTGACGATTGTTCACGCTGATCATTGCCAGCATGTTCAATGAGAACGCCTGTGCGGTGGCGTCGCCCGTTTTCCTGGCAAAATGATAACTCTCCTCGCCATATTTTTGCGCGTCAGCATATTTGCCTTGATAGTGGCTGATGTAACCGAGATGGGCAAGGGTATAGGCGAGAACATCCATATCATTCAGTTCGCGCGCGATGGCGAGACTGTCCCGTAAATTTCTTTCAGCCTGATCGAATTTGCTCTGCTCCAGCCCAATACGACCCAGCCGCGCCAACGCTTTGGATTCAAGCCCACGGTCATGGATCGTGCGAGCGAGGGCAATGCACCCCTCGAAACGCGCGGCAGCAATGGCATGATCTGTCAGTGACAGATGCGCCGAACCGATGGTAAGCAATAGACGGGCGCGCACAGCGGGATTTGTATCTTCGGAAGAGGCGAGAATCGCAAGGGCCCGTTCGGAGGCGGAAAGCGCCTCACGGTACGCGCTCAAACTCATGGATTGATCGGCCGCGCGCTCCAGAAATTCAACCGCGCGCCCGGTATCGCCTGCCAATTCATAGTGCTGGGCGATCAAGCCCAGATATTCATCCACGCGCTCGCCGCTTTGCTGGATCAGCCAATCCGCCGCCATGCGGTGATACAGTTTGCGTTTGGCTTTGAGCACGCGTTCATACGTGACCTCGCGCAGAATGGCATGTTTGAAGATAAACTCCTGTACGGTGTCAAACGTGGAGGGCAGGTGTGGGAAGACCAGCTCTTTATTCCTCAAAGCGCTTAAAACAGAATGGACATCCTCTCCAGCGAGCGCCTGAGCGGACTCCGAGCCGCGCATCGCCTCCACTGCCGCGTCCCAAAACGTGCGCCCGATCACCGCCGCGCGTTCCAGCACATCACTCTCCATGGAGGGGAGTCGATCAAGGCGGGCTTGCAATACGCCCGTCAACGTGGCGGGGACGCGTAGTTGAGTCAGCCTGTGCGGAACAATCTGCCAGATGTCCTCGCCCTTCACGATCACGCCGTCTTCGATCAACACTTTGATCAACTCTTCCAGATAAAACGGATTGCCCTCTGCGTTTCTGGCGAGAGTCTCCACAAGTTCCCGAGGCAGGTCAGTTACGTTCTGCAAAATTTCACCAACCAGTTCGCGGCTGGCATCCAGATCAAGATTTTTGATCGTGATAATCTCACACAGTGGGAAGGCGCTTCCCCAGTTCGGATACGATTCATCCAGGCTGGGACGCGCCGTGCACAAAATGAACAGCGGCAGATCAATCTCCAGTTTGGCAAGATATTCAATCAACTCCAGCGAGCCGTTATCCGCCCAATGGATATCGTCCAGCAAAAGGACAACCGGCGAGACCAGGGCAAGATCCATAAAGAACTGGGCAATATGGTTGAAGGAACGATCGCGAATCTGGCGTGCGTCGTTGCGAATGCCGCGCACAAACCCGCTCTCGGAGAAATCAAAACCAAGCAGTTCGCCAATAAGCGCGGCGCGTTCCTCGTTCTCCGCGCCGATGGTTCCCACCATGCCCTTCACCAGTTTCTCACGCGCCTCGGCCTGCGTGTCGCTATCCATGATATGAAAGCGCGCGCTAAACACATCGCGCAACAAACTATAGGGCAGGCTCACCGTCTCTTCATCGGCGCGGCCCTTGAACAATTGAAACTCTGTCGAATGCAGGTCCAGCCACGCTTCGATTTCGTAGATCAGACGACTCTTGCCCAAACCCGCGTCGCCTTTGACGATGACAACGCTCACGCGGTGATTGACCGCGCACTGTTCGAGCGCGGACTGGATGGACCGGAACTCCGCTTCGCGCCCGACCATTCGGGTTGTTACGCCTTCGACGCCTCTTCTGCCAATCCGAAAGACACGCGGTCTCACGCGCTGGACAATATACGTCTGCAACGGTTCGCTCTTGCCTTTGACTGTGATCGGGGTTTGTTTCTGCAAGTCAAACACGCCGCGCACCAGTTGATATGTGTCATGCGAAATAAGCGTCTCGCCTCCGTTCGCGGATTGCACCAAACGGCTGGCTGTGTTGACTGTATCGCCCATAGCGGTGTATTCACCTTGCGTGCCAATCGCGCTCAACAAGACCTGACCGCTGTGGATCCCCGCTTTTAGGCGAATAGGTAACTGTCCCGTGTTTTCCTTGAATGCGGCTTGTATTTTGAGCGCGGCGCGCACCGCGCGTTCGGCGTCGTCTTCGCGCGCCGCCTCCGAGCCCCACAATGCCATGACCGCATCGCCGATGTGTTTGTCAATGCGACCGCCATACTCCTGGATGATGCGGTCTGCCCGCGCCCACAGACGATTAACGAGGTCCGCCACATCCTCCGCGTCCCTGTGTTCGGAGAACGCGGTAAAGCCGGAAACGTCGGCAAATAGAACGGTCACCATTTTTCGGCGCGCGTGAGTCGACGCGTCCTGCTGGATGACTTGTCCCTCGAGTTCGTTCAATTGCGCGCGTAAAACCGCCAGGGTCGTCTCGATCACAGCGTCTCCCACAACCGGGCGCATGCTCTCCTGCGCTTCGATGGCTTTTTTGAGTTCGAAGATTTGTTCACGCAAAGGTTTGGATGTCATAGACAGGCAAATTATAAGACAGATTTTGTCGTGGAAAACTCCTGCAAGCAAATCAACATGAGACAGGAACTTGATTCACCAACGCCCATCGAGTACGAGGCCTGCGCTACTCCCTACCCAGGCACGATGGTTGTAATAGGAAAATTGTGACGGAAATATTTTTCGAAGTTGCTATAATGAAAAAGAGATACGTGCTGGTTGAGTAGCCCCGTGGTCGTCGGGGAGTATCGAAACCAGCATGTAACCTCCAGACAAAAGATTACTTGAAATGTGTGGTCTCGATACGGCGGACGAACACCGCCTACTCGACCACCGCGAAAATCTGATAAGGAGTCCCCATGACCACAAAACTCAATTGGCTCACGCAGGAAATTGACGGCTTGAAGGAACAAGGCTTGTACAACCGCATCCGTACGATCGGCTCGGCGCAGGGTGCGCGCATCATCGTCGATGGCAGGGATGTGCTCAACTTCTGCTCGAACAATTATCTTGGGCTGGCAAATCATCCCAAACTTGTTGAGGCCGCAAAGGAAGCGATGAAGAAATATGGCGTGGGTCCCGCCGCGGTGCGTTCGATTGCAGGAACGACTGATCTGCATGTTCAACTCGAACAGCGTCTCGCCAAATTCAAAGGCGCTGAGGATGTCATCACTTTTCAATCAGGCTTCACCGCCAACCTCGGAACCATCTCTGCGCTCGTTGCCAAAGAAGATGTGATTTTTTCCGATAGATTGAATCACGCTTCGATCATTGATGGATGTCGACTCTCCGGCGCGAAGATCGTCCCATACGAACATAACGACCCCGGCTCATTGGAGGACGCGATCAAAGAACACGCTTCAAAGTTCCGCCGCGCCTTGATCATCACTGACGGCGTTTTCAGCATGGACGGCGACATCGCCCCCCTCCCCGCCCTGGTTGAGGTCGCCAAGAAATATGACATCCTCTTCATGGTGGATGATGCACACGGCGAAGGCGTCCTCGGCAAAGGCGGACGCGGCATCGTGGACCACTTCGGCTTGCACGGCAAAGTGGATATCGAAGTCGGCACCATGTCCAAGGCTTTCGGCGTCGTGGGCGGAATGGTCGCGGGCGATAAGGTCATCATCGAATGGCTGCGCCAACGCGGACGACCGTTCCTATTCTCATCAGCTGTCACCGCACCTGACGCGGCGGCATGTCTCGCGGCAGTTGACCTGCTCGAAGAATCCACTGAACTCGTGGATAAACTCTGGGATAACGCCAAATATTTCAAGGAGGAAATGAAGAAACTCGGATTCGATACCGGCGTCAGCGAAACTCCCATTACGCCAGTGATGCTCGGTGAAGCGCCGCTGGCTCAACAATTCAGCCGCGAGCTATTTGAAGAAGGCGTCTTCGCCATGTCCATCGGATTCCCGACTGTGGCAAAAGGCAAGGCACGCATCCGCGTGATGATCTCCGCCTCACACGACCGCGACGATCTCGGTCAAGGCCTGGAGGCGTTCGCAAAGGTTGGGAAGAAGTTGGGGGTTATTTCGTAATACGGATGTAGGGGCGAGGTCCTCTCGCCCCTGTAACCACCCAAATAAAAATTATCTGAATATCTGTAACAATAATTGCAATCAATAAGGGCAGGGAGACCCGGCCCCTACAACCATGAAAACAAAATTCGATCCACAAAAACATCATCGGCACTCGATTCGTCTGAGAGGATATGATTATTCACAGGTAGGCGCGTATTATGTCACGATTGTGGCGCAAGACCGTGAATGCTTATTCGGGGAAATCATTGACAAAGGAATGTACTTGAGCAAATCTGGCGAAATCGTTTTGAAATGGTGGAATGAGATTCCAATTCATTTCCCCAATGTCGAAACAGGCGCATTCGTCATCATGCCAAATCATACGCATGGAAATATTTTTATCCTTGAGGACCATACGGGCGAGGTCCTCTCGCCCCGTGACATCCAAAATAACAATTATTTGGATGCCAACAACAAGAACACCATTAATCAGGGCAGGGAGACCCTGCCCCTACGCAAACCAACATTGGGACAAATTGTGGCGTACTTCAAATATCAATCCACGAAAGAGCTGAATAAGATTGAAACCGATAAGGCCATAACAAATTTCTGGCAGAGAAATTATTATGAACACATCATCCGTAATGAAAAAGAATTGAAACAAAAAACCGATTACATTTTGGATAATCCGTCACGGTGGGATGATGATGAAGAAAATCCATTAAACCGTAAATAATCCCATCAATAACAATGGGCGGGGAGACCCCGCCCCTACAAACACGGTCACCTACTTTGCTTACGCATCCAAAAATTCATCCCAGTTGGTCGACGCAAAATCAATCGTTGACCGATAATAGGTGTAATTGAAATCCTTCTCAGAGGCTTTCGAGATGTGATAGATCGTAATACCATGCACATCTGCATAGGCATTGACATGATGCTCATCCAATACCACTGTACTGAATGCATTCATCACCACCTGACTCCTGGTTTTGACAGCAGTATTCGTGACATATGCGATTCAGTTCATCCCCCCGTGGGCTGTGGACTTTGTACCATATTCCCTGGCTCCACATCTTGATCTTCCGGTTTTTGATCTTTTCCGGCATTCGATAATCCAGCTGTTTCCGATAATCCATTCTCTTTCCTTATAATACCTGGCAATCCAGTTTCGTAAAAACGATTTGGATCATCAACGAAGTTTGCTCTTATCGACTGCGCCGACGATTCTCTCCTCCAGTTTTTGATGTGGGACAACCACTCATCATCGCTGAATGTCGTGTAGATCGTTTGCAGGCGGGCGATTTTAAAGTCATCCGCAATCACCCTGGAAATTTCAGGCGCTCCAGGGGATTCGATCAATTTGATCAAATCAGTAGCGGTACGAACGCCATATGATTTCAGATGTTGCAGGAGGTACCTGCCTGAATCCATTTTTTGGGCATCAGCTTCGTTTTGATCAAAAAGACCCAGGTGGAGGTACAGAATAGCCTGGTCAAACATATCCACCAATCGCTCGGTCGGGATGCGCGTAAAGGCGAGTAGTTCGACCAGATTGTGATGAGCCAGGTTTTCGATGTTCTCTATACCCTCCTCCAACAAGCGCGCCTGATCGTATTTGTTCAAGCCCTCCAGATCGGTAAGCGGATATTTTTCATCATTATCTTTTTTATCGGCACTTATTCTTTTAATGATATTTCGAGCAGAATCTCGAATCACACGGAAGCCATCCTCCGGGAACACACCAATAATGAACGCCAACGGCAATAGCCCATTCTCTATGATCGACAAATCTGAAAGTTCCGGCAGGGTACTGATGCTCCATACCAGTACGAAGGTGATCAGCATGCGAACTGTGATATTGGCATAGGTTTTTGGGGTAAGGTCCGCGCGCACATACCGGCGGAATACCATATTGATGGAGAAGAAATAGATCCCCAAAAAGCCGAGCGTAAAAGGGGAAGGTATTATTGCCAGGAAATCCACCAGACTGGTGGCAGTTTGAGGCATGGGATCATATGGGGCAATCGTCAGCGTCCACCCTGCCACCAATATCGCTGTACTGAACATCAGCAGGAGAATGGTGAAGGGCGAACTGGAACTGCTCGAGCCATACGCTGAACTTAACAAAGTGTCGTACTTCGTTTCGGCTTCCGATAATGTGTAAAGGTGGGGATCGAGCACCAGAACATCACGAAAAAACATCTGGCGCAATTTTTCAACGTGCTGCCTGCCAAATAAATAGTAAAACAAGGGGGGCAGAATGGAGGCAACACAAATGAATCCAACCTGGAATAACCTTCCCAGTCCCATCAATGCCAGGTTTTGTTGACCGGAGGAAAACATCTCTCCCTTAACAAAGGCCTGGATCAAGTGATCTCCGCCCCCAAAGTAATATACAACCCAGAGCGGTATTCCAAATCCTACTATCGCCACCAGCACAAGCCCTGGCAGCAGTTTGATCCAGGTCAAGAGGGATGTCAAAGCTCCCGGACCCTTGGATGCCTGCTCCTCAGACTCCACGCGGATGAGGTCCTGCCTTTGCCATTCGACGAATCTATACCACTTCAACGTCTCGCTGCTCACCGTGCGACTGCCGAACGGTGGAATGACCAGGTCGCCCCATTTATCATGGCTTTGATATTTTTTACCATAATTTGAAATATGGATCCGCACACCCGTGCGATTTGTAATTCTATACTTGGTATCCGCTTCAAGGTCCAGGGGTTCGAAGGTAATTTTACCTTCCTGAATAAAGTTAAAAATCTTGTCGTTCCCAATAAAATTTGTCAGTATCTCGCCGGTAAATACCTTTGCATCATTAGCCTGCGATTGGGGCTTGAGGGAAAGTATGCCTCTAGCTGTAAGGGGCAGATCATCACTGGTTTTATTTCCAATCCGGTAGTATGTATGAGAGTCGATATCCAGGAGACTACCGCTCAGCCGCCGCTCCTCGTCCTTCTCCGCCTGCTCCTGTGCCGCCCGCGCCTGCTCCTCCAGCTCCCACGCCACTCGTGCCCGCTCCGCCGCATCTTTCTGCTCCTGCCCCTCCCACTCCTCGCGCACCCTCCCCGCAGCCTCCCTCATCTCCTCCTGCTCCTTCTTCTCCTGCGCCTTTTTCCGTTCTACTTTAGGTTGTGTGAAGTTTTCTGGAATTGACATGTCATTCTCCTTTTTTAATTTCCCGGCCAGGATCACATCTGGTTTGATGATCGGCTTCCTTTCAATAGCAAACTCTGTCCTTTAAGAGGAGAACCCAGGCATAATTGGAAAGTTACGCCGAGCCCCTCTTTCTTCGCCTCATTCTGCCCTTCATCATCAAATTCTCGATCCATGCGGCAAACGGTTCAGGCGGCGGGTAACTTTGAATCTCAAACACATCCTTGCCTGCCAATGCCAATACCCGATTGGCGGCTTCGAGTCCTGTGACGCAAGCGCGTTCTAAAAAGAAGGATGGATTTTGTAACCGCACCCAATCTCCGGCACAAAACAAATTCTGCCACGGCGTTTCGATTCCAAGATGTGTGCCGCGTGCGCCGAGCGCGGGCAAGGTATGTGTCGCGGCATTCCGTTGCAGATGCGGCTTGATGAGATGTCCCTTCAATTCAGGGAAAGCGCGATAAAAATCGGTCAGCACATTTGTTACCAGCACGACGTCCGATTGTTTCAACACAGCCTCAGGCCCATATACATGCACTTCGATACACGACCCGCCCGTCTCGTCATGCCACTTGCGATATGAATCATAGATCTTATCGAGCCAGAAAAAATTGTGCATGACGAAATCGCCGCTGAAGATCCCGGCTTCGGGGTGTTTGCGCGGCTCGATATCAAACCACAAACGGATGACAGCATGCGCCAACCCGTGAGGAAAAAATAAATTATCAGCGGGGAAACTTTTCTTGATGATCGATTCAGCCGCGGGTGAGTCTGATGCGAGAATCACATAAGGAGCCTTGACCGACTCGTGGACATGCTGCGACTCAAAATGTGCGATCCAATCCCCATCTTTTTCCACCCGCTTCACGCGTGACTTGAACCTGATCTCGCCCCCGAGTTGCCTGATCCTCTCTGACAATTTTTCGCAAACTTCACCGCCGCCGTTGGGAAGGTAATCAAAGCGCCAGGCATCGCGCCGCATCACTGTGTAAAAACGGAGGAAGGCAAGAAACCCGGCGAGCGGAACCTTTTCAGGATCCGTTGACAACCCATTACGCGTGAGACCAAAAAACAGCGAGCGCATGGCGGGACCCCAACGCTTAAGCGACTTGCCAAATGTAAGGCCTTCGAGCGGCTGGTCTTCAACGAACGGATCAATGCCAATCGCCATCACGAGCGTCGTCCAAACATTGAAGAGTGATGCCCAATCACGAATGTCGAGCATCCATAAAAATTGCGGGAGCAAAAAAAGTTGGATGTAATGGAGCGGCGCAGGGAGTTTGCCATTGCGGATCACCGAGCCGATCGGCGCACGACCAATGAAATTTCCTGAGCGATAGATCCATTGTTCTTCATTGGCAGGAATCAATTGCGGCAGGATCTCATGTCGCTTCAGCATGGACTTTATATTTAAGTACGACGACCAGATGCCATGTACACCATGTTCATTTGAAAAGTGCCAGTCATTGATGATGATGTCATCCCTGCCCGAAAACCTGCCGCCCACGCGTTCATCGGCTTCGAGGATGAGGGGTTTGAGTCCGCGTTCGGCAAGATGGAGGGCGGCGGTGAGTCCGGCGACTCCCCCACCGATGATGATGACGTCGTAGTGTTTGTCCATTATGTTGATTATAGTTATACTAGCGGGAACGTGAAAGGTATGCAAAACATGGAGCTCATCAAGATCAAACTCAGTTTCTCGAATGCCTATCTTATCAAAGGCAAGAAATCTGTGCTCGTGGATGCAGGCTCGCCAAACGAAGCCGACAAGATTCTTGGAGCAGTTCAAAAGGCGGGAATCAACGCCAGGGATATTTCCTTGATCCTGCACACACATGGACATTTCGATCACGCCGGGTCTACGGCGGAATTGAAACGCAGATTGAAGGTTCCGGTTGCAGTGCACGCCAACGATGCGTTTATGTTGCGCGAGGGACGCAACGGCGAGATCAAACCGCGCAATCTCGAAGCGCGGCTCATCATGTTATTGGTGCCAAATTCTTTTGAAGCGACTGAACCTGATATTCTTGTTGAAGAAGAAATGGATTTGAATGATTTCGGCGTGGAGGCAAGGATCATCTTCACGCCTGGCCATACGAAAGGCTCCATCTCTGTTTTATGCAACAACGAGGCAATCGTCGGCGATATCATGATGGGCGGCTGGGCGGGTGGTGCGATACTTGGCTCACGTCCAAATTACCATTACTTCATTGACAATATTGAACAACTCCACGCCAGCATCAAAAAAATTCTGGGCATCAAACCGCAGAGGTTGTATGTCGGACATGGCGGGCATTTAAAGTTTGAGGATGTCTTTGAGCGTTTTTCTGCAATAAATATTATCGGAAATTAATTTGGGACGCTGATGCACGCTGAAAACGCAGATTTTTCTTTTTTGAATCAGCGAAATCTGCGTTTTCGCTTGCACCTGGTGCAAGTGGAGGTGCCTGCGTCCAAACTAATTGCGGGGGTAATCATGTTTTTTTATTTAACCATGACATTCGTCCATTCTCAAGCCACCCCTAAACAAGTATTATTCGTTTATGCCTCATCAACAAGCCGAACACAATGACTTGATGCAAAACCGTGCCTCGCTCACCCGCTTCGCCTGGTTATCCATTGGCGCGGCATTTGCGACAATTGCTTTGAAGTCTGGCGCATATTGGCTGACTGATTCGGTTGGCTTGTTATCAGATGCAATCGAATCGTTTGTCAACCTGGCGGGCGCAGTTGTGGCATTAATCATGTTGACCATCGCGGCGCGCCCGGCTGATGAAGAGCATGTGTATGGACACAGCAAAGCCGAATATTTTGCCAGTGTTACCGAAGGCATTCTGATCCTGGGCGCCGCAATTGGCATCATCATCACCGCGATTCAAAGATTAATCGCCCCGCGTCCGCTTGAACAATTGGGAATTGGTCTAGCAGTTTCGATCATTGCATCCGTGATCAACTTCGTTGTGGCGCGCGTATTATTGAATGCAGGCAAACGGCGTCAGTCCATCACACTGGAAGCAGATGCGCATCACCTCATGACCGATGTGTGGACCTCCCTGGGCGTAATAGGCGGCGTTGCGCTCGCAGGCTTCACCAATTGGAATATCATTGATCCAATCGTTGCCGTCATCGTCGCGCTCAATATTATTTGGACGGGATTTCAACTCGTGCGCCGCTCGATATCGGGCTTGATGGATGAGATGTTGCCTGAACAGGAACTAAAACTGATCGAGGATGTCATGACAAAATATCGTGAAAAAGGTGTGAACTTCCACGCCTTGCGGACACGACAAGCCGCGGCGCGCAGGTTCGTATCAGTTCACGTTTTGGTCCCCGGCGAATGGACCGTCCACGACTCGCATCACATCGCGGAAGACTTTGAGTCGGATGTACGCGCAGCATTGGGTGGTGCGATCACGGTCTTCACGCATCTTGAACCGGAAGAAGATGAGATCTCGATGGATGATATTTATCTGGATCGATAATTGGTCAGTAAGGGCGACCCATCAAGGGCATGAAAGTATTTTGCCTTCATTGGGCGGGTCGCCCCTACAGGCAGGAAAGAAGTATTTCAATGTCACATGAAAACATTCAACAGATTAACAGCAAGCTTATCGAACAAGTCCGTTTGCACGATCACTATGATCCACATCACGGCAAATTCCGTTTATCCGATGTGATCCTGGGCGGGCAGGATGGTCTGGTCAATGTATTGGGAGTCATTTTGGGAGTCGCCGCGGCAACCTCGGATACGCGGATCGTGATCGCGGCGGGGCTGGCGGCAACTTTCGCTGAATCAATTTCAATGGGCGCGGTGGCGTATACATCCACGCTCGCCGAGAATGACCTCTATCACAGCGAAAAGGAACGTGAGTACCGCCACATCCATCTTGCACCGGATGTCGAAGTGGCAGAGATCCGTGACATCTATCGCAAAAAAGGTTTTGAGGGGGAGACACTTGAAAAGATCGTCGGCGTGATCACATCCAACCCGGATGTGTGGGTGAATGTGATGATGTCTGAAGAATTTCAGATGACCCCACCGGAAAAATCGAAGGCGTTCAATTCAGCCTTGCTGGTTGGATTCTCCGCACTGGTCGGATCCTTCATCCCGCTCTTCCCGTTCTTCTTCTGGACCATCAACCTGAGCATCGGACTATCCATCTTTATCGCCGCCTTGACCTTGTTCAGCGTCGGCGTATACAAAGCGCGTGTGACGGTTGGCAAACCCTTCCGCAGTGGTCTCGAGATGGCAGTGATCGGCACCGTCAGCGCGCTGGCTGGTTATGTGGTGGGTGTGATCTTCAAAGTGCCGATGGTGCCGTAATTGGGATACAAATAAAACCTGTCGAAAGATAAAATTTCATAGATGATCTAGTTTCGGATAGGGAACAATAAATGACCAAGCCTTTTGACATCCTGATCAAGCACGCCAGATTGCGCGATGAACCAGAGTCGCTCGTTAATATCGGGATTGCCGATGGGCATGTCTTAGCGCTCAAAGAAAATCTGACTGGTGAAGCGAAGTCTGTAATTGATGCCGGAGGAAACCTCGTGACCGAGTCCTTCGTCAACCCGCATCTGCATCTGTGCAAAGTCTACACACTTCAAATGATGGATGAAGAGGCGCTCACCAGTTACAACACTGAGGGCATGGGCAAAGCCATGAACGCCATCGAACTGGCGGCACGCGTCAAAGAGAAATACGACGAAGCCTGGATCATCAAGAACGTCCGGAAGGCAGTAGCGCAAGCTGCGATCCATGGAAACACACACATCCGCGCGTTTGCAGATGTAGACAGCAAAGCCCGTTTCGAAGGAGTCAAGGCGCTGATCCGGGCGCGGGATGAATTCAAAGGAATTGTCGAAATCCAGGTCTGTGCTTTTGCGCAGGATGGCTGGGTGCGCGAGCCAGGCGTTGATCAGTTAATGCGACAGTCCCTGGAATTAGGCGCGGATGTCGTCGGTGGGATTCCATGGATAGAATATACCGAAGCAGATATCCAACAACATGTCAAAGAGATCTTTGATCTCGCACAGGAATTCAATAAGGATGTCTCGATGCTCGTGGATGACGCGGGCGATTCTGGTCTGCGCTCACTGGAAGCAATGGCAGTGGAAGCCATTCGACGCGGCTGGCAGGGACGTGCCCTCGCGCATCATGCCCGAGCCATGGCTCTATATCCACAGCCTTACTTTCAAAAAGTTGCGGCGTTGCTGAAACAGGCAAAGATGGCAGTCGTGAGCGATCCGCATACGGGACCGCTTCACGCGCGGGTCAAAGAACTTTTGGCAGAGGGCGTGACAGTCTGCCTCGGTCAGGATGATATCTCGGATGCTTATTATCCGTTCGGGCGCAATAACATGCTGGAGGTTGCGTTCCTCGCCGCGCACTTGCTTTGGATGACGACGAATCGTGAAATGGAAACACTTTACAATATGGTCACTGTCAATGCGGCAAAGGCAATGAATATTGGTGATCATGAATTAAAGGTGGGGGCGAACGCAAATCTGGTTGTGCTGGATGCGCCGAATGTATTGGAAGCGTTGCGCGAGCACAACGCGCCGCGCTTTGTGATCAGCAACGGAAAATTGATCGATCGGACAGAAATGGAGGCCCTGGCTCGAAAAGGCGAATGGACGGGTACAAAGTCTGCATGACGGTTGGCTCCGTCAGCGCGCTGGCTGGTTATGTGGTGGGATTGATATTTAAAGTTCCGACGGTGCCATGAAGCAATCACTATACGGTAGCATTCGATATGCATCCAGTGTTGGGTATATAATCAGTATATACGTATTTATACAGCATGGTTCTATATAAATCATAATTAGGCAGTTTCAGATTTCAAAATTAGGAAAATATTATGCCGATACCAGATTTCCAGACCATGATGCTCCCGCTTCTTCAGTGTGCTTCAGATGGAGAAGAGCATTCAATCCATGAGGCAGTCGAGAGTCTTGCAAGTCATTTTTCGATAAGCGAGGAAGATGGGAATAGATTATTACCCAGTGGACAGCAACCAATATTCTATAACCGAGTTGGTTGGGCCCGTACTTATTTGAAAAAGGCAAGGTTGATCGACGACCCGCGCCGTGGATATTTTCGGATTACAGATCGCGGAAAAGAAGTATTGCAGCGAAATCCAGATTGCATTGATATGAAGTACCTTCGAGAATTTCCCGAATATATTGAATTTAGGGAAACGACACGCGAAGCGGCTGACACGTCACAGGTCGAAGAGGATTTATATGAACTTACACCTGAAGAAGCGCTAGAAGAGGCATACCAGAAAATAAGGCAAGATTTATCCGATGAGGTGTTGAAAGCTGTGATAAACAGTTCACCAGGTTTTTTTGAGAAACTGGTTGTAGAGTTACTGGTCAAGATGGGTTATGGTGGCTCTAGACGTGATGCGGCTCGTGCTGTAGGAGGTAGTGGGGATGAAGGAATTGATGGGATTATCGACGAGGATAGATTGGGTTTAGATACAATCAGTACTTCACGAAAGCGTAAAACAAGGTTGACGTTGAATAATCTCAGTTGTACCCCATAATCTTTCAAGCGCACGACTGAGCAGGAGCGCCAAACGGCGCAAGGATAGCCAGAAGCG
>Ga0180069_1000041_pt1 | contig 30345 bp, 32 predicted proteins | sample EasRivERM_16_10D_2_FD_121793 | JGI IMG/M metagenome (GOLD analysis project Ga0180069, IMG submission 121793) | Soil microbial communities from meander-bound floodplain in the East River, Colorado, USA - East River metaG ERMLT231B'_16_10D | ecosystem: Environmental > Terrestrial > Soil >...
GGCCGGCAGTACGGAAAACGTACATCTAACCCTACTTCCCCAGGAGACTGACATCCCTCAGTAACATTATCATTTGATAGAACGATTACCTTTCGGTAACATTATCATTTGGCTTGACACGGCATAATAAATCAGTTGCAAAGTATTTATCAAACTCTTGACATAAAACCTATTAAGACTTATATTTAGAACAAATGTTCTGTTGCCTGTCTATCCTATAATTCACTAATACCTTTAGAACAACTTACAGGCTGGATCTAAACTTGTTGCTGGAAGATTATGCAGTACCTGGTATAAGGTGATTTATGAATGAATCCAATCGTTATGAATTAATGATGGAAGCGTTAGCTGAGCTCAAACCGGAGATCAATGCAGCTTATCAGCCTTCATCTATACAGACAACTCAACCAACACCTGCCCTGCCATCCATAAGTGAGGTGCTTAATGAATTTGGACCCATGCCGCCTGAAGCCTTGTTCCTTGGTGTTGCATCCGATGGATTGCCGGTCCTGCTCAATTTGCACGATCCCATACCTGGACCCATCCTGATCGCAGGCGATGCAGGGACAGGCAAGACCGCGTTTTTGCAAATAATTGCATCCACTGCAGGGATGATGCATCAGCCGGAACAACTGCAATTCGGCGCACTAACCAGCCATCCCGATGAATGGAGCGCACTGGAGGGTATCCCAAATAATGTCGGTATATTCCCCTTTTATCATCAATCATCCGAGGATTTTATATTATCGCTGGCATCCTGGGCACATGGAAATAAATCCAGCAGACAGTCTGTTCTTTTACTGATCGATGATTTGGAAGCCATCGCAAAACTTGATTTCGATGCGCGCCAAAATTTGCGCTGGCTCCTATTGCGTGGACCGGCGCGCCAGGTATGGCCCATTATCACAATAAATCCAAATCGTATGGAAAACGTCCAGCCGTGGCTTGAAGCATTTCATACGCGCGTTTTTGGTCCGATTCAAGATCTGCAATTAATCCGGCAAATGGACGCTGAGAATGCCGAATTGGATTCCCTCAATATTGGTGCACAATTTGCAATACGCGAAGGCGATCACTGGCTGCGCTTCTGGATACCAGGCATGGAGTAAAAAGGAGATAAATATGCACACTGGAATGCTTTGGTTCGATGACTCACAAATAACGCTAACCATGAAAATACAAAAGGCGACGGAGTACTATCACAAGAAATATGGTCACACTCCAGACCTGTGTCTTGTGCATCCCAATATGTTGAAAGACACCAAACTCGAAGAGGATGGGATTACAGTCCGCCCCTACCGCCCCGTTCTTCCCGGTCATATCTGGATCGGTGTTGAGGATAAAAAATAATCGGCATCACGACAAGACCGTAGGTGCGGGCGATTTTCCCGCACGAGTCCTGTCCTTTGCGAAATCAACCCGCGGCTTCGCCATCAGCCGCGGGTTGATTTCATTAACACTTGAATACTTGAAACTGTCTTAGCCGCTGAGCCCACAGGGAAAAAGTTTTTCTCAAAGACCTCTGTGATCTCTGTGGTTACGAACCAATCGCCACTACAAAGGCCACTGAATGACTCTGGCTGTGGCTGATGCTCACCGACCAGGTCGATAATCCAAGCGCATCTGCCATCTTCACAGCCTCACCATGCAAAGTCAAAACAGGCGCATTTTGATCATCGCCTAAAATTTCGATCTCCTGCCACGATACATCCCCGATCCCACAACCAAGCGCTTTCGCAACGGCTTCCTTCGCGGCAAACCGACCCGCCAGCGACTCAATGCGTTTGCCACACTGCACCAATTCAGCAGGTGTATATATTCGTTCAAGATAATGCCTGCCATGCCGCGCAACCACTTCCTCGATACGATCTATTTCAATGAGATCAACACCGGTCGTAAGTTTCATTTCAATACCATTCCCCTCTCCTTTTAGGAGAGGGCCAGGGTGAGGTCACGCTCCTGCCACCGCAATCGCCAACTTATCCGGATCAATAAACTTCCTTGCCGAATTCAACACATCGTCGTGCGTTACTTCACGGATCAAACCTTCATAGCGATGATAATAATCCAAGCCCAGATCATGTCGTTCGATATTCAATAGCGCGTTCGCAACGCCGCCATTGGATTCTAGTGAAAGCGGCAATCGTCCAACAAAATTTGCTTGAACATCGGCAAGTTCATCGGTAGTCACACCCTCATCCACAAATCGCTTTAACTCACTAATGATCAACTCCGAAGCCTTCTTTACATTTTTCAGATTCACCCCTGCACTCACCTCCCACGAACCAGGCCCGATCCCCGCGCTCAAACTCGAACCCGCATAATACGCCAGCCCAGATTTTTCACGCACCACATCGCCGATCCGCCCCATCATGCCAAACTGCCCCAAAATACTATTGCCGATCAAAGCGGGCATAAATTCGGGATCTTTGCGTTTCGGTCCGTTCGTGCCGATGACCAAATCAGATTGTGACTTGCCCGCGATGCGATGACTCTTGCTGACTGTCTTCTTCATCAACTTTAAGGGAGGAAGTTCAGGCGCTGCTTTCTGACCTTTGACCTGCCAGCCACCCAACGCGCGTTTAACCTGTCTGACGGCCTCTTCTGCATTCACCGCTCCAACGATCACGATCACCATCTCACGTGGACCAAAATACTCGCGCTGGAATTTCACCAGGTCATCGCGCGTGATCCGCTTGATGGTTTCAGGATGTCCATCTTCAGGGCGCGCATATGGATGATCCTTGAAGAGGATCTCATCGAACAACATGGAAGCCATATCCGAAGTATCCTGCGCGCGGATGGCAAGACCCGTCAGGATCTGTGAGCGCAACTTTTCCATTTCAGCTTTGGGGAAGGAGGGTTGCGTCAAGGATTCAGATAACAGGCTGAGGAGCAAGGGCAGGTCTTCTGACAATGAGCGACCATGAAACCCGGAGCGATGGACTCCCGAACTGAAGCCCAAACTTGCGCCTACAGCTTCGAGGTCATTATATATTTTATCGAACGTGCGCTTCTTCGTCCCACGCATCAATGCGGAGGTGACAAAATCTGCCAGCCCGAGTTTTTCATCCGTATCCAGGATTGCGCCAGCGCTAAAATATCCGCTGATGACAACAGATGGGCTATTGAAATTTGAACGCGTAAGCACTGCAATACCATTAGGCAATACTTCGCGATAAATATCCTTGGGGCCCGGCAAGGCTGACTTGTGATTATTGGTAGTCGCCATAACTAAGCCTCCCCTTCTGTCGGTACGTAGACACCGACCACACGACTTTGCGGTTTGAAGTATTCATTGGCTACGCGTTGAACATCCTTCACCGTGACCTTTGAAAGTTTATCGAGGTATGTTTCGAACCACTCGTAATTTGCGAACATCTCCGCATAACCCAGCCAAAATGCCTGGTTGGTGATATTTTCACTTCCATAAGCGAACAAGGCACGCGCCTGCTTGATGGCACGCGCAATTTCTTCTTTTGTAACCTTCTCTTCTCGTACCCGTTGAAGTTCTTTTTCCAAAGCGGCAAGCGCTTCTTCAGGTTTGCGTTTGGGATGGATCGTCATCGTAATCGTATAAAGGAAGGGGTCAATCGTTGCATGCGAGCCGCCGTGAATACTGACAGCCAGTTCTTTATCCACCAGCGCACGATAGAGACGCGACGTCTTGTTGGATATTCCGCCGCTAAACATGTTCAAATTGCTGGGCCCGGCAAGCAAACTATCGAGCACGGAGAGCGCGAAAAAATCGGGGTGAGAAGCGGCTGGGAAACGGTAGCAGATTTGAGCGTAGGAAGTAGCGCCGGGTCCCTCCACAGATAAACGCACCTCTCCATTTTGCGGCGGTTCCGGGCGCGCCAGCCTCGCCGGTTCATTTCCAGCAGGGACGGGTTCGAATAATTCCTTGATGCGTGCGAGCATCTTCCCGGTATCAAAGTCTCCTGCAACTGCCATGATGGCATTGTTCGGGACATAGTATCCACGATAGTGATTGAATAGATCAGCGCGCGTCATTGTGTGAAGGTCTGCCATATCGCCGATTACTTCGTGATGATAGGAATGGATACGAAACGCCGCATGTTGAACGGCTTCGCCGAGCAGGAAGAGCGGCTCATTCTCACTGCCTTCGCGTTCTGAAATAATGACCGTGCGTTCAGAGGCAACTTCACTCGCATCGAATTGACTGTTCAACATGCGATCAGATTCAAGGCGCAGGGCAAGATCAATTTTATCGGCAGGCATGGTCTCGAAGTAGGCGGTCCAATCCATGTACGTGAAGGCATTCCACGAACCGCCCTCGCGCGAGACGGCTTTATCAAGAACGTTTGCAGGGAATAGAGGCGTACCTTTAAACTGCATATGCTCCACCCAATGTGAAATCCCCGTGCGCCCGGGCACTTCATCGCGCGAGCCGACCCGATACCAAAGCCACGCTGAAATTATCGGCGCGGTATGAATTTCTTTTAAAAGGACCTTGAGTCCATTGGAGAGTGTCGTTTGTGTTAAAGAATTCGTCATGGAACGATCTGCTCCGCGTTGTTCGGGTTGTTTTGTATATCGGCAATTGGTGAACACACGTTGATCCCATTTATCACCGTGTTCGGTTCAACGAAACAATAGAACGGCTCGACCACTTTTTGCAAACCAACGAACGGTTCATGCAATTGGGTTTGGCTGAGAGGAATATTGACCGCAACATCCAGATGGATTGGAATGCTGTTTTGAACCGTAAGCGGAAAATCCAGGTTTACGACGAGAGGTGTATTTGCTGGAAGCAGCACTTCAGCGTCGGCATCAATATTCAATTCCCCGGTGTTAATGCGGACGTGCGCATTGGGTATGAAGGCATCTTCAGCGAGCGTGATGCGTGTCGTCGCCTGTACGGGCACAACGATGTTCAACGGTATGACAGCATCCACCGGGACGTTGGCGGAAATGGTCGCCTGATCCATTTTGACGAAGTTATGATAGAGCCCGCCCAAAATACCGGAGGCCTGGTCCTCAGCAACGAAAGTTAGACCGCCCAACATCCGCAGAATGAGCAACCCAATTGCGAGCAATACAATATTGACCGATAGCGACATGATGCTTGCAATCGTCCAGAAGGCAGGGCCGAACTTGAGGCGCGCATTTCTTGGTTCAGGCTCTGAAACGGCGGCGGATGTAGCCGGCTCTTGCAGAGGAGGCGCGCCTGTTGAACGCGGTAAACGCGCCTTGAGGGATTGATCCACTTTGCCTTCCAGTAAATTGTTCAATTTGCTGGGCTTATTGTTATTTGAATCAGATTGTGACATACGACCTCCTCTAATATATATGGTTAATCTTAGCATAAATATACGATTTTGCAGTATGGTTTCTGGCGATGAAATGGCTGGAAGGTGCGCTGGCGAACATAAGGAAAATGAGAAAGAAAGCCTGGCACATTTGCCTGTTACAATGCAATCGGCGAATCGTCTTGTCCATGAAATTCTTTTTGACTATAATCAGCCCGCAATTCTCAAATCAAGTCAGGTACCTTTAGGAGGCTTTGTGACCAATCAATTTTACGTCGCCGTGATCGGCGCAGGACCCGCAGGCTTATTCGGCGCCCGCGAACTCGCCAATCTTGGCGCACGTGTGGTTTTATTCAACCGCGATCTCAAACCTGGGGGGTTGGCGGAATATGGAATTTATCCCAACAAGCACACCATGAAAAATGGTCTGCGCAAACAATTCAAGCAGGTGCTGGATATTCCCAACCTCACCTATTATGGCAATATCTCCATCGGCGAGCAGGCTGACCTTTCCCTCAACGACTTGCGCGCGCTCGGCTTTCAAGCCATCCTCGTTACATCGGGAGCTCAGGGCACCAAGTGGCTCGGCTTGCCCGGCGAAGATCTCACCGGTGTTTACCACGCCAAGGATGTTGTTTACTTTTACAATCAACTGCCGCCCTACAGTCAGCAAAACTTCCGTTTTGGAAAGCACTGTGCTGTGATCGGCGCGGGCAATGTGATGCTCGATATCGTCCATTTCCTCAGCCGCGAAGAAAAAGTGGAGGAGGTTACAGCCGTGGTGCGACGCGGACCTGCAGAGATCAAGTTCGATAAAAAGGAAATGGAGTATGTGATTGATAATCTTGACCATGCTGCATTGGATGCCGAGATTCAGCGCGTCACTCCCATCATGCAGGCGGTTCATCAGGACCCGGAAGCTGCGCGTGCCTCGATATTGGAGGCCCTCCCGAAAGCCCTGCCCAAAGTATCCAATACAAAATTCCGCTTCGAGTTTCTGGCTTCTCCGGTTCAGATGCTTGGAGATGCCGATGGCAATCTCACACAAGTGGAGATCGAAGATAATATTCTCGTCGAAGCCAAAGGGGACACAAAAGCCAAAGGCACAGGAAACAAGCGCCGGCTGGATGTTCAGACGGTCGTCTTCGCGATCGGCGATAAAGTGGACGAGTCCTTTGGTCTGCCCACCGAGTGGAATGAGTTCGTGAAGAATCCAAATCCAAGATTCCCAGTGGAGGGCACATCCTATGAATCTCCCACGGAAGATATCTTCGTAGGTGGTTGGTCCCGCAAAGCAAGTTCGGGTTTGGTGGGCCTTGCCCGCAAGGATGGTACGAACGCCGCGAAAGTAGTCTGGCAATATTTGCAGACAAAACAACCTATCGAAGCAGATATAGAAGCGCTCGCTGAAAAACTAAAGAGTTTGGGCAAGCCGCTGGTAATGAAGGAACACGTCAAAAAATTAGAAGAAGCCGAACTTGCGCAAGCCAAACAACTCGGTCTCGAAGCCTTCAAATACGACAGTAATGATGAAATGCTGAAAGTAATGGGGTTGGCATAAATCAATTGCCCCTCTCTGTTCGAGAGGGTAAAATTTTCTCATGAAACGCGATCTCTATTTCAGCAAACCACTCATGAACGCGGCGGGGTCACTGGGATTTGTCCCAGACTTCCGAAGTCTTGTAGACTTCGGAAGTCTTAATTTCGGCGCGTTCGTGACCAATCCACTTTCCCTGCGTCCGCGTCAGCCTACTGCTGAACCAACCGTGATCGAATACCCAGGCGGATTCCTACTACACACGGGTTTGCCGAATCCCGGCATCCATGCAGCGTTGAAAAAATATTCAGCCAAATGGACGCGTTCTGAATTGCCAATCATCGTTCATCTCATGGCGGACCGCCCCGAAGAGACTCAGCATATGGTGCGCATGTTGGAAACACAGGAGAACGTGATGGCGGTAGAGCTTGGCTTCGCTCCCCTGCTTGCAAATGATATCTTGATGCTGACTCTCGAAATGTGTTTGGGGGAGATACCGCTGATCTTTTCTTTGCCTGTCGAACAGTTATTATCGCTGGGTCCGCGTTTGATGCAGGACGGCGCACAAGCCATTAGCATATCCGCACCACGCGGCGCGCTTACCCCTCTGCCTATGGGAGAGGGCAGGCGTCGCGCTGAGCCCGTCGAAGCGGTGAGGGAGATAATAACAGGCCGTTTATTCGGTCCCGCGTTATTTGCGCAATCGCTGGATATCGTCCAATCTGCCGCGAAACTTGGAATCCCCATCATTGGTTCAGGCGGAGTCTGGTCAAAAGAAAACGCCGACACGATGCTCTCGGTCGGCGCTATGGCGGTACAGGTGGATGCAGCGTTGTGGAATCCCGCTTCTAGTTTTTCGGCCCCAATACCATAACGGGAATTTTACGCGGGGCGGCACGTTCCTTATATTTATCATAGCCTGCATAATATGATACTGCCAACTGCCAGTATTTTTCACGCTCGTTCCCTTCTGCTTCGCGGGCATTATATATTGCAGTTCTTCCATTCCAGCGCGCAACACATTCAGGATTCTTCTTTAAGTTGTAATACCAGCCGGGGTTATGTTCGCTCCCAAATCTGGATGCGATCAGAGCAATTCTCTCATTATCCATGATTCCGACCAATGGCAGGGTGCGAGGCTGGTTTGTCCTGGCACCAACCGTCGTTAACTGAAGGATTGGAAGACCAACAAGTTCAGCAAAAGTATGACGGTTACCAGTAAGGCGAAGCATGAACGCGTCAGCGCGATGTAATACCTTTGCCAGAAGTGCGGAGACGGATCTTAGCATCAAAAAGCGGTGGATAATTTTTTGAAAAGCGTTCGGGTGCATATTCACTATTTCTCCAGCCATATGGTTACCGGTCCATCATTGTGGATTTCGACTGCCATATGTGCCCCGAATTTTCCTGTTTGAGTTGGGACGCCATGTCCGCGCAATAATTCGACAAAGCGATTTACCAACGGCTCTGCGTCTTCAGGTAGAGCCGCATCGATGAACGAGGGACGGCGTCCCTTGCTGGTATTCGCATACAACGTGAACTGCGAGACAACGATCGCTTCACCTTTTACGTCGAGAATGGACAGATTCGTCTTGCCTTGTTCATCTTCAAAGATACGCAGGTTGGCTGTTTTTTCGGCGAGAAAGGTCACCTGCTCCTCCCCATCACCATGACCAATGCCCAATAAAACCAACAGACCTTTTCCAATGCTGGAAATGGTCTGTTCTTCGACAGTGACATTTGCCTGGGAAACTCGTTGGATCAATACGCGCATAAACGGGAGCCGTGTTCTATAAACCAGTAAGACGGGATGACCCGCCTCTAATCGATTTTATAACCTGTTATGCTCAGAAACTCTCTTTTTTCTTCCGGTGTCATATGATCATAAGAGAGTCGGATGGTAAAACCGCCGATCAGATTTCCATCCTCTTCTATGATCACCCAGTCCAGGACGTCATCCATTGGAACCGTAACATAGCGTCCTGTGTTTAGACCGGGTTTAATTGTGACACCATCAATCATTTTTATTGTGAAGTCACCCTCGAAATAAGCCACAGGTTCGGTCCATATATCTTCGCTCGCTTCCCTGCCTGTGAAGCGGACTTTTAAGCCGATAAAGGAATAAGATGGTCTTGGAGATAGAAGAGCCTGAAACAGGTTGCTCAGGGTGTCATGAGCTTCTTTTACGGCCGCATCGAACTGTTCATCAGTAACTGGAGTACCCGCGACTGACGACCCACACGAAGTCACCAAAACCAGACAGACGATCAAAAAGGTTTTCAACTGGAGATGCTTGTGCATTTAGATTCTCCAACCTGTGGTGGAACCACATTTTGTGCTTGAAAAGCCGAAACACGATACCTATCAGACGCTACGGCAATTGAATTGCTTCCCTTACTTCTTCCATTGTCTTTTGAGCAATGGCTCGGGCGCGTTTCGCTCCATCGTTCAGCACATCAGTCACATAGTCCGGTTTGGAGGCGAGTTCGGCGCGTTTGGCGCGGAAAGGTTCAAGGTGTTTGTTCAAATTCGCGGCGAACAATTTCTTGCAATCCACACAACCGATTCCCGCCCGGCGACATTCAACGTTGACCATATCCACTTCGTCCTGTGGAGAAAAGATCTTGTGCATCGAGAAGACGTTGCAGATATCGGGGTTGCCCGGGTCGGTACGCTTCATGCGTGCCGGGTCTGTGACCATGTCCTTGACACGCGCGAGAGTCTCTTCAGGTGTGAAGGCAAGTTCGATGTGATTGTTCAAACTCTTGCTCATCTTGGCTTTGCCGTCAATACCCAGCACTTTGAGGATTTCTGTATGCTTTACCTGTGGCTCGATCAAGACCTTTGTACCGTAACGATAATTGAACGAACGGACAATTTCACGCGCAAACTCCAGGTGTGGAGCCTGGTCAATGCCCACGGGGACAACATCCGCCTTATAAAGCACGATGTCCGCGGTCATCAACACGGGATAGCCCAACAAACCATAATTGACATTCTCAGGGTGTTGCGCAATTTTTTCCTTGAAGGTTGGCAGGTCGGTTAATTTTCCAATTTGTGTCACCATCGAAAGATAGGTATGCAATTCCATCACTTCAGGGACGCGTGATTGCACAAACAGAATCGTCTCTTCAGGTCGGATACCCGCTGCCAGCCAGTCAATCGTCATTTCAAAAGTGTTTTGCTTTAAATCCTGGGTTGTATCAACGGTCGTCAACGCATGGACATCCACAATGCAATATACACAATCATAGTCATCCTGCAACGCGACATAGTTCTGGATCGCGCCCAGATAGTTCCCCAAATGTTGCCGACCTGTTGGTCGGGCCCCCGAAAACACACGTCCTTTTTTAGCCATTCGTTACCTCATAATATTTTATCCGTCGTTGCGAGGAGGGCTTTAGCCCGACGAACGGCGGCTCGCAATGACATGCACTTTACTCACCTACGATCTTCTTCACCAACCCTAACACTTCCCCGGGTTCGGCATGACGATGCATTTCCAACTTCGAATACAACAACTGTCCATTGACAGTCACTTCAAACCTGCCGCCATCTGAAGGCACGAGCATGATCGTTTCGACCACATGCTCGTAATTCTTCAACAATTCATCCATCAGGCTCACGGCCCGACCCGTGTAGTGTCAGACCGCGCAATAAATGATCTCGATTTTCAACATGGTCCCTCCACGATTTTCGAGAGATTATATCATTGAGACAACTCTTGCAAAAACGCCTTCACAGTTTCATCCGCCGGTTTGGATTTGATCTGCTTTGCCGTGCCCACCTGCCGCACCATGCCGTTGATGATCACCGCGATGCGATGACTCAATTCTGCTGCTTCATTCAAATTATGCGTGACAAAAACCGCCATACGTTGATCCTCCGCCAGCAAAGCGGATAGGTCTTCGATCAACTTTTTTCGCGTGGGCGGATCGAGCGCCGCAAACGGTTCATCGAGCAACAAGAGTTCAGGCTCCAACACAAACGCCCGCGCCAGACTGACTCTCTGCGCTTCGCCTCCAGATAACTGGCTTGCCCGCCGTTTTGACAGCGACTCTATACCCAGTTGCTTGATCCGCTTACCCACTCGCTCGTGAGTCTCTTCTTGTGAGATTCCACGGAACTTCAAACCCAGGGCGATATTTTGCTCCACGGTCATATCCAATAAAAGCGGTGACTGAAACACGAACGAGATCTTGCGACGATATTCCAACTCATCCCATTGCCTGAGGGACTTTCCATTAAATAGAATATCACCGCGTACAGTCGGAAGCAGATGTGCCAACGCAAGAAGTAATGTACTTTTCCCGGCGCCATTCGGACCAACAATCGCAAGCGTCTCACCGCGCTTGATATCCAGGGAGGTGACATCCAACACGGTGCGGTTGTTTCTTTCTATGAGTAAATCACGAATTTGAATCATAATATTGTATATGCCATGTCATTCTGAGTGACTGTAAAGAGCGACACTTGCACCTGGCGCAAGTGCAGGTGAGAATCTCCATTTCTATAAAAGAGACTCTTCGCTTCACTCAGAGTGACATAAATGGTATTCATCGCTTCTGTCCCCGTTGCTGGATCCACGTCAACGCGAGGTTGATGAGATAAGTCAACACTAATAACAAAGTACTTAACGCAAGTGCAGTGCCGAATTCACCTTTGCTTGTTTCCAAAACGATCGCTGTGGTCAGCACGCGCGTCTGCCCACGGATATTCCCGCCTACCATCATGGATGCGCCGACCTCAGAGATCACAGAACCAAAACCTGCCATCAAAGCAGCCAAGAGAGGCAGCCGGGCTTCCCTCCACAGGTACCAGACCATTTGAACGCGTGAAGCACCGAGTCCCAACAGTTGTTGTTGCAGGCGTGGATCCAGGGCTTCGAGCGCGGCAGCAGTCAGTCCTGTCACAACGGGCGCGGCAATGACTGTCTGCGCGATGATGATGGCAAGAGGCGTATAGATCAGATGTAAATCCCCCAGCGGACCACTGCGCCACAACATCATCGCAACGACAAGACCCACCACCACCGGCGGCAATGCCATGCCTGTGTTGATAACGCTGAGGAGAAAAGAACGCCCGCGAAAACTACCCAACGCGAGCCATGTGCCCAACGGTAAGCCGATCAACAGACTAATGACTGTCGCAATAGCTGAAACTTGCAGTGATAAAAAAGTGATTTGGAGAATTTCAGAATCGAATGGCATATTGTTTATTTGTCATTGCGAGGGCGTAGCCCGAAGCAATCTCCGATTAATTGGATCATGGTCCTCGATAAGGAGGCTAGCTTCGTTGCAACAAACGCTACTCGCGCTGACATAAATTTTACTGCAACCCCAACTCTGCATCCGTTTTATCGGCATCAGGGAAGAACAAAGGCTCACCATATTGCTCCACGCCAAATTCGCCGATGATCTTCTGTCCTTCAGGCGAAGTGACAAAATCTGCGAAAGCTTTTGCGCCTGCAAGATTTATATTCGACCACTTCTCAGGATTGACTGTGATGACGTGATAAACGTTCAGCAAAACAGGATCGCCCTCAAAGAGAATCTCCAAATCCACATTGGATTTGTAAGCAAGGGATGTGCCGCGATCAGTAATGGCATATCCACTTTTTTCGGATGCAATCGAAAGCGTCGCGCCCTGCCCTTGTCCCGTTTCGAGATACCAAGCCTCACCAGCAGGATCAAACCCGGCATTTTTCCATAGAGCCAGCTCCTTGATATGAGTCCCTGATTCATCGCCGCGCGAGACAAAGGTTGAGGCAGAGGAAAAAATCGCTTTAAAAGAGTCGGCAAGCGTCGGCTGGGTGCGAAGCGAGGCTGGGTCGGAGGAAGGCCCGACGATGACGAAGTCGTTATGCATCACGAGGCGTCGGTCAATGCCGAATCCATTGGCAATGAATTCTTTTTCGGCGGCGGGTGAATGCAGGAGAATGACATCCGCATTGCCCTGTTCGCCGATCTTCAGTGCCTGCCCCGAGCCGACTGCAACAAGTTGGACGTTATAACCTGTCTTTGCTGTGAAAGCTGGAAGAAGGATATCCAATAATCCCGAGTCCTGAGTTGACGTGGTGGAAACAAGCAACAAGTCTGTGGTTTTCGTGTCTGTATTGCAAGAAAGTAGAAATAACGAGGCAATCAATAAAACGAAAATTTGTTTTCCCATTCAACTCCAAAAAGAAAGGGGCGACTTCGCTTGCGAGCCGTCCCTTTTTATCGGGTTGATTATAAACCTAAGTCTGCATCTGTTTTATCAGCATCGGGGAAGAATAATGGCTGGCCGAATTTATCGACACCGAACTTGCCAATAGCATCTTGTGTCGCAGAGTCAATCATAAACTTGGCAAACGCGAGCGCACCATCGTAATTCAACTTGGGCCATTTATCAGGATTGACGGTGATGACGTGATATATGTTGAGCAATGCGGGGTCGCCTTCAAACAGAATCTCAAGACCGAAATTGCCCTTGTTCGCAAGATACGTCGCGCGGTCGGTTAATGTGTAGGCGGTCTTTTCCGATGCGATCGTTAATGTGGCGCCCATGCCCTGTCCCGACTCGACATACCAAGCGGCGCCCTTCGGATCGCTCCCAGCCTTTCCCCACAGGCTGAGTTCCATTTTATGCGTACCTGAATCATCGCCGCGCGAGATGAACGTCCCACCAGTCGCCGCGATCTTCTGGAACACTTCCAATGAAGTGGCGGAACCTTTAACGCCCGCAGGGTCACTGGCAGGACCCACGATCACAAAATCATTGTGCATGACGAGCATACGATCCTTACCCCAGCCCGCATCCATCAATGCAACTTCGGATGAGGGCGCGTGGACGAGCAGGACATCGGCGTTGCCTTCCTCTGCCATCTTCAGCGCTGCCCCACTCCCCACCGCAATCGTCTGGACCGTGTAGCCTGTCTCTGCTTCGAAAAGCGGAATCAACACATCGAGCAGACCTGAGTCTTGCGTGGAGGTGGTTGTTGCAAGGATCAGAGTCGGGTTGGCTGGTTTGGGTGCGCAGGCAAAAAGTAAAAAACAGAAAGCAGTTAACAAGATGATGATACGTTTCATTGAGTCTCCTAACAAATATTGTGTAGCCGACGTTCTCTATCGTCGGCTTATGTTGGCGGTAGAGAATGCCAACTACACTTACAAGATGATTTGCTCACCACTGTGAGCCGAGTTGTAACCTGTCAGCGCGCTGAGTTCGTCGCGGAAGGTTGCAGTCTGTAAATAATCGAGCACAGGTGCAAGAGTCTTTTCATTCTCACGCGGCAGGACGAGGTCATAGCGTTCTTCAAAGAGCGGAATGAAATCGAGTCCGTGTTGGTACGCTGCGGCTTGCAGACCAAGAGAGACATCGGCTTTATTATTTGCAATTAGCATTGCGGCTTCGGTGTGAGTCTTTACGGCTTTGTCATAACCAATGATCCTTTCAGTTGGGATTTTTAGTTTACGCAATTCTGAGTCCAACCATAAACGCGTACCTGAACCGGGGTTGCGGTTCACAAAGCGGATGCTCGGTCTGGCAATATCAGAAATTTTCTTGATGCTTTTAGGATTGCCGTTCGCAAGCATGAGTCCCTGTGTGCGATAGGCAAGCGTGACAATTTCCACATCACGGTCTGGAAATATATGACGGACGAACGGCGTGTTGTACTCGCCGCTTTTATCCAAAAGATGTGAACCGCTGATTTGACAAAGTCCCTGACGCAGATTCACGAGTCCGTCCAATGAGCCGACAGGCAAGCTCAAAAGCGTGACATGCTTTTCAAGATGTTCAGCGATGCCTTCAAGCGCGAGGTCATGACTGCCTGAAAAGATCACGGCTGGCCTTTTTGTTTTGGGGAGAATGACTTCTTGTAAAAGAAGTGCATCAGCTTTGGCGCGATAGAACTTTTCCATTACTTTCCCCGTCTTGCGGATTTCGCTCACTTCGACGAGATTTGCAGATTCAAGCGTCAGCATATGATGACGAATCCATGCGGGAGACTGCTTCAAGGTCCGCGCGAGATGCGTGAGCGTGGCGGGGGCAGCCATGAGGAGGCGCAGGATGTCCATGCGGCGGGAATCTGCCAGAAGCTTAATCTTGTCGAACGAATTGAGGGAGTCAACTTTTTTCATTTCTATTAAGTTTTTCCTTAATCGAGAGTCTAAATCAGAAGCAGGCGCATGTCAAGCGAATTTTTATTTGACATCCCATCCTCATCGTGATATAAAACGTGAACAATTTACGGATTGACTCATCCAGAGAAGCTGAGGGACCGACCCTGTGACGCTTCGGCAACCGCTAACGACGGTGCCAATTTCGGCGCATGACCCATACGGTCATGCGGGAGATGAGAGATGACTATATTAATGTCGCCTCTCACTAAGAGAGGCGATTTCGTTGTGAGCAACCCCGTTGGTCGACTAGCGAGCGTATCGAGACCAACATGTAAGCAAAATTATTTTGGTTAGTGGTGGTCTCGATATGGGCTTCGCCCTACTCGACCACCGAGGTATAAATTTATGGAAATCGGTGAAACAATGTACGTAACCACCCGCGCAGAATTCCGCGAATGGCTGGAAAAGAATCACAAGCTTCGTAAGGAGATCTGGTTGATTCAATACAAAAAGTTCACCCAGAAGCCATCCATCCCCTACGCGGACGCGGTGGAGGAAGCGATCTGCTTTGGCTGGATCGACGGCCTGGAAAAAGGCCTGGACGACCAACGCTTTGCCAAGCGTTTCATGCGCCGGATTCCCAAGTCAAATTGGACAGATGCGAATATTGAACGCGCCCGTAAAATGATCGAAGAAGGCAAAATGACTGATTCAGGTCGGGCAGTGTTGCCCAAGGAAATACAAAGATTCAAAGGTTGAAATATGCATGCAGGTATTTTAAAAATTCAACAACTCATCGCACGCTTCTCCAACAGCTTTGACGTCAAAGACTGGAACGGACTCGAGGCCTGTTTCACCGAATCCCTTTACACCGATTACTCCGACCTGCGCGGCACTCCCCCACAGACCGTCACCGCCAGCGAATACACACGTCAACGCCGTGAGTCGTTGGATCATCTGAAAATACATCATCTGGTCAGCAACTACGAAGTGGACTTCACCGACTCAAACACAGCATCCTGCCGCGCTTCGATGGTCGTCTGGCGCAAATCGGACGAGGAAGAATTCACATCTCACTGCGTCTATAATTTCCAGTTGATAAAACAAGACGCAGATTGGAAGATCAGCGGCATCACGCAGAAGGTGTTGTGGAACGAAGGGACCTCGTCCCTTCATAAAGGCGCAAAGAGTTAAACATGTACCGCAAAGGCTGGCGTTACTACCGTGATTCGACCCTTCTTTGGGTGACATTCTTTGTCGCACTCGCGGTATCTGGCTACGCATTGAGGGATCCTCCTTACTGGATTGTGGCATTGTCCCTTTGGATGCTCCGTAATCCCTATCGAAATGCCTTCTTCTCTGCGCATCCGTTCCGGCGTTTTAATTGGATCGGCGAAACTTTTCTGGATTTCCGGGAGGTAACTTTCAATTCACGCGATGGCCTGATGCTCTTCGGGCGATTTCATCCCGGCAGAAATCATGCCACGATCATCCTGCTTCATGGATTAGGCAGCATAAACAGCAACATGCTGATCTATGCGGAATTCCTTGTCAACGCAGGCTACGGTGTCTTTATGGTCGACCTGCGTGCTCATGGAAGCAGTGACGGTGACACTTCCACTTTCGGTTTGCATGAAGCGGATGACGTCGCTGGCGCGGTGGATTATCTGCTCCAGCGCGTGGATGTGAACGGAATCAAAATCGGTGCGCTGGGAATCTCCCTAGGTGCGCAAGCCGCCCTGCGCGGCGCATTGAAAACGGATAAAATTCGCGCCCTTGTGTTGGAAGGGCTGGGGCCATCCGTATTAAGCGATCACGGTGGAAGCCCCAAATCCTTACAACGCTGGGTCAATTATCCTTTCAACTGGCTGTATTATCGTATTTACGAATTTATGATCAGAGGCAGAGATGCAGGCGTTCTCGAAGTGATAGGACAGATCTCGCCTCGCCCCACCCTGCTGATTGCCAGCGGCGCAAAGGATATTTACTTCAGCCGATTATTTTTCGAGGCTGCCAATGAACCGAAAGAGCTATGGGAACTTCCCAACGGCGAACATGGCGCAGCGATTTTGCAAGACTCACGCACATACATTCATCACGTTGTCGAGTTCTTTGATAAGGCATTATTATGAACTATCACGAATGTAGTGCGCCTGACTCTTTATACAAAACGCAGATTGGAAGATCAGCGGCATCACGCAGAAGGTGTTGTGGAATGAAGGGACTTCGTCCATTCATAAAGGCGCAAAATAAAGGAACTTGTTATGGAACTTGAACTCATCAAAACCTTTATCGAATATCATATTGACATGACCCGCCGCGTCTGGGACTCGATCAACCAGATCACCGAGGAACAATTTCTCGCGGACGATGTCTACTCGCGCGGCTCCATTCGCAACTTGATGGTACATCTCGCCAGCACAGACCGTCGCTGGCCGGTAGGATTGAAGAATCAACCCGATATCGGTCACTTGAACTTTGAAGATTATTCGACTCGCGCAGAGGCGCACCGCCAGGGATTTGAGCGAATATGCCAATTCATTGACCGCAGAGGAACTAGACCAGAATGCGAATGACCTCCCCTATCCGCGCTGGCAGGTTCTCCTGCACATCATCAACCACGGCACTGATCATCGTTCGACTGTCTTGCAGAAGCTTACTGAACTCGGCGCGCCAACTTTTGACCAAGATTTCATATTGTGGATATGGAGCAGGAAGTAAAGCAAGACCTCCGAGTTCTCGGAGAACTCGGAGGTCTAACCACCCCGCGCTGGAAGATGTGCAAGGATTGGAAGTCTGAACTCTGACTGTAGAGAGAGAAAATGAAAATTTACTATATATCATTACGCTGGAAAATCATACATACCTTGTGGTCAGTGGTTACCGCAGGGCTTATATTGGGCGCGTTCTCATATTTTCTAAAGTTCTTCTTGATTATGTATATTATTTTTGGTGCAATCTTCTTGGTGGCAGGAATTTATACTCTAAGCCACACAAAGATTATTATCACCGAAAAAGGAATTGAGTATCACGTTCCATTGGCGTTTGCATATGAAGTTTTGTGGGGAAATATCGACGAAGTCGGCTATTATTGGTTTAGAGAAGGCTTGTTTGCTGATCGCAACTCAATAAATATAAATTACGTTAGTCGTAATATCTACGCTACTTTTATGGGATATAGGCAATCTGTCTTTATCCCTTTAAGTAGTTTTTCGAATAACTGGCGCGACTCCGAACTTGGACAACGAATCAAACAATATGCGCCGCGTCTATTTGAGGAGGAAAATAAAAAATCCGTGTAAATCCGTGAAATCTGTGGCAAAAATTCAAGGAGCACTATGAATAGAAAATATACAAACAGAAAATACCTCGACGCCCTCGAAAAGAAAGTCCTCGTCTTCGATGGCGCGATGGGCACCAGCCTGCAAGTCCAAAACCTGACTGCCGAGCATTTCGGCGGTGAGCAATACAACGGATGCAACGACTACCTCGTCATCTCGTATCCAGCAGCCGTGGAAAAAGTCCATCGCTCCTTCCTCGAAGTCGGCGTGGACGTGCTCGAAACTGACACCTTCCGTTCCAACCGCATCACGATGGCGGAATATAAACTGGGTGACCGCGTCATCGAGATCAACGAAACCGCTGCAAAACTTGCGCGTCGTCTCGCCGATGAATACGCACAGAAAAATAATCAACCGCGTTTCGTCGCTGGCTCCATGGGACCCTCGGGTAAACTTCCCTCCGCCAATGATCCCGAACTCTCCAACGTCAGCTTCGACGATCTTGCAGAAACATTTCGCGAGCAGGCAGTCGGTCTGATCCGCGGCGGCGTGGATGTGCTCCTCATCGAAACCTCGCAGGACATTCTCGAAGTCAAAGCCGCCATCACGGGCATCCACAAAGCCTTCGACGAGACTCAAGTCTATTTGCCGATTCAGGCTCAGGTCACGCTCGATACGACCGGTCGCATGCTGCTCGGCACCGACATCAACGCGTCGCTCGCCATCCTTGAAGGCATGGGCATCGATGTCATCGGTCTCAACTGTTCCACCGGACCCGAGCATATGCGCGAGCCAATCCGCATCCTCGGCGAAAATTCCACGCTGCCCGTTTCGTGCATCCCCAACGCGGGTCTGCCGCTCAACGTGGATGGTCAGGCCGTGTATCCGCTCGAGCCCGAACCGTTTGCGAACGACCTCTATGAATTTGTGACCAAACATAATATTTCTGTTGTGGGCGGATGTTGTGGGACGACTCCCGAACACTTGCGACTCTTGATTCAAAAATTGGATGCGCGTCCTGCGACGAAACGTCCGCTTCATTCCACGCCTCAGCTTGCTTCCGCCATGTCAGCCTTGGACATGCGCCAGGACCCGCCTCCCACCCTACTCGGCGAACGCCTCAACGCCCAAGGTTCGCGCAAATTCAAGCGACTCCTGCTCGAAGAAGATTATGACTCGATTCTTGAGATCGCGCGTGAACAGGTTGAATACGGCGCGCACGCCCTCGATATCTCCTGCGCCGTCACCGAACGCCCCGACGAAGTGGAACTCATGCGCAAGGTCGTCAAGAAACTCGAAATGGGTGTAGACGTTCCATTGGTGATCGACACAACCGAACTCGATGTTCTTGAAGTGGCATTGAAGACCGCGCCTGGACGTTGTCTCATTAACTCAACTCATCTCGAATCAGGTCGCGGAAAGGCTGACAAAATTTTCACACTTGCAAAAACACACAACGCAGCTGTGATTGTTTTGACAATTGACGAAAACGGCATGGCGAAGACCCGCGAGAAAAAACTCGAAGTTGCCAAACGCATCTACGATATCGCCGTCAACGACCACGGACTCAAGCCCGAAGATCTGGTCTACGACGCGTTGACGTTCACACTCGCAACAGGCGACCAGGAATTTATCGACTCCGCGATTGAGACCATCGAAGGCATTCGACTCATCAAACAAAACCTGCCTGGCGTGATGGCGTCACTTGGCGTAAGCAACTTGTCGTTTGGCTTTGCTCCGCAAGCCCGCCCTGCTTTGAACTCGATCATGTTGTATCACTGTGTACAGGCAGGTTTGGATATGGCAATTGTAAATCCAGCGCATGTCACCGCCTATGCAGACATCCCCGCCGAAGAAAAAGAACTCTGCGAAGATTTGATCTTCAACCGTCGCGAAGATGCACTACAGCTTTTTATCGAACACTTTGAAAATGTCACACCGACTACTGAGTCGTCTCTTGTTGACCCCACCGAAGGCATGACCCCCGAACAACGCCTGCACTGGAAGATCGTTCATCGCCACAAAGAAGGCGTCGAAGCGGATATTGATGAGATAATCAATCGCGGACTCCCTTCTCCCCTCGGGGGAAGGGCTGGGGATGAGAGCGCACCCCCTCTCCCCTCGGGAGAGGGCTGGGGTGAGGGCAAGCCAATCAAGTTCAACCCTCGCCTCCCCGACGAACTCAAAGAACGCATCCGTGAACTTCGCAAGAATTCCACCGAAGCTGAACAACTAATGTGGAGAATCCTCCGCAATCGCGCATTCCATGATGCAGAGTTCCGTCGACAACATCCGAAAGCCGGTTTCATCCTTGACTTCTACTGTCGCGAAGCGAGACTTTGCGTTGAATTGGATGGAAGTCAACACAACGAGGATGACCAAGTCAAGTATGATGAAGAGCGCACCAACATTTTGCAAGAACAGCACGGAATAAAGGTAATCAGATTTTGGAATAGCGATGTTCTAAACAAAACAGAAGATGTTTTGAATGTACTTTGGGATCTGTTGGATGAGAGGTTGCCCGCGAACTCCCTCACCCCTAACCCCTCTCCCGTTGGAGAGGGGGACTCTGGCTCCCTTCTCTCATCGGGAGAAGGGCTGGAGATCAGGGCAGACTCCCTCTCCCCTCGAGAGAGGGCTGGGGTGAGGGCACATCAACACGAAGTAGCCGTCCACACCCTCAACAACGTCCTGCTCCCCGCCATGAAAGAAGTTGGTGACAAATTCGGCGCGGGCGAATTGATCCTGCCTTTCGTTTTGCAATCCGCTGAAGCGATGAAGAAGACTGTTGCCCATCTCGAAAATTATCTGGAAAAGATGGAAGGTGTCACCAAAGGGACCGTCGTCATTGCCACGGTCTATGGCGATGTGCATGACATTGGCAAGAACCTCGTCAAAACGATTCTCGCCAACAACGGCTACACCGTGATCGACCTCGGCAAGCAGGTTCCTGCTGAGACGATCATCACTAAAGCCGTTGAAGTCAATGCGACTGCGATTGGACTGTCGGCATTGTTAGTGTCCACATCCAAACAAATGCCGTTAATCGTGAACGAACTGCATCGCCGCGGACATAAGATCCCTGTGCTCATTGGCGGTGCAGCGATTAATCGTCGCTTCGGCAGACGCATCCTCCAAACCGAAGGAGGCGATTTCTACGATCCCGGCGTCTTCTACTGCAAGGACGCCTTTGAAGGTCTCGAGACGATGGATCAATTGATCGACTCGAATCGCAAACCCGCGTTGCTTGAACAAGTCCGCAAAGAAGCGGACATGGAACTGGGACGCGCCAGCGCCAAACCTGCCAGCGTTCCAACTTTCCAACGTTCAAACATCGTCCCCGCACCTCTCACCCTGCCCCCCTCCAAATTCGGCATGCGCGTCGTCAAATACATGCCACTCGAAATGGTACTTCAACATCTCAATATCAACGAACTCTACCGTCTCTCATGGGGTGCGAAAAACACGCACGGAGAAGAATGGACCAAGTTGAAGGCAGAGTTTGATGCACGTCTCGATAAGATGAAGCGTGAAGCCATCCACGAAAAGTGGCTCAACCCTCAAGCCGTATACGGACTCTTCCCCTGCCAAGCCGAAGGTGATGATCTCATTGTCTATAATCCTGAGAATCTCGATGAAGTATTAACCCGATTTAACTTCCCGCGCCAACCTTATGATGAGCATCTAGCACTGTCTGATTACTATGCTTCTGTCGAGTCAGGTCAAATGGACGTAGTCGCTTTCCAGATCGTCACGGTCGGGCAGGAAGCCACCAAACGCTTCGACAAACTTCAAGCCGCGCACGACTACACCGAAGGCTACTTCACCCACGGACTCGCCGTCCAAACCGCAGAGGCAACAGCAGATTATTTGCACGAACATATCCGCCGCGAAATGGGCATCCCTGAAAATCAAGGCAAACGTTACTCGTGGGGTTATCCCGCCATCCCTGAACTCGAAGACCACAAGAAGATCTTTGAGTTGTTACCAGCTGTGACAACGGAACTCGGCATGAGTCTCAGCACCGCATATCAATTGCTTCCTGAACAGTCCACCGCCGCGATCATTATTCACCACGAGGATGCCAGATATTACAGCGTAGGCGAAAGTCGCGTCGAACAGTTAATGAAGTAAATCCTGGCAAATGTAGATTCAAGACAATTTAACTTCTATTTTCGTTTAATATCAAGGAATGTATGATAAATCGCATTAATAAATTGGGGGAGGGTCTTGTTCAAAAATATCAGAACTTTCCTGTTCTGATATTGATCGTTGCCAATTTAATCGTCATTCCTTTTATTCTCCCTCATTACGGCGAATCATGGGATGAAAATCATCAATATAATCATTATGCCAGGCATGCGTTAAAAGCCTATGAAACCTGGTTTCGCGCCGGACGTTCAGAAGGTTTAATCGAGTCGAGTGGGGTCGCGAAAGATCTGCACGGTCCTGCGTTTGTTATGACAGTGGAGCTTATCACCCAGGTCATTTCCAGGATCAGTCCGGGCTGGCTTGAAATGGATATACGCCACTTCATTCATTTCCTGACATTTCAGATCGGGCTTTTCAGTTTGTACGCAATTTGTCGGCGATGGCTTAATGCATGGTCCTCGCTTGGGGCAACTCTCCTTTTTATGACCCAGCCGGTCTTTTGGGGGCATGGGATTATCAACCCTAAAGACATGCCTTTTGCCGCCCTTTTTTTGCTGAGCATTTTCCTGGGCTTGCGAATGTACGACCATATTTTTTTCGCGGTATGGGATCACGTTTCATCCACCTGGTCTTCCCTGGATATCCGTGCCAGACACAGGATCGGATTCGTTGTCTCCATATGGGCGCTATCCATAATTATTCTATTTGCAGGAACCAAAGCCATATCGGATATCTCAGTAAACATAACCGAACATGCATACTCGAATCCCAATTCCACGATCGCCGTTATTTTTTCATATGTCGCAAAAAACTTTGGTTTGATACCTGCGGATATCTATATCCAAAAATTGTTTATGTTCCTCCTGCGAGTGCGCGGAATCTATGCTGTTCTGAGCACAGCACTTATCATCCGCATGGTTTCAAAAGATTTCCAACCAGGGTTAAAACTGTCGGGCATGCCTGTGGTGCTTGCAGGCTTTGCGCTCGGTTTTATTACTTCCATGCGAATTGCCGGGCCTTTGGCCGGAATCCTGGTCGTGATCTATCTCCTGGGGCGCGCAGGGCGAAAAGCCTTGCTTCCCATTCTCATTTATGGATTTATTGCCATTACTTCAATGTATCTAACTTGGCCCTACCTATGGAGTGATCCCGTTGGGCGTTTAATGGAAAGCGTCCAGGTCATGTCTGCATTTCCACGAGCACAACAAGTCTTATTTAATGGTGCACAATACCCAGCGAATGCCCTGCCCAACACATATCTTGCCATACTGTTCGCTATTCAATTGACGGAACCTGTTTGGGTTTTGTTTTTTGCAGGGGTAATAGTGGCAGTCATAGGGTTCATGAAGACACGAGAATATGGTGGAGTATTGTCCCTACTTTTGGGCTGGTTCGTTCTACCTATGCTCATCTTTTCTATTGGGAGGTTTTCGTTCTACGATAATTTTCGTCAGGTATTATTCATCCTCCCGCCCATATTCATCATGGCCGGCATCGCAATCTCAAGGATTAAACAACCGAAATGGCAAATTATATTGATCATGCTTGCGATCCTACCTGGCATTGTAGACGGTATCCGCCTCCATCCTTATGAGTACATTTACTACAACCGCTTTATTGGAGGGATAAACGGGGCATACGAACGGTTCGAGTTGGACTACTGGGGAACATCCTATCGAGAAGCCGCGGATTATGTGAACAAGATTGCCCCGCCAAACTCCTCTGTTTGGGTGGAAGGTCCGGCGCATCTATTTGGTCCCTTCGCCAGAGTGGACCTAAAGGTTCTGGATGCTTTCGATCCATCCTTAATAGGCAAGGAATACTATGTGGTTATCCTCGCGCGCCATAATCTAGAAAAAATTATTGCGCCTGACGCAAAAACAATTTACACGGTCTCAGTTGATGGTGTTCCTCTTACAATAATCAAAAACCTTGAAAGCCACGGAAAATAATGTCTCAAAATAAATTCCTAGACCTACTCTCCACCCAAACCATCCTCGCTGACGGCGCGATGGGAACCATGCTCCACGCGCGCGGCGTTGGTTTCGACAAATGCTTCGACGAACTCAATCTCACCAACCCGTTTGCTGTTGCTGAAATACATCGCGCCTATATCGAAGCGGGCGCGCAGTTGATCATCACCAACACCTTCGGGGCGAATCGCTTCAAGTTAAGCAAACACGGTTTGCAGGACGATGTCGTTGAGATCAACAAAGCCAGCGTGGACCTCGCGCGCCGTGTGGTCTCAGCATCCTTCAAGGATGTGCTGGTCGCCGGTGATGTCGGTCCGCTGGGGGTGCGGATCGCGCCGTTCGGACGGGTGCAACCTGAGGCGGCGCGTGAAGCGTTTGCGGAGCAGATCCAGGCACTGGCTGAAGCAGGAGCCGATCTGATCGTCATCGAAACATTCAGCGATCTGTACGAGATTCGAGAAGCGATCAAAGCTGCAAAAGAAACGTGTGCGTTGCCCATAGTTGCATCGGTCACATTCACACGGGATGATAGAACATTGCTTGGCGATGAGCCCATGAAAGTGGCGCGTATGCTTCGTGACACAGGCGTGGACGTGCTCGGGGTCAATTGTTCAGGTGGACCTGCACAACTCCTGCGCCTCTTGAAGCAAATGAAACAAGCCGTGCCCGACGGGAAATTTTGGGTGAAGCCGAACGCAGGCTGGCCCGAGCAGGTTGGCGGACGAATCATGTATCCTGCCGATGCGGATTATTTTGGCGATTACGCGCTCTCATTTCGCGAGACGGGTGCCGCGATCGTTGGCGGATGCTGTGGAACGACGCCCCAACATATCTCAGCAATGAGGAAGGCACTGGATTCTGCTTCGCGTTCTGCAGTGTTGATTCAGACTTCCGAAGTCTCAGAGACTTCGGAAGTCCTGGACGTTGAACCGCCGACTCAATTCGCACAGAAGTTGACGCGTGGTGAATTCGCCATCTCTGTCGAAATGGATCCACCCCGCGGACTCTCAACTCATAAACTTCTCGCAGGCGCATCCCTGCTCGCCGACGCCGGCGCGGACGTGATCAACGTTGCCGACTCCCCGATGGCGCGCATGCGGATGTCTGCATGGGCGGTCTGTGATGTGGTCCAGCGCAAAGTGGGAGTCGAGACTACAATCCACTTCCCTACACGCGGACGAAATCTTTTACGTGTGCAGGGTGATTTATTAGCCGCGCACGCATTAGGCATCCGCAACATCTTCGTTGTGATGGGCGACCCGACTGCCATCGGTGATTACCCCGAAGCGATGGATAATTACGACCTCGTCCCTTCGGGTCTCATCAAACTTATCAAGCAGGGATTCAACGAAGGCATTGACCATTCGGGGACATCCATCGGTCAACCCACCAACTTCTTTGTGGGTGCGGCGCTCAATCTTTGCCCGCCTGATATGGATACCGAGATTAAGAACCTGCATCGCAAAGTAAAAGCCGGCGCAGACTTTTTCCTCACACAACCCATCTATCGCTCTGATGATGGACCCAAACTACTCGAAGCCTACGAAGCCAAACATGGCAGGCTCAATAAACCGATCCTTGCCGGAATCCTTCCGCTGGTAAACGTAAAGCATGCCAACTTTTTACATAATGAAGTGCCTGGAATTTCAATACCTGAAGAAACACGCAAACGGATTGAAGCCGCCGGTGACGACGGAGTCAAAGCTGGGATTGAGATCACGGTCGAATTGGTGGAGCAACTCAGGGCTTGGGCAGGAGGCGTTTACATCATGCCCCAGTTCCACAAGTACGATATGGTCGCTGAGATTATCGAAAAAGTAAAGGCGTAAAGGTGGACAAGTCCACAGGGAAGCAGGTACACTTGGCTATTCATCCGATTTGCTTATACGCGAGGACCTTATGCTTCTCACAATTGACATCGGCAACACTAACATTACCTTGGGACTGTATGACGGCAACAACCTGTTTGCACACTGGCGTCTTGCCACCGATAACGCCCGCATGCCAGACGAGTACGGTTTGCAATTTCAAGGTTTGCTAACCAATGCCAATCAAACCAAAAAAAATTTGACCGGCATCTGTCTGGCATCTGTCGTACCACAACTTACCAACCGCGTTGTGCAGGCCTGTCGGGAATATCTGGATCAGGAACCCTTCGTGGTGGATGTGGGCATCAAAACCGGCATCAAAGTAAAGTATGAAGATCCCAAATCGGTTGGCGCTGACCGCATTGCCGACGCTGTTGCCGTGATGTATTTATACAGCGGTCCCGCCTGTGTGATCGATTTTGGAACCGCCACGACTTTCAACGCCATCACCAAGGACGGTGAATATCTCGGCGGCGCGATCACAGCCGGCATCAACCTTGCCACCGAAGCGCTCTTCATACATGCCGCAAAACTTCCACGTATTGACCTGCAAAGACCGCCATCTGTGATTGGCCGCAATACAGTGCATGCGATGCAATCGGGTTTGTTGTTTGGATATGTCAGCATGGTCGAAGGCATGGTCGAACGTTTTCGCAAGGAACTCGGACCCGGCATGAAGGTGATCGCAACCGGCGGGCTGGCAGAAGTTGTCGCGCAGGAAACCGACGTCATTCAGATCATCGCACCCTGGCTCACACTCGATGGTTTGCACATTCTCTGGGACATCAATCATCCATTGTAGGAAATTAATGAAGAAAATTTTAAAGCTGACTTTGGGGATTATTTTTCTTTTAACAGCCTGTGGAGGGATTCCAGTTACAGAGACATTTCCTACTTCGATAGCATCGCCTCTTCCGCCAACAAGGCCTGCTTCAGCCACCCAAACCTTTACCCCAGCCCCAACCTTTACGCCATCACCAACATTCACTTCAACTCCGATCCCCACGGCGACTTGGGTCGTTCAGGGACCCGGCGACATCACCGTTCCTATTCTGCTCTATCATCGCATTGATATTTCCCCAATCGACAGCCGCTATTATGTTACGCCGCAGAAATTTGAAGAACAAATGAAGCTACTGCATGATTGGGAATATACAACCATTACAACAATACAACTCATCCAAGCCATCACGTTGGGCACAAAACTTCCGCCACGTCCGTTGATCATCACATTTGACGATGGACATCTCGATAATTACACGTCTGCATTTCCCATTATGCAAAAATACGGATTCACCGGAATTCTATACCTTGTCAATAACTATATAGGTACCGACCAATACATGAACGCCGATCAAGTATTGGAAATGTATCACGCAGGCTGGGAAGTGGGCAGTCATAGCCAGAATCATTTCGACCTGACAAAACTCAATGAAGAAAAACAACGCGCTGAAATAGTTGAGTCGCGTGAATTGCTTGAGCAACTGCTCGACATTCCCATATTGACCTTCGCCTACCCCTTTGGTGCCAAGAATGACTCAACGCTTGATTATGCCAAATTTGCAGGCTATGTCGGCGCCATGGGCGCAAGCGGATACACCCCGGCTCAAGGGGAATGGAATCTCTACTATCTGCAACGCGTGGAGATCAAAGGGAATGAGGATGCAAAGACCTTTACCCGCTTCCTGCCCTGGCTTGGAGATCCATCTTTTTTGCCAACCGATACACCGGTACCTTGAACATTAAGTCAGGGAACAAAATCGTCTCTCCGATAGTTAATCTTGTATACGATAAAGGAGAGCATGATGAAAATTCAATTTATCACTGGCGTCTTGATATTATTGCTGGCTACCTGCTCCGTCCAACCCGCCTCCGCCGATAGCGGTGTTAAGGGACAGGTCTTCATCGGTCCGATATGCCCGGTTGTGCAGGAGGGACAGGAATGCCCCGACCAGCCGTATCAAGCTACTCTAACAGTCAACGACCCTGATGGAAGAATGGTCGCTCAAGTCCAAACTGATGCAGAAGGTCGTTTTAAGATTCCGCTTGAGCCGGGCAAATATATCCTGCATCCAGAATCACCGAATGTGATGCCTTTTGCAGGCGAACAAAACTTTACTGTTGAATCTGGCAGGTTCACACAGATCAGTGTAAATTACGATAGCGGAATCCGTTAACGCAATTCTTACTGCTTCTTGCTATAATCTTCAATCATAGTCGTGGCTGTTTGTTGGGCAGGTTTCAGCGCCAACTTTACAGACATAGCCCTTGCCTTTGGTTCCCAGGCGCGCTATAATGCCCCACGCTATTTCAAAAGCAAGGAGTACGAAATGCCAGTTTATACCTATCGGTGCGAATCATGCGGTGTGCAATTTGAGCGCCACCAATCATTTCATGACACACCATTGAAGACCTGCCCTGAGTGCAGAAAAAAATCATTGAGAAAAGTTATCACCCCCACCAAGATCATTTTCAAAGGTTCGGGGTTTTACGCCACTGACCACAAATCCCCTTCAGGGGACAAATCTTCATCTGAGAGTACGGCGCCCGAAAGCAAGCCCGAAAAGACAGAGAAAACGGAGAAGTCAACGGAAAGCAAACCCGTTGGCGAGAAGAAAACCAGCGCCAAGTCAGAATAAAAAAGAGAAGGCAAATGCCTTCTCTTTTTTATTCTTATCGTCTCGAAAGTTCTCATCAACCACAAGAGGCCTGGGGGACAAAGGCTCCCAGAATGCTATCGGTGGAAATTCCATAAGCCAGCGCATTCCAAAACCGCATACTTGCCGGTTGATCTTTCACCTTCTGCCAATAGCCTGAGAAAACGAAGAAGGTCGTGACCAAACCAATCCCGATCCTTATGGCGATATTAATCCATGAACCAAAACACCAATCGGCGTCATTCTTGATCACATCCACTGCCACACTATAGACCCATCGCAGAAGTACACCGATTAAAACTCCGATGAATACCTGAGTCTTGGCCTTGGAATCTTCCTGCTGGGTGGCAAGCTTGAATCGAATTGCATCATTGAAATTAAACGAATTCATTTCAGCTCCTCCTAATAGGTCCACGGACCAACGAGCGCATCAATGGAGACACCATAGACCAGTGAATTCACGAAGCGCATACCCGCAGACTGATCCTTCACCTTTTGCCAATAACCCGAAAAGACAAAGATGGTTGCGATCAGGGCGACCACGATTCGGGCAATCAATACAGGCACGCTCCACTGCGTATGATTCTTTAGCACATCCACCACGATCCAACGCAGAAGTACGCCCAGCAAAACGCCAAAGAATACTTGAATTTTGGCGCCTGTATCCTCCTGCTGAGTTGCCAGTTTGAAACGAATTGCATCATCGAAAATGAAGGACTGCATATGGGTTCTCCTTTTTGAAGTCAATGTCATTATAGCAAAAGGACATTTCGAATACAACCGAAAATCTTCAATCCCAAGGTGTGTTTATCGATCCAATTCTACGGCTTGACCAGCGTACTGCCTATCAAGATTCCGTTCGCCCAATAAAATCCTGTCGCGCCCGATGGGAGAATATCATAAGTGGCAACTTCTTTATATGGGATGCGTTCAAGTAAAGCCACGCGCACTCCATCCAAAGAATCACCTGCTTCAAGATTGCCAAGTCCTCTCCCGTCTGATGTGGGATGTCCAGGAGATGCCCAGAGTTCGCGTCCATCGCTCAAGACCACATGAACAACTTGATGTTCGGCGGGAACGATAACACGCACAGTCTTGAAGATCGTACCTTGGACGCGTTCGCCTGACAGGTTCGTAGTCCAGATCAAATCGCCAACCCGCAAATCTTCCACAGGGATTGTTCCAAGCGGCGTATCGATGCGGGTTCCCAATGCGAGGCAGATCGGGCAAGCCGGAAAGGAAGATTCCTGATTCTGGATATCAATCGAACCTTCGCCATCAATCGTCCCGGTTATAAAGAAACCCTGTTGTCCCTCCATTCCAGTCTGCAATTGGAAGCGATAAACATCGCCAGCCAGCTCAAAAAAAACTGCATTCAATCTTTTATGCTCACGATAGATAAGAAGTTTTTGTTCATCTGTGAAAGCAGTCAACCCGCTGAGTCCGGTGTGATTCAAGATCGTTTGAAATTCATCCACGTTGGCTTGGATTTCTGGAAA
>Ga0180069_1000042_pt1 | contig 29548 bp, 30 predicted proteins | sample EasRivERM_16_10D_2_FD_121793 | JGI IMG/M metagenome (GOLD analysis project Ga0180069, IMG submission 121793) | Soil microbial communities from meander-bound floodplain in the East River, Colorado, USA - East River metaG ERMLT231B'_16_10D | ecosystem: Environmental > Terrestrial > Soil >...
ATTATCAAATCCCACCTTCAAAAATAAACGAGACCTAATGGAACTATTCAATGTGAGCGTGACATTCTATAACCGCGGGAAAAATATTAAACTTGGAGTAACCATCTGGATACCAGAGGGAGAAGAAATTATTGTATACAACGCTTCTTGAAGAGCTTCGTCCACTCATCCTTCGTCAGCGGATGATGAGCATCAAGCCAGCCTTTGAACGAACCGTATTCTTTTCGCAGTTCCAGGACTTTTTGCGCATTCACAATCGCTGCGTTGACCTTGAGCCGATTGCGAATGATGCCCGCATCTTCCAATAAGCGGGCTTGATCCTTTTCACCATACTTTGCGATCTTCTCAATTTTGAATCCATGATAGGCTTCGCGGAAATTATCGGCTTTCTTCAGGATCGTGATCCATGAAAGACCTGCTTGATTGATTTCAAGGACGAGTCGTTCAAAGAGCAGGTTATCATCAGCAAGTGGGAATCCGTATTGGGTGTCGTGATAGGTTTTATTGAAGGTATCTTCGGGATGAGAGTTGCAGTAATCACAGTAGGTGGTCATTCTTCGGCTTCCTTCCGTAATTGATCCTTGATGTCCTGCGGTAGTTCATTCCAGGGAATCTCCAACAACGCAGCTTGAAGCCCCCACAACATATTGAGAGTCACTTTCTCCGGATACGCCGCCTTGACTCGTTTATATGTTTCAACCACGCCAAGCTTTGCTACATCATCCAGTGAATGGATACCGATGCTCGCGAGCCACTCCCGGCTTTTTGGTCCAAGATTTTTCATAACACCATCTCCATCAAAGGCAGGGAACGCCGCTGACCATCCAATTCATATTGATGTTCACCGATGATCCGCATCCCCATTTTCTCATAAAAACCAACCGCATTCGGCTCTGCTTCAAGTTGCAACAGTTGATATCCGCGTTGACGCGCCATTTCAACGGCGTGGTCGAACAACAGTTTCCCAATACCTTTGCCAATGTGAACAGGTAAGACCCACATGTTTTCGATCCAGGCATGTTTATCCTTTTCCTGTAAAGTATAAAACGCAATGAGCACAGTATCCTCCTCCGCCACCCAACTCTCGTTAACTTCAAAATATTCCGGGCTAAATGTTAATTGCGGAATCCACAATTCCATCCAATGCTTGGGATAATTCCAGTGACGCTTCGCCGAGATAGCGATCCACGTAAGGGTTTCAGCATCGCCGGAATTCGCAGATCGGATCGAGATCATGATTTGAGGTGACTCATCTGCTTGAACTTATGATCGTAATACAGTCCAACCAGCGCACTAAAAGCGGCTTGATGTTGCGGGCTCATCAAGTCAATATATAGGGTGACCACATTGTTCATCTCACAGCCTGAACAACACTCTTCTTGGGAGCAATAAACCAAAATAACTCCCTCACCCAATCAGGCACCGAAGCAAAAACGAGGTAGGCAAGATCGACATAAAGTATCCAATTGATTACTTCATCGGAAATGATCAGAAACTTTCCTGAGACGTGCATAAGGTTTAAATAGAATGAAGAAATTAAAAACCAGCAGGAAATGATAACAGTCCCTACACCAACGCCCGCCATGATCTGATATTTTTTATCTCGGGAACGCCTCCACTGCATAAGCTGAGGAACAACCAAAACCAGAAACGCCAGACGATAGTCCCAGTTGTTCCCAAGTAAAAACGTCCCTATATATATCGAAGCACCCATTCGGAATGCCGCCATATTTCTTTCTGAAAGTGTTATGGGTGCTGTGCGCGCCTTGATGGCAAAAATAAAAACAATAAACAACAAAAATAAAGCCAATACAAGTGGACCATACTTAAGAGTTGTTTGAATTACTGAATCAGACAACCATCCGGCTAAGCTCTGTGAAATGGAATCCCTGTATCTGGTAATCAGTATGTTGGTGCCATAGGAAAGACCATCCCCCCTCATCGTAAGATTCCATGAAGCCTTTACACTACCGAACGTCACATATATATAAGCTAGAAGAAGGATAAAACAGCCGCCAAATAACCATAAAAATTTGGCTTTCGACTCCCTAAGCAAAACGCTGATCCCAAAAAAAGGGAATAGCTTTATAACCGCGCCAACCATCAACAGGACCGCAGTAAAGGCTGCAGAATAGTCGCCTGCCATCACAATCAAGACACACAAAAAGAATATAAATAAATCCACATTGCCCCTTTCATACAAAAGCATGGACGCGGGGGAAAACACCACAAAAAGCATGGCAAGTGCGTCGGGAACTCTTAATTTTTCCGGAAACAGAAAAACACCGGCAAAAAATAAAACGATCATCAAGCTGCTGACCCAAATGGTATCGTCTTGAGTAATGCCCGAGTAAAAGAAAATCCGCCAAAAAAACGGATAGTTAAATATCCTGCCATGAGGGTCGCCTGGGTTTTTTATTGTAGGTTCAAACCCTTGTCGGAATGATTCGGCGCTGCCGGGGATAAGGCGAAAATCCAGGAAGGGTGGCATGGCGGTGGGAACGTTCCATAGTTGCCAGGTTGCCTCATAACCATAATATTTAAATGATACTAATATCAACAGCCATATGAATAATGTGGCTGTTATTAATGCAACTCTTCCGCGGTTATTCTGATCGGCAAGCCAACGCATTATCCCACCATACGGATCTCACGCGGCATATCGGATAATACATCTGCACCGGTTTCCGTAATGACAACGTTATCTTCGATACGTACACCATTTCTGCCGGGCAGATAAATTCCAGGCTCAACGGTGTAAGCCATGCCAGGTTCAAGCAATTGCATGTTGTCACCACGCATGTAGGGTTCTTCGTGACCTTCCATGCCAATGCCGTGACCAGTGCGATGCGTGAAGAACACACCATACCCAGCCTTCTCGATCACAGCGCGCGCGGCTTTATCCACATCCGCGCATGCTGCACCAGGTTTGCCTGCGGCGCGACCTGCGGCATTCGCCTCCTGCACGATCTTGTGGATCTGCTCGTACTCGGCATCCACCTGCCCGACTGCAAAAGTGCGCGTGAGGTCGGAGATATAACCAGCATGTGCCGCGCCCCAATCAACGACAAGCAGATCGCCGGTTTGTAATTTTCGTTCGGCAGGTGAAGCATGCGGGTTCGCGCCATTTGGTCCGCCGGAGACGATCGGTGAAAACGGCATTTCGGGATCAGACCCATTCTTCAACAACTGCACGACCAACTCGGAAGAAACTTCCTTCTCGGTCATTCCAACTTTGATGAACGGGATGGTCGCTTCGAGTGCATTCTGTGCGATCTTCACCGCCTGACGCATCGCATCCACTTCAGGTTTATCTTTCCTCAAGCGCATATCGGATAATATATGACTCGCATCGGGATAATCTGCTTCGGGTGCGCCTGCTTTGACATGACGGAACTCCAGCAACCGCAATTGACGCGGCTCGACTCCGATGCGCTTCCCCCCGCTTTGCGTCAACCCCAAAGCTTGCACAGCCTTACGAAAAGCACTATTCCACTCTAACGGATTCTCTGGATACGAAAAGACTTGCACTTTATATGGCAATGACGCGACCTTCTGCAACTCCAACTCCGGCAAAACGATCGCAGGGTCCTGGTCCTTCGCGTAAAGCAAAACGACCGGGCGTTCCATCAGATGGAAATTCAACCCGGAAAGATACGTCAGCGTGGGGCCGGGATTCAGAATAACCGCATCCAGGTCAGAGGTCTGAAGCGAAGCGTTGAGTTTGTCGAAGCGGGAATGAGTCATATGAGTCTCCTTGATTGGATACGAGGCTGCGTCGCACGATACGGGTGAGGCAGATCCATTAACGAAGTAAAACTTTATCGAGCAGTTGAGTCAATTTAGCAAAAGTCCGACGCGCTCGCGTTTAATCCAAAGTATGATTTTTTTTCGAGAAGAAATAAAGAATCCAATCCACAACAACCGGGAAGAGCATGTCAAAAGTTGTGAGGATGCGAAACCACCACGGAATGATGAGACTGCGGACGGGCCGCCTGGCAACAGCCACCACGCGGCTGGCAACATATTCGGAAGTGAGATGCGGATATCTGAGCTTTTTTACTTTTTCGCGTGAACGCGTGCGCTGAAGTTTTTTGCCGAACTCAGTGGTGGCGGGGCCTGGATAAATACCGGAAACCTTGATACCGAACGGCGAGACTTCGCGGCGCAGAGCATCCGTAAAGGCACGCACACCAAACTTACCTGCGGCATACGTTGTGATCAACGGCGCGGCAATGAGACCCGCAACCGATGACATGTTGATGATGTGACCTTCGCGGCGTTCAAGCATGTGCGGAATAACAGCGCGAGTGACGAGCATGGTTCCGATCAGGTTTACACGAATGATCGTTTCAATATCGCGTTCTGGTTTTAAATTTTCAAACCAATCCACACTGCCATAACCCGCGTTGTTGAAGAGGATATCGATGCGTTCATAGAGATCAATTGCGGTCTTCACCATCACATCGATTTCAGCAGGTTCATTCACATCGACGGGGATCGCCAGCGCCTCACCGCCTTCATTTTGAATGTCAGCCGCGAGCGCCTGCAACCGGTCGAGTCGCCGCGCGGCAAGCACAACCTTACAGCCTTCACGCGCAAAGAGCCGGGCGGCATCTTCGCCGAATCCTGAGGATGCCCCGGTGATGAGAACCACCTTGTTTTTGAGGTCAATTGCCATGAAGTATTCCGCCAAAGTTTTCTAAACACAAAGGACACAAAGTACACCAAGAAAATCTGAGAGGCAGCTATTCGCTCGTTATTTGTCCACCCTTAGTGACCTTCGTATCCTTCGTGGTTAATTTATTCTCCATCTTCCTGCACTTCCTCTTTATTTTGTTTCCTGGGTTTGGGCGGTTCATTAACCACTTCGGTTGATAAGGCAAGTTTCAACACATCATCCATATGTTTGACAGGGATGATCTTCAATTCAGATCTTGCGGTCTTCGGCAGATCGATTAAATCCTTCATGTTTTTTTCCGGCAAGAGGACAGTCTTCAAACCGGCGCGATGTGCGGCTAAAACTTTTTCACGCACACCACCGATCGGCAGAATGCGACCGCGCAATGTGATCTCACCGGTCATGCCAACATGTTTGAACACGGCTCGCCCCGTCAGCGCGGAAACGATCGCGGTTGCCATTGTGATTCCCGCCGACGGTCCATCTTTCGGGATGCCACCTTCAGGCATGTGGACGTGAATATCCATGCGCTCGAAAACATCCATATCTATGTTAAGCGCCGCGGCACGCGACTTGATATACGTCAGCGCGGCCTGCCCCGACTCTTGCATCACATCGCCCATCTGCCCGGTCATTTGCATGACACCTTTGCCCTCCAGCACCGCAACTTCCACGGGCATGATCTCACCGCCGTTCTCCGTCCATGCAAGAGATGTCACAACACCCACTTCGTCTGTGCGTTCAGCCTCAGTCTGAAAAACCTGTTGCGGACCTAAAAACTTCTCAATCGATTCCGAATTGATCGCGGTAGGAAATTTTTTCCCTTCCGCTTTCATCCTGGCAACTTTACGAGATACGCGCCCGATCTCGCGCTCCAAATTGCGGACGCCCGCTTCGTAGGTATATTCACGGATGATACGCCGGATCGCATCAGACTCAAAATTGAGGCTGATCTCATCCAATCCGTTTTCTTCGATCTGACGCGGGATCAAATACCGAATTGCGATTTCCAGTTTCTCTTCCTCGATATAACCGGGGAACTCGATCACTTCCATGCGATCCAACAGCGGCGCGGGAATGTTCGAGAGTGAATTGGCAGTCGTCACGAACATGACCTTTGAAAGATCGAATGGCAATTCGAGATAATGATCGCTAAAGGCATAATTTTGTTCAGGGTCCAACACTTCCAACATCGCAGACGCCGGATCACCGCGAAAATCGGAATACAATTTATCGATCTCATCCAGCATGAACAACGGATTCGACGTTCCTGCGCGTTTCATTGTTTGGATAATTCTCCCCGGCAACGCGCCGATGTATGTCCGGCGGTGGCCGCGAATCTCGGCTTCGTCGCGTACCCCGCCAAGTGACACGCGCACAAACTTGCGTCCCAACGCATCCGCGATGGAACGTCCAAGCGAGGTCTTGCCAACACCGGGGGGTCCAACAAAACACAAAATCGGTTGCCGTTCCTTTTTCGGTTTCAACGAACGGACAGCAATATATTCAAGGATGCGTTCCTTAGCCTTTTTGAGTCCGTAATGATCGCGTTCAAGGATCTTCGCGGCGTTCTTTACATCGAGATTATCCGGCGAGCTATTCGACCACGGCAGGTCAACGATCCACTCAAGATATGTGCGGATGATGCCCACTTCGGGCGCCATCGGCGGCATTTGATTCAAGCGGTCCAATTCTTTGAGCGCAACCATCTTCGCTTCGGCGGGCAGATCTGCGGCTTCCACTTTCTTCTTAAAATCGCTGGCATCACGCGTGAAGATATCGCCTTCACCCAATTCAGTTTGGATCTGTTTCATCTGCTCGCGCAAATAAAACTCGCGCTGACTCTTATCCACTTCGCTTTGGACGCGTGAATGGATCTCGTCTTCGAGTTCAAGCACATCCACTTCCTGCGCGAGAATTTTATTCAACGCTTGTAAACGTCCGCGCACATCGAGTAAAGTCAACAAACTTTGTTTGGCCTCATAATTCAACGCCAGCGATGTAGCGAGCATGTCCGCAAGCCAGCCCGGCTCCGAGATGTTCATCGCGAACAAATGCGCCTCTTCGGGAATTGTACGATCAAGCTCCACGCAACGATCGAAGAGATCCAAAGCTGAACGCATGAGGGCGCTCGTTTGGCGGTCAGCAGTTTGAGGTTCAGAAACGACGCGGGCTCGCACCATCAAATACGGAGTTGTGCGAATGAACTCCAGGATCTCCACACGGCGGCGTCCCTGCACCAGCGCGGAGTGCGAGCCATCCGGCATCGCCAGCAACCGACCCACCGCCATCTCCACACCGACGGGTAGAAAATCACCGACGCCAGGGTGATCCAAATCGGCATCCATTTGCGTAAGCCCGATGATCGTTTGCTCTTTGCGTTGCGCCTCTTCCACCGCAAGCAGGGAAGCCTCGCGCCCCACAAAGATCGGCGAGACCATGCGCGGAAAAACGACCAGATCCCGCAACGGCAACACCGCGGCTTCGATCAAGCCATCGGCATTCGGCTCGCGATTGGGGATGCGGTACAACTCCTCTGTGCGCTGCGAGAGGGTCAGGTCAAAATTATCTTCTTCTTCGTTCCATTCTTTAGGGTGACTCATTTATTTCCTCATGTCGTTGCGAGGGCGCTCTTGCTCTATGTCCGAAGCAATCTCCTAACAACAAGGGGATTGCTTCGTCGGGAAGAGAACCCTCCTCGCAACGACATATTTTTTTATTTTATTTTATTCCAAGCTACCATTACTCCCGCGGTCACGAACACACTGCCAGCGGATAGGACAATGCTACCATCTTTTTCGGATAATTCCAGCGCGCCCAAGTGCGGATTCTACCGGGCGCAGCGCCTCGGACTCCGCCCAGCCTGTTTCGCCAACTCGACGGGTTACATCATCTGGTTCTTTTTTGCCACGCCGCGCTGACTTCACCAGCGAACGCAACACTTCCGGCAGACAGCACAATTTTATGCTCTCCAGCAATTTCTAATGCCCGCTCCAGTGCCATATCTACCGGTGCAACTGCTTCAGTTGGAATGCCAGCTTTCCTCACCTGCTCAGCAATCCACTCAGCGGATGGTGCGCGTGGATGGTCTGCATGTGTCGCGATAACAAACTCCAGCCGCGGTTTAAGTTCTTCCAGCATACCTGAAATATCTTTATCTTCCAAAACACAAAAGACCAAAATAACAGATCGATCAGGATAGTATTCATCCAGTGTTGAACGCAATCGCAATGCAGAATCCCGGTTGTGTGCAGAGTCGATCACAACGGGCGGTTCACGCTGAAGGATTTCAAAACGAGCGGGCCATTTTACTTGAGAAAATCCCTTTTGGATGGCCTCATCAGAAATTGGAATTCCACTGGATTTCAAGGCAGCATATGCTGTTACAGCGTTTTCAACTTGATGTCTACCAAGCAAAGGTATTTTCAATTCAACAGAGGCGCTTCGTCTCCGCTCCGCTCCGCTCTGAGCGATGGAAAGTGACTGCCCATCAAGTGATGAGCTAAGTCGTTCAAACTTTACATCTTTTCCTATAAGAGTAAACTCACATTCTCCTAGTTTGGCTACGCGCTCCAAAACTTCTAGTGCTTCTGCCGGTTGCGGAGACGAAACCACAGGCACACCTTGTTTGATGATCCCTGCCTTCTCCCCCGCGATCTTGGCAAGTGTATCTCCCAATACAGCCATATGATCATACGACAATGACGTGATCACTGAAACCTTCGGTGTGACAATATTGGTCGCGTCGAGCCGTCCACCCAAACCGACTTCGATCACTGCCGCGTTGACATTGTTTCTTGCAAAAGCCAAACCCCCAAGCGCGGTCGTAATTTCAAATGTTGTGAGTTTGGGAATCTTCGCAACGGCAGGCTTGATCTCTTCCACCAACTCGACCAGTTGCTCGTGCGAAATGGCCTCACCATTGATCTGAATCCGTTCGCAATAATCCAGCAAATGCGGAGAGGTGTACAAGCCCGTCTTATATCCTCCTGCCTGTAAAGCAGATGCACAAAACGCACTGACCGACCCCTTGCCCTTCGTCCCTGCCACGTGGATGATTGGATATTTATTTTGTGGGTTGCCCAACTCCTCCATCAACGCGAACATGCGGTCCAGGTTGAACTCTGCCTTGGCAAGTTCGGAGATATGTTTCAGGCTATAATCCACGAAAGAATAGAGGTAATCGAGGGCTTTGTTGTAGGCGATTTCGGTGGCAGTCATGCGAGGGATTGTAAAACGTAATTGGTAATTCGTAAATCGTAAGGACAATTATGGAAACCTGTTTCATCTGCCGCAAACATAATGGACAAGAAGCCACCCCTCCCGGTGGCTACATCTACGAAGATGAGCATTGGATGGTCAGTCACGCGCCGGGGAAGTTAGGTCCGCTGGGTACATTATTCATTGAGTCAAAACGACATTTTCTTGACTACGCGGAAATGACAGATGAGGAGTCCGCTTCGCTTGGAAATGTGATGAGGAAAATCTACCACGCGCTCAGAGTCCACACGGACGCCGAGCGAATTTACCAAGTCGCGCTCATTGAGGGAGTGCCACATTTCCACTCATGGTTTGTGCCGCGTCGTAAAGACATAGTCGAACGCAGTATGAAATTCCTCGCCAGAGATGACTCCTGTAGTGATGAGGACGCAACAGCCCTGGCAAATGAATTGCGTGAATCAATGAAATAAAATGCTCGCCACTCTCTCCTTTCATCTTCACATCCCCACTTACTCGCCGGCGTAGTCCCTCAAGGAAAAGCGTGGTCAAGATTAGACAAATGAGCAAGTACACCATTTACACTGTTTTTGATGTGCAATCAAATGATCGTTTGCGAAGCCTTCCTTATTTACTTGAGTTTGTAAAGACTGCCGCCAGCTATGAGTTTAATTTTTCCATGGATAGTAGAAGCAAGAACAAACCTGACCTTGATACTGCTCTTGAAATTGTAACGCAGAATAGAAATCGGGCAATTGAAAATCATAGAGTGTCTGACATATTGCATTTTGAGAATGAAGATCTTTATTTGTCAACCAGCTTTGAAATTGCAAATTGGAATCTTTTTGTAATTACCGTGTCAAGTAATTGTTTTCCCCGTGAAAAAACCAGGAGACTTAAAGCAGTGCGGAGTTTTGTAAGGTTTTGCGAAGTTGCGTACAACATCTTTGCTCCAGATTATGGCTATGGATTGACAAACCCAGAGCTTCAGCCAATTGCACCATTGAATTTGCAAGTTGTGCCAGACACTATTTTCGACCTTAACTTTTTTGGACCTGAAATGACAAAAAGAATAGGAAAAGAAAAACTTTCGGCATGTCCAACATGGCGAACGGTCAATTTTGATGATGGCGGCAGTTTGTTGGAATTATCAGAGGATCCAGTTGAACAGCCCGGAGATTTTCGAGATAATTATATTAAGACAGCAAATATATTGGGTATAAACAAAACTCAATTAGGTGTGTAATTTGATAAAGATATACTTTGAGAAGGATATCACCAAAAGAATCGTCAGTCTGAGAACTCCCGGCTAGGGCATATCCTCCACATGTCTAGGGTTTCTGAAATCAGAAAGCGATGCGTAGATTAATGAAAAATATCTTACATTCTGATTATTGGGTTGAGATTCCTGCGGGCGAATTTTTGATTGGCGGCTTCTCACCATCACAAGAGGCGCAAGTTGCCGCTCGTATCACTGAGCAGTATCATAGAGGCTACTATGAGTATTGGAAAAAAAGAAAACAGGAGGATACTGGATATTTAATGGAGCAGAAATCTGTGCATCTTAATTTATTTTATATCTGTCGTTTTCCGATTACTGGAGCTCAGCTTGAGGCGTGGCAAGAAGGGTGTCCCGCTATCAATCTGCCAGGAGCTTTGGAAGATACCGAGATACTAAAGTCAGAGTATGGTGATTCGAAAGACTATCGTCATAGGGCTGTTGAAATAACGAGCAAAGAGGCTGAACCGCTGTGCAAAGAATTAGGCGCTAGGTTGCCGAGTAATTTGGAGTGGGAGAAATCTGCTCGCGGTATAGATGGACGCCTTTATCCGTGGGGGGATGAGTGGGATCCAGAAGCTGGATATTTTTATCCTGGGCACTTTGATATTCCTTACCTCGCCGGAGGCATAGTAGATGCTTTTCCACGCGGTGTTAGTTCATATGGAGTTTATGGGTTATTAGGTTATTTACCACAAATGGTGGGAAGCTTTTCCTACACATTGGCACGAGGATGCGCTCCAAAAGAAACGACACCAGAGACAGCCTGGATTGATAATATTATTCCATTGGCTCATAAAATAGGCGATTATGTCTCACTTCGTCCTGTGCTAGATAAATGGCCCGTGCAACAATGGCAAGGCTCTGATTTTCAAAAAGATAACTTGTAAAACAAACATGCTCGCCACTCTTACCATTCATCTCCACCTCCCCACTTGCGCCTCGCTCAAAGAAAAGCGCGGACGTATCAAGCCGCTGATCTCACGTTTGCATCGCGAATTCAATGTATCGGTTGCTGAATTTGACTTGAACGACAAATGGCAGGAGGCGGTCATTGGCTGTGCGATGATCGGCAATGACCATGCTTTTTTACAATCCGCTTTGGGAAATGTGGCAAAATGGGTCGAAGGCAATTGGTCAGATGGCGATATCATAGAACAAAGGATTGAAATACTATGAAAACTATTCGTGTACATCAATTTGGCGGGCTTGAAGCGTTGACGCATGATGAGGTCCCGGTACCAGAACCGGGTGAGGGCGAAGCGCGCGTCAAGGTCGAAGCGATCGGAGTCAACTTTCTGGATGTCTATCAACGCATCGGTCGTTATCAAGGGTCATTGCCGTTCGCGTTGGGACAGGAAGCGGCAGGCATCGTGGAGGCAGTGGGTTTCGGGGTAAAGGATGTGAAGATCGGTGACCGGGTCGTTTACACAGGGGTCCAAGGTTCGTACGCTGAATATACAATCATCCCTGAATGGCGACTCATAACCATTCCGAACCAGGTGGATTCCAAACATGCAGTGGCGGTGATGCTTCAGGGAATCACCGCGCATTATTTGACTCACAGCACGTATCCACTCAAAAAAGGTGACACAGCTTTGGTGCACGCGGCGGGTGGCGGCACGGGACAACTGTTGGTGCAAATTGCGAAACTGTGCGGGGCGCGCGTCATCGGGACGGTTTCAACAGATGAAAAGGCCGCCTTGGCGCGTGAAGCAGGCGCGGATGAAGTGATCAATTACGTTCAAAATGATTTTGAGTCTGAGGTCAAGCGCCTGACGAACAATGCGGGCGTGGATGTGGTCTATGACTCGGTGGGCAGGGATACATTCGATAAAAGTTTGAACTGTATTCGGCGCCGGGGTTATATCGTGTTGTTCGGTGCGTCATCAGGTGGGGTTGCGCCGATTGATCCGCAAATCTTAAATGCAAAAGGCTCGCTCTTTCTCACCCGTCCATATATCGGTCACTACACTGTGGATCGAGCGGAGTTAACGCAAAGGACAAATGATCTGTTCAATTGGATGGGGACAGGTCAACTGAAGGTTCACATCGATAAGACATTTCCGCTTGTTGAAGCTGCAGAGGCCCATCGGTATCTGGAGGCTCGTCAATCGAAGGGCAAGATTTTACTGATTCCCTGAGTGGAACAAAAAGATTGCCGGACGAGTCTTATATTGCGCATGTATACGAAGAAGGTTGTTTGATGAAACGGGCAATCACATGGTTGTGTTTGTTGATTCTGTTCACCGGTTGCGCGCCCAGGGCTGCCACTCCTGCACCAACGTCCCTGCCTGCGACTATTGGTGAAGCACATCAAACGCTGATCAGATTCTTTGCCTTATTGAATGAGCAGAATTACACCGAAGCGGATGCGTTATATGGTGGAAGTTATGAAGGACTTCAGAATAATAATCCTGGTGTTGATCCATCTGATCATGCTAAACTCCTGGAAAATGCATGTGAGATAAACGGTCATATGTGTTTGCCTGCCGGCACGGCGATCTTCAAGGAACTGCGGGATGATATGTATATCTTTCAGGTAGAATTCAACAACCCGGATGGAAGTCTCTTTGTATTGGGACCCTGTTGCGGCGCAAGCGAGACCGAGATGCCGCCTGTTTCGCAATTTGAGTACGGCGTGGCAAGAAATGCCGGCGGAAAATTCTTGGTGATGGAATTACCACCTTATGTTCCCTAACAATGAAAAGAATTTCAAATAAGTTTGTCATTTTGATCTATGGAAGTCTCTTTATCGTATCGGTCACTTTACTATTCACTGCGAGCCTGTTTTCAGCGAATACCCTTCCAGCTTGGGGTGGTCCCGCAGACGTGGCAATTGCGTTCGTGATCGTGCTTTCCGCGTTCTGGTTCTATAATAAAACTGGCAGAGCTCAACTGGATCATCAAACGCGTATCAGTTATGCGGTCGCATCAATCCTGCCAGCCATCCTATTGGTTATTCTTTGGCTATTGCACAGAAAACTGGATTTCAATATTGTACTAACCGGACTTGCATGGAGGTTGTATATTTTGTTCCAAATATTACCCAGGGCAATTTACTTGTGGAATGAAAAACCAGTATGAATAAACTTTCTTTCTTGGCGCGCACATCCATATTGATCGCATTCTTCTTTACTATTGATAAAGTTCTTGCCTTCGTGCGCGTGGGGATCATTGCGCGACTCTACACCGATGATGTTGGTTTGCTCGATGTGTTCAATTCCGCGAACAATGTACCCGATGTATTATTCGCGTTGATCTCAGGTGGCGCATTGGCGATGGCATTCATCCCGTTGATGAGTGATTACCTGACCACAAAAGGACGCACAGCCGCATGGGATCTTTTCTCACGCGTTGCGAATCTGGCATTCCTTGTCACAGGCTTATTCGCGATCCTGGTTTCCATATTTGCACAACAGATCGTGGATAATGTTATTGTCCCGGGCTTCACCCCAGAGCAAAGAGTGCTGGTTGCAGAGTTGATGCGACTCAATCTCATCAGCACCATCATCTTTTCGATCAGTGGTCTTGTAATGGCAAGCCTGCAAGCCAATCAGCATTTTCTTTTACCGGCGCTGGCGCCTGTTTTGTATAACGTCGGTCAGATCTTCGGCGCGCTGATCTTTGTGCCGCGCTTCGGTATTCACGGGCTCGTCTATGGCGTCATTCTGGGTGCGGCATTGCATCTGGCGATTCAACTTCCAGCTTTATCCAGATACGGTTTCAAATGGACTCCGGCATTGGATTTGAAGAACACGGGTTTGCTCGAAGCGCTCAAATTATTAGGTCCGCGTTTGCTGACGATGGGCGGCATTCAATTGATCGTGATCGCGCGCGATTATCTCGCCTCCCTGCTTGGGCAGGATGGCGCAGTGACGTCACTGGCGTTTGGCTGGATGATCATGCAGGTACCTGAAACCTTGCTCGGGACAGCGATCGCCACTGCCATGCTCCCGACTCTCGCCGAACTCGCGGCACGCGAAGATTGGGCTGGATTCCGTTCAACGATCGAACGCGGCCTTCGGATCTTGATCGCACTCACCATTCCCATCGCGGCAGTCATGGCAGCAGGAATCAGTCCGCTTGTGCGCGCGATGTTCGGGTTCGAGGCAGAGACATCCACACTAATCACCTGGACGACACGCGCCTATCTACTCACGCTGACCGGTTTTGCGATTCAGGAAATCGCAGCCCGTTCTTTCTATGCGCGCAAGGAACCCATGTATCCGTTGTACGCAGTTATTTTGCGGCTTTCGATATTCATTGGCATTGGCTATTTGGGTATCACGTTCTTCAAGTCCATCGGCGCACCGGTTATTGCATTTGCAGAGATCGCGTTGTTGATCGAGTCGATCATTCTCCTTGGCTGGCTAAGCAACAAGATGCATGAACCAATCATTGTTTGGAGTGCGGTCGGCAAAGGCCTCGTCGCCGCACTGGTCGGAGGTGGTACAGCTTACAGCTTGGCGCTGTACGTCCCCGGGTCCGCCTTATGGACGGCGTTGCTGGGCATGGTCATCGGTGGCTTGATCTGTCTCCCGATCATCTGGTCTGAGATTAAATTGTTCTTAAAACTGTAAAAACAAGGCTGATATAATAATTCCCATGATTCAAAATTCTGAAGGCACACAACCTAGTAAAACCATTACGCCCAAACGACGCGGACGCGCTTTTCTGTTCAATGCGCTGATTTTGCTCGTCATCTTTGTACTAACTGTAGTGGCTGGCTATCTATCCGGCCTTTCGATCCGCAAACAAAATCAATCCACGGTGGTCTCGCAACAACTCACCGAGCAATTTCAATTTGCAAATGAAGACATTCAGGCAGGCAGATATGAGATCGCAAAACAACGCCTTGAATTCATTCTTGCGAATGACTCCACCTTCCCCGGTTTGCAGGAAAAATTAACCGAGGTGCTGGTGTTGATAAACGCGCCCATCCCCACAGTCACGCCCTCCCTCACAGCCACACCCGATTTCACCGGCGCTGAGCAGGCTTATACGCGTGCAGGGCAACTCATCGCCGCGCAGGACTGGCCCGGTGCGATCAACGCCCTCGATGAAATGCGAAAGCTCGACGCGAACTACCAGCAATCACAAGTGGATGGCATGTATTACTTTGCCTTGCGAAATTATGGATATAACCTGATCACCCAACAAGGCAATCTCGAAGGCGGCATATATCAACTGACTCTGGCAGAGCGTTTCGGACCCCTTGATCGCGATACAAACGGCTTGCGCGAAGGTGCGCGCGTGTATCTCATCGGTGCATCGTTCTGGGAACTGGATTGGGCGCAGGCGTTATTCTATTTTGAACAAGCCCGCAACTGGGGCAACCTGTGGGACGGCACAATGACCGCCTCTGAACGCTACTGGTTTGCCTCCATGCGTTATGGCGATGAATTATTCGCGCAAGAAAAAATCTGTGAGGAAGAGGAAGCGCTTGTTTATTACCAAAACGCGCAACTGATCGCTCCGCTGGATAAGACCGCGCAAACCAATTTCGATGAAGCCATGCTATTATGCCATCCGTCCACCGAGACACCTTCAGCCACAGCCACGTTCTCGCTTACCCCCACAACAGAAACTCCCACGCCCATAGTGTCATATCCATGACCCCTCCTCCTACCTGGGCAATTGCACTCACCTTCTGGTTGCACATGCTGGCCACGGTAATATGGGTGGGCAGTCTCGCGGCAATTTCCCTTCTTATTTTGCCCTCCATGAAGCGCACGCTCGACGCCGAAACACAACTTATCTTCATTGAAGCCATGCAAAAAAAGCTTGAACCCATTGCGTGGTTCAGCATCAGTTTATTAATTCTCACCGGCTTGTTCCAGATGAGCATCAACCCGCATTATGACGGCTTTCTCTCCATCAGCACGCAATGGTCGTTAGCCATTCTCACCAAACACGTTTTGGGGGTCATCATGATCGTCGTCAGCGCCATCCAAACCTGGGAGGTGATTCCAGCCATCCGTCGCGCCATCATGCTGTCAAAGAAAAACAAAAATACCGAAGAGCTGGATTCCCTGCGACGTCGCGAGGTCGTCCTTCTACGAATCAATTTTGGACTCTCGGTACTGATCCTTGGGGCGACAGCAGTCGCAAGAGCCTCTTGAATATTTGGTGAATCAAAACAGCCCGCCTCTTTCTCAGAGACGGGCTGTTTCTGTCTAATTTACCTTTTCCAAGCAGATGGTTTTACGGCACGCGCACCAGATAGTCGAAGCTGTGAACGGAAACGTAACCACCGCCATAACGAACACCCACCATCAATGAGATCGGTGCGAGACCATCCACCATACGTTCAGTGGTGCTCTTCGCCAGGAAAGTCACCTGCAAGATTGCCTCGGTGCCCTGACCAGCCCGATCACCACCCTGAACAGCGACAACACCCTTACCCGGATAATGAGGATTTGCCATCGCTGTTACAGACGTGAATGGCACATCGCTTGTCACATGAACTGTGACTGTATACGTCTCGCCGACAATCATCACCGCAGGTAAACCATCACCTACGACTTCAAAAGTCGGCACCGGCATCGGCGCTGCGGCAGTCAATACGCCTGTCAGCAACACCATCAAAGCCGCTAATCCTATGAATGAAAAAATTCTTTTTGACATGGTTGTTTCCTTTATTGGTACATTCAGTGTAATTCATATTTGATTATTTAAAGCAAACAAATATGAATGGTTGTACATTAAAAGGTTACAAATTTATTAACTCAGGTGCAAGTGTACCGGTAAGATCATAAGCCATTGCGCCTGTGATTCGTACGGGCACAATACTCCCGATCTTCGCATCCCCTTCAATAAAGACCATTCCATCAATCTCAGGCGCATCACGGTAGGATCGTCCAATTGTAATTCCCTTATCCTTACCTTCCACCAACACATCCAACGTCTTGCCAACGTATGACTGGTTGACCTGCATCGAAATGCCTTGTTGTAGTTCCATCAACCGCTCAAAACGTTCCTGCTTCACTTTCGCAGGGACCGGGTCGCCCAACGGCTCGCTTGTTGTACCAGGCTCAAACGAAAACTGAAACGTGCCGACGCGGTCAAAGCGAGTTTCCCGCACAAAGTCAAACAACGCCTGATATTCTTCATCCGTCTCTCCCGGATAGCCAACAATGAACGTTGTGCGAATAGCGAGATTGGAAATTTTCGAGCGCATCTTGCCAAGCGTTCTATGCACCCAATCAATATTCGACGGACGACGCATTCGATATAGAGTCTTGGGGTGCGCATGTTGAAGCGGCATATCGAGATAAGGCAAAACCTGCTTGCTCGAAGCCATCACATCGATCAAACGGTCTGTGACATAACCGGGGTAGGCATACATTACCCGAATCCAATCCATATCAGGCACGAAAGTCGTAATCTGTTCCAGTAAAACCGCCAATCCATCCTTCATCCCCAGGTCGTGACCATAATCAGTCGTATCCTGTGCGATCAGGATCAATTCGCGCACGCCAGCATCCCGCAAACGACGCGCCTCGTCAACGATCACATCAATCGGGCGTGAGACAGCTGTCCCCTTGATAAGCGGAATAGCGCAGAATGCGCACGGGCGACGACAGCCATCTGCCACTTTGATGTACGCACTCGCCCCAGCCACGGATGCGCGCAAGGCTTCATGTTCATCTGTGCCCACAGTTTTATCTTCGGGCAAATGGTACAAAGGCTCAGGGTGCGGGCCTTTACGAAGTTCACGCACAACCTGCACAATATCCATCCAACGGCGCGTACCTAACACGCCGTCTATGCCGGGTACTTTCTCTGCAACTTCAGAGCCATAACGTTGGGTAAGGCATCCTGCCGCGATCAAAAGCTGGTTACTGCGCTTGCCTTCAGCCAGTTCGCGCAAAACATTTATTGATTCCTGTTTCGCAGGTCCAATGAACCCGCAAGTGTTTACGATGAGTATATTCGCACGTTGAGGGTCATCCACAGAATGATAACCATCGCGCAGGAGAAGTTGAGCCATGGAATCCGAATCAACGGTATTTTTGGCACAACCAAGTGAAACAAGATGAAAAGTGTTTTTTGACACGAGTAAATATTCCTATAAATTTTTCTCTGCTGGGGCTTGTTCGGGTCCAAGACCTCAAACGAGTATAAAGGTCAATATATTACGGCGTAGCTGTACTTGACGGCACAGGGGTTAAAGTAGGTAACTGTGTAGGCGTTACCGGGGCAGTATTCGTTGCGGTTGGTGTTGGTTGTGCAGTCGGTGTAATGATCTCATCTGCCAGATAGATATTGTTGATCACCTGACCCAGCCCACCTAACAGGCCCATGTCACGTCCATTATAGACGATACGGATGGCTGCGCCGCTTCCAACCAGGACTTCAATCTGATCCTCGGCCTCAAATGGATATGCGGTCCCGGGCACGACGCGGCCATTGAAGACCTCTTCCCCATCCACAACCACACGCATAAATGTTCGTTCGACTGCAACCAGGTTTACTTGTACATCAACGTTCAAATTCTGCGTAGGGATAACAATCGTCACAGTGGCTTCAGGAAAAGATTCGACCAGCGCCAGGGTCGCGGTTGGCGTGATCAAGGATGGATCGGGCGACGCAAGCAACATATCTGAGATGGATGGCGCGGTGGGATGAACTTCCTGCAAGCTTTGGATCATCATCACACGGTTGATGCCCCAAATGGAAAAGCCGACCAACAGCACAACCATGCCAACACCGAAGATCATATCGCCTGCGATGAAGCCGCGCAGGGATGGAACGTTACTAACGATCGGCTGACCTGGCTTGCGCGCGGGCTTTTGTGGATTCTTCTCGCGATGCCGCGCCTGCAAAGCATCAGCATAACGGAGGAGCAAAACATCCACATCCAGATCAAGGAAGGTGGCGTAGTTTGACAACATGCCACGCGTTTGGACAGTTGAGGGCAAATTATCCATGGCACCTTTTTCGAGGGCTTCAAGATAATGTGCTTTGACATGCGTATTCCGTTCCACTTCGCCAAGATGCAGGCTGAGAAGTTCGCGTCGTTTGCGAAGTTCTGCGCCAACCTCTTTGAAGATCTGGGTGGATTCTAAATTTTGGAATGCAGGATCTAAGTACTCCGGAGAGGTATCGTCCGGTGTTTGTACATCGGATGTCTCAGGTTCGGACAGCGTGCTCGCCGAATCCAGAGTCTGTGGCTTTGTGCGTGCTGGCAGGATGGCGCTTAATCTGTTTAGCCAGGTTTGCCAGAGATTCTCACTGACGTCAGGTTGTGGTGTATTTTCCTGGTGTTGTGTGTCAATAGACACGTCTACAACAGGTTCAAGCTCAATTTGAAGAACAGGTTCTTCGATAATCTCAGGCGGTTGTTCAACAGCCGGCTCCGGTTCAGGCTCAACTTTTTTGCGACCACGACGTTTGGTCTTTTCAGGAGTCGGTTTGTCCTGAGCAATACCGACACTTGCACCTGGCGCAATTGCAGTTGAGGGTTCAGGCTGGGATTCGGTTGGGGTCGTAGAATCAGGCTCTGAGGTAGTTAGAGGCGGGGCTTCTTGAACAGATAAAGGTTCAAGGGTTTGATTCTCTGGTTGTTCAGATAAATCCCCAGGACCTATAAGTTGATCCGAAGTATTTGGTTCGGCGCGCAATTCATGGAGTATTTGCTCAAAATCAAGCCCGAGATATTCAGCATAGTTGCGCAAGAAGCCACGTGCCTGCACAGGCGATGGCATCCCTGTAAGATCGTCTGTTTCCAAAGCTTGTAGATAAGGCGCGCGGATATGCGTCGCGTCTGAGGCCTTTTCCAGCGTGAGGCGTTGAGCCTCACGCGCTTGTTTGAGTTTTTGACCGATGGTTTGTGTCATGGTATGCGAAGCGATCCTGCGGATAAGTGAAGCAACCCTGAGGGTAAACGAAACATCACCAGCACCCCATCGAGCGGGAATGAACTGGTGATGTCATGGCAGGCTGGGGATTGAATTAGGCTTCGGCAGTTTCAACAACTGGAGCAGGAGCAGGCGCTTCAGGAGCCGCTTCTTCTTCGATGGCTTCACCATCACGGTGAACGATGATCTTGACTTCAGGAACGAGGTCCATCGTGAGGCGAACATGAGCAATGAAATCGCCAAGTGTTCGGATCGGCTGCATATCGATCTGTTGTTTCTTGACCTCGTAACGAGTCTTCTCCTGAATGGCGATCGCCACATCCTGTGTAGTGATGGAGCCATAGAGTTTGCCCGTTTCACCTGCCTTGGCAGAGAAAACGAGGGTAACACCGTTAATGTGGGAAGCCAGGTCCTTCAACTCCGAGTTCTGTTCGGTGCGGCGGATCTCAGCCTGCGAGCGGATCTTGTCCGTTTGTTTGAGCGCACCAGCGGTGGCGAGCACTGCCAACCCCTGTGGAAGCAGGAAGTTGCGGCCATAACCATCAGCAACTTTTTTGATGTCGCCGGCGCGGCCCAGTTTGTAAACGTCCTTGGTAAGTAATACTTTCATGTTTTTTAAGCCCTTTCTGGCTGTAAGGTACACCGCCAAAAAAACAGCGGCATTTCGGCTTCACATTGTGAGAGCCGCAAGAAGCGAAGGGTACTACGCTTCGGGGCGGTATTGTAACATATTATCAATGTACTTCGTCAATCACCTCAAAAAATTCTTGAGAGGCCAGGGAGCGATGCGTATTGCCACCTGCCCAACCTCTTTCGCGATCTGTTCAAAGGTCTGGCTTGTACGCTCATCCAATGGCAGATATTGGACCAGGAACAACTCACCAAAAGACGTAATAATAACTGTGGAGGTTGCAGTATATTTCACATCACCAAACTGATCATGTTGAAAGGCAAAATAATCCGTATTAACTTCCTTATCCTGTTCAGTGGATGCAGCCATTTTCCAATAACGGTCAAACAACGGATATTCAACTGGGTTTCGAAACGTCTTCAGTAAATATTTGAAATAAGGTTGGGCACGGTAACGCAGGCTATGTTCCCGAAAGGAGCGCATTGCGTTCAGGGCATAACCATCCCAATTACTCTCAATCCGATCACGCATGACTGATTCTTTTCCAAAATTGACGCGGACAGTATTAAATCCACCTGGAATTTGAGGCGCAGTTTCTAATATGACGGGTGGGACTTTAAAGAACGAAAGAATAATCTGGTTCGCTGCAATGGCATCACCATAAACATCAGAAAGAAAGGCCGGGAGCCGCACCTGCCCGGTCAAATTGACCATCTTGTCCAGGGTCTTTCTTGCATTGAACACATCCGTGTTGGTGGCCAGGGTAGGCTGGCGGACAAGCTGGTTCTGTTCCAACCCGCTGGCGGCCAGAAAAAATTCGCGTCTTTCAAGCGTGGTCAACTGAAGGGCGTTCGCAAGATAAAATAGGAGTTCAGGTTCAAAATACTTCTTGACACCTCGTTCAATTTGGCTGACCACAGCTTCGTCCACGCTCGAATATTCGGCGAGTTGGAACTGGGTCCAGTCCAATTCCTGACGGAGAGTCGCCAATAAAAGACCAAAATCCTTGCGATTCATGTTGTTATCCTCTAAGAATTGACTCAAAGAAATCTTTGAGTCAATTCTAAACTATTTTGCTGGACTTTGTTGCTGATTTGTTGAATAATTAGCTTGGACATTTAAGGGGAGGTCAGGGATTAAATACGCAATTGTCCCTGACAAGGTATTCAGGGCGATCAGGGTGGATCCTCAGGAGGGGGCGACACAGGAAAAAAGAGACTCCAACTTCGGTTGGAGTCTCTTTTTACTCAATTTTGGATATTCATAAACCCCAACATTCGCCACATGCCCCGCATCATGGCGTGCCCAAAATCCGGTTTCAAAAACTGATTCGGGCATGTCCCTGGAATTACTTCGATCCCGTTGGCTTTGCACATCTCCACCGCGGACTGTGAAACGCTCGTCATGCCTGCTGCAAGGCCAGGCTTGGTTCCCATCATGCAGTGCATCCAAACATGCTTGACGCCCAACTCCACACATTGACCGACAATCTGCTCGGTCACTTTTGGACTGGCAAGGATAAATACAGCCTCGGGTTTATCCGGGATGGATTTCAAATCCCCATAACACACATCGCCGTCATAAGCAGAAATACGCGGGTTCACAGCATAGACTTGATAGCCATTTTCCTTGAATTTTTTATAAGCCATATTGCAACCGGTCTCACGTTTATCGGATACGCCCACGATCGCGATTTTCTTTTGGGCGAGGAAGCCCTGCACCAGGTTGTCGAGTTTTGTCATAAGGATTCTCCTAATAAAAATCGGAGCCGTTCGGCTCCGATTCAATTTGACGTGTTATTTTCAAATATACAATATCCATCGACAAAATTATATTCAGCTTGACAGGATCCACAAGATGATGAACATCACCTCGTCACCGAAATTACGTAATCTATTCAACGGAAATCATATAGTTACTGATCTCATATCCTTCCACAGTTTCATTGAAGGTGATATCAGGCTCACGGTCAACTTTCAAGCCGTCGAGGGCAAGTAGTTTACGGATGAAGACATCAGTTTCTGCCATGGCAAGGTGTTCGCCCGCGCAACGATGGGGACCAGAACCAAACCCAATCGCGGAACGATACGTCCCCTTTTCCAAATCACGATGCGGATTGATCCGTTCAGGCTCAGCACCCATGGATTGTTCATCCGCATTGACGTGATAGACATGAAACTCCATCTTCGCATCGGCGGGGATATGATGTGTCTCTCCATTACTCGTCACCGAAACCGGCTCGATGGCTTTCCGTTTGATCTTGCCAATCACGGGCTCAAGGCGCAAAATTTCGTGCAACGCGCCGTACCGAACATTCATATCTTCGGATGTGAGCATTGCGCGCATCCTTGGGTTTTCCATTGCATGCATTAAAACAACACAAATAAATTCCTGTGTCGTTGCCATGCCCGCTGCGCCATAAACAATACATTCCGCCAGGATTTCTATTTCATTTTTGCCTTTTGACAACATATAGGAAATCACGTCATCCTGCGGATTACGTTTGCGTTCCGCGATGGCAGGGCGCACATCCAACAACCAAAAACGGACGCGCAACATTTGTCCACTGAAAAAGGCAAGGAAACGCTTGATCGGATTGATGGGCAGTATTACAGGCGCGTGAAGCATGTCATCCACACGGCGGATCATAGCCTCGGTAGGCTCCAGGCCAACCACTGCTGATGTAACAACCGCCGCCAAACGTCTTGAGAGAATCTTCAGATCCATGCGTTTTGCTTCCAGCAATTCAGCGACGATCTCATCGGCAACAGCCTCCATCATGGGCATGTGTTTTTGCGAAACAGTCGCGGGGCTGAAATATTTTGCGATCGCGGCGCGTTGTTTCCGGTGTGCTTCACCATATTGATAGAGCACGGGGTCCAGTCCAGACTTGCGAACATCATCGGCGGCGAATCCATCCTGTAATAAATCCTCTTTCAAAAGATCCTTGGCTTCTGCATATCCACGAATATGCCAGACGCCATCCTCATCTTTTTCAACACGAGGAGTATTTTGATATGGGTTGAGCAATGTTTTCGAATCAGTTTGTAACATTATTGAAGCGACCTCTTCCTTTTGAAATTTTGACAAGTATAAGCAATGGATATTAACAGCCTATAAGGAAATGATTTACAGCCTTGTTATTTTTGACAAAACATACATAACAGCAAAGCGTCAAAGGCGTGGATACGACCAAACCCGCCTCATCCTTAGCCGATACCTGCCGCGGCGACGGGTGACATAACCGCCCCGATTCATCATGAAACCAGAACGCAAATCCAAAATTGACGCGCTTATAATCAGCACAGCATTATCCATTCCCATAAAAGAAAGCCGGCAAACTCGCGCTGGATAATCGCAAAAGGTGATGATATGGAAGACCTGACTGGAAAACAATTTGGGCATTATCAAATCGTCGCCCCGCTGGGCGAGGGTGGCATGGCAGCGGTCTATAAGGCATATCAGCCAAGCATGGAACGTCACGTTGCCGTTAAAGTTTTGCCACGGCACATGTCGACTTCCGCAGAGTTCGTCAGCCGTTTCAAGCGCGAAGCCAAATTGCTGGCGCAACTTCAACATCCCCACATCCTGCCTGTATTTGATTATGGAGAAGCAGATGGTTATCCATATATTGTCATGCCCTTTGTTCAAAGCGGCACGCTGGCAGAACTCCTTCAAAAAAGAAAATTGTCACTTCCAGAGATACGCCGCGTCATGACCCAAATTGGCGACGCGCTGAGTTATGCCCACACCCAGGGCATGATCCACCGTGATATCAAACCCAGCAATGTATTGATCGATGAACGCGGCAATTGTCTCCTTACTGATTTCGGTTTGGCGCGCATGGCGGAGGCATCTACTAAGATAACAACTTCTGGCGCCGTCATGGGCACGCCCGCTTATATGTCCCCGGAACAAGGCGCCGGGTCGAGCATTGATCACCGCAGTGATATTTATTCGCTGGGAATTATTCTCTACGAGATGGTCACCGGACGTGTGCCTTATACAGCTGAAACCCCCGTTGCCATCGTCTTTAAGCATATTCAAGATCCTCTACCCTCCGCGCGTAAATCGGTCCCTGATTTACCCGAAGCAGTTGAATTGGTATTACTCAAAGCGCTCGCAAAGAATCCTGATGATCGTTACCAAAACGCGGAAGAGTTCGTGCGTGCAATTCAAAAGGCAATTCCAGAGAGTAATACGGCCGATAATTCAATTTCCGAGGCATCATTGTTAATGGCATCCCAGGCACCCACCTACAATTTCCAGCCGGGTCAGCCTCAAAGTATTGCAACGCCTTCCGAATCAAAGGCGGCAACTTCCCAAAACCTGCAACCACATCGCTTTTCCATCTGGGCATTCGTCGCATTTGCAACCATCGCGTTGGTTGTAATTGTGATGTTCGTTGGAACCAATCTATTTAATAATCAGGTATCACCCTCGCCGAGCGCGACCAGCGTGGTTTCGCAGGCAATTGCGCCAATAAACTCACCAGTCCCCTTGCCAACTTCCACTCCAACAATTGAGACAACGGCTGAGACACCATCGGCCGAGAATTTTCAGGATGACTTTGTCGGTCAACTGGCAGAAGGCTGGACATGGCTGGCAGAAGACCCTGCAAAGTGGAGCCTATCGGCAGTGGATGGGTCGCTACAGATCATTGCATCCGATGCCAGCTTTGACGGTCCATATCTTCCTCTTAATATTCTATTACGCGATGCTCCAGCTGGAGATTTCGAAATCACCACCTCCCTGCACTTTACACCGACGAGCAACTTTCAGGTTGCGGGCTTGATCGTATTTCAAGATCAGGGTAACGTCTTACAACTTGGCCGCGCTTTTTGTGATGTAGTGAATGCATGTGTTGGTGATGGCGTCTATTTTGATAATTTTGAAAACGGCTCCGTTACTGGAAGCAACTATCATGTTGCGTTTCAAGGGTCAGTGATCTATCTGCGCCTGAGACGGGAGGGAAATACATACACAGGTTACTACAGTGAAGACGGTCAAAATTGGAGCATAACAGGTGAGCACGTCCGGGAGATTTCACAAGCGCGCGTGGGCTTAATAGCCGCGCAAGCCAGTACAGAAATCCCTGCGGTATTCGATTACTTCACTATGAATATACTTCAAAAATAATGACTCGCACGAGTGACCAACAAATCCTTTCCGTTTTGGGGAAATTAAACCCGCTTCACCCTCTACGCGATGCCTGCCACAGTCACGAATTAACTTGCCTTCCCTTTTCTTCCAGTAGTATAATCAGGCAAAAGTTGTCCACCATTCGTAAACGTGAGGGTACCATGGAAGAGACTAACGCAGGCGGAGACAAAAAGAGCGCCCAAGATGCACTCGAATTTGAAATTGAAATTCTAGACAGTGAGGCAAGCGAAGAAGATCTGGACAGAATGACCCGAAATTTGCTTTCCGAATTAAAGGGAAGTGATGTCGAGTCTGTCAATCTGGTATCTGTAGGCACCGCCCCGGAGGGAAGTAAAGGTGATCCCATCACGATCGGAACACTGGCGATGACTGCTCTGCCAATTGTCCTGCCAGGCGTGATTGACATGATCAAGGGCTGGGCTACCCGCGGACAGGGGCGCGCCGTGAAATTCAAAGGCAAGGGGATCGAATTCGAAGGCTCACCCGAAGAATTGGAGAAGCTTCTTGCAACGCTCGAAAAAGGGAGGAAGAAAAAATGAGCGGTAAATATGCCCTGATTATTGCAAACACGGAATATACCGACCCCGGTCTGGCGCAATTGACCGCGCCCGGCAAGGACGCCAAAGAATTTTGGCGAGTGCTGGATTCGCCCGACATTGGCGCATTTGATGATGTGACAATGCTCCTCAACGAGGAGTCATCCAAGGTAACTGAGAATATCGAGATTTTCTTTGAGAAGAAAAAGCCCGACGATTTGCTTGTTTTATTTTTCTCGGGTCATGGCGTCAAGGATGAAAACGGATCACTCTATCTTGCCGTCAAGAACACCAACCGCAGCCGATTGCGTTCAACCGCTATAAAATCTGATTTTATCCGCGGCGTTATGGATGAATGTCGTTCGAAACGACAGGTGCTCATTTTGGATTGCTGCAACAGTGGCGCGTTTGCTCAGGGCACAAAGGCAGAGACTGGCGGCAGCATAGGGACAGCTACCGCATTTGAAGGCACAGGGTATGGGCGCGTTGTTCTAACTGCAAGTGATTCGACCCAATTCGCGTGGGAAGGCGATAAGGTTATTGGCGATACCGAGAATTCTTTATTCACTCATTTCCTCATCAAAGGATTGGAAGGGGAAGCTGACAGAGATGGCGATGGGCGCATTACGCTTGATGAACTGTACGATTATACCTATGAACAGATTGTAAGCATCACGCCAAAACAAACGCCTGGCAAATGGGCTTACAAACAGCAGGGAGAAATTCTCTTACGCCAAGATATGCGGATCGAAGATGTAAAATCAATGCCATTGCCTTCCGACTTAGTAGATGAAATCGAAGACAAACGTCCCTATGTGCGTGAGGCAGCAGTGCAACGGACTCATCAAATTGCTGAATGGCAAGAACCTGGGGCTTGCACGTTCCGCTCGTGAAGCCTTGGAGCACATGGCAGAAAACGATGACAGTCGCACCATCTCGCGCGTGGCGTTTCAGGCGCTGGAAGCAATTAAGCAGGCCGATGCGAAAATCCAGGAAGGACAACTTGACAGACTCGAAGCCGAACGGAAAGCCGAAGCTGAACGGTTAATTACAAAAAAGGCCGAAGAAGACCCCCTTGTCAAAGCCAAACTCGAAGCCGAAAAACTGGCGGAAGAAAAACGCCGCGCTGATGATGCAGAGAAGGAACGATAAGCAAGAGAAGAGATCGAACGATTAGCCGCTCAAAAAGCCGAAGAAGAGCGCCTTGCCAAAGCCAAACTCGAAGCCGAGCGGCTTGCTGAAGAAAAGCGTATTGCAAAAGCTGAAGCGGATGCCAAACGTAAGGCAAAAAAAGAAGCTGACCGTCTCGCCGTGCAGAAAGCGGAAGAGGAGCGCATTGCCGCCCAAACAGCCGAAGCAAAACGCAAAGCGAAAGAAATAGCAACTCCTGCAACAGCATTGCCTGTTGAAATGAAAGCTGAGACGGTCTCAGCGGTGCCCCAAAAGAAAACAACCTTTAAGGCACCCGTAATTGGAGGGATCGCGGTAGCCGCAGTTGTTGTGTTTGTCCTTGCAGGTTTTGCAATCAAAGCTCTGCTTAATAATGCAACCTCGGCAGCTACCGAAGCACCCTCGGTTTCCAATCCAGCCACCGAAGCGGCTGTTATTGAAGCGCCAGCAGCCACTGAAGTGCCAGTTTCCGAATCAATTGAGGTTACCTTGTGGTATTCCTATGATAGCGGCACCGCTGATGAAGTTGCGCTGGTTGTTTTGCTTGACCAGGCTGCTATGGATTTGCCGGGTATAAAAATTTCTGCATTGCAGATCCCTTATGGTGAAATCAATGACAGGTATGCATCTGAGGTTGCTGCTGGTAACGGACCAGATATTGTCCTTAATAATCCGAGTTTTATAAGCAATTATGCCCGGGATGGCCTGATCGCAGATATCACAGATTTGGCCGCAGGCAGGCTCGATGGTTATAGCCAACTTGGCATTGATGGAATGTCTCTTGATGGGAGACTCTACGGTATCCCTGAATCTTTTGCGGGTGTTGGATTATGGTACGACAGGGCCCGGCTACCAACTCCTCCAGCCAATACTGATGAACTCATGGCCATGATTTCCGAAGGCGTACCAATCGGCCTGGGTTACGATTGCTACAGTATCTACGGTTTCTATAATGCTTTTGGCGGCACGATCTTTGATGCCGACTGGAACGTCATTGCCGATCAGACTGGCGTTGTAGATACTTTTTACTACTTAAATGAGCTGTACCAGATTTCGAAAAATAATGGTATTCCGGTCAATAATAATTTCGACGTTAGTCTCCTTACTGATGGACAAGTTGCCGCCGTTGTGAATGGTTCCTGGGCAATAAGCGCTTACAGGGATGCCCTGGGTGATAACGTGGCAGTGGTACCACTTCCTTCCGGACCGGGAGGCCCGGCCACCCCTTGGGTTGATGTAAATGGTTTCTTCATCAACCCGAATAGTCCTAACCAAGAGATTGGTTTGGAAGTAGCTTTCTACCTGACGAATGCCTATTCCCAAACCGTTATGATGGAACAGGCTACTCATGTGCCAGTTCGTAATGATATTGCTATCACAGATCCCATCCTTCAAGGTTTTGTGGATGCCTTCAACATGGGTGCGATAACCACCACACAGGTCCCTGAGATGAGCAAGTACTGGTCCAACTTCTGTGGTACTGATCAAATATTTGAAGCGGGAGTTGACGCTTCTGAATGGGTGAGCGGAGCTACCGCAGCTGCCAATCAGTAATTACTAAAAAGAACTCCGAGTTTTCCAAAAACTCGGAGTTCTACATTTCTTACACCAACATCCTAACAGGGTTTTCCAAAAAGCCTGCCAGCGCTTGCATGAACTACAAGGCCTCCCAGCAAAATAAAATCCTGCCGTTGACCAAAGACATTCTTCCGGTGTATCAACCAACTTCCATTGCGGCTGACATGGGTTGTGGTGGATGTAATCCATTTTTTGTTGCAGGAACTCCACAGAAAAAACGTCGCGGGCATCGTAGCCATCCTCCCAGACTTTGTATTCCTGTTTTACATGCTCCCCTTCTTTTCTCAAAACATCCAAAACTTTTGTGTTTTCCTCCACTTGAAACTGGCGGTAAATCTGCCGAGCCGTGAATTTCTTAAAATCACGCATCACATCCGAGAGTGAATGTTCTTCACTGAATAGGGCAATGATATGAATATGATTGGG